>Ga0315286_10001837_pt1 | contig 19513 bp, 24 predicted proteins | sample YL17G10_0_MG_FD_205038 | JGI IMG/M metagenome (GOLD analysis project Ga0315286, IMG submission 205038) | Sediment microbial communities from Yellowstone Lake, YNP, Wyoming, USA - YL17G10_0 | ecosystem: Environmental > Aquatic > Freshwater > Lake > Sediment | place: USA: Wyoming | collected... | reverse complement strand
GTGCAGCGCCGCTGGCTCGACCCCGTCCGCACGAAGAACCTTTCGGACGCCGCCGGCCGCGCCGCACAGAACCGCCCGAATCGCTGACGACACGCCGGCTGGACTCGTTGTAGGATACGAGCAGCGAGGTTCGCGATGTACAAGGTATTCTACGGACTGAAGGCCAAGCTGAAGGCTCCTCCAGCGGGCATGCAGCAGGCGCCGCAGCACATCCCTAATTGGCAGTCCTCCAAGGCCAAGAAGGGCAAGGAATACGAGGGCGGACCGTTCCTCCACATGCAGGAGGCGCCGCAGTACGTCCAGCAGAAGTTCTTCAAGGGCACGTGGGGCAACAAGGGCACGTGGGACAACAGGAACTACGACCAGGGCGGGTGTCCTGCCGGCTGGACGATGTCCAACGGGCACTGCGTCTCCGTGCACCGAGAGGATGCGCCTGGGCCGCCTGTTCAGGAGTGCCCGCCAGGCACCTCGGGGTTTTACCCGAACTGCTATCCCGTCCAGGTGTCAAAGAAGCCGTGTCCGCCTGGCTATCTCGGTCAATGGCCAAACGGCACGTGGTATTGCACCAAGGGACCCGGCTACTTCGCGGGTCTCGGCGACGAGTACCCTCTCAGGAAAGGCGCCTACCCCTGGGCCGGCGCCCTCGCCCTCACCGTCGCTCCCGCGGTCGTCACGGGCGGCATCGCGTTCGCGCTCGCCCGGAAGAGCCCGCATCGCGTCGCGTGGACGATCGGCGGAGCGGTCGCGGGGCCGGTGGCGCTCTACGCGCTCGCCCTGGCGTTCTTCGGCGCGAAGGGTAGCTGACGGGGCCACCGTGACCGAGGAACTCGTACCCGCGACGCGCACGCCAGCGACCACCGCAGAGATGGTCGCTGGGTTCACGGCGGCGTGGGCGCACCTGTTCGACGTCGTGCCGAAGAAGGAGCAGCTTGCCGTCGTGTGGGCGCAGTGGGCGCTCGAAACGGGCAGAGGCAAGTTCATGGTGCAGTACAACCTGGGCAACGTGAAGCGCGTGCCGGGTGACGGGTACTCGTACTACCAGATCAGATGCAACGAAATCATCAACGGCAAGATCGTGTGGTTCGATCCACCGAGCCCCTACACGAGCTTTCGCGCGTTCCCTTCGCTGGCCGCAGGCTGCGCCGAGTACCTGAAGTTCATCTCGCGGCACTACGCCGCCGGCTGGGCTGCGGTGCAGGTCGGCGACCCAGCGCAGTACGGGCACGCGCTGAAGCTCGCGCACTATTTCACAGACGTAGAATCGCACTACGTCGGTGCGCTCACGTCGCTCTGGCACGAGTTCATGGCGACGCCGATGCCGACGGTTCCGCCGCACGAGGAAGGGCTCACGGACGTCGACCGCGCGGAGACGATGGCACTCGTCGACCGGACGATCGCCGAGAGCCTACTCGACATCGGCGCGACGCACGGCCGACCCACCGACCCACCGCCCGTCGAGCCAAACTCGTGACGATGGATCTCGACACGGCCGAGGCCGTGATCGCGCCCCACTGGGACGCGGTGCGCGACACGTACGTCGAGTTCGCGCCCGAGGGGAGCGGCGGCCTCGTTCGTCTGCGCAAGACGAAGTTCGTGATGGACCCCGAGATGCACGACTCGCCGCGCCACTTCGCCGCGTGCCGCGAGGACGGGATGATGATGCTGTTCGCGCCGCAGCTGGTCGACCTGCCGGTAGAGACGATGGTGGCGATCCTGGCGCACGAGTTCGGACACGCCGCCGACTTCGCCTACCCCGCGCACTGGGTGATGCCGGGCTCTGGCCCAGGCACGGCGCGCTGGGTCGGCGAGCAGGACTCCAAGCAGTGGCGCGAGTGGAGGAAGGCGTGGCGCTCGCGCACGCGCGACCAGATCGAGTGGACCGCCGACGGCATCGCGCAGGCTGTCACGGGCAGGAAGATCGGTTACTGTGGCGAGGTGGGCTGCATGCTCCAGTGCTTCGACAAGGGCCAGCTGCGACCGGCGGGGCTGAGGTAGTTCGTGCCCGACGCCGATCAACCCACGCTCCTGCCCGGCGTCTCGCAGTGGCACGCCGCTGTCGCGCTCGGTGTCCTCGGCGGGATGTTCATAGGGTGGGAAGGGGTCAAGCACAGCTTCGTCGTCGGCCTCACCGACCAGGAGCGCAAGGGGCTGCTGTTTTTCTCCGGCAGCATCCTCCTTCTCTTCGGTGCCAAGGAACTCCTCGGCATCGAGGAGAAGTACCTGACCGGCGGGTGGATCGACGAAAAGGTCGAGGAGTGGACAACGAAGGCAGGTTCCCCATGAAGCTCGCGAGTCTCACGGTCCTCCTCGTCGTCCTCTTCTGGCTCGGCTGCGGCTCGTCCGCTCGCGCGCTCCAGGCCAAGGCCGCCGACGCTGCCGCGCGCGGCGCCAACGCCGCGCTGCCGGTCCTCGTCGAGAGCTACCGCCACCAGGGGCTCACCGCCATCGACGCGGCCACGACGCCGGCAGAGGCCAAGGCGTCACTCGCCGGGGTCGAGGCGAAGTGGAAGCCCGTGTGGGAGGCGTGGAAGGCAGTCGGCATCGCTCACGACGGCTGGGCCAAGGTCCTGGAGTCGGGCGGCGATGAGGCGGCGGCCTTCGAGGCTGTACGGCGCGCGTTCTGCGGGCTACGATCGCTGCCGCCGGCGAAGGACAGCCTGCCGCAGATACCTGCCATCGTGTGCCAGGAGAGCCCGTGAGCGAGATCAAGGACGTGCTCAGCGCAGCAGAGGCCGCCGCCATCGCAAGCTCTGCCGTGCCGGGCCCGGTCGGCGTCGTCGCGCAGATCCTCGCGGCTACCCTCGGTGCTGCCGGTGCGCTTGCCGGCGCCGGACACGACCCCGTCGAGCACATCCAGCGCATCCTCGCGGCGGACCCGCTCCTCGCGTCGGCGCGGTCGGACTTCGACGCGGAGATGCGCAAGAAGTTCGGGTCGGAGGCCTGATCCGTGACTCCGGTACCGAACTACCCGAACGTCGGCTACGACGTCACCCAGGACCAGTACGGCCACGTCTGGATCGACTTCTTCTGCTCGGCGTGCGGCGACCACTCGCGCAAGCGCTGCGAGAACGCCGCTCGCGCGCCCTACTGGGCGTCGTATTATGCGAAGATGCACGCCCACAGGTGATCCGATGACAAGTCGATCCTTCAAGCGCAACGCCGGCATGACGAGGAAGTACAACGTCACGGCGCTGCCGCCTCAGTTGCTCGACATGTACGACCTTGCGTTCTCAAGCATGAAGGCCGTCGGCGACAGCTACCCGCCCGAGCAGAGGAGCCTCATCTTGCAGGCGGACGAGGCGTTTCACGCCGGCGATCCGGGTACGCTGGTGAGGTGGGCCAGGGACTACGTCGCCCCGATGACCTTCCGTCCGAGCGACGCGGAAGCGGAGGCGACCGAGACCTCGTTCGACGTGCCCTACCTCGCGCGCCGACAGTACACCGACCCGCCGTCGATGCCGCTCTACGCGGCGTTCCGGTACTGGAACCGTGTGAGGCACTGGGGGCTCTGTATCCCTCCCGCGTCTACCGGTGGCGGCGCTTCGCTTCCAGGCGGCACCAAGCGCCGCATGGTTGCGCCTCCGATCCGCGAGCGCGGCTCCAGCGGCGGCCCCGTGGTGTCGTCCTCGCGCAAGCTCGTCAACGAGTTCGGCTGGACCGACAGCCTGATCCCGGCACTCTGGGACTCCTGGCTGGAGCTTCCGCGTGACACGCAGGACGAGATGGGCACGGCGCTGGACGACGCGTACGGCGTCCACGACAGCGAGGACATCACCATCCAGGAGCTTTCCAGGATGGTCAGCCTGTTCTGGTGTGCCAGGAGCGCAAAGTCTGCCGTCGCGATGTCCGAGCACACGAAGCGCCGTGCCGACCCGACGGCCGTCTGGCCGCCGCCGACCGTGATCCGGATCGAGCCCGACGCGACGGCCCGGGTCCCCTACACGTTCGCGTTCAACTGGTGGTTCGAGGAGAAGGTCACCGGCCTGAACGGCATCGTGTTCGTTCTTCCGGCGGGTTGCCCGCAGGGAGAGGTGTCCAGCTACACGGTGGTGTCCGGCGAGAAGCGACTGGGCTAGGATGGAGGCATCATGAAACAGCGCGTCTTGGCGAGCGAGTGGTGGGAGGACTACAAGGAAGTCTTCCAGCCGACACTGACCACCTTCCGCGCGATGACGCAGAAGGTCCGCGAGCTACTCCCGGCCGGCAAGCACCGGGAGTTCGATCAGATGCGCAAGAAGTTCCGGGACGGCCAGGTCTCCCCGGCGCAGGTGGTCGCATGGGTCGAGCGCAACGCAGAGCGATCTCCCAAGGAGGCCGGGCACTACGCCCGCGAGGTGTTCACGGTGATCGCGGCCGACGACATGTTCCACGACCCGGGCGTCCCCGAGCCCTTCGTCGAGTGGGTACGCACGCGCGTGCCCGGACAGGAGCACGCCTTCGAGAAGGCGGAGGAGGCCATCGGTGGGTCGAGGGAAACCCTGCGCGCCGGCGTCGACATCCGCGAGCAGTGCCGCGTGATGCCGCCGCCTTCCTGGTGGCCCTCGCATCACGCCTACTGCGTCGTGGTGAGCCTCGGCGATCTCGAAGCCGACGGCCTGTGCGAGAAGAGTTCCTGCGCGGAGAGGAACGCCATCAACCGCGACGAAGACACGAAGTGGCTCTGCGATGCGGTGTGGACGAGCTTTCGAGGTCTCGACGCCAGGCAGAAGAAGATCGTCCAGGACTGCTACGACGCGTCGGTGGAGCAATACCGGCGCGGCAAGCTCGACCAGGAGAAGTTGCTCAGTCACGTCGTCCCGTTCTGGGTGACGAAGGACCCGCACCAGGCGCTCGCCGTCGCGTCGGCGCACATCCAGGGCGTCTTTGCGGAGGCAGCGCACAACATCGATGCGGCGATGAGCGCCGCGACGCAGGCGTCAGCCGAGGCCGCTCGCGCCACCAAGGCCGTGCGCGGTCCCGACGCCGAGAAGCGGGCCGAGCTAGAGCGCGAGGCCGCACGCCTTCGCGGCGCGGCTGCCAGCGCGAAGCGGAGCGCCGACGTCGCACGGAAGAAGGCCGAGTCCGACGCGAGCGAGATCGCCGTCCTGCGCATCCTGCTCGACGACCTGGCGTTCATCTGGCACTTCGACGACAAGCGCAGGTCCTCTGCCGGCGGCACCATCATGGTCCTGTGGCCCGGGTGCCCGCAGGCGCACGTCGGCTCGATGGAACTCATCACGTCGCCCGAGCAGTTGGTGCGCGCCGGACGCTCGTGAGCCCCGCCGCCGTCTCCAACGCTTGGTGGCTCCTGGGCGGCGCGGCCGCTGGCGCGGTTCTCTACGCGGCGTTCAAGAAGGACACGTGCCGCCAGGTGCCGCAGATCCCACTGCTGGAGGGGTTCGTGCCTGCACAGGGAGGAGGCGCACCCGGACGCGACTTCGTCTGGCCGCCGTGTCCAGACCCCACGCAGTATCGACACCCGAGCGGCAAGTGCATGGGCTGGTGCAAAGGCAATCAGGTCTACGACAAGGCCGGCAACTGCATCCCGAACCCGTGTCCCTCGTGCTACAGCTGGCTGCCCGACCTGAACGCGTGCGTGCGAGGCCCGTTCTGCTGAGTCTCAGATGAACCGCAAGGACCGCCGCGTGCTCCGGTCACGGGATCGCCACCCGCCGAGGTGCGCCAACCCGAACGGCTCCTTCGTCTACCGCGAGGGGCTTCCGCTCCTCGTGATCCGCCCGAACGAGCCAGGCCTCGCGCTAGGGCATGCCCGGATGGCCGAGCTTCTGAACGACCAGCAGATGTTCGAGGACGTGCTCCAGAAGCCTGCCTCGTACACCTTCCGCGGGTACCTGCGCAGCAAGGAGCGCCCTGGGTTGCCGCCCATGCACGTCTCCGACGAACATGGCGTGTTCCTGGAGGAGCTACAGATCGGCGACTCGTTCGTGCTGGACAAGGCCGTAGAGAAAGCGCCGGAAACACCAGCAGCAGATCAAAACTGACCAGTCGCGGTTGACAGGTCCAAGGTGGCGTGCCAGGTTGTCTGGCCCATGGGCGACCTCAACCCCGCGCAGCTAGAAGCCGTGACGCACGGCGACGGGCCGATGCTGATCTTTGCTGGCGCAGGGTCCGGCAAGACCAGTACGGCAACCGCGCGCGTGCAGTCGCTCATCGAGCGCGGAGTCCCGCCGGCGCGCATCTGCTGCGTAACCTTCACCAACAAGGCCGCCGGAGAGCTTCGCGACCGGCTGGCCAGCATGGTCGGCAAGGACGCCGCCAAGGCACTCTGGGTGGGCACGTTCCACTCGATCTGCGCGCGGCTCCTGCGGGCGCACCCCGAGCGCTCGGGCCGTACGGCGTCGTTCGTGATCTACGACGAGGACGACACCAAGCACGTCATCCGGCCGATCCTCGACGAGGCCGAGGCGCTCGCAGAGAAGCGCGGCATCAAGCTCGCGGACGGTGCGCTCAAGCCGGACAGGGTCCTCGACGAGATCGCCAAACAGAAGTCCAAGGGGCTGATGCCCGGGGACATCTTCGCCGCCCTGGAGGGCCGCTACGACTCGGAGGCCGTGGGCGACGGTGTCGAGGAGCGCGCGGACGCGTCGGCTGCGGCCTCGCGCATGCGGCAGGACGAAAGCGAGCGCATCTTCTTCGAGGTCTGGCGCGACTACGAAGAGCGCATGGAGATGCTCGACGCCTTCGACTTCGAGGACCTCATGCTCCACGGCATGCGCCTTGTCGAGGGTCAGGACGAGATCGGCGAGCGCCTGCGCGCTAAGTTTTTCCACGTGCTGGTGGACGAGTACCAGGACACCAACCGCACGCAGTTCCGGCTCATCCGCGCGCTAGCCACCTCGCGTAACCTCTGCGCCGTCGGGGACCCGAGGCAGTCGATCTACGGATGGCGAGGCGCCGACATCGAGATCATCCGTGGGTTCAAGAAGCACTTCCCCGACGCCCGGATCGTCCAGCTTGCCCAGAACTACCGTTCGACCAAACACATCGTCGCCGTCGCCAACGCCATCGCGCCGCTCGGCGACGACTCGGGGTGCGACCCGATGACGACCGACAACGACGAGGGGGAGAAGGTCTCGGTCGTGTGCGTGCGCGACGAGCGCGACGAGGGGCAGCTGGTTGGCGACGAGATCCAGAAGCTCGTGCGCCGGGGCGCGCCGCTATCGTCCTTCGCCGTCCTCTACCGGGTCCACTCCCAGTCGCGCGCCATCGAGAACGAGCTTCGCACGATGGATCTCCGCTACAAGGTCGTCGGGGGCCTGAAGTTCTTCCACAGGGCCGAGATCAAGAACGCCGTCGCCGCGCTCCGGCTCGCGCTCCGGCCCGACTCGGACATCGACTTGCTGCGCACGATCGACGCGCCCCCGTGCGGCGTCGGGGCCGCCACGATGAAGGTCGTGCAGCGCGTCGCTCGCGAGAAGAAGGTCGGCCTCGTCGCCGCGCTCGCCGAGGTGGCGAAGCTGCCCGAGACCAAGCACAAGGCACGCGAGGCCGTGACCGCGCTCCACGGACGTCTCGCCGAGGTGCGCGCGTGCATCACCGACAAGCCCATCGACGAGATCGTGCGCGCCTCGCTCGTGGCGAGCGGCTACAAGCTCTGGCTTACGCGGCAGATGACCGAGCAGCTGGCCGATGGCGGCAAGGGCAAGAAGAAGGCCGAGGACGCCGAGGGGCGCCTGGCCAACCTCGCCGAACTCGTCACCGACGCCGCCCGCTGGCGCCTGCGCCGCGAGAAGGAAGAGGAGAAGGCGACGCTCACGGCCTACCTGGAGCGCGTCGCGCTGCTCTCGTCCGACGACGAGACGAAGAGCGAGGAGTCGGTGACGCTCACCACCTGCCACGCCGCCAAGGGCAAAGAATGGGAGCATGTCTTCGTCGTCGGCTTCGAGGAGGACTTCTTCCCGGCGTTCCCGAACAGCAAGACGCCCGACGAGATCACCGAGGAAGCTCGCGTCGCTTACGTCGCCCTCAGCCGCGCGAAGAAGCGCATGTGGATCACCCGCGCGTCGGTGCGCTGGCACCAGGGGCAGGAGAAGCGCAACCCGCCGAGCCGGTACATCCAGCATCTGCCCAAGGAGGCCATCACGCTTCGCGGCCACACCGGCGGGTGATACGCTGCCCGCGTGGCCTCGACCTCCGTCGCCGACCTGACGCCCGACACTCGGCAGCTGGCCGAGAAGCTCATCGCGGCCGCCGCCTCGCAAGGCATCAAGACGACGATCGCCTCGACGCGCCGCTCCTGCGCCGAGCAGGGCCCCGCCGGCATGACCGCGACCGTGCTGGGCCAGCCAGCCCACCGCGCGGGCTTCTGCCGCTCCTGGCACGTCTGGGGTCGGGCGTTCGACATCTTCCCGGTGGGCGTGACCACCTCGTCCCCGAGCGACCCCCGCTGGGCGATCCTCGGCGCCCTCGGCGAGTCGCTCGGCCTGGTGTGGGGCGGGAAGTTCAACCCGCCAGCCACCGAGCCGTGGCACTTCGAGTACCACCCCGGCATGGACCCGAGGACGGTGTGCCCGGACTCCGCGCTCCTGTCGGCCGCCGCCTGCGAGGCCGCCGTGGTGGCCGGCAACGCCAAGCAGCCGCCTGTCCCTGGGCCTCCTCCGGCGCCGCCCGAGCCGAACCTGGCCGGGCAGGCGCTGGCGTTTGCGGCAGGGGCAGCGCTGGGCTGGTGGGCGGCACAGCGGTGGCGGCAGCGGTGAGCGCGATCGACATCGCGGCCGCGATCCTGGATGAGGTCGAGGAGCAACGACCCACGGGGCCAGCGAGATTGCAGGCGCTCGGGTTTCGCATCCGTCCGATCGCGTGGCGCTCTCCCCCTCCGACCATCGAGTTCGACGTTGGCACGCGCCGGGTGTCGATCTCGAAGGACCTGGCCATCGACAGGTGGTCCGTCGACCTTCGTATGAACCCTAGCCGCCAGCGACGCTCTATCGAGCGACAGGAATACTACCTCACGTCCACGACGCTCACCGGCGGCGTTGACCTAGCAGCCCGGATGATCCTCCGCGCGATGAGGGTCCAGTGAGCCCCATCGACATCGCCGAAGCCGTGCCGCAAGAGATGGAGGAGGAGAACCCTCGCATGGCCGAGAAGGTCCGAGCGCTCGGGCTGGAGGTCTACGTGACGAGAGCGGGCCCAGGAATCGATCCTCGCGTCTCGCCCTTCATGTTCAAGGTGGGCACGAGGAAGGTCTCGGTGGTGCGAAACTACGGCATCTTCACGGTGAGCTTGCTGACGCTGTACCGCGCCTCCGCCACGCACAAGCAGGGCAGGACCGTGTCCGCGCACAACGTCAACCGCGCCATCGAACGGACCGCGCAGATGATCTTCACGGCCGCGAGGACCCAGTGAGTCCGATCGATGTTGCCGATGCCGTGGTCCAGGCCGTCGAGAACACAACTCATCGTCGCTGGGACAAGGGCGGGCTGATGCGCTACGCGCTGACGAAGAACGTGTGGTTCACACCCGAGCCGCGCGATTGGCTGATCATCCAGTGGATCGTCGGCACGAGACGCGTGACAATGCAGCAGCAGGGGTCGTCGAAGTTCCTGGTGACCATGCCGGCACTGTTCGGCGCCAACAATGCTGACGACCTTCCGGCCAAGCGGTTCCAGGCCCACAGCATCAACGAAGCGATCGACGGCGCTGCGGTAATTCTGATCGCAGCAGCGGAGAACCAATGAACTACGACTGCAACGGCGCCGTCCTCTGGGCGGACGCGATCGCAGAGGCGATCGGGCAGGAACTCACGCCGCTCATCGGGTACGGCAGCTGGATCAACTTCGTGCGGTTCGCACCGTTGAATCCGGACACGAAGTACACATACCTCGGTCCGCCAACCTACGGGAGCAGGCCCGATACAGTGACCCGCGACGGCTGTCGCGTCCTCGTTGGCAACCGCGAGATCCAGGTGATGCTCCTACCGGGCGAACCTGGTGCCGAGCCGCGGTACGACAATCGAACCGGCAGGACCAGCGATCCAAGTCTCGGGCGCTGGAGGATTCACCTGCTAGGCCAGAGCGAGGACGGGGGCTGGGGACGCAAGGGACGCAAGGAGAGGATCATCTCCAAGAAGACCTTCTCCGGCGCCGTGCGTGCCACGGTCATGCTGATGTTCGACGCGGTCGAGAAGCAGGAGATCGGTAAGCGCGGGGAGTTGGTCAAGCGCCCGCGCGTGCGGCCGTCGCCCGCGGTCCTGGAAGAGCGAAGGCGCGAGAAGCTGCGACGAAAGGCAGGAGACTAGCCGCCATGAAGATCACGCTCTACTGCCCGAACGCCACCAAGCCCTTCGCCGACAAGATCCGGAAGATCATCGAGCGGGAGTTCGGCAAGCTGCTGCCGCTGCCGGCGGAGTTTCTGCGTGAGCAGTTTCCGCTGTTCCCGGTGGTCAGCGGAGTGAAGCGGAAGCAAGAGGTGGCGGTCTCCGTGGGCGACGCGAGCATCCTCGTCGGCGACAACGGCCCCGTGCCCAAGGAGTACGTTCACCGCAACAGGTACTACGTCCTGCCGTCGTGGCATTACTGGAAACAGCACACGGACAACTATGAGCTTACCGAGAAGCTGATCAGCCTCGTGTACGAGGCGATCGAGCTTCAGGCGAAGCTACAGGTCCCCCGGCGTCGGCGGAACTGACCAGTTGATGCTGTACCCGTACCCGCTGTTGCTGACGTAGCGCGTGCGGCCGCCCGGGTTCTTCTTCATCCCGGCCGACATGGCAGCGACCGCCTGCTGCCTCTTGCTCGCCATGGCCCACAGGACGTCACCCTTGCCGGCTGGCTGCCTGAGCAGGGCCTCATCCATGAAGGTGCTGCTGGCGATCGTGGGCGGATTCAGACGGAACGCGAAGTCGACGATGCTCTCGCCTGCCTCGGAGTTCACCTGGGCGATATTCCTGGTTGCAGCGACGGCCAGCATGCCGTCGCCCGCATTGGCCTGCCGCAGCAGCGCCAGCACCTGGGCCGCGTAGTAGAACAGCACCGGCGTGCTGGTCTTCCTGATGGCCTCGATGTCCCTGGCCACGACCTCCAGCGGCACCGTGTCCTTGGCCAGCTTCACGAAGCTGTTGAACAGGCCACCGATCATCGGCCCAAGCAGCCCCACGGAGATCGCCTTGAGGTAGCGCGCGTCCCCGGTCTCATCGTAGACCCACAGCGCGTCCGAGAGAATGTGCCACGACCGCGGCGACGCGAACTGCACGGCCTTGTCTCGTCGCGCGGTGACGTCCTCGGCGATCATGGTCTTGTCGGAGCGAATGAAGGAGAGGACGAGGGGATGAATGGGGTTCCGGCCAGGTTCCGGAATGTAGTTGCTCGCCCACGCCAGCCACTCCACGCCGCCGGACTCTAGCTCGACGTGGACCATGCGGTTGATGAGCGCGCTCGACATGGTTCCGGTGAGGTAGGTCTGGTCTTTCGCCCGGTTGCCGGCAGCGATCACGCGCGCGCCCTCGGGCAGGCTGTAGCCACCCAGCTGACGATCGAGGATGAGCGAGTACATCGCCACCTGGACGTCCTTGGCGGAGGCGTTGAGTTCGTCGAGGAACAGGATGAACGGCTCCTCGCGCAGCAGGTACACCGGGGGCGCATACTCCGTGCCCTTCCTCGTGCCCATGTCCTTGTACGTGGGGATGCCGATCAGGTCCTCCGGTCGCATCTGGCTGACCGGCAGGACGATGACGTCCATCGGCTTCTTCTTCTTCGTGTGCGGGTCGACGATCGGCAGGAGCTTGCCCATGGTGCGCACGATGCTGGACTTGCCGATGCCGGGCGGCCCCCAGACGAACGGGGTGACCCACCAGGGCAGATGGACCAGGAACTTGGCAAGCTCGTCTGGCCCGAGCGTGACCATGGGGTAGTCTTTGTCCAGCTTCTTCGGCTCTCCGCCGTCGTCCTCGTCGTAGGCCATGCCGAGAGGCTACCAGGGCTGTTTTCGCAGCGGTAGTGTCAAGCGGAAACCCGCACGCTAACCGCTCCGCAAGTCTACCGACGCCGCCGGCGCAGTGCTAGGGTACGCGCGTGGTTGTGGCCCACCCCATCGTCTCGTCGCCGCTCGACAACCTCTTCGAGTACCAACGTGAAGGCGTCGCGTGGCTCACGGGCCGATCCGGCATCCTTGCCGACGAGCAGGGCCTCGGCAAGAGTGCCCAGGCGGCTGTCGCGCTCACCGTGCCCGCCATCATCGTCTGCCCGGCGACGCTCCGCGAGAACTGGCGCCGCGAGCTTGCGCTGTGGCGCCCGGACCTCACGGCGTCGGTGCTCACAGACGTCAAGGACCCCGGCGATCTGACAGCTGCGCTCGCTTCGGACGTCACGATCGTGAGCTACGAGGGGGCCGTCGCGCTCGCTGCGGCGTCCACCAAGCAGTGGTCGACCCTCGTCGTCGACGAGGCGCACTTCATCAAGTCGCTCAAGGTGCGCAAGCGCGGCAACCGCGGCGCCGCCCGCGCCGTCGCCGTCTCCGACCTGCGCGCGCGATCGTCGCGGGTGTTCCTGCTCACGGGCACGCCGATCTTGAACCGCCCCCTCGAACTCTTCCCGCTGCTGTCGCTCGTCGATCCGCGCGCCTGGCCGTCGGAGTTCGAGTACGCGAGAAGGTACTGCAACGGCCGTCGCGAGAAGATCGGCTGGGACCCGGTCAAGAGAAAGCCCCGTTTCGCCTGGGACTTCTCCGGCAGCAGCAACGAGCGTGAACTCCACGAGCGCGCGTCGGGCAGCTGCATGCTGCGCCGGCTCAAGAGGGACGTCATGAAGGATCTGCCCGAGAAGCAGCGCGTCACCCAGTACGTGAAGCTGTCCGGCACGCACGCGGCGCAGTACGGGCGCGCTTCGACGCAGTTCGTCCGGTGGGTGCGCGAGAACGGCGGCCCCGACAAGGCTGCGGCGGCTCAGTCTGCCCAGGCGCTCACGCAGCTGACCGCGCTCCGTCGGCTCGTGGCGCTCGGCAAGGTCGAGCGCGCCGTCGAGTGGATCGTCGAGCACCACGAGTCGACCGGACGTCCGCTCGTGCTGATGGGCCACCACCGCGACGTGCTCGTGGCGATCGGCGATGGCGCCTTCGAGCAGGCCGGTCTCAGGATCGGCTACGTGCTCGGCGACTCGCCGCAGCCGCAGCGCCAGCGCGCCGTCGACGACTTCCAGTTCGGCAAGCTCGACCTCCTGGTAGGCTCGATCCAGGCCGCCGGCGTGGGACTCACGCTGACGGCGGCGAGCGAGATGCTGTTCGTCGAGCGGCACCTCGTGCCGGCGATGCTTGCCCAGGCAGAGGATCGCCTTCACCGCATCGGCCAGCGCCGCGCGGTGACGATCACGTACCTGGAAGCCTCGGACACGGTCGACGAGGACATCGCGATCATGCTCAGCGAGAAGGTCGGCGTCGCCCGCGCCGTCGTCGACGGCGAGATCATGACCGAGACCCAGGCGCTCAACAGCGTCCTTGGTCGACTCGTGGGCCGTGTCAGTGATACGGTCAAAGCCGAGGCCGCAGTCAGGCAGGCGAGTCAGATGCGGCTCCTCTAGGGAGTTCACATGGCTGGAAACCCGTACGCCGTACCTTCGTCGTGTCCGCCATGTCCGCCTTGCCCTGGAGCGGACCCAGACTTCACCTACAGCGGGGGCGCTCAGGTACGGCCCACGCCTGACGATGGCGTGCGCTACCAGGGTGGCGCGACGCTGATCCCGGTGGGACCGTCGTGGGGGTACGCTCCGGTGGGACCGCCGGCGGCACCTGGCACCAGCATCTACGGCGGGCAGGTCGGTGTCCGGTCGCGCGGACCCGGAGCGAGCGTCACACCTGGTACGACGCTCAGGACGCCAACTCCGGCGACGCACCGCGCTCAGGCAGGCGGGCAGAGGTCCGTGGCGCTGCGCGTTCCCTACTCCGGCCTCGGCTTCGACGTCGTGCCGTCGGCAGACCTGCGAAACCTCGCGCTCGCCGGAACATTCATGCTCGCGGCGTTCGCCGGGGTGTTCGTCTGGACGGTCTTCGAGAAGGAGTAGACTCATGTACTCAGGAACTGGAGCGTTCGGGCGTGGACCCAGCGGAGGCGCTGGAGCCAGTAGTGGGCGTGGACCCAGCGGCGCTAGCGGCGGCGTGCGCGTCGCTGCGGCGAGCCCTGGCGCGGGCGCACGCCCTCTGCACTGGAGCGCCGCTCCCAGGTCACACCACGCCGCGCCCCTGCACTGGAGCGGCAGCGGTGGAGGATGGGGTGGCGGAGGCGGTGGCTGGCGACGCCGTGGCTGGGGCGGACGTGGCTGGGGCGGTGGCTGGTGGCCCTACTACGGCGGCGGCTACCCGGTCTACTACGGCGACACGTACCCGCTCATGATCCTCGAAGAGGAAGACGAGATCCCAGCAGTGGATGTCGGTCGCAAGCCGAGGCAGATCACGCCGGCCGCGCCTCCGGTCATCCGCATGCAGGCCGCCCCGCAGCCGAGCATGATCCCGTCGCCAGCTGTGGCGATGTCGATCGCCGGTCCCGTGGGAGCGATGCTTGCGCGTGCGTGGGGGGTCGTCAGGTGACCTCTACCGCTGCCGACCCCGCCGCCGTCAAGATCGAGGTCAACGAGGTCGTCGGACGACGCACCAGCCCGCGTGGCAGCGTCGAGTGGGAGACCTCTGTCACCGGACGCACGTCAGGTCCCGTGCTCCGGGCCATCCGCTACCTGCACATGGTCGTCCAGAACCTCGGCGGCGTGGCCAGCGAGGACGAGCAGGCCAGGGGTGGAGGTCATGTGGTGTTCCGGGCGTTCGGGCCGGACTCCGCCTTCACCCAGTACCTCGATCACGTCCGACGGATGCTCCAGGGGGGCTACTCGCCGAACCACACGCCCATGGGCAAGCTCTCCCCCGTCGGCGGCCACACAGGCGCCATGGGCGGCGAGGACGTGCGCGACCCCGACAAGACGCCGCACGTCATCGTGATCTTCGCCAGGGAGAGCGAGCCGTTCAAGACGAAGGACGGGACCGAGTACAGCGAGTACCACGCCTCGATGCAGATTTCGGCCGAGGCCCCGACCGTCGACGAGGCCGCCTCGATGATCCGTCCTCTCAACGCGGTGCTCAAGGCATGTAACGTCAAGAAGCAGATGTGGTCGATACCGGCCGTGCATTCGAGCCGCCGCCAGGTCGTCCGCGTCAGCACGTTCGCGCTTGCCGCACAGGACAACCTGGAGGACTGCCTGGAGCGCCTGAGCATCGACGCGCCCGACGCCGAGGTCATCGAGCTTCTGCCGTCCGGCACCGGCGAGGACTGGAACGTCGATCTGCACGCCAAGGGGCACACGTCGAAGGGTTGGAACAAGTACCAGTCCGAGTTCTCGAAGTGGAAGGCCGATCAGGACGCGCGCCAGATCCGCGAGGAGAAGCAGCGTCAGCGCGACATCGCCGCGATCATCAAGAAGATGCGCGGCGAGAAGGAGCAGGTCTACTGATGGGCGTCGTCATCGAGCTTCACGCGTCTACGAGCAAGATCGAGGTCCGCGCTCGCGACGGCGTCGTGGCCATCGTGATCGAGGACGGCGACGACTGGCAGGGCATCGACCTCACAGCCGACGAGGCAGTCCGCGTCGCCGAGATGCTCCGTAAAGGTGCCGCCCGCGCACGCCGGGTAGGCGCCCGCAAGTAGGCTCCATGATCCACGAAGGCCCCGACGTCACGCTCTACTCGCCCACCGAGGATCTCACCGATACGGCGCCAGTCGCGTTCCGGAAGAATCCGCTGCGCCGTCGCAAGCTCCCGTCCCTCGAACACCCCGCGCTCGATCTCTACGCTGGGTACAGCGATTTCCTCGTCAAGACAGCGCTCATTCGCAGCGAGAAGTGGAAGGGCAAGCCCGGCCCCGACGTGTCCTCCGCCAAGGCAGCGGCCGAACTCACGCGTCACCTGGCCTACGCAGACCAGGAGCACATCGTCGTGCTGGCCATCAACGGCCAGAATCGGCTCCTGGCGATCCATGAGACGTCCATCGGTGGTGCCAGCTATAGCAATATCGAGATGCGCCAGGCGCTCAAGGTACCGGTGCTCGTGAGCGCGGCTGCTGTGATCCTCGTCCACAACCACCCCGGCGGAGAGCCCGAGGCGAGCGCGCCGGACCGTGAGCTTACGAAAGCGCTCGCCCCTGCGTACAAGTGCCTTGGCATCCCGCTAGTGGATCACGTGATCGTGGCCCTCAACGGCTACTGGAGCTTCTTCGAGCACGGCCTGATTCCGACGACGTGAGCGTACGAGGCGTCGCTTTGGCGACGATCTACCGAAGCTCGTCGACCAGGTCTGCCGTGAAACTCTGCACGTCGACGGACGGGTGCAGCAAGTCGGAAATAGGCCACAGCGCTGACTGCGGTACGAACCAGGCGGGCCTGTCAGCGCGTGGTCCAGGGTACCAGTTTGCATTCGATCGTGCGTGCTCTGGGTCCATGTAGCCGATGATGGCACCTGACACCCGCGTCTTCTCTGAGCGTTCGTCGAGGACGACGAGCACCAGTGGACGCACGTCGTCCGCCTGTACGATGAGCCTTCCGCGTCGGTGATACGTGGAGCGCACGCCGTAGCCGGCCACGTGCGGATCGTTGATGTCGCCCTTGACGTGCTCCACGCCCATGTAGCTGGCAAAGAGGCCCTGTCCCCTGCCGCCGGCCAAATGTAGCTCCAGCCCCCCCCGGTATCCGTTTGTAGCGCCATGCGCCGCACGCCTGCCCAGGGAATCGTCTTCGATTTGCCTGGCGCGTGAAACGGCGTCGGACCTCATCACTTCAGCGGGAGTCAGTACGCGCTGCACGTGGTCGCCTGGTCGAACCAGACGTCGCAAGATCCACGCTTCGCTCATCGTGCAACCTTGGCCGCCACGAACATCATCGTGATCGGGTTGAGCACCGCCACCGTCGCTGATGGGTTCTGCCGGTATCCCTGCGCGCGCTCGCGCGCCTGCTCCAGTCCGTAGTGCGCTTTGCCGGCGGCCTGCTGGCGCTGCGTCTCGACCCTGGCTTCGAGCACGTCGAGGTTCTGCCCCGCGTCGGCGATGGCCTGTCTCCAGCCCTCCATGCGCGCCGCCGCGTCGTCGAACTCCCGGTCGGTCGGCTCGGGCTTCTTCGGCTCGCCCGCGCGGACGCGAAGCTCGGCCTCAAGCTCGTGCGCGCACGGCGCCATGTAGTAGCCCGCCGCCGTCAGGACGTTCATGAGGCGCGCGCGGTTCTCGGACTTGAGCGTGGCCGAGCCCTCGCGTCGAAGCTCCCACAGCAGCCGCGCCATCCGTCGCGCGACGCACTCGGAGTGCGCGCCGGTCGTGCTCGTGAACGCTTTGGCGAACTCGGGCGAGTGGACGATGGTCCCCTTCTTCGCGTCCACACGAAACATCTCCCGGTACTCGTCGGAGTCGAGGAGCGGTTTGTCGGAGACGGCCGCCTCGGCGCCGGCTTCGAGCGAGATGTCCTTGAGCTTCTTCCTCCACCACGCCTCGGCGGATCGGATGCCGCCCGCTCCTGCGTAGCCGGCGCGAGCCTGCATGGCCTGGCCCTGGCGCTCGGCTTCGAGCACGTCGACGCGGGCATCGAAGTTGGTCACAAGCCCCCCGGTCATCTTGTCGACCGCCTCCTTGAGGAACGGCCGGATGGCGTCCAGCCGCTTCGCCGCCGCCTTGCCATGCGTCTTCCTGTACGCCTCGGAGTCGGTGCTGTACTGGAGGACGTACTGGAGCAGCGTGTCGAAGTCATCCGGCCCGAACTCCACCGGCCCACCCGCAGGGGCGTGCTTCGTCCTCGCGCCCGTAAGCTCGCCTAGCCAACCGAGGAGTTCATCGCGCTCTCCCTCGGGCAGCGACAGGACGGGGTCGTGGTCGTAGAACCACGCCGGCTTCAGCTTCGCGATGTCCTGGGTCGAGTCGAGCGGCACGCCCGTCTTGCTCTGGAAGAACTCCCCCGCGTTGTCCGAGTACCAGGCGACGATCCGGTCGGCGCGGTGCGCCCTGAAGTCGAACTCGCTGTAGGTGTGGTCGTCGGCCAGCGAGCGATCGCCCACCGTCGCCGTGAACGGCATCCACCTGCGGCTGCGCGGCGGCGTCGCTCCAAACTCGTCGGTGACGACCGTGATGTCGAGGCTGACGCCAAGCCACTGCACGAGCGCTGCCGCCGCCATCGGTCCCTTCGCGCCGGAGGTCGACCACATCCAGCGCATCCACAGCTGGCCGATGCCGGCCTGGACGTCGACCGCATCCGCCGCCGTCCCCGCCGCCTGATCGAACGAGATGACTGGCATGCGCGGCTGGAGCTTGCCCGTGGGCCCGTACCACCAGACCAGCTGGGAGGCGGCGCCCTCGTAGACGTTGACGAGCGGGTCGCCCTTCCACCTGGGCTTGGTGACCAGACGGTCGATGTCCTGCTCTTTCGTGTACGCCCAGTTCGGAGGCTGCGCCGACGGTGGTAGGGGGCCGGTCGTCCCGATCTGCTGGAGGCCCTCGCCGGGCCTGGCAGCGGGCGCCCTGGCCTCGGGGATCTCGGTCGCGCCAACGTGCGCCATGCCGGAGATCCCGCGTCCTGGTGGCGTTCCGGGCGCGGGCAGGTCCGAGCGCTCGACCTCGACGGTAGCCTCCACGTCAGGCGGAGGCGCCTGCCGGTCGAGCGATACGGCATGGGGCGCCTCCTCGACCGACGTGCCAACGGTCTCGATGACCTGGCGCGTCTCCCTGGCAGGCCGCTCGGGCGCTGCCGGCACGGGGAGTGGCGCCGCCTGGGGCTGCTGGCCCTCCAGGCTCACCACGGCCGTGTCGTACTCCTCGGTGTAGACGTCCGTGACCGCGAGGCTGCCGTGGCCGGCGGCGTGCTTGATCCACGGGAGCGGTACGCCGCGCCGGATCGCCTGACGGATGCCGAGGTGGCGCAGCCCGTGCGGGTGGACCCGCTTGTACTCCGGGCTGCCAGGGAGAATCTCGGCGAGCGCGGCGCGGCGCCACAGCAGCTGCGAGAAGCCCGCGCGCGTCAGCCCCTTGAGGAGGTCGTCCTGGCGCAGCACCTCGGCGTCAGCCTCGTCCTTGGCGCCACGCGAGGCGGCGATGCAGCCCCAGCGCACGAGGCTAGGGATGAGCGGGGCGTCGGGCTGGAGCAGCACGCGCGCGCGAGCGGTCACGTCCGGGTGGCGCCGCTCGGCAGCCTCGGCAAGCTCGTGGAGCTTGTTGGTGAGCGCGACGAGCGCGTCGTATGCGCCGCGTGGGATCTGAAACTCCCGCACCTTCCTGCCCTTGCCGACGACGCGGATCATCGGCGGCCTGTCAGGATCGCTCGACCAGAGGACGTCCTGCCTCTTGAGCTTGCCAAGCTCCTCGGCCCGCACGAACGTCCAGAAGAAGACCATCAAGACGGCGCGGTCACGCACGTCCTCCAGGGAGGGGTTCGTTGTGGTCGACAGGAGGCGCGCAAACGTCGTCATGTCGGTCGACTTCTCGGCGCGCGACCGGCGCTTCTGCTCGCGCGCCCGCGGCGCAAACTGCCGCTGGAGGTCGAGCCATATGTTGACGCGCATCGGCGCATGGTAG
>Ga0315286_10001835_pt1 | contig 19519 bp, 17 predicted proteins | sample YL17G10_0_MG_FD_205038 | JGI IMG/M metagenome (GOLD analysis project Ga0315286, IMG submission 205038) | Sediment microbial communities from Yellowstone Lake, YNP, Wyoming, USA - YL17G10_0 | ecosystem: Environmental > Aquatic > Freshwater > Lake > Sediment | place: USA: Wyoming | collected... | reverse complement strand
ACCAGCCGGCCGCCGACGTCGTTATTCCCGTCCCGGATGGCCTCGATGACCTTCATCAGGGGGATGTTGTAGGACTGGAGGGCATGAGGATCGACGTTGACCTGATACTGTTTCTGAAAGCCTCCGACGGAAGCGACTTCGGAGACTCCGGGGACGCTCTGGAGCCAGTAGCGCATGTACCAGTCCTGGAAGCTCCGGAGCTGGGCCAAGTCGTTCTTGCCCGACTTGTCGACGAGGGCGTACTGGTAGACCCAGCCCACGCTCGTCGCGTCAGGCCCCATTTCGGTCTGGACGCCCTGCGGAAGCCTGGGCGTGATCTTGCTCAAGTATTCAAGGGTGCGGCTGCGGGCCCAGTAGATGTCCGTCCCGTCCTGGAAGATGACATACACATAGGAGAACCCGAAGTCGGAGTAACCGCGGATGGCTTTGACCTTGGGCGCTCCGAGCATGGCCGTCACGATGGGATAAGTGACCTGGTCTTCAATGACATCGGGGCTCCGGTCCCACCTCGAATAGATGATGACCTGGGTGTCAGAGAGGTCCGGGATGGCGTCCAGCGGGATGTTCCGGATGGCGTAGATCGCTCCAACGATAGCCGCTGCGGCGAAGATGAGGACGATGTACTTATTCTTAGCCGAGAACTCGATGATCTTCTCAATCATGTTTGTGTTCTCCCGCCGCGGTCTTGGTCATCCGGTTGAGGGCGGCCTTGAGGCTCGACTCGGAGTCGATAAGGAAGTTGGCGGACGTGACCACGTTCTCGCCGTCGCTTAACCCGCCGAGGACCTCGACCATGTCCTGGCCCTTGACGCCGAGCTTGACCTCCCGAGGCTCAAAATAGCCGTCGCCTTTGGCCACGAAGACGATCTTGGTCTCGCCGGCGTCCAGGACGGCGTCGGTAGGGACAGTCAGCTTAGTCCCGTAATCGACATGGATCTCGAGGTCGGCAAACATCTCGGGCTTGAGTTTGAGCCCTGGATTAGCTACCTCTATGCGGATCTGGTTCGTCCGCGTTTCGGGCTTGAGATAAGGGTAGATGTAGGTGATCCTTCCGGCGAAAGATTCCCCGGGATAATAGGAGAGGGAGATTTTCGCCTCTTGCCCCGTCTTGATGAAGGGCAGTTCATACTCGTAGATCTCGCCGAGGATCCAGACTCGGGAGAGGTCGGCGATCTTGAAGAGGTTCTCCCCGGCCATGATCTTCTGCCCCTGAAGGACGTTCTTCTCGATCACGATCCCGGATCCCGGAGAATAAATTGTTATGGTTTTCGTAGATTGCCCGGTGCGTCCGAGCGCGTCGACCTGGCTGTCCGTGACATCCCAAAGCCTCAGCTTCTCCCTGGCGGACTTGAGGATCGACGAGGCATCGCCGAACGTCTTACCGGCCTTGAGAGCGATGAGGTACTCCTGCTGGGCCGAGACAAGGTCGGGGCTGTAGATGTCGAATAGGGGCTCTCCCCTCCGGACGGCTCGGCCCGTGGAATTCACAAAGAGCTTTTCCACCCAGCCGTCGAACTTGAGGTTGACGATCGATATGTTCGGCTCGGCATAATCCACCCGGCCGACCGCCTTGATGAGCTTATGGATGGGCTGCGACTTCACGGGCGCCGTCTTGATACCGATGAGCTGCTGCCGCTCTGGGCTGATCTTAACCTGAACCCTCCCGCCGACTTCGGTGACGGCTCCGCTCTCCTCGACTTCGTAGGGAACCATGTCCATGCCCATCGAATCCTTGCCCGGTTTATCGGAGACTTCATTTGGCATCATTGTGGAGCGGTACATGATCTTCTTATTGGGGGCTGGCGGCTCGTCGGCCTTGGCTTTCTCCGCTTGGCCGAGGGTGTTTCCGGCGGACCCGGTCGCCGGGCTGGTTCCCTTGCTCCCCTTGCAGGCCGCATAGAGAATGACGACGACGGCCGTCAAACAAAGGACCGCGACCCTAATTTTGGCCTTCATTCTTCCCTCCCCAATTCACGATCTCCTTCGCCGAATACTCTTCCAGCCGGGCAATCGAGCTCCAGAGCCCGGCCAGCTCCTTGTAATAAGCCATTTGATATGAGAAATGGGTGTTGATGTCGGTCAGAAGCGCCAGGAAATCAGTCTTGTTGACTTGATAACTGGCCAGCGAAGATTCCACGGTCAACGAGGCCTGCGGGATGATCTTGTCTTTATACAGCTTGATCAGGCTCTCGGCCGACCGAGCCTTGAGATAATCCTCGGTCACCATGAAGGTCACGTCGTTCTTCAGGGAGATGAGGCCGCTCTTCGAGCCCTCGAGGCGGACGAGCGATTCCTCGAGCATCTTGGACTGCTTCGTCTTGCGATAAAGCGGGATCTCGAAACCGACCATGACCTCGTACATGCTGGGCAGGCGGCCCTTGAATTCCCAGCCCGCCCCGACCACGAAGTTGGGAGAGAGCTCTTTCCTGGCGAACGCGACCATCTTCCCCCCTTCCTCGACCATCAAAGCGGCTTCCTTCACCATGGGGGAATTCTCATCTGCGGCTTTCCTGAGCTCCTCGAGCGACACGGGGAGGCTTTCGACTCCCTGGTCCTGTGGCATTCCCAGGGGTTTGTCCGCGGGGAAATCCAGGAGCAGGTTGATCCGGGCCTGGAGAGACTTGATCATCTCTGCCATCGGCGTGATCATCTCGTCCATCCTCGAGATCTCAACCGTGGCCTTCAGGACGTCCGACTGAACTCCGTTCCCGACTGCGTACTTCGTCTCGGTCAATTCGAGCGCTTTCTGCAGGAGGGCTTTCTGTTCCTGGAGGATGGCGACGGACTTGTGCAGGGCGTAAAGTTCGAAATAGGCGATTTTTACGTCCTTGAAGACGCCCAGAACGACCGCATTGCGGATCTCCTTCGTCCTCTCGAAGGCCTTCTCGGCGATCTCGCCTTTGAGCCGGAGCTTGCCGGGAAACGGGATGGCCTGGGAGAAGGAAAGCCCGACACCGCTCATCACTTCCTGGCCGAGGGTGAACTTGGGGAAACCCATGTTCTTCAGGTTGAAGCCGACCATCGGATCGGGCAGGCTTTTTTCCTGGGGGATCCGGAAGGACGAGGCTTCGGACTCAAACCCCACCGACTTGATCTTCGGGTTCCTTTCCAGCGCTTGCTTAAGAAGATCATCGAGGCGCAAGGCATCTTCCTGGGCGAGCAGAAGCGCGGGGAACAGAATGAGAAGGCCTAAGAGGATTGATTTTTTCATAGTCACCTCCCGCAACCGACCTCTATTTGAGGCCGGAGCGCAAGACGCAAGTCTTGTCGTGATTAATGAACAGTGAAGAAACGCTCTTTTTGACCGGGACCATGGCAATCATAGCCGTCATGGCCAACAGAACAATGGTGAGGAAAGTCTTTTTGAGTGGCAGAGGGATCCTCGATGGCTGGCCCAGAAGATGCTTGGCCCTTTCCGTCGTCGAGTCGAAGAACCAGGAAGCCGCCGGGCCATTGAGCCTCTTGACCTTCAAGAGCGAACTGACGAGATCCAGCGGGCTTCCTTGAGAGCTGACGGAATAGGCGTCTGCCGTCATCTCCGACGTGAGGTGGTAGGTCTTTTTGAGTAACCTGCTGACCGGAAGGAAGAACAGAAAATCCGAAATGAAAGAGACGACCAGGCCTTTCAGGGGGTCCTTCGATCTTTGGTGATGAGACTCGTGGAGGATGACCGCCCGGAGCTCTTTTTCGTCCAGGATATCGACAAGCTTCGCCGAGAAAAAGACCCGGGGCTTCAGGAAACCGGCCGTGAAAGCCAAAGGTAAGCGATCCTCAAAGACCGTGACGTTCTCCAGGAAAGGAAATCGGGAAATATCCCTGGGCGGAACGACATTCCGTTCGGCACGATCCACGAAAGCCAACGTCCGTAGGATCCTCTGGGCTGTCCGGGCAAGGGCGTAAAGGAACGAAAACGACATGAAGACGAGGAGGAGGGCTTTGCCGGATTCTCCAAGGACCTGTAGAAAGGGCCTGATCCCCAGGCAGCGAAGGTTGCAGGTAAAAGCCTCCGGACCCGGGAGAGAGAGGAGGAGGAGGACCGTTTCCGGATGCCTGTAGAGCTGAAAAAAGATCAGGAGCGAAATCAGGGAAAGCCCGCCTAGGAGCATGACGGGGCTCGTCCACGCCTTAGCCCTGAGATTCCCCATTTTTTTTCTCTTCGAGCAGCTTTTCGAGCTTTTCGAGGTTTCCCTCCGGCATCTGGGAAAAAATGTCGGCAAAGGCCGAGACGGCCAGGTCGGGTGATACGGCAAAGGCCTTCCGAACGAAACTCTCCGTGACGGCGCTTTCATAAGCCTGCCGCGATACCGCCGGAGTGAAAAGAATGGTTCCCGACTTTCGATCCTTTTTAATGAGGCCCTTTTTCGACAGCCGGTCCAGGACCGTCAACGCCGTCGTGTAAGCGATGTCCTTCTTCCGGCAAATCTCCTCATAGAGGTCCCTTCCCTTCATCGATCCTTTTGTCCAAAGGATTTCCATGAGAGGCCGTTCCAATTCCTCGGATAAGGGGCCCATTCCCTTTATATTCGATAGGATTGATAATTTCATGCTCCCATTCTATTCTACGCACTGTAGAATGTCAAGGGGCATACGGGCCTTTTGAACAGTCTTCTATTCGCGCGTCGGACAGAAATTGCAGTATGAGCAGGCCGCGGCTAATTACGCGAAACGCTGATTATTTCGCGATTCTCGGGGGGATTTGAATGGCGTGCCCGCTCGATGGCAAGGTTATAGATAGTTGGGGGGAGGCGAAGGTCCTTGTCGAGGGTTGGCGAAAGGGATACAATCGTTTTCGGCCTCATTTCACCGCTCGCTATGATGCTCACTTTCAGATGAGCGGCGCGAGAGGGGCGGAAGACATGCCTGAACGGGGAAGCGCGATGGAACACGTCGACGTCATCATTGTGGGAGCCGGACAAGCAGGCCTTGCTGTCAGCCATGAACTCAGCGCGGCGGGGATAGAACACGTCGTACTCGAGCGTGGCCGCATAGGACGGACGTGGCGGCAACGCTGGGATAGCTTCTGCCTGGTCACGCCCAACTGGACAGTCCAACTGCCCGGGTACCCTTACAATGGAGCGGAACCCGACGGCTTCATGCCGCGCGACGAAATCGTCGGAATCCTGGAGAACTACGCAAGAAGTTTCGGGGCGCCTATACGCGAGGATGTCACGGTCGCCACAGTGGAATCGCCGTCCGCAGGTGGCTTCATCCTTAAGACGTCGTCAGGCGAGCTTCATAGCCGTATCCTGGTCCTGGCCACCGGTGCTTTCCAGCGCGCCCACCGGCCTACGGTCGCTGATACGCTCCCCCCAGGCCTGCCGCAAATGGACCTTTATGCCTACCGGAATGAGCGAGCCCTCCCGGCCGGGGGCGTGTTCATTATTGGCAGCGGTCAATCCGGAGCCCAGATCAGCGAGGAGCTGCGCGAGGCGGGGCGCGAGGTGGTCCTCTCCTGCGGCAAGGCCCCATGGCTGCCACGTCGCCTCGGCGACCGCGATATTGTCTGGTGGCTCGCCGAGGCGGGCTTCTTCGACCAGTCGGTCGAGGCTCTCCCTACCCCGGCAGCACGGCTCGGCGCCAACCCTTTGGTCACCGGCCACGGCGGGGGCCGAGACTTGAACCTTCGCACACTTCGGGCCATGGGAGTCACTCTGACCGGTCGTTTCTTAGGGGCGCAGGACGGGATTGCCCGGTTCGCGCCGGACCTGGGCGAGAGCGTCGCTTGGGGAGATCAGCGCTATCGAGATCTGATGAGACTTGTCGGGGGACGCGCAGCAGAACTTGGAATCCATCTAAAGATCGACGAACCCGAATTCTTCGACGCTAAGGCGCCCGAATCGGTGGACCTCTCCCGCTTTGGTGTCGTTCTCTTCGCGACCGGCTTCCGTCCGGACTACCGCTCGTGGCTCCCGTGGCCTAACGCATTCGATGACCTCGGCTTCCCGCTCCAAAAGGACGGCGCAAGTATGGTCCTTCCTGGGCTGTATTTCGCAGGCGTCCACTTCCTGCGCACACGCAAGTCATCCTTGTTGCTCGGAGTGGGCGAAGATGCGAGTATCATTGCACGTCACGTTATCCTCACCCTCGCCAGGAGCGGGCCCCATACGTAAGCGCTTGGTCAAAAACTCAGATCGGATTGTGAGAAAAAACCTAAAGCTGGGGGCTCGCCCCCTGGTTTGATCTAAATGCCTCGCCAAAACATCACATATTGGGGAAAACATGGCGTGCCAGCCTGGGTGATTTTCTAAGGTCTCTTCTTCAGGTCGAGTCGGCCTTTAGAATCCAACAACTCCGTCAATTCTATGCCCTTGAGGCCTGCCCAATGAAGGTGATGGCATGATCAGGGACCTGGCCGAAAGACTCTGTCAAGGGCCTCCTCCTCTCCCAAGGCGATGGAAGCGAGTAGGCCAGGTCTCTTCTCTCTTCGTCCCGGCCCTATCAAAGGCCGGGGACCATTATAACCAACAGGAGATTCACAACCATGAACTGTACCAGGGGACATCCAATCAAACTCAAGGCCGTCCTCATCTCGGATGACGGCGGCAAGACCTGGACCTGCGTCCGCCAGTACTACCTGACGGACGTTACCGCCAACCGGTTCCTCAGCGACCTGATGCAGGGGAAGCGGTTTGCCATGATAAAGGAAGACGCAAATGGATACTTCGACCGAGACAAAGCAAGCGCCTAACGGCCCAACCTACGACAACGAATTTTCCGAGGACATCAAGCGGCAGATCGTCGCCATGCTTCTCTTTGACGAGGAGGCCTGGCCGGCGGCTGGCAGCATGGTAAAGCCGGAATATTTCGAGAACCTGGTTTTGGCGGATTCCGTCAAACTGATCTTGAGGTTCCACGAGCGCTACCAGCGCCGCCCAACCGAGGACGAGTTCCTACAGGAGATCATGACCCTCCTAGAGCATTCGAAGATTCCCAAGCCGTCCAAACCCTATTTGGAACAAATCGAAGACATCCTGAAAAAGGGATGTTCCTCAGATTTTGCTTACATCCGGGACCAGGTCGCCAAGTTCGCCCGGTTTCAAACCACAAAGGGCGCGATCATCAAGAGCATCGACCACCTGCGGCGAGGGCAGGATTATGACGCAATCAAGGCTGAGATCGACTCGGCAGTGTCCGTAGGGACCTCAGCTGGGGACCTTGACGTGGTTGACCTGGCCGATGTTGAACGGAAGGAGATTGAGTGGTTCTGGCATCAAAAGATCCCCAGGGCCAAGCTGTCCTTGATCGTTGGCGATCCCGGGACCGGCAAATCCTGGTTCACTATGTTCCTGGCGGCCTGCGTCACGACGGGCACCCCTCTCCCCCATTCGGCCCATCAAACGGCGCAGGGCCGCGTGATGATCCTTTCGGCGGAGGATGACCCCGAGGATACGATCGTGCCCCGGCTTGAGGATTGCGGGGGCGATAAAGCCCTGACGCACGTCATTCGCGGGACCAAGCAGGGCAAGATGTTTAACCTTGCTGAGGACCTGGACCGGTTGCGGGCCTACCTCCAAGCGAAGGGCGGCGTCCGGCTGATCATAATTGACCCGATCTCGGCCTACATCGGGACAGGGACCAAGGTCAACAGCCACAAGGATACGGACGTGCGGGGCATCCTGTCGCCGGTCGCCAAATTGGCGAAGGATTTCGACGTGACGATCATCGGGGTCATGCATCTGAACAAGAGCAGGACTTCGGTGCCATATATCGGGTCTCTGGCTCGATGGCTTTCGTCGCCCAGGCCCGCTCGGTCTGGCTAATGACCCAGGAAGACCGCGAGGGCGAAGACACGACGCTCCGGTACTTTTCGCCGGTCAAGGCCAATCTATCCGCCGTTCAGGAAGGCCTCGTTTGGCGGGTTCAGAATGGAAGGCCGGAATTCTTTGACCCCGGCTTCCAGCCGCCCCCTGTCCAAGAACAGCTGGGGCCCCGCCAGCCGGAACGGACCTCGAAGCTGGATGAGGCCATGCGTTGGCTCCATGACCTTTTAAAGGACGGCCAGGCCATAGCCCAGGCCGAAATCGTCCGACTGGCGATGGCCGAGGGCATTTCCAGGTCCACTCTTGATCGAGCCAAGAAGGAAATCGGCGCCAAGTCCGAAAAGTTGCCCGGTGGGTTGGCGCCCTGGGCCTGGGTACTGCCGAAGCCAGCGCCCGAGAACTAGGCCGCTAGGCCCAAAAAAGCCGTGAAATAAGGCCCTAGAAACGCGTATAGGGGTCGAACGGCCTTCGGCCTAGGCAAAGATAGGTATCTCGCCGTAGAGGCGGGGAAAGGAGAAAGGGCATGAGATTCGAAAATAATGTGATCGACCAGACTTCAGATTCCGAAATGCTGGAATTCTTCGAGGTCAGCACGGTAGAGGAGCTTCATCGTCTCCTTGATCACCTGCAGAAGTGCCACGTCATTTATAGCTGGCGCAAATGGTCGGGCGGCGATTACTTCATCATCTTCGAGCCCTTTAACCCCAGGATGGAGCCGGGATGGCAGGGGTAGTGGCTTTGCCTGAGTTCTACCAGCTGTTGAGCGGAGAGAGGCGGCTTGACCTAAACTCGCCATGATGGATATCGTCCCTCAGCTATTGATTGACTTTCCTCATAGAAACAACCATATTTAACATAAGGGCTCGAAACGGTGTTCCGCTTTTCAAGCATCAATCAGCTGTTCCGAAAAAGCAAAAACGCTTGGCCGCTGGTTTCCTTCATTGCCCTTTGGGCTCTCCAAAATGCGATAAGCGCGCCTTCTGCGCCCCGACAAGGGCAACAAGTTTCTGGAAAGCCTCTCCAGTACGAGGTCTCCGTCGTCCTGAAGCTCATCCATGTCTATGTCACGGATAAGAAGGGGAATCCCATCACCGATCTCGAAAAGGGGGATTTCATTCTTTCGGACAACGGCGAAGAAAAGAAAATCACTGAATTTGAGAGGCGTTCAATTTCCATGCCGGCTTCAGAAGCTCCGGCGATCGAACAAAAGGCACAATCACCTCATCCTCCAGCGCCTCTCCTGGGCCGCAAGTTCTTTCTCTTCTTTGACATGGTCCTTGTAGATGCGAAAGGCTTCCTTATGGCCAGGGATGCCGCACGCCGCTTCATCCAAAGCGACCTCCAACCGGAAGACGAAGTAGCGGTCCTCTCTTTTTGCGGGGGGCGAAGCCTTCGAGTCCTTAAACCTCTGACCAGGGATCACGCCGCGGTCTTGTCGGCGGTCGACGCGCTGAGCCCGGGTGATCTGATGAAGCGGATCGGCGCTGGAGATACGGGCAACGAGGATGATATAATCGGAGTTGAAATTACGGGTGATGGCATAACGACGGTCGCGGCCCGTTCCGCTTCGTCACCCGCGCGCATTATCGCCGGGAACTTCATCTGGTGCATGAGATCTCTGGCCCAGGCCGCCCGCTATATGCCAGGAAAGAAGCACCTCGTTCTGTATTCGAATGGGTTCAAAGGAGCCATCCTCGGCAGAGGAGAGTATGCCGGCGGCAGGAATACGGATCTCAACCGGGATTATGAGGAGATGTGCAAGGAATTGGCGGCATCGAATATATCGGTCTACCCCGTAAACACCGCCGATATAAATATCGGTTTGAGGCCAATAGACCAAACTGACTGGAAAGAAGCACAAACTGGGGTGCCGGCTCTCAGGGAAATAGCAGCCCATACGGGCGGCCGCTTTCTTGGAGCTGCCGGCAATGCCCCCGAGCACATGGCAAAGGTTAATATTCTGACAGGTGCCTACTATGTCCTTGGCTATCCTATCAGAGAGGCCTGGGACGGCAAGTTCCATAACATCCGCGTGAGGGTAAGGCGGGCTGGAGCTGAGGTCAACGCTCAGCCGGGGTATTTCAATCCTAAGCCATTTGGAGATTATGCCGAAATCGAGAAGAAGATTGACCTTATCGACCTTGCCCTGGCAGACTCACCCCTTTCGCAAGAGCCCGTCCGATTTGCGATGCACGCCCTGCCCAGCATCGAGGTTCCTGCCGATAAAGTTCATCTTATCGCCGAAGTGTCGGGCGCTGGGCTCGGAGAGGTGGCGGGACGGCAGGTCGAATTCGTGAGCATAATCTTCGACGATCTGGACCAGATCGTCGACCTTAGACGTGCAGAGCTTGATTTAACAGCCGAGGCCCTCGGGGACAAGAGGGCGTTTATCTTCTCCTCTCTGTCCGCCCCCGCCGGGACTTATAAATGCCGGATCGTCTTGAGAAACTTACAGACCGGACTGGCGGCAGTAGCGGGCTCCACTTTGGGCACGCCGGATCGGGCACTTGGCAAGCTTCAAGTTTTCCCGCCGCTTTTCCTTGTTTCTGGCCCCGAGGCGCTGTATCTGGGCGGGAGCGATAGGAAAGACAATCAAGGGCAGATGTCGAGTATACAAGCGCAGGTCGCTGAGGCTCTACTGTTCGACCCGAAAAAGTTCTCCCTTTATCCCGATGGCCCAATTCCAAGTCATTCCTCAGTTTTTGCTCTACTTGAATGTGCGGCTGCAAAAGGGGATACCTCAACTTTGTCGCTCTCAGCAAGCCTAATAGACGAATCCGCCGGGACCGAGTCGCCGATTCCTCTTACGACCCTTGCGGAAAAGGGAGGGAAAGGCACAAAGGCTTTCTTTCTGAGGCTCGAAATCCCCGAACTAGAGTGGGGAGCTTACATCCTATCGTTGACCGTTGCCGACCGAGCGAGTGGTCTTACGTTCCGCGTCACGAAAGTCATATCGATTGAAGAGTCCACTCAGTTGCCGCAGAACAGATTGATAGCTTCAATAACATATCCGGCGTGGAGGTCACCGCCATGATAAGCGCTGTAATGGCCGTTCTACCCGTTTTGCTCCTGAGCACACAAATCGGCAATTCCCCTCGACCGAACTTGGATGAGATCCTGGAACGGGAAGCCGAGTACTGCCGGCGGTTGGAGCTCGCAGCGCTGGATTTCGTTTGCCTCGAAGATATCACGGAAAAGATCGACCAATCCAAAGACATCAACCTGGTCAAATGGAGATCTCCACGAGACCATCCGCCGACGAGCGTCAAGAGGACATTTTTATACGATTTTCAGTTCATTCGGAAAGGCGGCTCCATCAAGGAAACAAGGACCTTGTTGAAGCAGAACGGCCGGGACATGGAAGTCAAGGACGCTGAACTGGAGACGGGGAACTTTGTTTATAAGAATGCGGTCTTGGCACCTGTCGGAATCTTCGGCGACAGGTGGCGTGAGGCCTTTAACTATAAGATCTCGGGCGAGGCCACGGTTGGTGGACGACTGTGCCTGATCATAAGTGCCGTTCCGAAAGGACCTCAACCCGAAATCAATTTTCTCTCTGGAAGGGCCTTCATTGACAAGGCCACTCTGGATATCCTGAAGATCGAATGGAGCGAGCAGAAAATCGGCAACTATGAGGCCTTCGTGAAGCGTGGCGAGCGCTACGGGATGAAGCCCCGGATCAGTGTCACATCGGAATTCGAGGCCGAAAAGAACGGCATAAGATTTCCCACGCGGCATCTGATCGAAGAAGCGTATTTCGGGGCGGCCGGGATGAGTAGCCCCAGCAAGTTCGTTCGCTCAAGGACGATCGTCCTTTACAAGGACTTCAAGTTCTTTACGGTCAGCGTGGAGCGCGACAGCTTCAACTGACAGCCTTCGCTACTCGCAATCATGTTGTTGGCATGCGGTTGATATCTCATATTCTTGCCACGCCGGGTTAGTCCGGCCCTCAGGCTAGCCAATAAGCTGTCGTAGATTGCCTTCCGGCTCTCTTTCAGGCAGAGCATGGTCCCTTAATCTTGAAAAGACGCCCCGGCGGCGGCGGTCGCGCCTCGTATAGATAGACGCTCTGGCCAGCGTCTTTTTCTCAGCGGCGGGAAGAAGGAAAGATTGAAGAAGTTGCAATCGAGAAACCGCCGACGTAATATCAATAGAGGACCACCAGCAGAAAGTTGAGACGGCAGGTTGTCTATGAAGATAATACTTAACTCAGATGTCTTACGTACGGGATCACTAATCAAGGACGCCCTTCCGGAACACTGGCTTACTTTCTTTAAAGAATGTAAGAAGAAGAAATGTCCTATTATCATTCCACAAACTGTGGGCTTAGAATTCGAGCGTCTTCAGTCTGAGTACGTTGGGCTAGAGACTAAACAATTAAGCGACGCCCTAAGATTGTTAGATGACTATCATGTGAGCCATGGCACGATTGATCCATCTAGGCTGGTCCTCAAGCCTAACATAGTCGAACTTATTAGGAAACTGGGGACCGAAGTCATTGTTGAGAATCCAACCTATGAGGACTTTGTTGAAGCGCACAAGCGAGCTTGTCTACATGAAGCGCCCGGTTCTGCTGATAAGAAATCCGATGAGATGAGAGATCTGATCATATGGGTTATAGCTATTAGAACTGCTCGAAAGGATGGCAGGGCCTTATTGGTGAGCACTGATAAAATTCATAGCGGTTCTGCCGGGGATAAGGAAGCGGCCTCCGCGGGGTTGATAAGAGTTAAGACATTCGGAGAAGCTCTGGGTTTCTTCGGATTTGATACTCCGGCTGGTTCTTTTATTAAACATATACTTGAATCGGTTTGGAAAGAACTATTGAAAGCCGAATTACCTCTTGAAAAAAACATTTCGACGATCGGAATCTATGACACCGTTTTTGTTCAAAAACTAGAAAACATTCTGGAGATATCCAGCAAGATAACATTAAAGATGTCTGATGGAAATCCACTTAGTGCAAAAATCCAGGTCTTGCTCTTTGGCGATATAGTTGAAAGTTTCTATATGTCAGCTATTAAGTTTCCTGGTGTGTCTGCAGAGAAATCGGAAATATCTCTCCGACCGAGAAGTTCCATAACTCTTGAAAAGGACGATTATTTAGAACGCCTGCAATCCTTGAGGAATGTCCTGGGAGGTCAGCAATGAACATTAGGATGGGAGGTCAGATATTCTCTAATGTGCAAATCCCTTTGCTATGGGGGACTAGGGCCGTCATCCAAGACATAAAAGGGAGAATCTCAATAATTGAACTTAGCGGGGCCAAAGCTAAGCCAGAGATCATCGGCGACAAGCCGGCTCCCGGGATTGAGTTTCGTCCTGTACTAGAAGGATATGAAATCCTTGAGCAAGCTCGCCCCTTATACACATACTCACCTTCGGAGAAGCTTTTGATGGGCAGGAACTTAGGATTACCTGACTGCCAAATCGGCCCGAATGCGATTCGAGTTGGAACAAATACTTTCTCAGGCAATGTTGTTGAGGGATCGGGAGTCGGCATAATCGTCACGAAAACAGGAATTGGAATGGGCGCTCCACTTCCGAAGGCTCTTGCCGAACTAATCATCTAAGACGACGTCAGTTCAAAGAATCTCACCCCCCATCAAAATAGGCTAGCTGAATATCGGAGGGATTGGCCGCAGGACTCCCCCTTAGGGGTGATGTGGCCCCGCCTAGAGGGAGTTACCCCCGAGGTCACGATTACGGATGAGTCGATGGCTGGGAAGGCCTTTTTTTCTAGTCTTACGGACATCGCCCTCGACGAGCAGGGCAACCTATACGCCTGCGATATCAAAGAGAGCAACATAAAGAAATTCGACGCCAGGGGTTCATTTCTGGGGACGATAGGTCGTCCGGGGCAAGGACCCGGTGAATTCCAAGGTCCCTGGGAGGTCGAATGGTCCAAGGGCGGATTGTATGTCCTTGAGATGGGAAACATGCGCATTTCTATCCTCGACGGCAACGACAATTTCGCCAAGTCGGTCCGGATCGATATGTCCGGCGGGATTTGGTGGAAAATGCAGGCCCTCCCCGATGGACGGTTTCTAGGCCAGAAGGAGAAGGTCAATCGCGAGGATTTGAATGCTCCACAGGAAATGTTTATCGACCTCTATTCCGAGGACTTCGAGTTCATCAAAACCATTTACCGGCACGAGATTCGGAAAAATAAATACATTACCGAGCCTCTCAACATAAATGTCCCCCAACCATTCGCTGCCTCAGTCTTCTGGGAGGTCTCTCCGGCTGGAAAAGTTATAATCGGCTATTCAGGAAAGTATGAATTCGAAATACATAACCCGGATAAGGGCAAAATATCTTCGTTCTCCTACTCATACAAGCCCGTTGAGGTCACAGCCAAAGACAAGGAGTTTCATTTTAAAAGTATGGTAACCACCGAAAGCAGAACCGGCGGTAAAGGAACCCAGAAGCGGGGCGCTCCCGATTGGATAGTCAGGAACACCGAGTTCCCGCGATACAAACCCGCGTACAATAACATTAGGGTCGACGCTGAAGGGAATATCTGGGTCCAGCCCTATGACTTAATTGCCGATAAAGCTGAGCCGAGGATGGACGTCTTCGACAGCGCGGGCCGCTTCCTTAGTAGCGTCATAATCGTGGATGGTACGTTCCCCAATAAGATGGCTCCTCTGCCGGACGGTTTCTGGACGGCGAAAAAGAATGAGGACGGCTTATGGACCATCGTCAAGTATAGGATTTCAAAGTAGATATCCATCAATTTTAATTCTCGAGGCGTCCTGGCCTTTCCTAGCAGATCCGGCCGGAATAGCGCTTGGGCCCACGGGCTGAGCCAGTGAATGGCCTAAAGAGATTGGCGGCATTTTCGCCCTCCCCTCAGAGACCCCAAACAATCGACTTTTCAGGGGAATACCGTTTATCGGCGGGTCTCAGAATGTTGTGGGATTTTTCGGCTTTTCCAATGGTTTGGTCAAGATTTAGTCAAAGTCATAGGGCGCGGGAACGCGGGCAGGCCTCTTTCCAACGCTTATTTCAACTCCAATTGGTACCGCTTGACGAGCGGAATTCCATCCTTGTCCTCCCTGACCATCGTATATGCCTTTCCGTTTATGACCGTCATGACGAATTCCTGCTCCCCGAGCGAGAATTGCGAGATGAACCGTCCGTGGGGATCGAAGACATCGTGGATAAATCCGCCTTCCGCATCACGGACGTAGGTCCGGACGAGGATGTGGTCGGTGTCGGTGACGATCATCGACCTGATAGCGGGAAACTCCGGGGGGAAATCGATCGTCAGGCCCTTTGGAACACGCGTGTCGCCAAAATGCTGTCGCAGGACGATTTTCCGGCCTTCCGCCGTCATGGGATTCGGGTCCGCTGGCTTGAGGATCTTCTGCCGGACCTTCCCTTCGAGATCCAAGACCGTGATCTCGTAGCGGGCGACGAGCGCCCAGGCAAGGCCTCCGTCTCGAGTCATTCCGTATACGAAATCCCGGGGGAACGCGTCGATGACCCTTCCCTGCTTGATCTCGACTGTCTCGCTCATGAGGATGGACATCGCGGACAGCCCGGGCGATAACTTCATCAATTGGTATTCAGAGGCCCCTTTTTCGTTCCACGTGAGACGGTCCGCATAAGTCTCGCCTCGATGGTTGATCCCAAATCGACCAAAACGCCCCCATCGTGACGTCGACGTTTGCCTCAAATACTTGCCGTCCATAGCGAAGAAGGAGATGCGTAAAAGTAATGCATCCATCACGGCGACCTCGTTGGCCGGGGTCAGGATCATCCGGGTGGGAAGAGAGAACTCACCCGGCCCCTGCCCCTTCTTTCCGATCGACATGAGAAAACGGCCCCGGGGATCGAATACCTTGACGGCACCGGCCTTTGGGTCCAGCGCGTAGATCTTGCCTTCAGAATCGGCCTGGACCGACTGCAGACTAAAAAATTGCTCGTCGTTGCCAGCGCTTCGGCCGATCGTCAGCTCCTCGGTTAAGACCAAGCGGGATGCTTCGCCTGGGACGCGCACAGGATTTTTCGGGTTGCGGACGACTCGGATCCCGTTCTCATCCCGGACGTCCTGACCGCTCATCCCCAAGGCCGCGAGCCCGGCCGCGAGGACAACGGCTCCCAAGATCATCGTCATCCAAATAACAACGCGACGACTCATGACACCCTCCCCATGAAGAGGGTTAAGTTTATCGCCGCGCCTCGCCTTAAGTCAAGCAGGCTAAAGGCGCCTGAATGGGCAGACTTCTTCCTATGTCACAAATCTGTTACACGGTTGTGACACGGCGGAAAAATCGAGTCCGGCGGGGAGCAAAGGAAAGTCTGTAACTTCAGGATTATCAGTGAATTAGTGATGGCGCGCCTGAGAGGATTCGAACCTCCGACCTTTGGATCCGCAGTCCAGAGGGCGGCTCAGGATCTTTGTTTATCGCACCTTAGGTTTGAAATTACTTTCATTCCATACTCTGGCAACCTTACCGTTACTATCCATTTCAAAGATGGTTTCTTCAGCCGCCGGTTCGCCGTCGCTATGGATGACCCTGAACCTGTTCCCCTCGATGTGTTTGAGTATTTCCAATCCCCCAAGCGGATTGGCGGTCGGAAAATCTACAATCGCCAAGCCACCCTTCCAGATCAAAACCGCGCTCTCCCCGCCCCAAGGATACGAACTATACGTTCCTTCATATTTTCTTAATGCGGGATCAGGCTGTTCTGCAGTACCAGGCGATCCAAGTGCTTCGGCAATTGCCGAAGCTACAATCTCGCAGGCGCGCTGGGCATATATCCAGGAGTTCACACCTGAAGAATTTGCCAGAAAGACCGCTGCGATCTTCTCTTGTGGCTGTAATGTGATCTGCGATCGATACCCCGCGCAAATCCCGCCATGCCCAACGTAATTTTTTCCGTTGCTCCTCCAAACGGTGAATCCCAAGCCCCACGTTGTATTCGGATCCATCCATTGAAGCCGCTGCATTTCCTTCAGTGTGTTAGCACGCAGAATTTCTTCTTTGCCACCCCCGAGAAGACGAAACTGCCAGGATGCAAATCGTGCAAGATCCACCACGGTCGAAGAAAACCCGGCCGCCGGCCCAATACCCTTTGCTTGAAAAAAAGGCATTCTGTTCTGGATGCCGTCGCGCGTAATGGACGAATACCCGGTCGCGAGCCTGCCGCCTTTGTGCGCTTCAGGGAGTTCCGGACTGGTCTCATTGAGGCCGAGCGGAATAAGTATGTTCTGCTTAACATAATCGGCATAGCCCTGACCCGAAACCTGCGCAACGATCTCCCCCGCCAAAGCAAAACCAAGGTTTGAATATTGAAAATGTGTGTAGGCGGGATAGACGGTGGCCTGGTTTGCCAACGCCGTGACTATCTGTTCCCTGGTGGGAAATTCGGAATACGGAGCACTCCAATAGGGGAAATCAGCATCTCTTGGAAGGCCAGACGAGTGGGTAAGAAGCCCATGAATTGTAACAGGCGGTCCTTCTGGACAGGTCTGTTTGATGTTGAACCAGGGTAAATGTTTGACAACCGGATCGTCAAGACGAAGTTTCCCCTGGTCCCGGAGCTGGAGAACTGCGATACTTGTGAAAAGTTTCGAAATGGAACCAACGCCGTAGATTGTTTCAGGTGTCGCCGGTCTCTTTTTTTCTTTATCGGCATAGCCTAATCCCCCTGCCCATAAAAGCTCCTGGTCATGAACCACAGCAATGGAAATGCCGGGGATATTCTCATAAGCACTCTGAGCCTCTAACCAGAGTTCCAGTAAGTGCAGCGCCGAGGCTATGCGAGGATCATCCCTGAATGATTGGGCTCCGGCAAGGGAAGGCAAGATAATTATGATCGCCAAAAACCGCATAAACGTTCTCTTCATGATGCACCTTGTTTAAGTGTGAGTTTCATTTTAGCTCTATCATCCGCTTAGACGCTCGAAGCCCTAAGAAGGTTGGGGAGCCTTACCCGAAAACCGGCCCAGCTATTAGGGGAGCAAGAGCAGGCCCTCCAATCGAGTTCCGGGCGTTACTTTCCTCCCATTTTGAGGAAGCGGACGGCATTGTTGTAGAAGATGTCGCGCTTTTCCTGTTCTGACAGGAACGAGGCCGATTCGATCCCCTCGATGGCCATTCCGATCGTTTCAGGCCAGTACATCTGATCCGAACCGAACAGCAGCCGTTTGCCGAATCCCGCCACCATGAGCTCACGGAGGTAGTTGTGGAACTCCTGGCGAGGCAGGATCCAATTGATCGTCGCGAGGTCCAGATAGACCTGCGGGTACACCGATAGGATGGCCTTCGTCTCCTGCAAGTAAGGGGCACCCCCATGCATCAGGTATACGCGTAGACGCGGATGATCGACGAGCACTTCCTCGACGAGGGCCGGATTACCCAGGGTCACGCGGAAGCCCTGGAGTCCGGGGAGATAGGGCATTCCGGGGGGCCCAATGCCCGTATGGATACCGACGGGGATGTCCAGCTCTTCAGCCAGCGCGTAATATGGCCCCAACCGCGGATCGCCAGGGGCCATACCCAGGTGCTGAAGGACGAGCTCGCCAAGGACATGCACGCGGCCCGCTTGAATGTCGGCTCGAAGCGTGGCCAGGTCGGGCAGCGGGTTATTCTCGTCGACATACACGCCGGCCAGCACTCGAGCCGGCGCCGCCGCGCGCCACTGGGCGACCATTTCCTGCGGACCGCTTGTACAGGCCTTGACGATGTTGTAGCGCGCCAGCGCCGCAAGCGACGCCTCGCGAAGCTCCGCCGTCGTTCGGGAGGCGGACGGCCGCCCGGTCACCGGATTCTCCGGCGGGGCAGATCCATCGGCCATGCTGTACGCGTGCAAGTGCATGTCGATGACGGGCGGTCTGCCCTCGCGACTCGCCGTCTGAACCCCTGCATGCGGCGAAGCGCACGCAGTCACAAATAGCAGAACCATGAGCGCGATCAGCTCTCGCATTAATTCCACCCCTTGACGTGTAAGGCTGCGATGAGGATAAGCCGATTATATGCTCAAGTCAAGAATCCGGATGTGGGATGGCTTTTACCCCGCCGTGACCCGAAACGTCGCCGAGTATGCCTGTCGCGGATCTTCCTCAGCATCCTCTGTTCCATGTAAGAGAGGCAGAGCACCTGATGCTTGGCCGGAATAGCGGAGGATAAAACATCATTACCGCGGAAGGGAGTCGACTCCTCCGGGAATGATAAATACCGTCCTAAATGTCAGGCTTTAAATGGGTTGAACGTGGCGTGCCTGAGATGATTTGGACCTCCGGCCTTTTGATCCGGAGGGCGATGGGGTCCCGGCCCATCTCGTTGAATGAACTTGTTTCCTTAACACTGAATACGGTCCCTGTTTACACAGACATCCCCAGCGGCCTGAAACGACTGCGGATTTCACCTATTGTTCGAGCGGCGACTCGCCTTCCCGGAACTCACCTGTCCGGATGAGGTGCTCAATCTTGTAAGTTCCGAGCTTGCGGGCCTTGAGGAAGCCGTCCCACGCAGCTTCGGCCAGGCGGCCGTTCTCCCGGAGGTCGAAGAGCCATTCCCCGCAAGCCTCGACAGGTCCCGGAGGGCTGACGCCAGCATGGATCTCCCGGAGCCATAGCTTGTTAAGCTCCTCATGCGCGCCGATCGGATCGGCCATTAGGATGGGCAATCCCAGGCCGCAGTAGAAGGTCAGCTCGCTCGGCTTCGTCCAAAGGACATCCGTTCGTCGAAGGTGGGCGTTGAATCTATCGAGATAGGCATAGACGTCCTGGTCGTAGACGATCT
>Ga0315286_10001834_pt1 | contig 19521 bp, 15 predicted proteins | sample YL17G10_0_MG_FD_205038 | JGI IMG/M metagenome (GOLD analysis project Ga0315286, IMG submission 205038) | Sediment microbial communities from Yellowstone Lake, YNP, Wyoming, USA - YL17G10_0 | ecosystem: Environmental > Aquatic > Freshwater > Lake > Sediment | place: USA: Wyoming | collected... | reverse complement strand
CTGGCCGTGCCCCTACTGCTTGCGGCTGCGTGGCTGACCAACCAGGCTTCGCTGAGTCCCGACACCTTGAGTGCCGCCCGTCTGGCGCTTCTGCCCGCAGCGCTGGGGTTTGGCCTATTGCTGGCCATTTTTCCGTTTGGCACATGGATGCCGGCCCTGGCCGTCGACGCCCCCCCGCTCGTGACCGCTTTTGCCTATACCGCGGGGCAGGCAATGGCGGTTTTTTTGGCATTCACCTTCTTGCGCACATCTCCCTGGTCCCTGAACGACCGGAACGCGCTGAACGTAGTGCAATTTGCCGGCCTGGTCATGACCGTCAGCGGTGGCCTCATGGCCGGAGTACAGCGCGACCTGGGGCGGGTCTTTGGATATGCCGCCTTGAGCGACCTGGGCTACTTCCTTCTGGCGGTTGGTCTGGGCGGCGGCCAGGGAACGACCCTGGCCTTGTTGCACACGGTCAATCGATCGATGGCCATTACCTTGGTCGCAGCGGCATTGGCCATATTGCGCCAACAGGCCGCCACGGACGCGTTCGCTCACCTGGCTGGGATGGCACGGCGATTGCCCATCGCCACCGCCGGGTTGCTCCTCGGCGGGCTGGCATTGGCTGGATTTCCGTTCACCGCCGGGTTCCCCACCCACTGGGCCATCGTTCGCGCCGTGGCAAGCAACCACACGGGGTGGGCTCTCCTTCTCCTGGCCTCGTCGGCGGGAATCGCCATTGGCTTTTTGCGAGGCCTGAGCAGCATGATTGGGGCGGGCCCCGGCGACAAAGTCGCCCGCCAGCCCATCATTGCCTCGCTCATGGTCCTGATCCTGGGCGCCGTGGTGGTCGTCTTGGGCGTCTATCCGCAGTTGTTCCTGGGGCCGATACGCAGCGCGGTGGAAGCACTTGCTCTGTTTTGACGGGAGGCATGAAACATGGAAAAGAGCTCACGCATCCCCGGATTCTACTCGTTGAGCATCGAGGAGCGCGCTGCCCGCGTGGCCGAGTGGGCCGGGCTAGACGAGGCCGAGCGCGCGGTGCTGGCCGGGGCCGGGCTGACGCTTGAGCGCGCCGATCAGATGATCGAGAACGTAGTCGGCCTGCACGCGCTGCCGCTGGGCATTGCCGCGAATTTCGTCGTCAACGGTCGAGAAACTCTGGTCCCCATGACCATTGAAGAGCCATCGGTGGTGGCTTCCGCCAGCTTCATGGCCCGGATCGTGCGCGATGCTGGCGGCTTTACCGCCTGTTCCACCGAGCCGGTGATGATCGGCCAGATCCAGGTCCTCGACGTACCCGACCTGTGGGGAGCCCGGTTTGACCTGCTGTGCCAAAAGCAGCGGCTCCTTGACCTGGCAAACCAGACCGGCCGGGTTGTGGTGTCGCTCCATGGGGGTGCGCGCGATATAGAGGTGCGCGTCTTTCCTGATACGCCGGCTGGGCCTATGCTGGTGGTGCACTTGCTGTACGACACCCGGGATGCCATGGGCGCCAATGCTGTCAACACCGCCGTCGAGGCCCTGGCGCCGCTGGTGGAAGAGATTACCGGCGGGCGGGTACATCTACGCATTCTGTCCAACCTGGCCGACCGGCGGCTGGCCCGGGCCAAGTGCGTCGTCCCCCCAGGCCTGCTCACCTTTGAGGAGTACCCGGGCGAGCAGGTGGTGCAGGGCATTGTTGAGGCATGTGCATTCGCCGCGGTGGACCCGTACCGGGCGGCTACGCACAACAAGGGCATCATGAACGGCATCGATGCGGTGGCCATGGCCTGCGGGCAGGACTGGCGGGCCATCGAAGCCGGCGCCCACGCCTATGCCAGCCGCAATGGGCGCTACACGGCGCTATCCACCTGGACGCGAGACCGTGGCGGCAACCTGGTGGGCACGCTGGAGCTGCCGTTGGCGGTGGGCACCGTCGGGGGTGCATCACGCGTGCATCCCGGGGCGCGGGTGGCGCTCAAGATCTTGAGGGTCCAAACCGCCCGCGAGTTGGCTGAGGTCATGGCCGCCGTGGGGCTGGCTCAGAACATGGGCGCGCTGCGCGCGCTGGCAACCGAGGGCATTCAGCGGGGGCACATGGCGCTCCACGCCCGGAAGGTGGCGATTGTCCCTCCCTAACGCGTTAGGGAGGGATTGCCGCCGGGGCGACGGGGGATCGGGTGCAGGCGGTGGCGGAGCGGCTTGTGACGGAGCGCAAGATCCGGCTGGACCGGGCTCAGGAGATCTTGGCGGAGATGGAAGTCGTGTAGTGGGATGTGTCAGGTCCCAGGTCTTTCACCGCAGAAGCGGTACTCCGCAGGTCCTGGTCGCAAGTGCCTTTGTCACCCTCACCCACTCATCGAGACTGAGCGTCTCCGCCCGGCGGCGGGAGTCCACTCCTGCCTGGGCGAGCACCTCTTCTGCGCGGGCGGGATCCATCCTCAACCCCGCGCTCAACGCATTGCGCAGCGTTTTGCGCTTTTGCCCAAAGCCGGCTCGCACGACACGAAAAAAGGCCGCCTCGTCCACCCCCACACCGTGGAAGGGCTGCTCGCCCACGTCGACGCGCAGCACGGCCGAGTCCACTTCGGGCGGCGGATAGAACGCGCCCGGCGGGATGCGCGCCACTATGCGCGGCCGACCATAGCACTGAACGCTGACCGCCAGGATGCTCATCTCTCCAGGCGCGGCCACGATCCGCTCTGCCACCTCGCGCTGCAATGTCACCACCATCAGGCGGGGACGGGGCTCCCGCTCCAGGAAGTGGCGCAACACGGCCGAGGTGATGTAGTAGGGCAAGTTGGCCACGACCTTGTACCCCCTGTGCGGAAAGCCGAAATCCGGGAGCTTGAGAATATCGCCGTGGACGATCTGCACCTGGGGGAAAGCGGCCATTCGCTCGCCAAGCAGCTCGACCAGCCGATCGTCCAACTCGACCGCCACGATGCGGCCGGCACGCTCGGCCAGGGAGCGGGTCAGGGTCCCCACGCCCGCTCCGACCTCCACTACCAAGTCGTCGGGCGACAGGTCGGCAGCCGCAACGATACTCTCTAGGGCCACCGGATCGGTCAGAAAGTTCTGCCCCAGCCGTTTCCTGGGGTGCACGCCATGCGCGTGCAGAAACGCCGCGATGTTATCCTGGCCCCTCAGCATGGCTCACCCTTTGGCCTGCGGAGTACCGCTTCTGCGGTGGCCGCAGACAACGCGAAGAACGAAGAGGTGTATGTCGGTGCATAGGGTTCTCTGCGCGCTGTGCGGTGCATTTCGTCGATCCGCCTGTCCCGTCATCGACGCTTGCGGTCGGGGAAGCGTGGCCAGTTGGGCAGCACCCAGCGGATTTCGGAGCGCGGCGGTACCGGCGTCAGTAGGTAGATGTCGGTCCACCAGTGCCACGACTGGTACTTGCCATCCTCAAAGCCCAGGTCCACGAACTTGCCCTTGATGCCGCCGCCGGTATCGCCTGCCCGGGCAAAGCCATAACCGGGGACGTACATACGCGTTTTGAGCGGGATGACCTCCGGATCGACCGCCACGATGCCCTTGGTCAGCTTCCAGCCCAGCCGGGTGTAACCATAGCGCGGATGGGTGCGGGGCTTTCCCGAGGACGCCGCCGTATAAGACGTGGTATACACTCGCATTTTGCGCCAGTACTCGATGGGCCCCTCGGGCGTATCCAGTGTGCGGACGACGATCTTGGTGCCGTAGGCCAGCGTGTGGGTGATCGGTGCCTGTTCGATCCAGACGTCTTCCAAGATACGAGCGACTGCCTGTCCATCTTTGTACGCCACTCGAAAACGGCGTTTGGTCACGCCGGTCTCCCCTTCCTGCACAAGTCGGCCGGTGTCGATCTCCACCTCAGGGTCGGCCACCCACACAGTATCAAAGGGGATGGGCTCGAACTCGACGGCCAGGTCCTCTCGTACCCGGGTGATGCGTATCGCAAGGTGGGGCCGGATGGCCTGATCCAGCCCGGGCTCGACGGTATCCTGGCCCACCAGAGCGATCGCTTCCTGGCCCAGAGCGCCGGCAACGTTCTCGGCGCGGGTCCGGGTGCGAATGGTATGCCCGTCTACCCTGATCTCGACCGGGATTGACCGGTCGATGGTCACGGTCATTCTTGGCACAATGCGCTCTTCCAGGCCAGGCGTCACCAAATCGCCCAAGAATAGGGTTACGCCCTGCGCCTGCAATATCTGGCCAACCGTGGCCGCCGTGGTATGCAGGGTTGTCGTCACTCCATCGTCGTCGAGGATGAGCGTTGCCGCCCGGCGCAACACAATCTGAGGCGCAACCGCCTGTGTGGGGTACGCCGCAGGGCGCGGCCCGCCCCGATGGCTTGGTTGCCTCGCGGGAAGAGCCACACCACGGAGCGGCGTGCCGGCTCCCACCAGCCGTCCGTCGAGCCAGATCTCGTCGCCCGGGCCTGCCGGTACCCCTGCCTCGGCCAACAGCTCACCGGTCGTCGTGGCGTGGGTGCGGAGATCTCGGATCTGGCCGTCGGCACGTAGCGTGACCGGCCGGGCGCGCTGCACCCGAACGATTGTGTTGGCCTGAAGGGGAGCCTCGATGCCCGGCAAGACGCGGTCCTCGGGTGCAAGCTCCAGGCCAGCATGCTCCAACGCCGCCCCGACGGTCGTGGCGTGGGTGTACACCTGAAAAGGTTGACCATCCACCTCCAACACGACGGACGAGCGCGTCTGCGTCAGGCCCAAACCCAGAAGAGCCAGCGCGCCGGCAGCCAGGCCCACGGCCAGTAAGCCGCGCAACCAGCCCGGCAGGGTCCAGGTTTGACGTCGTACGGCGATGCCTTCGGATGCCAATGCAGTCGAGCCCCAGTCCACAAAAAAACGAGCTGGAGTGCCGAGCCAAGGCGAGCATATAGCGCTCGTCCATCTGGCAGCTCACCACTCCAGCTCCGGATCAGTACTGGCCGTGCACCCCCTGTCGAACCGGGCCACCCGGCTTACCGGGCCAGCCTGCTCCGGCCAGGCTCCCCTGCGGCACCCAGGAGGGACCGCTTACCGTTGCTTCCTCCCGGACCTGGCGGGCTTCACGGGTTCCTGCCGCGCAGGACCCAACCTTCTACGCCGCTTAACTCAGCAGTCCCGACCAACCTCAAGCCCTCGAGAGGGAATTCGACCCCGCTATGGCGGATTGCGGGTACAGGGCACCGCCAGCTCCCCGTCTAGCACGACCAAGAGGATAGTACCATAGAAACGAAGAATGGTCAATTCCACCCTCCTTCAGGTCTAGGGCCATGCCAAGATCGAACCGCACGTCGTTCTGAGCGAAGCAAAGAATCTGCGTCTGCAGAGCAGCAGAGACCCTTTGCTGTCGCTCCCTGCCTGGACCTGCTGCGCATGCTCAGGTGGACTGCCCGCACTCCCTCCGGTCGCCGTCAAGGAAGCGGTCCCTCTCCGCTGCGCTGCGGGGAATGCAATTCTCCGCAGGGCGGGCAAGGTGACAAGTGCGGCGGGCGGCTGATGGCCAAGCCGGCCCGGAGGAGGTTCTCTGGATCGCCCGTCGTTAGCCAACGGCCCTGGACGGGGGGCGCAAGCACGCGGTCTAACGCAGCCAGCGTCGACACAGCCTCGGTCATCCACAGCTCGCGGCCTGGCTTCAGCCCCCTTCGCTTCTGCTCCAGGATCGGAAGGACGGCCGGGGTGAGCACCATGCGGCCGATGGGCGTGTACTCCGAAGGCGCTTCGCCGGGCCTTGGTTTTTCGACGATGTGGTCCACCTGCCAGTCCGCACCCGGCCGGTAGGCGATGCTGCCCACCTGGGGGATCCTCTCTCGCGGCACAGAGCAAGCCCCCACACAGGCAGCAATCCCGCCCGCCTTGAACACCTCTAGCAGAACCCGGAGGCTATGGCCTGGAACACTGTCCAGGATCACGTCGTCGGCGTACAGGTACACGAAGGGAGCGGTAAGGCGGTCCCATACGGCCAAGAGCGGCGTGCCGCTGCCGTAGGGCAAGCCCGGCGGTTGAGGTACCACGGAAATGCGCAACCGGTCGAGCAGGGTATACAGCGGCTCGAGCAGGTGCTGTTTGCCGTGATCGGCCAGGAAACGATCCCATTCCGGATCGCGGGAAAAATAGCGCTGGAGCGGCTCCACCGTGTCGGGACGGGCGACGATCACCACCTCGCTCAGGCCCGCAGCGGCGATCTCGTCCAGCAGATGATGGATCACCGGCCGATCGTAGAGCGGCAGGAGTTCCTTCGGCGTGACTTTGGTGCAGGGGAGGAAGCGAGTTCCACGTCCGGCAGCGGCGATGATTGCCTGGGATACGCCCCGAGCGAGGAGCGTCATTCAGCTCCCCCTACCAGGGCCTTGATCCGCGAAGCAATCATGTCCATGGCCACCTCGTTGAAGCCGCCTTCGGGGATGATGACGTCGGCGTAGCGTTTGCTCGGCTCCACGAACTCCTGATGCATGGGGCGCACCGTCGCCATGTACTGGTGGATGACCGAGTCCATCGTCCGGCTCCGCTCGGCAATGTCGCGCTGGAGGCGGCGGATAAACCGGATGTCAGAATCGGTATCTACGTAGATCTTGACATCCATCAAGCGGCGCAAGGCTCCGTCGGCAAAGATGAGGATTCCCTCCAGCAAAATGACCGGCTGTGGCTCGACCCGATGCGTCTGCGCCGTACGGGTATGGGTGGTAAAGTCGTAGATGGGCACTTCGATTGCCTGCCCGGCTTTGAGCGCCCGCAAGTGGGCGATGAGCAGTTCGTTTTCCAGGGCATCGGGATGGTCAAAGTTCTGCATCGCGCGCTGCGCCAGGGGCAGATCATCCAGATCCCTGTAATAGGCGTCGTGTTGAATGAGGGTAATCCGGCGTGTGCCGGCCCGCGTCAGAATCTCACGGGCTACGGTGGACTTGCCCGAACCCGTGCCTCCTGCTACACCCATGATCACCGGTTCCATCTTCTCGTCCTCCAGAGAGCTATGTCCACAGAGCGGTGCGCAAGCCAGCCACAGCCAGCAGCGCCCCAATGGCAATCGCCGCGGCAAACAGGGCCAGGGCAGCGGCCCATCCTGAAGGGCGCTTCTGCAGCCGCCAGGCCAGCAGGCTCATGGCCTCAATAAGCCAGGTGACGGCCATCCAGCCCTCGCGCGGGTCGCCACTCCCCGCCGTTCCCAAGGTCCGCCAGCTCCAGTAAGCGCCCGCGATCAGCCCCCCGCCCACGGCGATCAAGGACAGCGCCGCTGCCTGTCTCAGAAGGGAATCCAGGTCAGGCTGCCCAATCGCGAGGTCCAAGCCGAACCGGGGCGTGAGATCGCCCACCGTTCGCATCAGTCCTGCGCTGCCGGCTAGAAGCGTACTCCCCCCTCCCAGCAGGAACAGAGCCCACTGAAGCGCAACAGGGGCCACACGTTGGGCACAGGTCACCGGCGGTGCGCCCGGCGCGATGGCGACGGCGAGCACGATCAGCGCCAGGGAACTCAAGTCCGCCGCCGGTCCGGCATCTGTGGCCAGCTCCGTGGGGGTGACCCAACGGGGCAAGCCTCTACCGGCGCGATCCAGCGCATTCAGCCCGATCAAGGCCAGATGAGTGATCAGCGTTGCCAGCCCCAGGCTTAACGCGATCTGGCTGATGTCGCCCATCAGGTCGAATGGTGTCCATGTGCCCTGCGAGACTGCTTCGGAGACCAGGGCAGCAGCCACCAGGAAGGCCGCTCCAAGTCTGGCTCCGAGGACGATCCGGCCCCACCAGGGAGGGCAGTCTCGAAAGCCTGCGCTACGATCGCGTGTACTCGAGAGGAGAATGCCTTGCGCCACGGCGGCTAGTAGCAGCAGAGCACTGGCTCCCAGGGCCAGTCCGGCGTCAATCGTCATCGGCCAGCCCCTCCCTCAGCCGTCGAGCCAGGCGTAGCAGCCAGGAGCGATCTCTCACGTCCGGAAGCGCCAGCATGTGCACCATGGTCGGCGTGTCCTCGCCCGGGCCCACTGCGATCCACACCATCCGAGGTACCACGGCCCAGCTCAGCGCCACGGATACGAGGGCCAGGATCAGGCCAACGATCGCCATCGCCATCCCGGGGCGATAGTCCACGCGCAGGATGGGCCGATATGCCAGATCCACCTCCAGCCGCAGGCCCTCGAATGCGGCCGAGCCGCTCTCGTATAGGGTCTGCACCCTCTGACGATCGGCCCCGCCGTTGCGCAAGAGGTCCACATACAGCGCCGGACGGCCCTCTGCACAAGACGGTTCGAAGCTCAGCGCCAGGAACATGTCTTGTCGGGGAAGGAAGAGTAGAGGTTGCGCCTGAGGGGTGGGAAAGTCGATTGCCACGCTGCCCGGGATGCCCACATCCTGCCCCTCTGCCTGGAGCACCAGTGGCCGGCCCGCCTCGTCCCAGCCACGGATCCTGACCTCTGGCACGTAGCCGATCTGGCGCACGGCGATGCCTTGCCGGGTGGACGGGTACCCAAGATACACACGGTCCTGCCGGACCGGTGTGTCCCCCTCCAACCAGGTGATCTGGCTGGAGGCGTTGTGCAGCTTGCCTAACGGATCCTGTGGCAGGTCCAAGTTGTCAAGCCGCAAGGTGGCAGGTGTATTGTGGCCGACGGCCTGGCTCTCGCCCGAAGCAGGTTGCCAATCCTCGTTTCGCCAGCCCCAGGTGCTCGCCACGATCAGGCCTGCCAGCGCGGCCAGCAGCGCCAGGTAAACTGCGACCAAGGCCCATAGCACCGCTTCCCGCCGGCTGGCCACGAAGGTCGACGATGGAACACCGGGAACGGGTGCCAAGCGCATACCTGCTTCCGCCAACAAGTCGCCGAGTCGAGAACGGGTATCCTCGGGCGAGAGAGAAGATGGCAGGCGCAGCGGCGATGGATGGCCTGCCCAGAAGGCAAAGCTGGCTGCGCTCCACCGGGTCGGGCCGGTGGCACGCCAGGCCAGATCTACCGCGTCGGCCATCCGGACGATGAGCACCAGCCCGACCAACACCAACAACCCGCGAAACAAGAAGGCGTGGTAGACATCGAACAGGCCCAGGGCGGGCACCAGGCCACCTTCCCGGCCAAACAGGCCTGTTTGAGCCGCGAGCCACGCCTGCGGATCGCTTCGGGCGTACGAGGGAATCTGGGGGACGAGTCTGCCCAAGGCCAGGGCAAACGCCAGGCACGCCAGGAGAATCATCGGGGTGTGAGGGACAGCCAAGACCCGCCACACCACGCTCAGCAGTTCCGGGCGGCGTGCCCTTGGGGCTGGGATTTCCTCCGTCATTGCACCGTTCGCCTGTCTCGCGAGCCCTGGGGCAAGCTACACAAAAGGCCCCAACCGGAAACTGTTGGGGCCTGCCGGCAATCACCAAGCCACCCAAGGGAATCGAACCCTTAACCTGGCGCTTACGAAGCGTCTGCTCTGCCGATTGAGCTAGGGTGGCGTTCCACCGGAACCAAGCCGGTATGTGCAGGCATTATACCAGGCCTGTTCACAGATGGCAAATCGACCTTTGCGGAAGGGGTTCAGCCATCACACCTCGGACTCGGATTCTTCAGACCGGTCCTCAGCTTGTTGTTCACCTCACGCATCACGCGTGCGGCCAAGACCTGTTCACGTTCGCACAGAAATGTGCGAACCGCTTCCGGATCGTGGGGAACCAGCTCGCGAAGTGCCCACGACAGGGCCTTGACCACCATGTCGTCGGGATCGCCGGCCAACAGCCGGCATATTCGGAGCGTACGCGGGATGTCGCCGCGGCCACCCTTCGATCGGACGTTGAGCGCTACGGTGCTCACCAGCGCCGCCCGCCGCCACCAGCGATCGTCCGAGTGCGCCCACTGGTCGATCAACCCATCCGGCACCCGGCCCTTCAGCCAGGCCGGGCCGGCCAGGCTACGCGCGAACGAGTCTACGGCTCCCCAGCTATCGATGCCCCGGCCAAGCTCCTCCAGTTCTGTGGCGCCGAGGCTGCGTAAGGCACCCTCGTGGCCCGCGATCAGCTCGTAGGCCACCCATCGCCGGCCGTAGATGCCGAGAAGCTCTCTGGCAAGGTCGAGGATGAACCCCGGGGAAGCCCGGCGGAGCTCGTGCGAGTACCGCTGTCGCACGGCCCGCACATGGGGGGAATCCACCAGCGGCAAGGCCCGCAGCTCGTCGTCGATCACCGCGGCTACGGCCCTTGCATCAACTTCTTGGCTCTCCATGTGTTGCCTCCCGGGCCCAGTCCGCTTTCCGGCACGTGCGGAGTCTTGCACGCAGTGTACCAAAGAAGCACGCGGCTGTCAATACCGGTCGCGCCGCGCAGCTTCGCAGGGCAAATCACCTTCCTTTCTTGACTTCTCGCTGCCGTCGACTATAATTACGCTGCCTGGTAGGGCAGGCGGTTCACTGCCCAAAAGGACAAGCTGACAGCTTGTCCTGCAAGAAGAGTTGCTCAAAAGGGAGACGAAGGCATGCCAGAGATCTCAGCGACCTGCATCCATTTCACCCAGACCGGGGCGACGAATACCACCCGCACGCTGGAGCTAGCCCGCGCCCGCGCCGAGGCGCTTGGAATCCGGAGAGTCCTGGTGGCGTCGTCGAGTGGCGTCACCGGCGTCCAGGCTATCGAGGTATTGCGCGGCCTGGAGGTGATCGTCGTGACCCATTCGACCGGCTTTGCCAAGCCAGACACCCAGGAACTCACCGCCGAGAACCGGACGGCGATCGAGGCCGCTGGGGGGAGAATCCTCACCTGCCAGCACGCATTTGGCGGTGTGGGGCGCGCAATCCGTAAGAAGCTGGGGACGTACGAGATCGACGAGATCATGGCCTACACTCTTCGCACCTTTGGCGAGGGGCTCAAAGTGGCGGCCGAGATCAGCCTGATGGCAGCCGACGCCGGCCTGGTACGCACCGACGAGCCGTGCATCGCCATCGCCGGCACAGGACGGGGCGCGGATACGGCGGTGCTCCTAAAGCCGGCCAACGCCCAGACCTTCTTCGAACTGCGGTTTCTCGAAATGATCTGCATGCCGTCGCCGGGGCATCCATAGGCATCCGGCGGACAGGTTCCATCGATTTGGAGACCCATGGGGTGCAGTGAGTCCGGCGAGGGCCTTCGTGGCCCAGGAAATGCGACTGGTAGTTGAACCATGATCAAGGGCATTGACGTCGTATACATCCATAGCCCCCACCGGGAGCTGGAGGGGTGGTACGCCGAGGTGTTGGGCCTCAAGATGGGCTACGGCGACGGGCACTGGCAGGAATTCGAGATGGAGGCTGGTTCGAGGTTCGCAGTCGACTTGACGTCGTTCCCCCGGTCGATCGTGGAGAAGCAAGCGGTCATGATCAGCTTCCGGGTCGACGACATCAAAGCGGCGGTGGAGAGCTTTTCCGCCAACGGTGTCCAGTTCTACCCGTCGAAGGAAGAGTCCGTTTTTGACGTCGGCCCGGCACTGGTGGCGACGTTTCAGGATCCGGACGGCAATTGGTTGCAGCTCTCACAGACAAAGGTTCACCAAGCTCGAGGCGAAGAATGAAGGGGATACGCCGAACAGATAACGGGCGGCGAGACCGAAAGCCTCTGGACAAGATCTCCATTCGGACTTGTCTTGTGTTCGTGAAGCAACGCCGAACATGCTAGAGGATTCCATGCAGTACAGCGGTGAAAACACGCTCAAGGCGACGGCGAAATCGATCAAGAGTGGCGATTTCATGTCGTAAGTTCGACGTGCCAATTTCTGCCGAGATGGCTTCGATGCTGACCACCGAGTCTGTGGACGGGCTCGACCTCAAGGTGAGGGACAGGTCGAGTCGGTTATCAAAGCCGCTCACGTGCTCCCTGTCAAGGAGTAGACGATGCCCGTCTTGCTCAGCCCTTTGACGCCCGTCACCCAATCGAAAGCTGCTGCAAGAGCCACGTACGATCGCCTGAGTGGTTGGTACGATCTGCTTGCCGGGAGTGAGCGGAGGTTCGCAAGGCTCGCCTTGCGCAAGCTGGACGCTCAGCCGGGCGAGTCGGTGCTGGAGATTGGCCCGGGGACGGGACACGGGCTGGTGGCGCTGGCACAGGCCACCGGCCCTTTTGGCCGCGTGATCGGTCTGGACCTTTCTCCGAGAATGCTGGAGAAGGCCGGGCAGAAAGTCACGCGAGCCGGCGTGACCGAGCCGGTTCGTCTCGTGTGCGCCGACGGCGTCCGCCTCCCTGTGCGGTCCTCTTGCTTCGACGCCGTGTTTCTGAGCTTTACCCTGGAGCTGTTCGACACACCCGAGATCGGCTTGGTGCTCGAGGAGTGCCGTCGCGTGCTGCGCCCGGCGGGGCGTATCGGCGTGGTGGCCATGAGGAAGGAGGGGGGTGCACCGTGGATGCTGCGGTTGTACGAATGGGCGCACCGCCGCTTCCCCGACTGGGTCGATTGCCGGCCCATCCATCCCACGCAGGCCATCGCAGCCAGTGGGTTCCAGATCCTAGAGACGGTCGGCGGCTCGATGTGGGGGTTGCCAGTCGAGATCGTGATCGGTGTGAGGAGGACGATCCCGTGACAACGCATTCCGGATCGAAGTAGGTCATGCCCCCCTATCACCCTCGCATTCCTTCTTTTTTTGTCCCGTTTCCCTTCCGTGATATACTGAGCAGTTAGCCTGTCACGTCGTGGTAGGCCACGGAGGGTTCATGTCACAGGAAGAAAAGAAGATCATCATCCGCGGCGCCAGGGAGCACAACCTGAAGAACGTCGACGTGGAGCTGCCCCGCGACAAGCTGGTGGTCATCACCGGGCTGTCAGGCTCGGGCAAGTCGTCGCTCGCGTTCGATACCCTCTACGCCGAAGGCCAGCGGCGCTACGTCGAGTCGCTGTCGGCCTACGCGCGCCAGTTCCTGGGCGAGATGCAAAAGCCGGATGTCGACCAGATCGACGGCCTGAGCCCGGCCATCAGCATCGACCAGAAGGGCACCAGCCGCAACCCCCGCTCCACCGTGGGTACCGTGACCGAGATCTATGACTACCTTCGGCTCCTTTACGCGCGCATCGGCGTGCCCCACTGCCCGCGCTGCGGCCGCGAAGTGAACCAGCAGACGGTGGGCCAGATCGTGGAGGCCATCGAAGAAATGCCCGAGGGCAACCGCATCTTGCTGATGGCGCCGCTGATCAAGGACCGCAAGGGCGAGCACCGCAAGGTCTTTGAGGACGTGCGCAAGATGGGCCTGGTTCGCGTACGCGTCAATGGCGAGGTGCGCGACGTAGACGAAGAGATCGAGCTGGACCGCTACAAGATGCACACCATCGAGGCGGTGGTCGACCGTCTCATCGTGCGCAGCAAGCACGGCGAAGGGAATGGCGGTGGCATGGACCACATCCGCCTGGCCGATTCGGTGGAGACGGCGCTAAAGCTGGGGGGCGGGATCATGATGGTCGCTGACGTGACCCAGGATCCGCCGAAGGACTACCTCTTCTCCGAGCACTTTTCCTGCGTTCACTGCGGCATCAGCCTACCCGAGATCGAGCCGCGCACCTTCTCCTTCAATAGCCCCCACGGCGCCTGCCCGGCGTGCACCGGCCTGGGCACCGAGCTAGAGATAGACCCCGACCTGATCATTCCCGACCGCAGCAAGACGCTGAACGGGGGGGCCCTCGAGCCCTGGACCCGCGAGAGGTCGGGCGACAGCTACTACCGCCAATTGCTGGAAGCAACGGCCGGCCAGTACGCCATCCCGCTGGACGTTCCAGTGCGCGAGCTGTTGCCCAGCCAATTGAGCTTTGTGCTCAACGGCGGGCAGCGAGGCGAGCAGGTGACGCTGCACTACAAGGCAGCGCAGGGCACTCAGCGCACCTACCAGGCCCACTTTGAGGGGGTGATCCCAAACCTGCAGCGGCGCTACCGCGAGGCGTCATCGGACTCGGCCAAGGAAGACCTGGAACGCTATATGGCCGAGCGCGATTGTCCCGTGTGCCACGGTCGCCGCCTCAAGCCCGAGGCTCTGGCCGTGACCGTCAGCGACAGGTCTATCGACCAGGTGACGGCCATGTCGGTTAGCGATATGCTGGGCTGGGTAGTTGGGTTGCAGGGGGACGAGGGAGCGGATGGCCCTGCGGTCACAAGGGAGCGCGGGCCCTTGTCTGTTGTCCCCATTCCCTCTCCACTTAGCAGGCGGCAGAGGACGATTGCGCATCAGATCTGGAAGGAGTTGCACGCGCGGCTGTCCTTCCTGGCCGACGTGGGGCTGGACTACCTGACCACCGACCGGCGGGCGACGACGCTCTCTGGGGGCGAGTCGCAGCGCATCCGCCTGGCGACGCAGATCGGCTCGCGGCTGATGGGAGTGCTCTATATCCTGGACGAGCCGAGCATTGGCTTGCACCCGCGCGACAACGGGCGGCTGATCCGTACCCTGCTGAGCATGCGCGACCTGGGCAACACGGTCATCGTGGTAGAGCACGACGAAGAGACCATACGCTCCGCGGACTGGATCCTGGACATGGGGCCAGGCGCCGGCGAGCACGGCGGCCGCGTGGTCTGTTCGGCGCCGTTGGACGAGTTCCTGAAATGCGCGGAGTCGCTCACAGCGGCCTACCTGCGCGGCGACCGCCGGATCCCTATGCCCACGGTGCGCCGGCCGGGCGACGGCAACTTTCTCACGGTGGTCGGCGCGGCGGAGAACAACCTGAAAGTGGTCAATGTGCGCTTCCCGCTGCGCAAGCTCGTCGCCGTGACCGGGGTTTCGGGCTCGGGCAAGAGCAGCCTGGTGGTCGAGGTGCTCTACAAGCGGCTGAACCAGTTCTTTTACCGGGCCAAGGACAAGCCGGGCAAGCATGACATGATCCAGGGGCTGGATCTGTTGGACAAGGTGGTCAACGTGGACCAGAGCGCCATCGGGCGCACTCCGCGCTCCAACCCCGCCACCTACACCAACCTCTTTACCGACATCCGCGACCTCTTCGCCCAACTTCCCGAGGCCAAGGCCAGGGGGTACCGGCCGGGCCGTTTCAGCTTTAACGTCAAGGGCGGCCGCTGCGAGGCCTGCCAGGGAGACGGCATCATCAGGATCGAGATGCAGTTCCTGCCCGACGTCTACGTGCCGTGCGAGGTGTGCCACGGCAAGCGCTACAACCGTGAGGCGCTGGAGATCCGCTACAAGGGTAGGAACATCGCCGACGTGCTGGACATGACCGTCGACGAGGCTCTGGCATTCTTCTCCAACATCCCGCGCATCCGCAACAAGCTCCAAACCCTGTCGGACGTGGGCCTGGGGTACATCCGGCTGGGCCAGCCGGCCACGACGCTATCGGGAGGCGAGGCACAGCGCATCAAGCTCTCCAAGGAGCTGTCGCGGCGCTCCACCGGCCGCACCTTCTACATCCTGGACGAGCCGACGACGGGGCTGCACTTCGCCGACATCGAAAAGCTGCTCCAGGTGCTTCACCGCCTGGTGGATCACGGCAACACGGTGGTGGTCATCGAGCACAACTTGGACGTGATCAAGGCCGCCGATTGGATCATCGACCTGGGGCCGGAAGGAGGCCACAACGGCGGGTGGGTCATCGCCGAGGGTACCCCGGAGGAGGTGTCGCACGTGGCGCAGTCGTACACCGGGCAGTTTCTGCGCAGAACCCTGAAAGATAGCCCCTGACAGACCTTGTCCCCACTTTGATAGATTTTGACAGCCCGCGTGTGCTATAGTATCCTCGCGCCCGAAAACAGCGAGGGGTTCACCCTGCGTGCCAGGGGAGACATGCTTGTGGAGTGCGTTCGATCGGAATTCTGCTGAAACCCATCCGTGACGTAGGCATTGCCGGATATGGGGCCTACGTTCCCCGCTACCGCTTGCCCGGAACCGAAGTGGACCGGGTGTGGCGAGGTGGAGAGCCCGAGTCCCCGGTCGTGGAGAAGGCTGTGCCTGGCCCCGACGAAGACACGGCCACCATGTCAATCGAGGCTGCGCGCAACGCCCTCGCCCGGGCTGGGGTGAATCCCACCGCCATCCGAGCGGTATGGGTGGGCAGCGAATCCCATCCCTACGCCGTCAAGCCCACCTCCACCATCGTCGCCGAGGCCATCGGCGCGGTGCCCACGACCCTGGCTGCCGATTGGGAGTTCGCCTGCAAGGCGGGCACGGAGGCGTTTCAAGCCGCGATCGCCCTGGTCGGTTCAGGGATGGCCGACTATGCCATGGCCATTGGCATGGACACGGCCCAGGGTAGGCCAGGCGATGCGCTGGAATACACCACCGGGGCAGGGGGCGCGGCCTACATTCTGGGGCCGGCAGAGGACAGCCTGGCACTGATCGAAGGCTCGTTCTCGTACGTGACCGACACGCCCGACTTTTTCCGGAAACCCTACGAGCACTATCCGCAGCACGGCAGCCGTTTCACCGGCGATCCGGCGTACTTTAAGCACGTTTTGGCTGCCGCTCGGCAGTTGATGGAATCGCTGGGCACCACACCCGCGGACTATGCGGCCGCGGTCTTTCACCAGCCCAATCCCAAATTCCCCGAGCGGGCAGCACAAATCCTGGGCTTCAGACCAGCACAGACGCGCACAGGCCTGCTTTGCCCGATGGTGGGCAACACTTACGCCGGATCGTCCATGCTGGGCCTGACCGCAATCCTTGACGAGGCGCGGCCGGGCGACCGGCTTCTTCAGGTCTCTTTCGGATCCGGGGCGGGTAGCGACGCCATCTCCTTCCAGGTTACTGACAAGATTGAGCTGCGCCGCGACCGGGCGCCCCGTACCCACGTGTACGTCGAGCGCCGACGGGCGATTGACTACGGGATGTACGTGCGGTACGGCAAGAAGCTTCACATGCACTAAGAGTGCGCGGTTCAAGGTCCAGTGGTAGACGTTTAACCTCGAACCGTGAACATGGAAAAGGAATGAGAAACGTAAGCATCATCGGCATCGGGCAGACCCGGGTTGCGGAACACTGGGAGCGGTCGCTTCGTCACCTGGCGGGCGATGCGGTGCTGGCAGCGATGAAGGACGCCGGCATCGAGACTGCCGATGCGCTGTACGTGGGCAACATGCTGTCTGGACTGCTCACCGGGCAGGAACACCTGGGAGCGCTCGTCGCCGATTTCGTGGGGCTGCGCGGCATCGAAGCGGTCAAGATCGAGGCCGCTTGCGGTTCGGGGGCGGCAGCGCTACGCCTGGGATATGCCGCGGTGGCCGGGGGGCTGCACGATTACGTCATAGTGTGTGGCGTGGAAAAGATGACCGATACGGTCAACGCCGAGACGACCACCGGCCTGATGATGGCCGCCGACGCCGATTATGAATCGGTGCATGGGCTTAGCTTTGTGAGCATTAATGCCTTGCTGATGCGCAGGTACATGTATCAGTACGGCGTGGAGCATAAGGACTTTGCTCCCTTTACCGTCAACGCCCATCGAAACGCTGCCGGCAACGCCAACGCCATGTTCCAGAATCCGGTCACGGCCGAGCAGTTCGCCCACGCTCGGATGATCGCCGAACCCATCAACCTGCTGGATTCGTCGGGCATCGGCGACGGGGCAGCGGCGGTGGTGCTGTGCCCCACGCAGATAGCCCGTGAATATCGACGAGGAGGCCTGGTCCACATCAAGGCTTCGTCCATGGCCACCGACGCCGTGGCGGTGCACGATCGGCGTGACCCGCTGTGGCTATCAGCAGTCGAAGCGTCGACGGCCAAGGCTTATCAGCAAGCGCGCGTGGGGCCTCGCGACATCGACTTCTTCGAGGTGCACGATGCCTTTACCATCATGTCGGCCTTGAGCCTGGAGGCGTCGGGCTTTGCCGAACGGGGCAAGGGCGTGTGGTTGGGCCAGAACGGGGACATCGTCCGCGAGGGCCGCATTCCGATCTGCACCATGGGCGGGTTGAAGGCGCGGGGGCATCCCGTCGGGGCAACTGGCGTCTATCAGGTAGTGGAGATCGTGCAGCAGTTACGCGGCGAGGCAGGCCCGAACCAGATCGGCAATGCCCGACTGGGCATGGCCCAGAACATCGGCGGCAGCGGTGCGACGGTGATCACACACATCCTGGAAGCGCAGGACTGACAGCAGTTACTGGAGCGGGCTCTTTCTCTGTTCAGAGATCATGGACTTGTCTGGGAGGAATTGGAATGAGTATTCCGGGACATTGGCGGTTGCAGAGCCAGCGGTACGCGATGGTCGGCGAGGTGTGCAATACTTGCGGTGCGAAACTGTTCCCCCCTCGGGACGTTTGCCCCGAGTGCAGCAAGCCGGCCTACGAACCTTACACTTTTAGCGGGAAGGGTGAGGTATACTCGTACTCGACCATCTATCAGGCACCCAGGGGGTACGAAGAGTTCGTGCCCTACACCGTGGCGCTGATCCGGCTGGATGAGGGACCGCTCGTCACGGCCCAACTCTCCGACGTGGATCAGGACGAGGTCGAGATTGGGATGAAAGTGGAGATGGTCACGCGCAAGCTGCGCGAGGAAGGCGACGACGGGTTGATCGTTTACGGGTATAAGTTTCGAGCCGTACACGATCATCCCGTCATTTCGGCCGAAGCCGCATGACCATGACCAGGCTAAGGACGTCGTAGGTCACAGCCCTTTCGATCAACGTCTGCTCAACGCAGCCCCTGACAACTAAGCATCCCATCACAGTTGCTGATCCCATTCCTCGGCGTTCTGAGGGATGGCGTCCTGCCGTCTCAAGAAGCATAGTGACTGCGCACGCCACTTCAGTCCCACCCAGCGCAGGAGAATCAGGCCGCAGGACTGCTTCCACACCGGGCCGGGCCCACCGTCGGCAGCTACCTGCAGCCGCAGACGTGGAAAGCGCAGTTGACGCTCTCCTGTGCCTGTGATATAGTAATATCGTCAAGTGCTTTCACGCGACTTCCGGAACAGGACGTGCTACCTACAGATGGCCGTCTGGGGCGCCCTCCTTCTGGTGCAAGATCTGGCAGGCTTCGGTAGCCACGTTGCATCAGGAGTCGATGCCTGGCCAGTGCGCGTCAGTGGATGGAGCGCTACCCCGATAGTGCGGGTCTCGACGTAGAAGGCCCAACAGACAAGGAGGAACAGACATGGATGCAAGAACCCGGCGAAACATGGCATTGGGCGCGACGATGACATTGGTGTTGGCCATCTCAGTGGGATGGATGACTCAGTATGCGAGTGCCAGAACACCTGCCGAGTCTCAGCCGTCGGAAACGCAGGCCGTGACCGTTGCGGGCGCCATGTCGGCCGATCAGCTACAGGCCGTGTTCGATGAGTACACAAGCCAGACGGGCAACGTGGTGAGCTATTCCGGAGGCTGGGGCTGGGACGACTTCATGAACTGCGCAGCCAACGGGAACTGCCCTGACGTCGGATTGGTGCCGCTACCCGGCTTGATGCAGGATCTCGCCGCTGCCGGAGCGCTGGCCGAGCTGACTCCTTTCATCGACGTCGATGTGCTGAACGCCAACTACACCCAGACCTGGATCGACCTGGGCAAGGTGGATGGCACGCTCTACGGCGTGTGGTTCAGCGCCGCCAACAAAAGCCTGGTCTGGTACGACCCAACCGAGTTCTCCAGCCACGGCTGGGTAACCCCCACCAACTGGACCGAGCTGCTGGCACTCTCGGACGAGATTCTGAGCACCACTGGCAAGCCGCCGTGGC
>Ga0315286_10001833_pt1 | contig 19523 bp, 17 predicted proteins | sample YL17G10_0_MG_FD_205038 | JGI IMG/M metagenome (GOLD analysis project Ga0315286, IMG submission 205038) | Sediment microbial communities from Yellowstone Lake, YNP, Wyoming, USA - YL17G10_0 | ecosystem: Environmental > Aquatic > Freshwater > Lake > Sediment | place: USA: Wyoming | collected... | reverse complement strand
GAGAAGATATACTCGAATATTCCGGTTTTGGCTTCGGTGTATTTGACGGGTTCTGTTTACCATACCAAAAATTCCGTTTCAAAAAAATATTCGTAAAATCCACTCCAAGTTGGTGACGAAAATGAACAATATGGAAAGATTACCAATAATTCTTCAATAGTTGAAGAAGAATTAAGGAAATTTTATATTGAGGTGGAATTCAGTTATTATGCTACACTATAATTGGAGTTGATATTAGAAGAGATGTTTATCTGGGAAATAACTATCTGTAACTTACTTAGCTGTATAAATTAAACCATACTGGAAAGGAGAATAAAAAATGAAGAAAATTATTATTTCAGCCGTTTTGATAATGACTCTTTTAGCATTCGTTTCTCCAGCAGCAGCAGGACCAAACACACGTGTTGGAGAAAGAATAACTCTCTTTCAGGAGCCGCCTCTAAATACGTTTATTGCAGGGCAACCATTCCACATTGCTCATGGTTTTGGGACTTTTTTAGGAAATTTTAAACAAGAGGGTTTTCAACCACCATTCATGATTGGGATCAGTCTCTTTACGCTCGAGGTAGATGGTGTCTATGTAAATGCGTCATATATTGAGCATTACATAGACACCTATAGGTATACTATGTGGGTTTTTAACTTTCCAAACGGAATGACAGCAGGTTCACATACATTTAAGGGACACTGGTTTACCGCATGTGGGATAGATTGTAAAAATCCTTCTACTCTGATCGAATTTTTTTACCGTGAAGTGACTATTATTTTTTGAGAGACTTGATTAAACTCTTCCCAGATATTAAAAACGCACGACAAAGTAAATATAACTTCTAAGTCTTACATGGTCGAGAACCTCAGCCTTGAAGACAATCATTAAATACCTCATCATCGTATTCGTTATTGTGCTCGTCCTATCCCAGCTCCAGCCGCTTCTGCTCAAGTCAGCCGGTGCGATTGATGGCTCATTCGGCCTCCGTCCCATCTCCCACAAGTGCTTAGGCGAGACGCTCTATGGTCCCCAGCGCACTTCTGCTCTCCCGGAGGGCGACATCGAGTTCGAGCTGGGACTGTTCCACTTCCGCTACTTCGTCAACGAGGAAATTAGGCAAGGAGAGATGCTGATGTGCCTGGGCCAAGATCTGTGGTTCGGCGAGTAGGCCATGGCTTTCCTCGCAGTCCGGCACAGTCTGACGTCGGATGGGGTCTCGGGTGGAGAACTGGGTATAAGATTATTCAGTTTTTTTTTGGGGGTTTACCAGGTATTTAAGGTGGGCTTTCTAATCACGGATTTCCTGTATCAAATACCTTACTGCCCTTGACTTTTAGCCCTCCAATAGTAGAATGTAAGCGCACCAAGCATATAAGCTTGGTAGCAAAAAATTTAACGGCAAACAGGGAAGAGATCCTCTCAAGAGGACACCGAAGGTGCAAACCCGGAAACAGGCGATACCGGGTGAAACTCTCAGGTAAAAAGGACCCTGGTCCGCAAAACTCTGGAAAGTCATATCAACTGACACCGACGGGGCAAGCCCGAATTATCCGGGTGAATCTCTCAGGTCACGAACAGAGGACGCACAAAGTGAAACCGTGCGTCCTTTTTATTTCGCCAATTATCCCACAGGAGATGAAAATGAACGTACCATCAAATCTAAAATATACCAAGACGGATGAATGGTTCGATCCCTCCAGCGGAGCAATGGGTCTGACTGATTACGCGCAAACCCAGCTCTCTGATATTGTTTTCGTCGAAATCCTTTTATCTGTCGGAACTGTTATCAAACCTGGCATGGCAGCAGCCTCGGTCGAATCCGTGAAAGCCGCAGCAGAGATCTATGCGGCAGTCAGCGGCAAAGTCAGCATGGTCAATGAAGCTCTGGCAGAGAAACCTGAGACACTGAACAGCGATCCATATGGTGCAGGCTGGATGGTCAAGATCCAGAACGCAGATGCCTCCGGTTTGATGGATGCAGCTGCATACGAAAAATACTGCGAAGAACGAAGCCATTAGGAAAAAAACAAGGCGAAAATGACATACATACCTCACTCCCCAAAAGAACGGGAGGCGATGCTGGCTACCGTGGGTGTAAAAACCATGGATGAACTTTTCAAAGATATTCCTGCCAAGCATCGTTTTCCCAAACTGGATCTGCCCCCAGCCCTGTCTGAAATGGAAGCGGCAGCTGAACTGGCAGGTTACGCCGGAGCCAATGCGACCACCCAATCTTTTGTGTCCTTCCTGGGCGCTGGTGTTTATAATCACTATATTCCAGCTGCGGTTGACCATATCCTAAGGCGAGGCGAATTTTATACTGCCTACACCCCTTACCAACCTGAGATCTCCCAGGGTACGCTGCAGGCAATTTTCGAATATCAGTCCTTAATGGCAAACCTGACTGGAATGGAAGTTTCAAATGCTTCCCATTATGACGGTGCAACCGCAGTAGCTGAGGCGGCTAATATGGCTTACGCCCAATTCCGAGGCAAACGGACAAAACTTGTCATCTCCCCCACCGTCAACCCGCAGTACCGCGCCACACTCCGTACCTACACGCAAGGGATGGGTCTAACCTTAGAGGGTGATGACCCTAATGCCAACCTGGATGCTGGACCTGGGGCACTTGAAGGGATGATCGATGAAAATACCGCCCTGGTTATCGTCCAATACCCAGACTATTTTGGCAGGATCTATGATTTCAACCAGCTAGCGGATAAAGCCCATGCAGCAGGTGCACTTTTCTGTGTGGCAGCCAATCCTACTGCGCTGGCGATCCTGAAAACCCCGGCTGAAATGGGAGCAGATATTGTTGTTGGCGAAGGCCAACCCCTGGGAATCCCCCTTTCCTTCGGTGGTCCATACCTCGGATTCTTTACCACCCAAAAACGGTTTATTCACAAAATGGCTGGAAGATTGGTTGGCGAGACAGTGGACAGCCGCGGACAGCGGGCTTATGTGCTCACACTGACCGCCCGTGAACAGCATATCAAGCGCGAACGTGCAACATCCAACATCTGCAGCAACCAGGGTCTGCTTGCTCTGGCTGCGGCAACTTATCTCTCCCTGCTTGGTCAGACAGGTTTTCGCCAGGTGGCTGAACTGTGTTATCAGAAAGCTCATTATGCTGCTGAAAAGATCAACAAGGTCAAAGGCTACAGTTTGTGTTTTGACACTCCATTCTTCCACGAGTTCTCAGTTTGCTGTCCCAAACCCGTCCACGAGATCAATGATCATCTGCTCGAACATGGCATAATTGGTGGTTACGACCTGGGGCAGGATTACCCGGCATTGAAGGATCACATGTTGATCGCGGTCACCGAAATGAACAGCCGCGAAGAGATCGATCTGCTGGTGGATGTCCTTGAGGAGGCCAGCCATGACTGAAAATATATATGACAAAACTGGTGGCAGCATAGTGGAACCAACCATTTTTGAACTTTCCTCTCCTGGCCGCACTGGAATAACCTTCCCGGCTACGGATGTACCGAATACTTCTCTGCCTCAATCGCTCCTGCGCAAGGAACTTCCGCTGCCTGAACTGGCAGAAGTTGATGTCATTCGTCATTACATGCATCTTTCCAAATTCAATTACAGCGTGGATGGTGGTTATTACCCACTTGGTTCCTGCACAATGAAATACAACCCCAAGATAAATGAGGATACAGCCCGACTTCCTGGTTTTACCTTTACCCATCCCCTGCAACCCATCGAATCTGTTCAAGGAAACATGGCTTTGCTATTTACCATGCAGGAATGGCTGAAAGAGATCAGCGGTTTTGCGGCAATCAGCCTTCAACCCGCGGCGGGTGCACATGGTGAATTAACCGGGGTACTCATCATGCGCGCCTACCACGAGAGCCGAAAAGACAGCAAACGCATCAAGATGCTCATTCCTGATTCGGCGCATGGTACCAACCCAGCTTCCTCCGGCATGGTCGGTCTCCAGATCGTGCAGATCCCATCCGACCCAAATGGAAATATCGACCTGGCAGCACTGAAAGCGGAATGTGATGAGACGGTTGTAGGACTGATGCTAACCAATCCTAACACCCTCGGTCTTTTCGATGAACATCTCGAGGAAGTGGTAAAAACCATCCATGGCTGTGGTGGACTCATGTATGGTGATGGAGCAAACCTGAATGCCCTTCTGGGTATCCTGCGACCTGCGGATGTCGGCATTGATGTCATGCATTTCAATCTTCACAAGACCTTCTCCACACCGCATGGTGGTGGTGGACCGGGATCCGGACCAGTCGGCGTGACAGCAGCTTTGTCAGATTTCCTCCCAGCTCCGATCGTGGATATCGTTGACGAAGGAGATGATGAAGTCCCACCTCTTTACGGATTTGTCACACCAGAGAAATCTATTGGCCGAGTAAAATCATTCCACGGTCATTTCGGTGTGATCGTGCGGGCATTTACGTATATTGCCATGCATGGACCGGATGGCTTACGCAAGATTTCTGAATATGCAGTTTTGAACGCCAACTATTTGCAGGCACGCCTGCGCAGTACATTCCATATTCCCTATGACCGCATCTGTATGCATGAATTTGTCGCTGAAGGAATGGTGGCAGGTTCAGATGTCCGGGCACTGGATATTGCGAAACGTCTGATGGATTACGACTTCCATCCACCCACGAATTACTTCCCCATGATAGTCCATGAAGCACTTATGATCGAACCCACAGAAACAGAGAACAAGGATACACTGGACGCATTCAGCGAAGCTCTGATTAAGATCGCAGCAGAAGCTAAAACCAATCCCGAACTGCTTCATGAGGCGCCGCATAAGACTCTCTTCGGACGAATGGACGAGGTTAAAGCCGCCCGCGAGCTGGTGCTGTGCTGCTGGCTTCCGGAAGATTATGCCAATTTGTGAGCGAAATAAGGAGACGAACATGTCTGATTTTCTTGTACGCGGCAGTCTGGCTGATCTGGATCCGGAAGTTTATGAATTAACCCAGCTCGAAGCTGAACGCCAATACCGTAAATTAATCCTGATCCCCAGCGAAAGCCAGGCTCCCCTGGCTGTGCGTGAAGCGATGGCTTCCGCCTTTCAAAACATCTATGCCGAAGGCTACCCGGATGAAGAAACTCGCTGGATGTCTGAAGAAGAGATCCTTTCCTATCCGGAACGTCTGGCTCACTATCGCCGATATTCAGACCCCCGTTACTACAAGGGAGTCGAATATGGAGACCTGGTGGAATCGCTTGCCCGGAGACGGTGTTCAGATGTTTTTGCAGCCAATGGTGTCAAGGCGGATCAGATCTTTGTCAATGTTCAGGCACTTTCTGGAGCCCCCGCCAACAACGCCGTGTATCATGCCCTGATAAACCCCGGTGACACAGTCATGGGGATGAACCTGCTACATGGCGGGCACCTCTCACATGGATCCTCTGTCAACCGTTCCGGTGAATATTACAACATTGTCCACTATAACGTGGATGCTGAAACCGAACAGATCGATTACGCTGCTTTAATGACACTTGCCCGGGAGAATAAACCACGCATGATCATCGCCGGATATTCTTCCTATCCCTGGATCCCGGATTGGAAAAAGTTCCGCCAGATCGCGGACAGTGTGGACGCCTACCTGCTGGCGGATATCTCCCACATTGGTGGTCTGGTGGCATCTGGAGTCGTTCCCTCCCCGATCGGTTACGCACATGTAATCACATCAACCACCCACAAGACACTGGATGGACCGCGTGGGGCGATCATCCTTACGACAGATGCAATGCTGGCTAAAAAGATCGATAAAGCGGTTTTCCCGGGTGAACAGGGAGGCCCGCATGTTCAGATCTTTGCCGCCCTGGCACTTACGTTTAAGATCGCCCGAACCAAGGAGTTCAAGAAACTACAGCAACAAACCATCCGCAATGCCGAAGCTCTTTCCGAACGGCTTAAGGAAAGAGGCTTTCGCATCCCTTTTGGCGGCACCAATTCCCACATGCTCAATGTGGATTGCACGGTAGTCAAGGCACCGGATGGCACCAGCTTGAGCGGTGACCAGGCAGCTCGCATTCTCGACCTGGCAGGTATTGTCACGAACCGCAACACGATCCCCGGAGACAAGAATTCACGCGACCCATCCGGTATCCGCCTGGGGACACCATGGATCACCCAACGTGGTTTTGACGAAGCCAGGACCCGGCAACTGGGAGATATCATGGCGGATGTCCTGCTGGCCGCAACGCCTCACTCGGTGGATACGCCTCACCAGGGGCGGGTACGACGAGCCAAGGTACCTTTTAATGTCATGGAAGATGCCCGCATACGAGTCCGCCAACTGGCCGAGTCTGCGGGCATTGATTTTGAATCCAGGATGCATGGTTATCCTCATTTTTATTATATGGATGACCAACCTAAAGGGAAAAATGGGCTTTCCGTTTTCGATATTTCAGGATCCCGCACACGCCAGGTTTTGGATTACGTCCTATCATCGGATGTCTCTGCCCTGCAACCCGGTGAAACCCAGCCAGCGCGCCTGATCACACCAAATGGAAATATTGATATCAGCCTGACATGTCATTCGTCAAATGACTACTCCCTGACCATACCCAATGAGCAAGCATCCATGGCAGTTGCCTGGTTGAGAGACCTGTCAGACGGATACACATCTCTCGATCTGTTGGGGAAACCCGACCTCACTCCAGCAAGAATACCCGGACCATATATTTTGAAAACCTCCAACCATAAACCCAACCAGGCAAAAGGTGATCCTTTGTGGAAGGAGAAACCCTGGTTCATCGGGTCAAACCCTGAGCGCGGGAAAAACCTGCCTGATTATAAATGGGTGGAACCTGCTGATCCGCCAATGAGACGAACTCCGTTATATGAAGCTCATAAAGCGCTGGGAGCAAAAATCATCCCATTTGCTGGTTGGGAAATGCCAGTGTGGTACACCTCGGTGATCGAAGAACACCTCGCCACCCGCCAGGCTGCCGGATTGTTTGATGTCGCCCACATGGGTGTGTACCAAGTGGAAGGGGTTGACTCAGCAAGTTTCCTGGACACAGTATGTTCGAATGATGTCGGTGGACTATTGCCCAGCGAATCGCTTTACACACATTTCCTGACTCCCAACGCGGATGTGATCGATGATACGCTGGTCTATCGCCGCACAGAGGATAAATTCCTGGTGGTGGTCAATGCCTCCAATGATGACAAAGATCGCACCTGGCTCGAATCGGTGAGGGATGGAATAGTTAAGATCGATCTTGTCAGACCAGCGGCACATACTTATGGCTACAAAGCAGTCATTCGCAACTTGCGGGACACCAAAGCCGGCAAAGATATGCGTGTGGATATCGCCCTGCAAGGACCCAAAAGCCGGGATATCCTGCTCGCAATGGGAGTCAGTGCGGCAGACCGACGCAGGATCATGGGGCTTAAAAGAACCCAATTATGTGATGCAACGGTCGGTGGTTTCGACCTGATCGTGTCACGCACAGGTTATACGGGTGAAAAGATGGCTTTTGAACTTTTCGTCCACCCTGAAAGAGCAATGACTTTTTGGAACTCGATTCTTAAAGTTGGACAATCCTTCGGAGTAAAACCGGTCGGTCTGGGTGCGCGCGACTCATTGCGCACCGAAGCAGGACTGCCACTCTACGGGCATGAAATGGGACTGGGTTCCGGGAAAGGTCAGCGGGACCTGGGAGTTGCGGAAGGGGGGTTCGGGTCTTATGTGAAGACTTACAAACCCTGGTTCATTGGCAGGGAAGCTTATTTAGTACGGGAAAAAGAACGAACCGGTGTGGTCACCCGATTCCGTTTTACTGAAAAAGGGGTGCGCATGGCTCACAACTCGGACCCCGTGCTTGACAAACGCGGCAAGGTCATTGGCTGGGTCACCAGTTGTGCAGTGGATGCAGAAGGCTATCTGACCGGACAAGCTTATGTTGAATTGAAGGCTGGTGAGGAAGGTACCATCATTTACATTTATCAGAGTGCCTCAGATAAGCCTGGACAATCACCTGCCAGCATGCAAAACGGTGACAAGACCGTCCTGCCAACACCTGCAATGATCCTAAGTCGATTTCCTTGATCGACCGTGTGAGGTACGTTTTCAGTTAATAATTCCAATTGCTCAATTGAATTTAAAGAGAGGCTGGTAAATTACCAGTCTCTCTTTTAGATTTCTATGCAGATTGGATCCAATTGAAAGCGGGTTGAAGAATTAATTAATAGTGATCCGATACTTTTTTTCTCACCCGGTTCAGCCTGGTGTCTCTGCAGTATCAGCTGAAGATGCGGTCAGACGTTGTGCCAGGATGATTGGAATGGTGGTTATCAGGATGACAAGAAATGCCACAACATTCGTTACCGGTCTGTCACGCGGTCGAGTCAACTGACTAAAGATCCAGATCGGCAGGGTCATATCTGACCCTGAAGTAAAAGTCGTGACGATCACTTCGTCAAAGGAAAGCGCGAATGCCAACATTCCGCCTGCCAGCAAGGCAGTGGCAATGTTTGGTAAGACGACATGGATGAAGGTCTGAAAGGAGTCAGCACCCAGATCCATCGACGCTTCCACCAAGGATCCGGAAGTGCGCCTGAAACGAGCCAGCACGTTGTTATACACAACGACGATACAGAATGTGGCATGCCCGATAACGATCGTCCAGAATGAAAATGGGATATTCAACAATCCGATGGCGGAGCGCAAGGCTATGCCGGTCACGATGCCCGGCAGAGCCAGAGGTAAAACTAAAAGGAAGGAGATCGAATCCCTGCCGAAGAATTTACTTCGATATACTGCCGCGGCTGCCAATGTCCCCAGGATCAAGGCGCTGATGGTTGCAACGAATGCCACACGAATGGAAAGACCGATTGCTGACCATAGGTCTGGGCGATTGAAGGCGATGGCAAACCATTTGGTGGTCACGCCGGGTAACGGGAATGAGTATGCGGCTTCATCCGTGGTGAAGGCATACACCATGATGATCAACAAGGGCACATGCAAGAAGAGCAGAGCTCCCACTGCAGCCAGGCTGAGCAGACCGGGGGCTTTTTCCTTTCGTTCGAGACCAGATCTAGAGCGCATCAAAGGCTCCCAGTCGCTTGGCGAACAACAAGTAAATGACCATTATAAGGATTGGGACCATGGTAAAGGCTGCTGCTAGAGGAATATTGCCTGAGGTTCCCTGATGGGAATATACTGCCTGCCCGATGAAAAAACTTGAATTCCCCAATGAGAGGGGAACGATGAAATCACCCAAAGTGAGGGAAAATGTGAAGATAGAACCCGCCACCAAACCAGGGATGGATAAGGGCAGGATCACCTTCCTGAAGGTCATTGAGGCATTTGCCCCCAGATCTCCGGATGCTTCCACCAGGGACTTAGGCACTCGTTCGAGAGCAGTTTGAATGGGAAGGATCATATAAGGCAACCAGACATAGGTAAAGGCGATGAATATTCCTATTTCGGATAAAGAGAGGGAGGGACCACCGATCACGGGTATCTTCAGGAACCAATCCAAGACTGGCGTCATATGCAAAAGATCAACAAACCAGGTGAGGATGCCTTCCTTGGCAAGGATCAATCTCCAGGCATAGACTTTAACCAGGTAACTTGACCATAATGGAAGGGTTATGGCAACGTAAAGAAAGGTCTTCATGCGCTTTGAGGCAAAGCGTGCAATGTAATATCCCAGCGGGAAAGCCAACAGCGCATCGGTAATTGTGACAGCAATCGCCATTGTGACAGTGCGCAACACGATCTCGCGGTTGGCAGGATCAAGTAACTGGGCATAGGTCTCCAAAGAAACAGAATGCACGATCTTGCCGGTGTAACCATTGAGGTGATAGAAACTGTTCACCATCAATGTTCCCAGCGGTGCCAGGTACAATCCGACCATCCATAGCATGGGAGGACCCAGGAGTAACAGCAATACCAAACCGGAATGACGGTAGAGATAAGTTGAAGCGCGTTTGATCATTTCAGCCATCCAGTACGTTGATGTGATCCCTCTGCCAAATCAAGCGCACCTTATTCCCACGCGCGGAAAGGCTATCCATAGATGTTGTCTTCAGGTTTTGCTCAATTACGACCAGATCACCACCCCCATCCAATTCCACAAGATAGCGGGTATAAAGTCCAAGGTAGACCACATCACGGATCGTTCCATCTGAGGAGTACATGTTATCGGTAACAATTGCCTCAATGGGAGCTAAAGTAATTTTTTCTGGTCGGATGGAAAATGTTTTCTCCAATCCGGTGATGCGCCTGGAGATGTCAGGACTTACCAGGTTGGAGACACCCACAAAACCCGCCACAAAAGGTGTCATCGGGTGTTCATAGACATCTGCAGGGGATCCGATCTGTTCGATCTTACCCTGGTTAAAGACTGCCAGCCGGTCACTCATGGTGAGTGCTTCTTCCTGGTCGTGGGTCACATAAATAAATGTGATGCCAACCCTTTTTTGCAGGGTCTTCAACTCGATCTGCATTTGCTGACGCAGCTTGAGATCCAGGGCACCCAGGGGTTCATCCAAGAGTAAAACCCGCGGTTGATTGATCAATGCTCTTGCAAGTGCAACGCGTTGTCGTTGACCTCCGGAGAGTTGGGATGGTTTCCGCTCGGACAACCCTGGAAGCCTGACCAATTCCAACATTTCTTCAGCCTGTTTCATTCTTTTGGCTTTGGGCACTTTCCTTACCATCGGTCCATAGGCAATGTTCTCACCCACAGTCATATGTGGGAAAAGGGCGTAATCCTGGAAAACCGTGTTGACATCTCTTTCATACGGCGGCAGGCTTGATACATCCTGTCCGTAAAGATCGATCTGACCAGAAGTTGGACGATCAAAACCAGCAATCAGGCGCAGGCAGGTGGTCTTTCCTGAACCGGAAGGTCCCAGCATGGAAAAAAATTCTCCATTATGCACTTCCAGATCCACATGGTCAACAGCTTTTATTTCCCCAAAATATCTACACACATCATGAAAGATAATTGCGGATTGGTCACTCATTTTATTGTAAGAATCCATGGAAACCAACTGAGTTGGCTGAAGATAACCAGCCAACTCAGTTGGAATTTATTGTTATTGCCCGCCGATCACAGCGATGTATTCAGAAACCCATTTATCATATGGGATGCAGTTGGTGTTACCATCTCCGCAATCTGCAGTCGGTGTCTTCCAGAAATAGATATCATTAAAGTGAGAGAACCCATTCGTCTCGCAACCAGTATCTGTAAAAAGTGCATTGCCTGTGCAGGCTGCTTCAACTACCGGTAGAGAACCGAACCAGGCAGCCAGGTCACCCTGCAGCTTGACATTCAAGGAATGCTCAAGCCACATATAAGCACAGTTTGGATGCGGGGCGTTGACATGCATCATGGTCGTATCCGCCCAGCCAGTGGCACCTTCAACCGGGTAAACACTGGCAATTGGCTGGCTGTCGTATTGGAGCATATTCACCTGGAACGGCCAGGCAGTCCCGGCTACGATACCTTCCTTGGTGAAATCATCGATCTCAACATAAGCATCGCTCCAATAGCGTGCCACCAAAGACCGCTGTTGCTTAAGCAGAGCAATGGATGCATCAAACTGAGCCTGGGTCAATTCATATGGATCTTTAATGCCCAATTCCGGTTTATTGTATTTCAAATACATGGCAGCATCCGCAATATAAATGGGACCTGCATAAGCCTCAACCCTTCCTTTATTCGATTTACCGTCTGAAAGGGTTTGTTCTTCAAAAACAACATTCCAGGAGGTGGGGGTAGTAGGGAAGACATTAGTGTTGTACATCAAAACATTAGGACCCCACTGGTACGGAACACCATAATGCTTGCCATTCACAGTAAACCAGGGGGCATCCTGCAGACGAGTATCGATCGTATCCCAGGAGGGGACCAGGCTGATGTTTATTTCCTGAACAGTGCCGCCAGCGATCAACCGGAGACTGGCATCACCGGAAGCGGTCACCAGGTCAAAACCGCCCTGGTTCATAAGTGAGACCATCTCATCTGAAGTGGCAGCAACCTTGTTGGTCACCTTGCAACCTGTGTCTGTCTCGAACTGGGTCACCCAGTCATATGCCGGATCGGCCTCCCCTCGTTCGACATAACCTGCCCAGGAGATGATGTCGACTGCACCCTCACCAGCTCCCAGGGACTTGATCGGTCCGGTTGCGGAAGAACCACCAGCTCCGCAAGCCGTCAGGATCAAGCTGAGTGAAACAACAATTACAAAAATAATATGCTTTGAATTATTTGGTTTCATTTCTCCGTCCTTTGGCTAAAATCAGGAATGAAATTGGAATACGACGAACATCAGGGTAATTTCGTGGTTCCACCTCCTATTGTGATATCCAATTACATAAAAAAGAAAGGTCGAATGGAGATCGGGAAATTGTGCAATCAATTGATGCGGGGGATATGTTTATTGGATATTTTGGTTTCCTGCAAAATTGGTTATTAATGATTATATAATGTTATTAAAATAAAAGTCAACTGGGTTAAATCCCAATTTTACTTTAATCTTTTTATGGAGGGCTCAATGGCTGCAGATGGCTTAAAAGTGACAACTACATTACTCTACCAAAGTGCAGTTGTGGTTGCCTTGCTGGATGGAATATTCCTTTTTGTTTTAACCAGAATAGTCAAGCCAGAACCTTTCCTGGAATTAAAGTGGAAATTGATCCTGTGGACAGGATTGGTTTGGTCAGGCATCTGGTGGGTTGTCTTATCCTATTTTTGGGAGAATGTATATCACTTCGTTTTTCCAATCTGGTCAAGAGCATGGCTCCCGATCGCATTTGGCTTGTTGATGGCAGGGGCAAGCTTACTTTTCTGGACCATAGCAAAACTGAACACCCGGATCCCTGTTCTTATATTTTGTCTGCTCGGTGGTGCCTGGGGCATATGTACACACACCTGGGCAATCTATCGAGGGATTATGAGCAAACCTCCGATGCTGCAAGGAGCCTCCCCGTTGGCGGCGCTTCTCTTTGCTTTTTTTGAGTATATTTTTTACTGGTGTGTCATTATCAGCCTGGCTGCTTTGACCGGTCGGATAGCCGCGTGGATTACAAGGAAGCATTAACCCCCTTTAATCTTCCAATACAAATACAATAAAGAACCGATCAGGAGATACATTCTTATGCAAAAATATCATTCAGAGATTATTAGGCGTTATAAAAAGATCGCTTCCCTGCCTGATTATTTATTTGCTTTCACTTTTCCGCTTCGAAAAAGAGCTGTACGGTTGCTCGAGTTACAACCCGGGCAATCTGTCCTGGAAGTCGGTTGCAGCAGCGGTGCCAATTTTTATTTTTTACAGCAGGCGGTAGGACCGAAGGGTTCCGTGGTAGGTGTAGACCTGAGTCCTGAAATGGTGGTCCAGGCTCGACTTCGAATCCAAAAGAACGGATGGAATAATATTCAGGTGATCGAATCCGCAGCGGAATCAGTAGTGCTTGAACAAAAATTCGATGGACTACTGCTTTTTGCTATGCACGATGTGCTTACTTCATCGCTTGCCTTGAAAAACATTCTTTCATTCATAAAGCCAGGCGGTCATATTGTGACAGCTGGTCCACAACTAGCGGACAAGTTTCCAGAAAAATTGTTAAATCCATTCATCAACCTGGTGTTTAACAAGTTTTCAGTTTCCCAAGAACATAAAGACTGTCCGTGGAGATTATTGGCTGATCTGTTGAATAATCTTGAAATTGAGCATTTTGGTCCTGGAATCATGTACCTGGTGAAAGGAATTCTTTAATCATTAATATTTTTCACTACTTATAATAATTCAGGTTGAGATCAACGATGAATCATCCACAAGGAATGAACACGGTATAATTTTGGATGAAATGGATATTTATTTCTGTAATTTTGAATTTTTCAAATGACAGCATCTAACAGAAAAAGTGGAAAAGGTCGGGAGCAATCAATTTTCCAAGGTTAAATATATTAGGAGTGTCGAATGACGAAAAGAGAATCTGACCTAGTGAATCTGACCCTGCTCGGTAATCAAACCGGACCAAGCAAGAAACTGGAAGCCTTTCCGAACCATAACCCCGGGCGATACTACCTGGTGACCCTGGAAACAGATGAGTTCACCTGCCTTTGCCCGAAAACTGGTCAACCCGATTTTGCCTCGATCCGTGTGGAGTATGTTCCGGATCAAACGGTAATCGAATCGAAATCCTTCAAACTTTACCTCTGGTCATACCGGAACGAAGGCGCCTTCCATGAACATGTTATCAACACAATTCTGGATGACCTGGTAAAAACGCTTAACCCTCACTGGTGCAAGGTTACCGGTGTTTTTAACGTACGCGGGGGAATTGGCATAACTGTGGAAGCTGAGCAGGTTAAGACCAAGGCTGCCAAAGAAGCGGTTCAATGAAACCAGAATTGGTTCATGCCCGGGGATATCACTGGTACCCTTACATCATGGCATTGTTCGTCGTCACCATGGTGATCTCCAATATCATCGCTGTCAAAGTGGTACACATTTTTGGTCTATTTCTTCCAGCTGCAGTGATCCTTTTTCCAATTGCATACATTTTTGGGGATGTCCTGACGGAAGTCTATGGGTTCGCTCATGCCCGTAAAGTGATCTGGACAGGTTTCTTATGTAATCTGGTGGCAGTCATCGCCATCTGGATCGGTAGCACATTGCCTCCAGCCCCATTCTGGTCAGCAGGGATCTTCGATTCACCAGAAAAAGCCCAGCAAGCTTACCAGGCGATCCTTGGCTTTACACCGCGACTTTTATTGGCATCTTTTTCAGCGTACCTTGTGGGTGAATTCCTGAATTCCATCGTGCTTGCGCGTTTGAAGGTTCAGACCAAAGGAAGGTTGCTTTGGCTTAGAACCATCACCTCCACCCTTGTCGGCGAGGGAGCTGATTCGGTCATTTTCATCACGACTGCATTTTGGGGGATCTTTGCTCCGGCGGAGATCCTAATCGCAATTTTATCTCAATGGCTCTTTAAGGTGATTTATGAGATTCTTGCCACTCCCATCACCTACCTGGTGGTAAACACATTAAAAAAGATCGAACACGTGGATCACTTTGACCGCAACACCGATTTCAACCCATTTGGGAGAAGATAGAGGCTGATGAACTCGGGAACACTTTAACTATTCGCCTATCCCAATCATAATTATGATCTGCTTTTAAGCAGATCAATTTTTTCCACTTGTAAGGAACCGTGAATTTATGCAAATTTTTGATCCTGTTTACAACTCCATCCCGAAAATTGAGATACATTGCCACTTGGAAGGTTCCATCCGAACCCAAACCATCCTGGATATAGCCAGGCAATATCACCTGCGTCTTCCAACCTATGATTTTGCCAAATTGGACAGATTGGTCAAGATTCGCGAGCAAATGAGAGACCTGCAGACTGTCCTGGATGCGTTTGCAATCTTTCAAAACAGTATTGCGGATGTGGAAGTCCTGGGACGGATCACATATGAATTGTGTGAAGATGCCAGCCGACAGAATGTCCGATTGCTGGAGATCCGCTTCTCGCCGGACTGGGCATTCAGCGGACATCGCCTGGATTGGGACAGTGCCCTTCGATCCATCCAAGCCGCCCAAAAGCGCGCCATGGCTGATTTTGGGATCTTAACCGGTTTGATCGCGATCACTTCCCGCAGTTTGGGAGTTGAATCCTGTTTTAAAACGGTTGAATGGGCGATCCAACACAAAGACGCCATCATAGGGATCGATCTGGCAGATAATGAACTCGATCATCCCATCCAGGAATTCGTGCAACCTGTTCTGAAAGCCCGCTCAGCAGGTCTTAAAGTGACCGTCCATTCCGGGGAGGATACTCCGGCAAGTTATGTCGTCGACACGATCAAAGCAATCCATCCTGAGAGAATCGGGCATGGCATCCATATCATTGAAGACAGGCAGGCAATTGATCTTGTTAAACTGGAAGGAATCGCCCTAGAAGTCAGTCCCTGGAGCAATTATCTGACCAATTCGGTCAGCCAGATCGAACTCCATCCGCTCAGAAAGTTGTTTGAGCTTGGTGTGCAGGTCACCATTAATTCGGATGATCCGGAAGTCCTGGATACCAACGTAAATAATGAATACCGCATTGCCCATGAAGTGCTTGGAATGAGCCTGGCAGAAATCAATCAATGCAACCGTTATGCTTTAAATGCATCATTTCTGCCTGATGACCAAAAGGATATTTTGCGCAAGGATAATCCGCATTGGAGGCAAGACACCATCACGTCTTGAAGAGAAATTAGAGTTAGAATCTGAGATAGAACGAAATTAAAAACCTAATTCTTTGACTTTCACCCCATTAACAGTAGACAATAATTTTCATTCATCGCCGTCGGTTGTGGCTGCCGGTTGTTCCAGCCGGACAAGATCCCCATGGAGGTTGATGACCACCCTGAAACCAAGCATGCCCATGTAAGCCCGGCTTTCCTCAGGAATTCCCATCTCGAGAAGGCTATCAAATTGCTTATCGATGTTCTTGAGTTGTGATTCGATCAAAGCTTGCGAAAAAATATCATCGCTACCCAACATTTTGGCTGTTTGCTTGGAGAGAATATCCTCATTTCCTGTGATCTGCTCGCGCATCTTTTCCAACACCTGGCAATCCACTTGATCAGAAGGGATATGCCGCTTGAATCCATCATCATCCACTATATAGAAAGGTTCTTCTCCAACAGAAGTTGTGGTTACTACCCGACCGGTTTCATCCTCAATCAAACCTGTAAACATTGCTTTACGTGTCATTTTGCTTTGATTCCTTTTTCCTAATTCAAAAAATAAATCACGCCAAGACATCCACCCGGGTGCCATAATCCAAGAATTGATACGTCAATTCAGGCGGGACGACAGGTTGAGTCCAACGATAAATCCACCTGGCAGCCTTAGAAGGGATATTGATGCAGCCATGACTGCGGGGACGTCCAAAGTCATTATGCCAGTAAGTTCCATGAAAAGCCACCCCACTCTCGGTGATATAACACACCCATGGAACTCCTGGCAGATCAAAACCGTTCGCTGCCAGGTTTCCTGCTGCCATGTGAGCTGAGGGGCGTTTATGGAAGGTCATGTGCTTTCCCTGCGGCGTGGCAAAAATGCCTCTATTAAAACTCCCACCAGTCGATGCGCGGGTCATAAAAACGGGTTGGTCAGCCTCAAAGGCGATGACCAGTTGTTTGCCCAAATGCACTTCAATGCGTTTTTGATCAGATGGTATCTGAGGGGAGAGAAGGGTTAACTCATCATCCGGAATCAGCCTCAAATGCGTGGCTGGAACAAATTGGTGTCTTTCAAATTTTTCATCACTCACCCGGTACCACGGTTCGTCTTCTTCGTCAAAAACTACTTGCTCCACCCAATGAGTGGTCTCATAATAAAAACGATACATGACTTTAGCGGAGGATTTGGGGAAGGCACGTGCGTCCGTGAATGGGACTGTCACTTCTGCCAGCGTAATCTTGCGCTGGATCACCTGGACAGGGGTGTTCAACACGGTCTTTACGGGCTGGATGGAGCCCGAATAAACATATCCGTCACCATTCACCTGATACCAAACCCGATTGTATGCATCGGTTTGTTCGCTGACACTAATCCCGGTAATGGGAAGAACGATGTCCCGCCAGTAGAATCCGATAATTTTACTTTCAAATGAAGGTTTTTCGTAGATGTTTATGGATGCATCCGTGACCCTGCCCTGCTGGTCTGATGGAAGAAAATTTGTCCTGAGTTCGAATGAATCTTTTGGGAAAGGCAGGAAAAGACCAATTAACCCCAGTCCACTGATCTTTAAAAAATCCCTCCTGGACAATAAGGTCTCTGGATCCATTTCAACTGGATTGTAACATCATCAGGTTCAATATTGAAGTTTGACCATCAGAGTCACCTCAGAGCACCATTATTTAAACTAATAATGTATATTTACAAGCGTACCGATTGAAGCCCAATCAAATAGCCAGCCGGCATCTGGAATGCTCAGGTTGATGCAACCGTGGCTCATGGGTACGCCAAAATTACTATGCCAGTATGTGCCATGCAGGGCATATCCGGAATAGAAGTACATCGTATAAGGGACATCAGGCAGATAATAACCAGGACCGCTCATATCTGCATAAAGATATTTGACATAGATTTGGAACTGACCGGTCACGGTTGGATGCAACCAGGTGCCGGTTGAAACCAGGAATGAATTGACAACCGTATTCCCTTCATATGCATATACCATTTGTTGGGAAAGGTTCACATCGATCCAACGCTCCCCGTCTCCTCCAGGGATATACTGCGTAGGTGGTATATATGTGACAGTCGGCCAGGGAGTGTCGGTTGGAAGCGGAGTATCCGTTGGAAGGGGAGTGTTGGTAACTGTGGGGGTGGGAGTACTGGTGGAGGTGGGTGTAAAAGTTGAAGTGGGTGTGGGCGTGTAGGTAGGTTTTGGCAACATTCCCAATGCAGCTGGAAGTGCCTGGGTTTCATCAGGGTGATTTGAGTTCTCACGTAAGAAAGCCTGGGCAGGTGAGACATTACCCGGCCAGATCGCCCAAACTCCTGCAACCAGACAAGCGAGCACCAATAATAGAGGCACAATAGCAAGACGTTTTAATATGCTTGCCTTAAATCGAGGTTTTGATCTTGGTGTTGATCTTGAAAGCTGCAAATCTTCTGGTTTGGGAATGGCCTCGCGATCGATCCTTTGCCAATTCTCACCCTCAGGAAGGATCGGATTTGTTTCCTTTACGGGCAACCCGACTTCATTTTGAGGTATTGCAGGTTCCAAGGACTCTTTTTCTGCCCGCAAGCGTCCTATCGCCCAGTGCATGCCCTGACGGGCGAGTTCGCTCTCTGGATTGATGGACAAAGCTTTTTTTAGATAATTTACACTAGCCAGAGGAGATGCCAGAGCAGCCAGAATAAGCCACGGTTCTTCCAGACCGGGTGCCTGCTTGGCTGCCGACTCAGCCAGCTTTCTGGCATTCTGCCGGTCACCCCGCTGGAGGGCTTTGCGTGCCTCGACAAGCGTATCGTAGACCAGAGGAACTTCAGATCTCATGAAATGGCTTAAGGTGAATTGTTTGAAGTGGGAGTTGCATCCACTGATTCGTTGTTCAAGTAACAAAGGATGCCATTAATTATCCCGGATGCCGGGATCTCAGGATGTTCAGTCATAAGGGCATAATCCACAGGATTGGATAGAAAACCGGTCTCAATGATCACTGCTGAGGTATTTGACTCGATCTCACGGAAGGCATGATAATCCGTCATATCCGGGGTGATGCTGCCGGCATGGTAAGGCAGGTTGGTGGCTTTCTGGTAGCGGTCAAACAGGCAGTCTGCCAAGCGCTGGGAGCGGTCCGGAAAACTTCCGTCTGAACTGGGGGCGATCTTAAAACCTGTGGTCATCTCATTGATAATGACGCATGAATCGTTATGGATCGAGACCAGCAGAATACCCTGATAACCATTCAATCTTGAATCATATTCCTGGAGGAGATCGACCTGGTATTGATTTCGGGAATTTAATTGTTGTTGGACAAGATTGGCGATCTT
>Ga0315286_10001832_pt1 | contig 19536 bp, 17 predicted proteins | sample YL17G10_0_MG_FD_205038 | JGI IMG/M metagenome (GOLD analysis project Ga0315286, IMG submission 205038) | Sediment microbial communities from Yellowstone Lake, YNP, Wyoming, USA - YL17G10_0 | ecosystem: Environmental > Aquatic > Freshwater > Lake > Sediment | place: USA: Wyoming | collected... | reverse complement strand
CGAATGCTCATCTTTCTCGATACAGCCAATATTGCCGAAATCCGCGAGATGGCGGAACTGGGCGTACTGGACGGAGTGACCACCAACCCCAGCCTCATGGCCAAGGCGGGGCGCACCGACTACAGGAACGTCGTTCAGGAGGTTTGTTTCCTGGTCCAGGGGCCGGTCAGCGCCGAGGTCATCAGCATCGTCGCCGATGGGATGGTGGACGAGGCAGTCAAGATCCTCCAGTGGTCGCCGCACGTCGTGGTCAAGATCCCGTTCACCGAAGAGGGCTTGAAGGCGCTGAAAAGGCTGAGAGGCAGACACGCCGACCCGCAGACGATCTGCGACGGATGCCCCTGGCTGGGCAAGTGCGATACCCCCCTGGAAAAGGCGCGCGACATCGTCTCGGCGCAGCCGGTCCAGTTCAACGTGACGCTGATCTTCTCGGCCAACCAGGCACTCATCGCGGCCAAGGCCGGTGCCGCATACGTGTCCCCCTTTGTTGGACGGCTGGACGATGCGGGCAACGACGGCATGCGCGTCGTCGAAGAGATCCGGACCGTGTTTGACAACTATGGCATCGAGACTATGATCATCACCGCCAGCGTCCGCCATCCGATGCACATGGTCCAGGCTGCGATGCTCGGGTCTGAGGTGGCGACTGTGCCCTACGACGTGCTCAAGAAGGCGATCCGCCATCCCCTGACCGACGCCGGGCTCAAGGCCTTCATCGACGACTGGAAGAAGGTGGATTCAGGAAGAAAGCAGCCGTAAGCCATTCTCTCAGTGGCTTGTCCGTTATGGCCTCCTGTGCTATACTCTGGTCAAGATGCAGCCGATTGAGCATTTTGTTTCAGGGGAAGAGGGTGAGGACGAAGGGGTCGTCTCCTGCTTGCGGTGGCCGATTCCGCCGGGCGTGACCCGCGTCTATGTCGAGGCGTACACGCAGCCTGGCGAGACCGTGCTGTTGCCCTATTGCCAGGGCGTGGCAGAGGTCGAGGAGGTATTCGCTGCCCAACGACGGGCACTCGCCTTGAATTTCGACCCCGTACTGATCCTTGTGGTCAAAGCCAGCTTGCAGGCCGTGCCTGCCCGGGAGTTGGACGCGGCCGTGGCACGCCTGGGCGACAGCCCCAAGCAAGGAGTGCCCCTTCGCCGCTATCTGTCTGATCTGTACGCCACAACCTGCCCTGCCTGCGAGCGGCAAGTTGCGGCCGACTATTTCGTCTGGGAACGCGACGCTGAGGCCCCGATTGCGAAGCAGTTGCGCTGCCCGGCCTGCACTTGGATTGGGCAGGCGGGCCTGGATCCAGAAGATCGCGAACGGCTGGCAGAGGTGCCGGCCCGAGGAATGCACTTTTTCTACGTGTTGGACCGGGTAGCCCCCCAGGCACTGGAGGGGAGCTTGCGTAGCCGATTGGAAACCTGGCTCAAGCTCTACTCGCCGCGTAGCCTGTATGCCCTCGCCGAGTTGACCCTCAAGATCGAAGGTCTGTTCCCATCCGGCCCACTGCACGATGCCTTGAAGCTTCTGCTCCTCGATTGCCTGGACCGTTGCTCGGCGCTTGTGGCGGCGCCGGGCCAGGCGACCTCCCTTCGCTCGCGGCGCAGCCTGACCCCACCCCATCGTTACCTGGAGCGCAACGTCTGGTGCACCTTCGAAGAGTCGGTCACCCGCTTACGTTCCCTGGCCCACAAACCGCTGGCTGGCCTAGTCGATAGCGTCGAGTCATTCCAGACGTCAGTCGGGGCAAGCGCCCCTGCTGCTCCAATGGGGTTCGTCGGCCCTGGTCTGGTCCGGGACCTGCGCCGGGAGCTCCCGCCGCGAAGCATTGGCCTCGTCCTGTTCAGTCCTCCTGCCCTCGACTCGGCCTCCTGGTCGCTGTCGTACTTCTGGGGAGCGTGGCTAATGGGGGCCGAGGCGGCAGCCCCTCTCCGCCCACTGCTACGGCAGCGGACTCCAGATCCGGCCTGGTTCGCCGAGGTGATGGCCGGTTCGCTCCACATTCTGGCCGACCTCCTGCGCGATGACGGGCGTCTGGTTCTGGTCCTGACGGGACAACGGACCGCGGTCGTAGAGGCGCTGATGCTGGCCGCCTCTCGCGCGCGCCTGGGCGTGGTGTCGCTGGTGCACTGCGGAACGGACTATCGCCTTCAGTTTGCACCTACCCTGCCGCAGCCAGCAGCAGGCCCAGGCCGTGCCTTTACCGCTCTGCGCCCCACCCTGGAGGCGCAGATTCAAGAGACCGCTGTGGCAGCGGCCGCCGACGCCATCCGCATGCGGGGCGAACCCGTGCTCTGGCTGACTCTGCACGCCGAGATACAGCGATGGCTGGCGCAGGCTGGATTGCTGGCCCGAACGCTGGATCCGGAGGAAAGGGTCCCGTCGCCGCTGAGTCTGATCGCAGAGCAGGTCCGGGCTGCCCTCGAAGATCCGGCGCTGGTGCAGCTAGAGGAAGACGAGGAGGGCGAGAGGCGCTGGTGGTTGGCCGAAGCCGGTGGCCTGGCTCCGCCCCTTTCTGACCGGGTCGAAGCCGCGGCCTGTGAGATACTGCGCGATTCCCCTGGGCTCACTAAAGTCGATTTCGTTCGGGCTGTGTACGGCCACTTCCCGGGGGTGTTAGCTCCAGACGCTGGTTTGGTGTCCACCTGCCTGCACGCGTTTGGCGATCAGGACACTTCCGGTCGTTGGCGGCTCCGTCCTGAAGACTTGCCCGTGGTGCGCCAGGCCGAGCAGAAAGGGATGATACAACACCTGGTGGCTCTGGGCAGTAGGCTCGGCTACCGGGCTGTCGTCTGGCCACCCTTGGACGTGGCCTGGTTCAAGAAAGGGCAGGTGGTTGCCGCGTTCGTCGTCCGTTGGCGGGCGGCCCTGGGCGAAGTGCTGGCGCTCGGCGACAAGGCCCCAGGGGTTGTCCTGCACTTTGTGATTCCGGGTGGCCGGTCGGAGCTGGTCAACTACAAGTTGGCTCACAACCCGATCTGGAAGCAGGCCGTGGACGAGGCCGGCTGGCGATTCATCAAGTACCGCCACGTGCGCGAGCTTCTGGACCGGCCCGATGTTGATGAGTATGCACTGCGGACGATCATCGGCCTGGATCCGATCGTGGAGCGCGAGAGCGTGCAACTCTCCCTCTTCTGATTGACGGCGCCGATCTGTCTGAGTGAGGGTGACCATTACGAGTTGCGTTGAGCGAAAGCCGCTACTACACGAAGCCAAGAGGAGGAAACGTGGAGCTTTCAGGAAAACGTGTGGCCGTACTCGCGGAGAACATGTACCAAGAGCTGGAACTCTGGTATCCGCTGCTGCGTCTGCGGGAGGCGGGGGCGGAGACGTTCGTCGTCGGCACAGGCAGCGCCGACACCTATACCAGCAAGGTCGGCTATCCCGTGCAGGTGGACGTCGTTGCGGGCAGAGTCAGTGCGGCTGAGTTGGATGCGGTCGTAATCCCGGGCGGCTACGCCCCCGATCTCATGCGACGCTATCCGGCGATGGTCGACCTGGTGCGCCAGGCATTCGAGCAGGGCAAGGTGGTGGCGGCGATCTGTCACGCGGGGTGGATGCTGGCGTCCGCTGGTGTTCTGAAGGGGAAGCGAGCGACCTGCTTCTCTGCCATCAAAGACGACGTGATCAACGCCGGGGCGACCTACGTGGACGCCGAGGTGGTGCGCGATGGCAACCTGATCACCTCGCGCATGCCTTCCGATCTGCCGGCTTTTTGCCGGGCCATCATCGCCGCCCTCGTGGAATGATCATGTCCGACTCCCACTTTTACACCGGGCGCGGCGATGGTGGGTACACTGGGCTCCTCGGTCCGGAACGGGTACCCAAGCACGACCTGCGCCCCGAGGCCTGTGGCACCGTAGACGAGGCGCAAGCGGCTTTGGGGGTAGTACGGACCAGCGGTTGCACCCCAAAGACCGGGGAGATCCTGCTCGCCGTCCAGCGGGACATGTACGCGCTCATGGCCGAGCTGGCCGCCGCGGGGGACGCGGACAGTCCCTTTGCCGGCTCGGTTACGGCTGACTATGTGACTCGGCTGGAAAGCTGGATGGGCGGGCTCGAGGCCCAGGTGGCAATACCCCGGCAGTTTGTCATCCCTGGCGACAGCCGCCCTGGTGCAGCGCTCCACCTGGCACGGACGATCGTCCGCCGCGCGGAGCGATCTGTGGTGCGGCTGGTGCACGCGGGGTTGCTGAGCAATCGCCTGCCTGCCCCGGGGAATACCGCTTCCTTGGCGGGGACCGACGCTAGTCCCCGCAGCGAAGCTGGGCTTTGCCCACGTTCAGTGCCGACGACCGAAGGGAGAGCGAGGCAGGAGCGGGCGGGCAGTCCAGGGGTAGTAGCGTATCTGAATCGACTGTCGTCGCTGCTCTTCGTGCTGGCCCTCTTTGAAGACCAGGTGGCGACGAAGCACGAGCCGACGCTGTATAAGGAGTAGGGTGATGCTGCTGGGTGCCCATCAATCTATTGCTGGCGGGGTGGACAAGGCCTTGGAGCGCGGCCTGGAAGCGGGCTGCGACACGGTCCAGATCTTTGTCAAGAGCCCCAACCGTTGGGCGTCGAAGCCTTTGGCCGAGGACGAGGTTTCTGCCTTCAAGGAGGCAGTCAGTCGCACCGGGATCTGGCCGGTGTTCGCCCACACTCTCTACCTGGTAAACCTGGGGACGCCCGACGATGCGTTGTGGCTCAAGTCGGTGGATGCCCTGGTCGACGACCTGCAGCGGTGCGAGCAGTTGGGACTGCCCGGCCTGGTGATCCACCCCGGCTCGCATATGGGCTCGGGCGAGGAGGCGGGTCTGGCGCGCATCGTTGCCGCGCTGCAGAAAGTACACGGCCGCCTGCCCGGCTACCAGGCGCAAGTGTGGCTGGAGGTCACGGCCGGTCAAGGAGGTCACCTGGGTTACACCTTTGCCCACTTGAGGGCCATGATCGAGGGCGTGAAGGAGCCGGAGCGGCTGGGGGTCTGTTTCGACACGGCGCACGCCTTCGCTGCCGGTTACGAGCTGCGCACTCGGGAGGGCTATGAAGCCACGTGGGTCGAATTCGGTGCCCTTCTGGGACTGAACCGGCTGCGGGCCATCCATCTGAACGATGCCAAAAAGGGTCTGGGCAGCCGCGTGGACCGTCACGAAGCCATTGGCAAAGGGATGCTTGGCCTGGAGCCGTTCCGCTTTGTGCTGAACGATGCCCGATTTCGTGGGATTCCAATGACGCTTGAGACGGAAAAAGGACCAGACCTGGCGGAGGACAAGGAAAACCTGGCTGTGCTGCGCAGCCTGATCCAATGAACTCGCTCCCGCAGGTCACCGAACCTGGGGAAGCTCGTTCGTCTGGCTACCAGCCCGCTGTGCTGGCAGCAGTCGGACCAAGAACAGGCCGACGGCCAAGCACCCCAGAGCGGTGATGCCAAACATCGGCTGGATGCCCAGAGCCTCGGCCAGCAAGCCACTCAGCCAGGGACCGGCGAACATGCCGGCCGCGTACACGGCTTGGTGGAGGCCCATGGCCGTCGCACGCTCTGCATCCACGACCTTCTCGATGCTCATGCCCATCAGCACGGGATAACTCACGCCGTGGGCCAGTCCGACGCACACCTGCGCGAAGGTGAGCATCGATAGCCCACGTGCCAGGACCGCCCCTACGATCCCGGCCGATAGCAGCACAAAGCAACCGAGCACCAGCTTCTGGGGCCCGGTGCGCTTGACGATGGTAGCCGCCACCAGGCTTCCCATAGTCATCACGACGATGTGCAGGCTTACCAGTGCGCTTTGTGTCACATCCGTTGCACCCATTTGCTTGGCCAGGATCGGTAGAAAGCCCAGGGGGATGGCCCACGTGGCATATTGGCTAACGGCTGCCAGCAGCGAAGGCAGGAGGACATCGCGCCGGACGATCAGCCGACCCAGGCTGCCCAGGGACGGCTGCCTGCGGGGGCGGGTCTCTTCGCGAGCTGGCAGAAGCGCGATGGCGGCCAGCGCAGCCACGGCGACGGCCAGGAAGAAGGGGAGTGAGTACCCCCCCACCTGGTTGAGCGAGCCAGTCACACTGGTAGCCACAATGCGCCCAGAGGATCCGACGGCCGTGAGGATAGCCGTCGCCCGCACCGCTTCTTCGGCCGGAAACAGGCTGCTAAAGACCACAGTTAGCGGGACCCAAGTGCTCGCAGCCACTCCCGTGATGGCGCGGCCCAGGGCCAAGCCCCGGACGCTCCCTGCGGTGGCCATGGTGAGCGCTCCCAAGCCCGCCAGGATCATCCCGGTCAGGATGAACGGCTTGCGCCGGCCGATCCAGTCGGCAGCGATCCCCAGCGGGAAGCGGGTCACTGCCTGCCACAGGCCATACTGAGACAAGACCAGACCCACCAGAGCCAAGCTATCGGTCTTGGTCTTGGTATAGGTTGGCAGCGTGGGGACATACAGGTATTGCGATGCCCAGAACAAGAAGGTGACCAGCGCGTATAGCCCGATCAAGGTCCGCCGCCTGCGGGCAGTCCATTCCGCTTCGCTACGGGATTCCTCTACCATCCTTGCTCATCGTGCACAGCGAGAACCCAGCGGAGGACAAACGCGATCTGGTCCATGCACGCGCCATGCCAGACCTTGCTTTCGACGAAGGCTCTGTGGCCTTCCTCAGTGGAGATGTCCAGGCCCGTCAGCTCGCGGCAGTTGGTGCTTCCGAATTCGGCACGGAACTGGGCCAGCAGGCTGGCCACAAGGCTGCGCATCAGCGCCTTGGCTTCCTTGTGGTCGGCGATCCCTTTGCCTGCCAGCCGTCCCACCGCCATGGCTGCGCCCGAGACGGCCCCACACAGGCCGCCGCTCCACGCCACGCCACCGTTGAACGCCATCGCGACCGAGGATTCCATCGGCTGCCGCAGGCCGAAGGCTTCCTGCAAAACGATCAGCGCCGTCTCGGCGCAGCCGTAGGCATTGTCCTCGGTGAGAAAGAGCGCTCGTGCTCGCTCGCACGCTTCTTGTTCGGTCACGTCCCAGCCCTTCCATTAGAACTCCGTGCCCGGATGGGCGAAGGCGCCCGAACGGCTGGCTCACTCCAAGGTCGGGCGCCGCATCAGCGGCCGCGAATCTAGAGCAATCGCTCCGCTTCGTCCAGAACGATCTGTGGGTTCTTGGCCCTGATCATGTAGCAGGGCCGCTGGGCGAAGCGATGGCAAAAATCCGCCCTCTTTATGCGCAGCTCGTCGTTGTCGATAATGGGCATGGGCAGGCCAGGTGCGAGGATCTGATGCAGGCCCAAGTAGTTCATCAGAGAATGGTAGGTCTGGTATTCCTTCTCGAACTGGTTCAACACTGCGACAAGGGTATCGTAGTGGCCGTCGATGGCCGGCAGAATCACAAGATCGATGTCGGTCGACTCGTAATAGGGTATGAACTGCGGAACATCGTCGAAAAACTTGGCGACGCCTTGGTCCTGGTCGGGTTTGTCGGCACGCTCTGTCCCCTTGGAACGGGTGCGCAAGAACACGTCCTTCGAGCCCATCACCACCCAACCGCGGTCGTCCGTTACCGTCGTTTCGGTGCTTACCACCAACCCGCCGCGGCGGCTACCCTCGATCTGGGACATCGACTTGCCGTGATTCTCCTCACCCCCTAGGAACAAGATGGTCTTGTCGCGATAGCGGATGGCGGAGGAGTGAAAGGGATGCAGACCTACCATCTCCATGCGCAGGGCCAATAACGAGACCACGACCTTCTGCAGCTCACCCTGATACCATTCTCCGTCCGCAATCAGCGTGCGGTCCTCATAGCGGATGCCCTTGGGCGATGCGTCCTGGTAACAGATCATCCCGGGTGCTGCCTCGGCTATATCTCGGGAGACCTGAACGCTGGCCAGCCGGTAGTTCAGGTAGGTTGCCTCGCTCAGCAAATGCTCCACAGGACGGGACCCATGAATGTCAACGCGCAGTCGAGCCGCGCCGGGGCTGTCCACTCCGCTTTGCTGCGCGATGACGTATTCTTCACAGAGTTGTAGCATCGATACTCTCCCACATTCAAGTTGTTGGTCTGCTGCTCACTGCTGACTGCTTGCTCCACTCCGTTTCGCTACGGGGTTCCATGCTTCTACTCACAGGCTGGTGATCGGCCGGCTCTGCAGCATGTAGATCTGCCCGTCTTCGATCGCCCATTCGATATCCTGGGGGCATCCAAAGTGCTTTTCTACGATGTTCCCCAGGTCCACCAGCCGCCGGAGCTCGTCGCCAGTCAGGACACGCGCCGAGACGCTTTCTGGGGGTACCGGCAACTGCTGGATGCCCCCCGTGGCGTTCCTGCAGAACATGATCGGCTTTTCCGGGACGAACTCCTGGATTAGCTCGTAGGTCTCACGGTCCAACTGGTAGTGGTCTGGGGTGATGGTGCCCGAAACAATGCCCTCGCCCAGGCCCCATACCCCTTCGATGACCATCTCGTAGGGGTTGCGGAGAACGGGCTCGACCGTAAAGCTCACGCCGGACTTGTCCGAGTTGACCATCGACTGTACGACCACGGCCATCGATACCTCGGCATCGCTGAAGCCGCGGCAGCCGCGGTAAAAGATGGCCTGCGAGGTGAACAGGGACGACCAGCAGCGCCGCACTGCCTGTAGCAGTGCCTCTGCCCCCACGACATTCAAAAAAGTCTCCTGCTGGCCGGCAAAGCTGGCGCCTGCGAGGTCCTCAGCCGTGGCACTGGAGCGAACCGCGACGGGGATGTCCGGCCCCAAGGCCCGGTAATGCTCTACGATCGACGTCCGCAACGGCTCCCCAATGGGAATGTCGACGAAAAGGCGCCGCACCTTGGGCTCAATGCATTGGAGTTGCACCGGGTCGTGACGATCCAGGTCCGCCAGCAGATCACAGATGGTGTCCCAGACTCCAGCCTGCTCCACCACCTGCCTAAAGGCGGGAGCCGTAATCACGTAGCCGGGTGGGACGGGCAAACCTATCTGGACCATATCGCCCAGATTGGCTCCCTTGCCGCCCGCCAGCGGCACATCCTTCCTTGTGAGTTCGTTGAACCAGGCACACCATTTGTCAGACATCATCTCTCCACTCCGCTGCGCTCCGGGATTCCGTGCTCCTATTGGCTGGCGGTGATGCCACCGTCGGCAAAGATGATCTGCCCCGTGATAAAGTCGGATGCCGGTGCGGCCAGATAGATGGCCATCGCCGCCAGGTCGCGCGGCTCGCAGATGCGGCCCAGCGGTATCCGAGCGATCAGTGGTTCGTAGAAGCTCGGATCCTCCAGGTAGGATCGAACGAGCTCCGTGCGGGTGAAGGTAGGGGCTATGCCGTTGACGCGGATGTTGTACTTGCCCCATTCCGTAGCCAATTGCCTGACCATCAGGTTCAGGCCCCCCTTGCTGGCGCAATACGCGATGTAGCCACGCCGGATGCCAAGCTGGCTGCGCACGGAGCTCACATGGATGTGTCTCCCGCCGCCGCGGGGGATCTGTACTTTGGCCACGGCCTGGGACAGATAGAAGGCCGCTTTCAGATTCAGGTCGATGATATAGTCCCACGTGTCCTCGGGGTATTCCAGTGCCGGGGCCTCGACGTGCGTTCCGGCGGAATTCACCAGTACGTCCAACCGGCCGTGGCGCTCGATAACCTTATCCACGAACTGGCGCACATGCTCACGCTCGCGAATGTCGAGCGCTGCACCCCAGGCATGGCCTCCAGCGGCCTGGATCTTGGCCGCGACGGCCTCGGCCCTTTCGCCAGTGCGGCCGCAGATGACCACGGTGGCGCCAAAGGCAGCCAGGCCTTCGCAGATGGCACTGCCGATGCCACCGGCTCCGCCAGTGACCATGGCCACCTGCCCTTCCAGGTTGTACAGCTGGCGATACGCATCGAATGACGTCGGCTCCGCTTCGCTATGGGATTTCATCATGGCTTATCCTCCGAGGGAGCACGGCGCCGCCGTGCCCCCACTTAGCCTCCGGCAACAGGCGGGAAGATCCGTACCTGATCGCCGTCGTGCAGGATCCGACCCACATCGGGCTCGAACCGGTCGTTGACCATCACTTGCCAGCCTGCTCGGTCGACAACCTCGCTGGGCTGGAACCCCAGCCGGCGGTCGATGCCCAGGTGGACAATCAACTCGGCCAGCGTCGTGCCCTCCGGCAGGGTCAGCGAGGCCTGTCCTCCGCGGGCGCCGGCACGCTCCGCAAGACAATCCCGCAGGATGGAAAAGAGCTGAACCTGAATCTGCATGTTCCTACCTCGAGAATCGCCCCGGTCAAGTTCGGCCTGCGGACCTGCCGGCCGCCTTCGTTTACGGTGTCCTGGCTGCGACGGCGCAACGAGGGCTTGCGCACTCCAAGGTGTCGGGCACAGGGGAGTCCGGAGTCAGCAAGTGTGCAGCATAGCGCGCATCATCGCTACGGCCGTCTCCGCCACGGCCGAGTCGTTTATGTGTGTGTCCATCTCCACCAGCTCTGCGCGGGCGGGCACGTGAGATCGGAAGGCCTGGAGGAAGGCTCGATCTGCCTCAGCATCGTGCAGCGGCTGTCCCTCCAGCGAGAACCAACTGAAGCCTTGCAGCGGCAGAATGGCCGCAAGGGGGCCACAAGACTCCTCCATGCGCTCGGCGATGAGCTGTCCGACGTGGTCCAGTTCATTTGCCGACGTGCGCACTAACGTGATGGTCGGGGTGTGGCGCATGGTCTTACGGCCGGCATAGCGCGCCGGCAGCGATTCGGGCGGCCCCTCGATAATAAAGTCCAGACCGCCGGGCGCGACCACCTGGGGAATGCCAAGGCGACCGGCCGCCCGCATTCGGTCGGGTCCGGCAGAGTGTGGCCCACCGGCCAGCCAGGCTGCCATCTCGGCCACGGTTACGTCGAACACGCCGCGGAAAAGACCGGCGGCGATGAGCTCCTCCATCGACCGGCCTCCGCTTCCGACGGCGTGAAACGCGATGACCTCTAAAGCTTCGCCTGCATTCCCTGCGGTCGCGGTTTTCATCATGCTGCGAATCTGCTCCACCAGCGTGGTGGTCGCGCCGAGCATCGTAGCTGCCAGCGATCCTGGCTCCTCTTGCCTGCGGACCTGCAGGCCGCCTTCCTTGCGGAGTACCCTGTGCCTGCGCACTGGGCAGGCCGCTTCTGCGGTGGTAGTGACCGGCCGCCCGACGCGGCTCATGGCGACGATCGCTGCAGCGGCATTGGTCAGGATCGGCCGGGTGACAGCGTTGACCCCAAGGATGTCGGCCACCGACGGCATCATGGTCACGTCTTTGGTTCCGACGTAGGGTCCGAACGGCGTGCTCCCCGAGGCCATGGTGGACACCATCAACTTGGGTACGCCCACCGGCAGGCTCTGCATTACCCGCGTCCCAAGCGCGGTGCCGCGCGAGCCGCCGATGGACAAAACGCCGCCGAGCTTGTCCGTTGACAACAACCGCCCTACCAGATAGGCTGCCCCATCGGCCATGATGACCAGCGCCTGAGATTTGTCGCCTGCGGCAACCACCGCGGCGAGGCTGGTGCCCGCTGCTTCGGCGACGCGCTCGCGGGGGACGTCTGCCGGAATGGTGGGCGTCCCTAGCACTCCGGTGTCTACGACCAGGGGAACGCCTCCTTCGGCCTGCACGACGCCCCGGAGAAAGGCAACCTCTTCCCCTTTGGTGTCAAGCGCGCCCAGGATCACGATGTACCGCGGCTTGAGAGCCTCACCAGGCAAAGTGGCTGTACCCCTACCCACTGCGCTGTGCTTCGGGACTCCGCAGCCCTGCCGAAGGGTCAGGGAAACGGCGTTGCAAGTAGGGCCGGGCCTGCGCCTCGCGGCGCCGCCGCGTGAATTCCTCGGGCGATCCGAAGAACAGCGCCTGGGTCGGGCAGTTCTGGACGCACGCCGGCAACAGGCCCTGATCCACCCGCTCGTAGCAAAGGTTGCACGCCTGCGCGCGCTGGATCTCGGGGTTGTACTGGGCAGCGCCAAAGGGGCAGGCCTCGATGCATTGCTTGCAGCCGATGCAGATGTCGGTGTTGTAGATGACGATTCCGTCCGCACGCTTGGTGATAGCATCGACCGGGCATACTTTCATGCACGGCGGGTTCGCACAATGGCGGCAGTGCATGGGCACAAAGTCCATCACCAGCCTGCCGCCGATCTCCTCGGGGCCCACGCGGACCACGCGCATCCACTGGGTGCTCACCGGGAGCTTGTGTTCCTGCTTGCACGCCGTCTCGCACGCAAAGCAGCCGAAACAGAGGTCGATGTCGGTCATGAAGGCCACTTTCCGCTCCGCTTCGCTACGGGATTCCATCTTCATCGCCTACCCTTCTTGAACCTTGTAGACTCGGCACAGCACGCCGCGAAGCGTCGAAGCGCCCGAGATGGGACAGTAGGGTGGGTCGTTGGTGAACACGACGTTGATGCTGGACTCGAAGCAGCCGTGTTCGGGTCCTTCTTTCTCAGGAAACCACCAGTGTGAGGGGGCATGTACGACATTGCGCCCCACCATGCGCGTCAGACGTACCGGGAACTTGGCCCGGTCCGGCGTCACCGGGGTCTCGACCCAGGCCCAATCACCTTCGTTGAGGCCAAGCTTGGCCGCCGTGTCGGGATGGATGTCAAGGCGGGGCATGGGCTCCAGCTCACGCAGCCACGGTATCTGGCGATTGTTCGAGTGGAAGTAGGCAATGTGCCGTGAGCCGGAAATTAGGTTGAGCGGATAGTCGTCGACAAGTTCGGGCGTGGAGACCGGCGTGACGGGGTTCTCGATGTAGTAGGGCAGAGGATCGTAGCCGTACTTTTCCAGAATCGAGGACCACAGCTCGACCTTGCCCGATGGGGTGTCGAACCCTTCCCTTTCGTAACGCTTGTGTTCGACTTTGCCCTCCAGGTAGCCGATCTTTTTGAACTTCTCAAAGGTGATGCCTACGCCGGCAAGCTGATAGTCGTAGAAATCCTGGGGCGTCTTCCAGCCATGGGGCACTTCATAACCCATGCGGCGGACGATCTCCAGGTCCATCGTCGAGTCGTCCATCGTGTCGCCCAAAGGCTCGACCACCTTCTGCCTGGCGGCGATCAAGTCCTTCTCGCCGAGGTTGTAAAAGACCTCGGAGATGCCATCCTTCTCCAGCCACATGGTGGGCGGGAGAATGATGTCACACAGTTCCATGGTTGGGGTCAGAAAAAAGTCCGAGCCGACCGTGAACTCGAGCGACTTGATGGCCTCGTACGTCTCGCGCTGCCCCTCCAGGCAGACTGCCATGTCGTTGAGGAACCAGTTGGCTTTGATCGGATACGGGTCGCCGGACAGGATGGTGTGCACCACTCCGGGCGGGTGCGCGCAGCTCAGCGCCATCGATGCGGCGCCGGAGAACAGCGGATACTCCTTGGCGCCGATGCGCGTGTCCTCGATTTCGGGAGGCAAGCGCAACTCGTCGTGCGAGTCGACGACGTGAAAGACGCCCTTGAAGCCCTTGGGCTTGTTGAACTTGTAGACGTGCCCGCCCTTGACGTCCAGGCTGCCGCAGATTGCCAGCAGCACGGAGATGGCGCGATTGGTCTGGACGCAGTTCGCGTTTTGCTGGACGCCCATGCGACCGTGCTGGATGCTCGGCCGCACGGTGGCGGCGATGCGTGCAGCCCGAAGAATGTCGTCCGGTCTCAGGCCGGTGATGTTGGCTACGCGCTCCAGTGGGTACTCCCTGGCCCGTTCGCGGAGCTGGTCAAAGCCCAGGCACCACTGTTCCACGAACTCGTGGTCGTAGATGCCTGCCTCGATGATGACGTCGATCATGCCCATCGCCAGGGCATCGTCTGTGCCCGGACGGATCGGCAGATAGAGGTGTGCCTTCGAAGCGATCTCGGTGAAACGCGGGTCGATGACCACCAGCGTCGCGCCCCGCTTCAAGCCGATCATCACGTCGCGCGCCCTGGTGGGGTGGGACATCACCGGGTTGCCACCCCACAGAAAGATGCTCCCTGCGTTGCGATAGTCGAGTCCCTCTTCGCTGGTGGAGTAGTTGCCAAAGGTGACACGATTGGCGATCAGCAGCGGATGGTAGCAGTAGTGGGCGTCGGAGTGCCAGTGGGTGGGGCTGCCCATGGCCCGCAGCCACACCTGCTTGGACCACAGGCAGGTCTGGTGAGCGGCATCGCCCCAAGACCAGCCGACGGCTTGCGGGCCGTATTTGTCGCGAATCTCGTTGAAGCGGTTCGCGGCGTAGTCGAGCGCCTCCTCCTTGGAAAGACGCTGCCACTTGCCCTCGCCGCGTTCGCCTGTGCGCTTGATGGGATAGAGCAGGCGGTTGGGATGGTAGAGGAACTGGACCGCGCTCAGGCCCTTGGGACAAAGCGACCCTTCGTTCTGAGGGTGGTTGGGATCACCTTCCAGCTTGACCACCCTATCGTTTTCGACGTGGGCCAGCACCCCACAGTCGCAGTGACAGCCTTGACATAACGTCCGCACAACACGCTTGTTTTCGGTTCTGAATGCACTCATTCCAATCTCCCCTGGGGTGCGGTAGCCATGCTGCCGCCACGCATCCACCTGCGGGCCGCCTACACCAAGGCCACGGCGCGCACCGGGGCGGCCGTGGTGCCCTTCCATTTTATGGGGAAGACGGCGACCTTGAATCCCACGGGCACCGGAATGGCGTCCAGGTTGGCCATGTTTTCCAGGTGATAGTACTCACGCTCGATCATCACCTGATGCCCAGGCCAAAACTGCTTGGTCTCGAACATGGATCGGACGGGTCGGTCCCAGGTCGGAGCGTCGATGCCGACCATCTTGATGCCCTGGTCGATCAGCCAGTGGGTGGACTCGCCTGTCATGCCGCAGTGGTCAGTCAGATAGCGCAACTCGGTGTTGTAGCGCGACGCGCCGGTCTTGATGAGGACGATGTCCAGCGGCTTGAGCGTATAGCCGATCTTGCTCAATGCCGCCTGGCAGTCGGCCGTGGTGATGCCGTGGCCGACCGGCTTGTCGCTGAAATCCAGGACCACCCCGTCGCCGTAACAGTATTCCAGGGGGATGCCGTCCGGTCCGGGAGCGTTCCTGCGCATGTGCCGGAGGGAGTCGACGTGTGTGCCCACGTGATCGCCCAGGACCACGACGTAGTGAGCGGTGAGCCAGGTCGTGCCGTACTGGGCCGCACCGATGTTGGTGGCAAACTCTTCCCAGCTCTCCAACATGGCCATGATCGGCCGCGCCACGCGCGGGAAAACAACCATGTCTGCGCTGACTTCCATGCTGAGGTCGATGATATTGGTCATTCCCTGGTTCCTCAATCTTCGTCGATGATAGCCACGGGACGTATCCAGGCGGCGCTGGCATTCAGGATCTTGATCGGGAACAAGGCGACCTTGAAGCCGGTGGGGCGTGGAATCTGGTCCAGGTTGGCGAGCTTTTCGATGTGGCAGTACTCCCGTTCTCTGCCGGCGAAATGGCCGGGCCAGAGTGCATCTGGGTCACCTTGTTTGAACTCCCTGCCCATTACGGCGAAGGGCTTGTCGTAGCCGTAGCCGTCAGTGCCGATGGTCTTGATGCCTTGTTCGCCGAGCCACAGCGTCGCTTCGCGGGATATCCCCGGATTCATGTCCGTGTAACGCACGTCCTCCACGTACTTGTCTGCGCCGGTCATGATCAGGACGATGTCCAGTGGCTTGAGGGTGTAGCCAATTCCCTCGAGAGCCTGCTGGACATCCTCCTTGGTGATGCTCTCTCCAGGCTGTTTGTGGCGCAAGTCCAACACCACACCATCGCCGTAGCACCATTCCAGAGGGATCTGGTCCACCGTCTTGGCGGGTTTTCCTTCGGCGAAGGGTCCAAAGTGCCACGGGGCATCTATATGCGTGCCCGCGTGAGTGATCAGCGTCAACTCCTCCCACGCCAGGCCGAGTCCATCGGGGAACTCGGAGGCGTTGATGCCCAGTGGCTTGCCAAGCTCTCTGGCTCCTCGGCGATGATCCCAGTACGTGATTTTGGGCGGCCACAAACCCTCGTACGCCGAGTTCTCGATGACCACACTCAAATCGATCAGTTTTGTTCCCATCTGTCGCTCCTTTTGTCTAGGTTGCGGCCATCCACCCCGGACGTGGCATTGTGCTCCCCGGGGTCTACGGTGGCCTGTTACGCCTTGGGCCCTTTCTTGAACCCCAGCATGCGCCGGGTTTGAGCCGGCGTGGCGATGTCACGTCCGAGTTCAGTGGCGATCCGAACCATCTTTTCTACCATCAGTGCGTTGCTCTTGAGCAGCTCATCCTTGCGCGGATAGAGGTAGATCATGTCCTCCAGCCCCACCCGCACATGGCCGCCCAGGATGATGGCAAAGGTTAGCATGTCCAGAGTGGGCCGCCCGCCCACTGAGAGCATCCACTTCGATCCCGCCGGTAGCCGTTCGACGATGTGCATGAGGTTGGCCGGTGTCGCATAGGTCGACCCCTCCAGGCCGAGGACGAGGTTAAAGTAGTATGGCTTCTCGATCCGCGGAACGATGAGCCGCTCAGCATTGGCCAGGTGGCTGAGGTCATGCGTGGCGATTTCGGGCTGGATGTCGAGGGCGAGCATGAACTCCAGGTCCCTCTGGATCGACTGGGGCGTCCTGATGATGGTCGCACTCCCGACGATCATGGGTCCAGGCTGCAACGCAGTCGTCTCGACTTCCGGGAGGGTGAGCGGTCTCAGCTTCTCCTCGTCAGTGTCCCCAAGGATAGAGGGGATGTCAATAATGATGTCCGGGCATTTGCCCTTGATTCTGTCGATCACCCGCCGGAAGATGGTAAGATCATTGGTGGGTATGCCGTTGTCATCTCTCATGTGCAGATGGACCGCACTGGCCCCTGCCTGATACGACTCGATCGCTGCCTGCGCGATTTCGTCAGGTGTCAGGGGAAGGTATGGACTCTGCTGCCGGGAGACCGCCAACCCGCTTGGCGCCACTTTGATGTGCAGTGGCTCCCACTCCGGTGGCTTTTGCTCTCCCGCCAGGTCGATCAGATCGGCTAGCTGTGCTTTGACCATTGGGTACCCCCTTAAGAGTTTATGAGCGTTCAAGACATGCCCAGGCTAGTGTGGGACCGCGCCAAACTAGCCCCGAATGTCTATCCCGTTCCGTTCCAGATCGTCTGCGATGTCCTTCAGGCCGAACTCCTCGAGCTTTTCTCGGCGGGGAATGCCAGCCTCGTTCCAGCCATGGACTTGGTACCAGACCTTCTTCATGGGTTCGAGGATGGTGTAGCGCTTGCCCTCGGAGGGACCCTTGTGGACAGGATCTTCGGTAAAGCGCGGTGGCATGCTGTCGTCGGCCGCTGTCAGTCCGAGCCGCGCGTTGTGTGCTCGCTCCGTGTGGATCACCCGTTCTGCCGCGCGCAGTAGCTCGTCGCCATCAACAGCCCAGCCGGTGGCGGCCGAGTAGAGCGCGGGCACGATCTCCAGGGTTTTCTTCAGCGTTCGTTCCACGGTCTCGGCGTAGTAGGAGTAAGGGAATTTGCACAGCCCCATCATGTCGGGGATGGTGACGATCTTTTCCCAGTGCATGAGTTTCGAGGCTGCTTCTTGCATGGGCAGGGAATCCAACCCGTACGCCCCCGGCGCTGAGATGCGCAGGTGGTCGGCGCCGCGCGAGGCCACGGCGTAGCGGAAATTATAGACCTGGACCGATCGGGGGTCGAGAGGTGGCGAGGTCATGCCCTTGATATGTACCGCGTAGCGCTCCGATCCCCGGCCGATCTCGTCCGAGGCGTGGACGATGCCTTCGGCCATGAGGTCGCCGAATCCTTTCCGGAAGGCGATGTTTTCGATCATGTCCAACATGGCGTGGTAGTTGCCCCAGGTCAGGTCGAGCCCATTCGTCTCCTCCTGGGTGAGGATGCCTCGCTGGCGGAGCTCCATGGCAAAGGCGATCAGGTTTCCGGTCTCGATGGTGTCGAGGCCGTACAAGTTGCACATCTCGTTGGCCTTGAGGATAGACGCCAGGTTGTTGTTGCCGAGGCTGGGTCCAAAGGCGACGAGGGTGCTGTATTCCGGCCCATCCACGTGCGTGCCGGCAAACTCCCCTTCGTCGATACGCGTCGAGCGGTCGCACTTGCATGGACAGCGGTAGCAGCCCGTGGCCCGGACCAGGTAGCGGGCGTTGATGGCATCACCGTCGACCATTTCCTTGTCGTCGTAGATGCCTTCCTGGAAGTTGCGCACGTTCACACCGCCGATGGCGGTGTGGTGGTCGAGCAAGGCCGTCGTACCGTACTTTGGCAGTTCCTGGCCGCTGCGGCTGTCGCATCGCAGCATTTCGTCCAGCTCTTTCGAGAGCCGGTCAAAGGCCGCCGGATCGTGGATGGGCACACCCACGGTGCCGCGGACGGCGATGGCCTTCAGGCGCTTGGCGCCGAGCGCCGCTCCCAGGCCTGTGCGCGCGGCCGCGTGCTCCACGTCGGCCATAAAGCTGGCATAGCGCACCAGGTTCTCGCCGGCCTGGCCGATCGAGGCGACCGCAACGCCTCGTCCCAGCTCTTCGCGAAGGAGACGCTCGGTCTCGCGCGTGTCCTTGCCCCACAAGTGGGTCGCAGGCCGCAATTCGACGCGATCGTCGTTGATCCACAGATAGACCGGCCTGGGCGAACGGCCATGTACCAGGATCAGGTCGTAGCCGGCTTTCTTTAGCACCGCACCCCAGAACCCGCCCGAGTTCGCGTCGCCCAAGATACCGGTGAGGGGGGACCTGCCCCCCACGGTGAACCGGCCCGAGGAAGGCGCCGAAGTGCCGGTCAGGGGCCCGGGCGCTATGATGACCACGTTGTCCGGTCCCAGGGGGTCTACACTGGGGGGGATCAGGTCATACTGGAGGCGCGAAGTAAACCCTCGCCCACCGATATAGTTGCGTGCAAGCACCTCGTCCAGCGGTTGCCGCATCACCTGGCCGTGGGTCAGGTCCACCTTGAGAAGGGTGCCGGCGTACCCACCCTGAAACCTCATTTAAAAGCACTCCTGTTCTGAGGGGCGCGACGGCCCCAAGGGATTCCTGCCTTCCTGAGAGCAGGTTGCACAACGTCGGCCCTACCCATCAAGCCCGCACAGGAAAAGAACCCCGGTCTCAACGACAGCCGCTTCCGCACTGCCCAGTACCGCTTCTGCGGTGGCCGCAGACCGGTGCCTTTGCTGGGCGAGACTGCTGTCTGCAAGAGACCGGGGTTCGATGTGTTGCTCGGTTCTAGTCGCTCCTAGGCCTTGACCTTCTTGGGAAACGTGATCCAGATGTTGAACACGGCCATGGCGAAGCCAAAGTACTCCATTGCCAGGGTCCAGAGAAAGGCCCAAAAGATGACCCAGTATTGGTTGGTCAGCGGCCCGATCTGCGGGAAGACGTTCTTGGCGCCACCCAACGAGGTGAAGTAGACGGCCAGGTACAGGGTGAGCCCGTTGAACACTGCCAGAGAGGCCTTTCCAAACGTCGGGACCTTGGCAATGGCCCACACCAGGCCCGCGATCCACAAGAAGTTGGTGATGCCGAGGATCAGCCACGTCGCGAAATTGCTAGCATAGTTGCTCTTGAATAGGCTTTCGAACCAGACCCAGTTCGAAAGCCTATTCAAGAGCAAC
>Ga0315286_10001831_pt1 | contig 19538 bp, 9 predicted proteins | sample YL17G10_0_MG_FD_205038 | JGI IMG/M metagenome (GOLD analysis project Ga0315286, IMG submission 205038) | Sediment microbial communities from Yellowstone Lake, YNP, Wyoming, USA - YL17G10_0 | ecosystem: Environmental > Aquatic > Freshwater > Lake > Sediment | place: USA: Wyoming | collected... | reverse complement strand
ACCAACCAAGGGATCAACTCCAGCTTTGGGCAGCTCATCACCCTGGGCGGCATCGGGCCCGACGGGCAGGACGCCAGCAACGACCTCACCCGCCTGATGCTGGACGTCATCGGCGAGATGAACCTGCTGGAGCCCAAGCCCAACATCCGCCTGCACCAGAATACGCCCGACGATCTGCTGCAGCGGGTCGCAGAGCTCATCGCGCAGGCCCAAGGTTCGCCCTTCCTCCTGAACTTCGACGAAGCGGCGATGCGCGGCCTGGAGTGGCAGGGTCTGCCCAAGGACCAGCTCTGGGACTACGCTCCAGTGGGTTGCCTGGAGAACACGCTCCAGGGATGCGACCGCTCGGGCACGGTGGACGTGAACCTGAACATCGCCAAGGCGGTGGAACTGGCCCTGAACGACGGCAAGGACATGGCTACCGGCGTCCAGATCGGCCCCCGCAGCGGCGACCCGCGGACCTTCCGCGACTTCGATGCTTTCTTCGGGGCCTTCAAGGCCCAGCTCAAGGCGATCCTCCGCCACCTCATCGACGCCGCCAGCGAAGCCGACGCCATCCGCGCCGCCTTCGAGCCGACGCCCTACCTCAGCGTCCTGGTGGACGGTTGCGCCGACAGCGGCCGCGACGTCACCCAGGGAGGCGCTCGACATAACTACATCACGGTGGAGGGGATCGCGCTGGCCACGGCGGCAGATTCGGTGGCTGCGGTCAAGAAGCTGGTGTTCGAAGAGCAAAAAGTGAGCATGGGGGACCTGCTGGCCGCGCTGCGCAGCAACTTCGAAGGATACGAGGAGTTGCGCCAGACGCTGCGCAACAAGGCGCCCAAGTACGGCAACGACGACCCCTACGCCGACAGCCTGGCGCGAGAGGTCTCCCAGTTCTGGACGGAGGAGGCCTTCCGGCACACGTCGCCGTCCACCGGCCGCCGCTACCGAGGCGGCTACCTCTCCTGGAACTACTGGGTGGCCTACGCTCCCTCCACCGGCGCCACGCCCGACGGCCGCCGCCGCGGCACGTTCCTGTCCAACGGCGTTTGTCCGGTGGACGGCGTCGACCGCGAGGGGCCGACGGCCGTCGTCAAGTCGGTGGGACAGCTAGGGCTGGAGACGGCGCCCAACGGCGGTTCGCACACCATTAGCCTGAGCCCCTCGTTAGTGGGGGACGGCGAGCACCGCGAGAAGCTGGCGGCCCTGCTGCGCACCTACGGGCTGGTGGGCGGCACCGCCCTCCAGATCAATGTGCTGGACGCTACCACCCTGCGGGCGGCCCAGGCCGACCCGGACGCCTATCGCAACCTGCTGGTGCGGGTGACGGGCTACAACGCCTATTTCGTGATGTTGGGCAAGGAGATCCAGGACGAGATGATTGCCCGCTCCGCGCACCAGTGTCGGTAGGGGGGAGCGATGGCCGGCCGCACTCTTCAGTACGCTGAGCTGAACGCTAGCGAGCTGGCGGCGCTGGACCCGGCCCACACGATCGTCCTCATGGCCTTGAGCCCGCTGGAGGTGCACGGTCCCCATCTGCCCATCGGCTGCGACGTGGTCATCGCTCAGGAGCTCCAGCGGCGCCTGCTACCTCGCCTGGATGATCGATATCCAGACTACGACCGCCTGGTGCTTCCTCCCGTCTACGCCGGCGCCGACACCATCCCCGTTCCCGGCTCGCTGAAGATCGACAGCCGAGCTATCTATCACCTGCTCCTCTCCATCGGGCGCAGCCTGGCTGAACAGGGCTTTCGTTACCTGTTGCTGACCGATAACCACGGCGGGCCGCGCCATCAGATGGCCATCGAGAAGGCGGTGCGGAGGGTGTACAAGGAGCAGCGGTTCAGTATCATCGCGCCGTTCCTGAACTTCTACCGCCGCATGGTGGAGAACGACCCGGCCTTGCTGGAGGTGACGGGGACCGGCCCCGGCAGCTCCGGCGATCTCACCGACGCTCACGCCGGCCGCAACGAGACATCCCTCATGCTGGCCACCGCGCCGGAACAGGTGGCGCCGGGGTGGCGGTCACTGCCCTGGGTGGTTGTGGGCCGAGGCGCTATCGCGCGCGGCCTGGTGAGGTTGGGCTCCCCGGTGCTGCGGCTGGTGGGGGCGCGGCGGCTGGCCGCCGACCTACCGGCCCTGGCGATGGACCTGGGCTGGGTGGCTGCCGGCGCCAAGGTGACCTACGTGGGCGAGCCGCGAATGGCCTCGGTTGAGGCGGGCGACCGCATGCTGGAGGCGCATGTGGAGGAAGGGCTGGCCCAACTGGAGCGGGCGATGCGGGGAGAACCGCCCTACTCGCGACCGCTGCTGTGGGGCCTGCGCTGGGTGGAGCGCAGCTGACGGCTATGGTTGGCACCGGCATCACCTTCAACGTCCAGCGCTTCTCCACCGAGGACGGGCCCGGCATCCGCACTACCGTCTTCATGAAGGGCTGCCCTCTCCGCTGCCAGTGGTGCCACAACCCGGAAGGCCTGTCGCCGCGGCCGGAGCTGGTCTGGTACGACGTGCGCTGCATCGGCGCGCGGCGCTGTTTGGCCGCCTGCCCGGAGGGCGCCCTTGCCCTCACGCCCGACGGCATGGTCATCGACCGCCAGCGGTGCACGGTCTGCGGTCTGTGCGGGGAGGCCTGCCCCGCGGCGGCGGTGGAGGTCATTGGGCGGGAGTGGACGCCCGAGGCCCTCTACGCAGAGGTGGCCAAGGACCGCGCCTTCTACGAGACCTCCGGCGGCGGCGTCACCGTGTCCGGCGGCGAGCCGCTGATGCAGCCGGAGTTCGTGGAGGACCTGCTGGCGCTCTGTCGCGAGGGCGGCATCGCCACGGCGCTGGACACGTGCGGTCACGCTGACTGGCGCCACTTCGAGGCGGTGCTGCCGTTCGTGGATATGGTGTTGTTCGACCTGAAGCTCATCGACCGCGAGCGGCACCGGGCCGCGACGGGCGTCTACCCGGACCGCATCCTGGCCAACGCCCAGCGCCTGGGAGAGGCCGGCGTGCCGATGTGGGTGCGAACGCCCATCATCCCCGGTTTCACCGACGACGAGGAGAACATCGAGGCGCTGGCCGCCTTCATTCGCGAGCGTTTGCCCCATGTGGAGCGATGGGATCTACTGGCCTTCAACAACCTCGGCCCGCCCAAGTACACTCGACTGGGACTGCCCTATCCGCTGGACGGGGCGGAGTTGGTGACGCGCGAGCACATGGGACGGCTGCACACGCTGGCCGCGGCGGCCGTGGGGGAGGTGGCCCGCTGGTCGGGCGCGACGCGGCTCTAGGCACGGCCGTCCTGAGCCCGGCCATCATGGAGGCGATGGCGCCCGTTGGGCCCAAGTTCCTGGCCACGCTGGACGCCGAGGGCGTCCCCAACGTTGTGCCCATCACCTCGCTTCAGGCTGTGGACGATGGCACCATCATCTTCGGCGAGCTGATGATGTGGAAGACGCGGCGCAACCTGGAAGTGAACCCCAGAGTCTGCATGGCGGTGATGACGCCTGCCGCCCGGGGCTGGATCATCCAGGGCGACTTCCAGGAGTTCCAGCGCACCGGCCCCTACGTGGACTTGATCAACAGCGCCGAGTTCTACCGCTACAACGCTTACACCGGCATCCGCAGCGCCGGCGTCATCCGAGCGCGACGGGTGGTGCGGGAGTTCGCTCTGTCGCGGGGCGCTATCTTGCTGGCGGCGGCCCGCGCCCGCTGGGCCGCTCGCTGGCGGCGGCCGCCGGACGAAGGCGCCGTCATGCCTCCGCCGGTGCGCGAGAAGTTCGCCCGACTGCAGGCGGCCAAGTTCCTGGCCTACCTCGGGCCGGACGGCTACCCGGATATCGCGCTGGCCCTCTCTCTGATGCCCGCCGGGGAGCGGGCGCTGGTCTTCGCCGGGAGGGTGAACGGGTTGGACCAGGGGGCGCAGGTGGCGGCTGCGGTGCTCACCGCCGAGCCCCTGGCCTATCAGGTGAAGGGGCGCTTCCTGGGACCGGAGCGCAGTCTGGGCGGGCCGCTGGGAATCATCCAGGTGCAAGAAGTGTACAGCGCCTCGCCGCCGGTGCCCGGCGAGCGCATCGCCTAGGCGCGCGATGGCGGGGAAAACCATCGGCGTCGGCCTCATCGGCCTGGGCGGCCAAGGAGGGGAGCACCTGCGCGTGCTCCTGGCCCTGGGGCAGACGAAGATCGTGGCGCTGTGCGATGCCGACGAAGAAACGCTCGGCCGGGCCGAGGCCGCCGCCCGCCACTCCGGCCACGAACCCCTAACCTGCGGGGACTATCATTGCCTCCTGGAAGACCCCAACGTTGACGCCGTCTACATCTCCGTGCCCGACGACCTGCACCAGGAAGTGGCGGTGGCCGCCCTGGACGCAGGCAAGGATGTCTTCCTGGAAAAGCCCATCGCTCACACGCCCCAGGCGGCGGAGGCCATCCTGGCTGCCGCCGCGAGGAACAAGCGCATCCTCCAGATGGGGCTGGTCTATCGCTACGCCATGCTCTACCGGCGCCTGGCCGATCTGGCGGCCACGGGACAGATGGGGCGGCCCCTAATGGCCTGGTGCCAGGAATTTCGGCAGCCCTTCCCCGACACGCGCTGGTACCACTCGCAGGAACGCACCGGCGGCACGCTGAACGAGAAGGACTGCCACCACTTCGACCTGTTCAACTGGATGCTGGGCTCGCGGCCGAAGCGCGTCTTCGCCTCTGGCTCGCGGGCGGTGCTGGTGCCGGGCGGCGGCTACCTGATAGGCCGCGAGGGCGACGGCACGCCTCGCTACCTGGAATACGGCGACAACGTTGACCACGCCAGTGTCGTCGTGGAGTACGAGAGCGGCGCCGTCGCTCAACTTAACCTCTGCCTCTTCCTGACGCCGCCCGATTGGTCGCACCACTTCTATGAGGTGGGTTTCATCGGCGCCAGTGGCAGAGTCGTGACTTCGGACGCGGCGCGCGGTCTGTTGACGGTGACGGGCGGCCAGGAACGTAACCGCCGCGAGGAGATCGAGGTGCGGGAACCCGAGGGGCCCTGGACGTTCCACCCGGGCGGTGTGCTCCAGCACGTCGAGTTCCTGGAGTGCGTTCGAGAGCGAAGGGAGCCCTTCGCCAGCGGACGCGTAGCGTGGGAGGCGTCGCGGGTGGCGTTCGCCGCAGAGCGCTCTATCTGGGAGGGGCGGGTCGTGGACATGGCAGAGGTCGAGGCCGAGGGACGATCGGGCTGACGTGAGCGCATCGGTTATTGTGGTAGGGGGCGGTCTCGCTGGCCTGACCGCGGCCTACACCCTCCAGACGCGCGGTTTCGCCGTCGAGGTGCTGGAGCAGGAGGCCACACCCGGCGGGCGAATGCGCAGCGAGGCCCGGGACGGGTTCATCGTCGAGCGGGGGGCGCAGTTCATCGCCAGCAGCTATCGGAACATGCACGCCCTGGCCACCGAGCTGGGCATCGCTCACCACATCAGGCCCTTGCGCAACACCCGCAACGCCGTGTTCAAGAACGGGCGGTTCGTCGCGGCGGAGTACGAGGGGCTGAAGGCCTTCGGCCGCTCCCGCGATCTGTCCTGGCCCAGCAAGCTGAGGTTGCCGAGGCTGCTGTGGCACATCTGGCGGCAGCGGCGGCTTCTGGACTTCTACCGCCCGGAGGCAGCGGCGCCCCTGGACGGCGAGAGCGCGGCGGAGTACACGCGGCGGGAACTGGGGCAGGAGGTGCTTGACTACCTAGTCGATCCGGCCTTTGCCTCCACATTCACCGTCCTGCCTGAGAACCTTTCGAAGGCCTTCCTGCTGGTCACCATCGCCACCATGCTGGGCGGCTTCCGGCTGGAGTCGTTCGGCGGCGGCAACGGGCTGCTCACGCAGACCCTCGCGGCAAAGGTGCCGGTGCGACTGGGCGCCCAGGTGACCCGCATCGAGCCGGGCACGGACGGCGTGGCCGTCCGCCTACGCGACGGCGAGTCGCGCCGGGCCGACGCTGTCGTGGTGGCTGTACCGGGCAACGCCGTCGGCGGGCTGTGCGCCGGGCTCACGGCCTCGGAGAGCGCCTTCTTCCAGGCGGTGCGCTACGCGGCCAGCATCATCGTCTTCGTCATGACCTCCGACCTCCAGGCCGACCCCGGGGTCTACGGCGTGGGCATCCCCCGGCGCGAGGGGGTGGGCCTGTATGGACTGGCGGTGGAGAACCCGAAGGAAGGAGTTGTGCCGCCGGGCAAGACGATGTTCAACTGCGCCTTCAGCGAGGCGACGGCGGCCGGACTTTTTGATGCACCCGACGACGTGGTGGTGGAGGCCGTCCACCGCGAACTGGCGAAGCTTCCCTTACGGGGCCTGGATCGGGTGGAGGGGCACGCGGTGCATCGCTGGCCGGCGCTGGTGCCCCAGTTCTACCCCGGCTATCATCGTGTCCTGGCTCGCTTTCTTGTGCGAGAGGACCGCAGCCAGCGGTTGTTCTTCGCGGGCGATTACCTGGTGGGCCCCTACACCGAGGCCGCCCTCACCAGCGGCCTGCGGGCGGCGGAAGAGGCGGCGGCCCGACTGGGGGCGCCTAGCTAGGGAGGTAGTTTTTGATAGAACTATCGTCAGTAGTTGCCAGGACGATTCGACAGAGCTACTATTAGGGGCATGAAGCCGCCTGGAAGGGAGGTGTGTGTGGTGTGGTTGTCGGGGCGGTTGGCTTGCTGCTGTTAGGCGGGGCGCAATGTTCTGCATCAATCGGAAGAGGGCTCAACATAGAGAAGGAGGGATCATGAGAGCTGCAAAGTGGCTGCTACCTCTGGGGACCCTGGTGGTGCTTCTCTTGGTGGCGGCGGCTTGTGGGGAGGATGAGGAGGGGACGCCAACGGCGACGGGTACCCCCAAGCCCGGCGTTTCTCCCACAGCTGAGGCGCAAGCGCCGCCTGAGCAGCAGGAGATCATCGTTCAGAGCGCCCAGCCGGAGTTCTACGACCCCCACCGGTCCAACTTCGAGCAGGACATCGCCATCGCGCGCATGCTCTGGCGGGGCCTCTACCAGCTGGAGCTGACCGCTGAGGGCGGCGTGCAGGCGGTGCCGGCCATGGCCGCAGGCGAGCCCACCGTCAACGGCAACGTGTACACGGTGAAGCTCAAGCCGGGGCTCAAGTGGTCGGATGGCGTGCCGCTGACTGCCAAGGACTTCGAGTACGGCATCAAGCGCGAGTGCGACCCCGCGGTGGCTGGTCCCTACCAGTACCTGTTCTGGGCAGGCATCCTCGAGATCGTGGGGTGTGAGGCCTATGGCGGGGCGCTGGGCACCGCGGACGAGCCGAAGACCCCAACGGACGCCGAGTTGCAGGCCCTGCGCGATGCTGTAGGGGTAAAGGCCATTGATGACACGACTCTGGAGGTCACACTGGCCGCGCCAAAGACCACGTTTACGACCGTCATGTCCCTATGGGCGGCCTTCCCGGCCCGCCAGGACGTCATCGAGCAGTACGGCGACAAGTGGACGGACCCGGGCAACATTGTGACCAACGGGCCGATGATCCTCACGGGACTGACCGCGGGCGCGGGTGGCCAGGTTGTCCTGGAGCCGAACCCCAACTGGGCCCTGGAGCCCAAGCCCGCTCTGCGCAAGATCACCGTCAAGTTCATCGACGACCTGGAGGCGGCCTTCCGGGCCTTCCAGACCGGCGAGTTGGACATCACCAACATCCCGGCACCGGAGATCCCCACCATCAAGGCGGATGCCAACCTCAGCAAGCAGTTCATACAGGTCGGCGCGGGCCGCATCTGGAGCGTCGAGATGCAGATGAAGGACGAGGTGCTCAGTAAGTACGAGGTGCGGCTGGCGCTGTCGCGGGCCATCGACCGGGAGACGCTGGTCAAGGTGGTCTACAACGACGCCTACCTGCCGGCCACCTACTGGATGGTGCAGGGCCTGTCGGGCTTCCAGGGTAACGCGGCGTTCGAGGACATCATCGGCTACGACCCGGAGGCGGCCAAGAAGGCGCTGGCAGACGCCGGCTATCCCAACGGCGAGGGCTTCCCCACCCTGAAGATCACCGTCACGGATCGCCCCGACCGGAAGGCCGAGGGCGAGTTCCTTCAGAAGGCCTGGAAGGAAGTCCTGGGCATCGACGTTGAGATCGAGGCGGTGGACGCCAAGACCCGCTCCCAGACCTTCAACTCGATGAACTTCGACCTGTTCCCGGGGGGCTGGCAGATCGACTACCCCGACCCGGAGAACGTCCTCATCGGCCTGTTCGACACGGGCGGTGGGAACAATAAGTACGAGTGCAGTGACCCCGACATCGACGCAAAGTTGGCGGCTGCGGGCACGGAGACAGACAACGCCAAGCGTATCCAGGACCTCCAGGAGGCGGAGACGCTCATTGTCACCAAGCTGTGCGGTGTAGCGCCCATTTGGCAGGGTGCCTTCCTGTACCTGGCCGACTCCAAGATGGGCGGCATGAAGCCCAACGGCCAGATCGACGCGGCGATGCCCGGGAACTGGTGTCCGGAGTGCTGGTTCGTCAAGGCGCAGTAACAGCGACGATAGCCTGCAGAGGCCAATTCCCGTAATATGGGTGGTGGATAAGGTGTGGGGCCCGGCCCCGCCGGGCCCCACACCCAGGTGGAGGTTATGACGGCCTACGCCATCCGGCGTGTCCTGTGGCTGATTCCTGTCCTTTGGGCGGTGGCCACCATCACTTTCTTCTTGATGCACGCCGTCCCCGGTGGGCCCTTCACGCAGGATAAGCCGCTGCCGGAGGCCATCGTTGTCGCTCTCAACCGGCGCTACAACCTGGATGAGCCTCTCTGGAAGCAGTACCTGCTCTACCTCTGGAATCTGCTCCACGGCGACCTCGGGCTCTCCTTTCGTGGCGACCGCGACGTGGCGATGCTCATCCGGGATGGCTTTTTCGTCACGGCCCAGCTTGGCATCTTGGCTTTCTTGACGGCCTCGGTCTTCGGCCTGGCCCTCGGTGTCCTCTCTGCCCTCAACCAGAACGGCCCGCTGGACTACCTGGGAGTGTTCGTCGCCACCATCGGGGCCGCTCTCCCCAACTTCATCCTGGCTACCTTCCTCATCGTCATCTTCGCGGTAAACCTGGGCTGGTTCCAGATTCTGGGTTGGGGGGGGCCAGAGAAGGTGGGAGAGATCTTAGACCCCTCGGCCTGGGATGTGAAGAAGCTTGTCTTACCGGTGGTGTCGCTGTCCTTCTTACCCACTGCTTATATTGCCCGCGTCACGCGGGCCAGCATGCTGGAGGTGTTGCGGCAGGACTACATCCGCACTGCCCACGCCAAGGGACTGGCGGAGCAGGTGATCATCATTCGCCACGCCATTAAGAATGCCATGATCCCAGTGCTCACCCTGATGGGGCCCATTGCGGCCGCCCTGGTGACGGGGTCCTTCATCGTCGAGAACATCTACTCCATCCCAGGCGTGGGACGGGCGTTCGTGGAGGCGGTGCTCAGGCGAGACTACGCCATGATCATGGGGACGACCTTGTTCTACGCGGCCATAGTCGCCGTTGCCAACTTGGTGGTTGATCTGCTGTATGCAGTAGTCGACCCCCGCGTGCGCTACCACTAGGCCCCCGTCATGCAGGACGCTGAGTTGGTCGAACGGGCGGAGCTGGAGGGGCTCCTCACCGTGACCCGGGAACGGGGATTGTGGGCCGACGCCTATTATCGTCTGACCCGCAACCGGCTGGCGATGGCCGGGCTGGTCATACTGATCGTGGTCGCTGGGCTGGCGGCGGCCGCGGCCAATATTCATGCCGTCCAGCGGTACGACCCCTACATGGATCAGCTCTACGATCATATTCAAGAGGCGCCCAGTTGGAGCCACTTCTTTGGCACCGATAACCTGGGCCGGGACAACTGGGCCCGCGTGCTGGCCGGCGTCAGCATCTCCCTCCAGATCGGGATCGGGACCCAGATCGTCGTTCTGTTCATCGGTCTAATGGTCGGGACCATCGCCGCCCTGGGCGGCCGCTTCACCGACAATGTGATGATGCGCCTGACGGACATCACCTATGCCTTCCCGGACCTGCTGTTCATTATCCTCATGCGCTCGGTACTCGTCGGGCGGGACTGGCCGGTCATCGATAACCCCAAGTTGCAGATAATCCTGGCCATCGCCTTCGTCAACTGGACGATCATCGCCAGGTTGGTGCGGGGGCAGATGCTCTCTCTGGCGGAGCGGGACTTCGTGCTGGCGGCCAAAGCGTTGGGCGCCTCGCCCTGGCGGGTGGTGGTCCAGCACATGCTACCCAACAGCCTGGGGCCCGTGATCGTGGCGGTAACCTTTGGCATTCCCATCGCCATCTTCGCCGAGGCCGCTTTGGGGTTCATCGGGTTCGGCTTGCCGCCGCCCACCGCCAGCCTGGGCAGGCTGGTCTCCGACGGCTATGCTTACGTCCAGGTGAACTTCTGGGTGGCGGTGTTCCCGGCGGCGGCCGTCGCTATACTCATGCTCTGCTTCACCTTCGTGGGCGACGGCCTGCGCGACGCCCTCGACCCGCGCACGCGCTAATTGACAGGGCGGCTGGGCTGCGTCTAGAATAAGGTGAGCTCGACAGAGAGCGCGCTCAGGGCGGCCCCGTGGTGTAGCGGCCTAACATGCCACCCTGTCACGGTGGAGATCGGGGGTTCGAATCCCCTCGGGGTCGCCAGAATGTTTGTGCTACTAATTCCGGGTAGCCCGCCGCTGCTGCGCGCCACCCAATCTTCGCTGTACGAACTGCAGGTTCCCCGGCTCCTCTCGCGGAGTCTTCTGCGCTCAGGGAACACCTGCCCGCGGCGCAGGCACCCGGATTGTCAGTCAGGGTGTGGCAGCCTGGCGCTCGGGCACACGACGGCATCAGGGCTGATCCAAACGCGGGCTTCAACCGTCTGTATGGGCATGTTCGCCCCCGGCAGGGAGTCGGGGGCAGGTGCGGATGGCAGGAGGGCCAGCGCTAGTTGCTCTAGCCCTCCTGCAGCTCGGCGGTGCCCGGCGAGTCGTTGCGCTCAGATGCAGGTCTTGCCGAAGTACTTCAGCAGGATCAGGCCGTCCCAGAGATCGATGCGGCCGTCCGCGTCCAGATCAAAGCGGCGGCGGAGTCGCGTAGGAGTTGGGCCTTGCTTCGCTGACTTGCCCCTACTTGAACTTGAAGTCGGCGAAGTGTTGAGTGCCGTCGTTAAGGTTCAGCAACAGCCGGCGACAAGTGCCCGCCCACGACTTCTCCGCCTTCCAAGCATACACAAACTGCTCATTGGCGAGGTCATAACGCAGGCCAGACGTGCCCGCCGCTAGCGTATTTTCCACGGGGTCCTCCGGCGCTCCGCTAGTGCACTGGATCTTTGCCGACTGAATCGAAGCGACCACCTTAGTGTCCCTGATGAAGGCGCCCTTGGCGTCTGGTAGCTTCCACTTCACGGGAATGCTACTGCCCGCCTTTGCCACATTGAGGAGCATGGGCGGGTTGTCCACCGGCGGGAGGAACCCTATGAATCTGTGCGCGATGGGCACGACCACGATGCCTGCCGAGCCATCGGACCCGCGGAAGTGCACGGTGTGGATGCCGTCGCCGGTGACATTGAAGGGCTCCCCAGAGGCCACGACCACGAAGGGTTGGCCATCCACGCTGACCTCGAACTGCACGTCTCCGCCTCCGGTTATGGTGACCCTGACGTCGCCAACGAACCAGCCATTGGCGTCCTTGAGGCCGTCGAGAGTTACGGTGACGCCACCAGGCAGCGTTGGCGGCGGCTTCGCTTCGAAATAGTCGCCCTTGTTGATGCTGACGGCGGGGTTGCCGGCGCTGTCGACGGCCTGCACGAAGAACTCGGCCTGGCCGCCCTGGATGGGCGCCCCGCCGGTCCAGCGGTTCGTGCCCGGCGTCTGCACGAGGTCGACGCTCTTCCAGCTACCGCTCCCGTCCCGGAAGAGGACAAGGACTCTCTTCACGGTGCTGGGATTATCGTCGGTGGCTTCGACCACAAAGCTTACGAACGCGCCTGTAATCACGGAGTCGATGCGAAGCAAGGTGGGTGGTGTGAAGTCGGTGCTGTTCGAGTAATAGACGGTCGTGTCTAGGGACGTGAAGCGGCGCTGAACCCCGACCACCTCGCCGCCGGAGACACCTGTCGCCCGGAACTGCCCCGGCATCAGGACCAGCCGCTGGCGCTGTCCTTGCGGTGTGTTGAAGGTCCCAATATTCTGGAGAACCGTCGGGAACACGACGTCCCCAAACTCGGGGTCAGGTTCGTGCGCCGCCAGGTCGATCACCGGCCGCGCGACGACGGGGTGGAAGTTCTCGTCAACCGAAACGAGGCCAGTGATGATAGCGCCGTGGGCCCTGGTGCCCGGCTGGGTCACGTCGAACTCGGTCCGCGGCTCGATGGGCCGGTAGTGGGTGACCTGCGTCTTGCCATCCACCTGGTAGAAGTTGCCGTTGATGCCGGTTACCAGTTGGAACTGTGGCGCGGTGTGGATCGTTGCCGCTTTCAGGCCTGTGATGGGCTCCACCTTCAGGGGCAGGGGTGCAGGTGGCGCCGGCGCAACGGCCGACCCAACGTGGTACATCGGCAGGCCGTAGAACGTGGCCTCCACCAGGGCCTTCTCATCGTAGACGCCGTAGACGCCGAGGCTGGCGAAGTACTCCTGCTTGGCGAAGGTCAACGCCTGGCCGACGGTCATTGAGCCGTCCAGGCGTTCGGCGAAGAGGGCCATCAGGCGTTCGGAGAGGGCCACCGTCGCCGTGTCCCCATAGCCGTAACCGCTGTTGGCCGTGTACAGCGCGCCCTGCTGTGCGTAGGCCTGGGGCCAGTCCAGGAGGCGGGAGTCCGGCGGGTCCGACGGGTCCGGCGTAGCGACAAGGATGTCCGCCACGTTCAGACCAGAGTGGCACCCCATGGAGAAGATGATCCGGCCAGGGAGCGTCTGTGGGTCGCCGGGCTCCCTAGCGACATCGGTCGTCTCGAAGAGATCCGACTCGTCGCCGGCTGTATTGCCCGCCGCAGGGAGGGCGCGGTAGTGGTCGTAGTGGGCGTTGATGGACGCGATGTCTGGGGTGGCCGTGCCCGTCCCGCACTCTAGACCAAGTGCATCGCACAGGTCGTCGCGCTTCCAGGTTTCGTTGATGAGAGAGGCGTCGACGGCGTTGGCGCAGGCGGTCTCAGCGGTGCCCACGGCCGGGCAGCCGTCGTTAACGTGCCCGTCGCTGTCGTCGTCGACGGCGTTGGCGCAGGCGGTTTCAGCGATGCCTACGGCCGAACAGCCGTCGTTGACGTACCCGTCGCTGTCGTCGTCGCCGAGGATAGCTTCCAGTTCACCAGCAACCGCCTGCGCACCGTCCGCCAGGAAGTCGTAGCCCGTGGTCAGCGCCGTCTGGGGGGCAAGCAAGCCGCCGGAGTTCACATAGTTGTCGACGGCTGCCATGATCTCCGTCGGCGTTTCCACGAGCCGTCCCACGGCGATCTCCGGCACGTAGAGCTCACGGTCCAGCCACGGGATCGGGTCGATGTCCCCGTAGACGTCGTCGGTGAGGATGTGGCCGGTCGCGACGCTGGCGCGGAGGGCGTTGCTGCCGGTGAAGGCGAGGTCCGCGGCGTAGTCGCGCTCGTTGGATAGCTGGGTAAGATCCGGGACGCGCGCCATGGGCACGATCTCGTCTGAGCCGACGACAACGACGTACTTCACGTTGGCGTGGGTGGCGCGGATCCCGTTGACCAGGGAAGCGATCTCCGTCACGACATCGTTAGCCAGGTACGGCGAGCAGGGCTGAGCGTCCCAGGCTGCATAGGCGTCGCGAACGTCGGCGTCGTAGTCCACCGGCACCACGGCGCCGATAATCCCTGCCGCCGACTCCAGCTGCCCGAGCTTGGTCATCAACTCGTCGACATCCGCGTCGTCGTAGTACTGATACAGCCGCTGCTCGTTGGTGATGATCAGGGTGTTAACGGGGGGAATGGGGGGAATGGCGGGCGCGCCAGGAGGGTCTGGAGGAACAGGCAGGGTGCGGGCCGGACAATCGGGGATGCCCGGAGGCGGCGTGACCTTGACGCGCAAGACGTACGGGTCGGCGCTGAACGACCCGTTATAGCCGGACACCTGGATGGTGTAGAATTCGGTTTCGTCCCCGGTCTCGCCCTTCGAAATGGCGCGCACCGTCTCGTCGTTGGTGCCGCGGTTCGCGGAGATGCTGCTCAAGGGCAGGCTCTGGAGCGCGATGTCCTGGAGCGTCTCCGGCGGCAGGGCATCGCCGATGTTGCTGGCGCCCAGGCCCTCGTCTTGAACGGGCATCAGCGGGATAGAGCTCAACGGCGCGGAGCCCGGCCTGTACATCACCATATCGTTGTCGTTGCCCAGATGGCTCATCAATACCGAGACGCGCGAGCCGGGCTCTGCCGGCACGGGGATGCGGAAGAAGTCCACGTCCGTTCCACTGCTGATGTGCGAGATGTAAAGGACACCCGGCTCGAGGATTGGGTCCGCGCTGGCCGGGTCGTCATTCGGTTCGAAGTTCTCGATGACCTGGACGGGCGCCTGGTTGTTCACGGTCGCCGAAACAGCGCCGGCACTGGCGGTCGCCGAGGAGGAGAAGATGCCCAGACGAAGGCCCGGCCAGACCTCGAAGTCGATCACGATCATAGTATCCGGATCTACTGTGACCAAAGACCACGTCAGGAGTGACCCGTCAACGACCGGGTCATCGAAAACCTGGATAGAAGAGCTTGGTGGATCGGTGACGTAGGTCGACAGATATGTCGTACCTGGCACGTAGAGGAAGCCGTCCGGCAGTTGCACCGAGGCCACCGTGCCTAGGGCCGGGTTGGCCCCGGTGTTGGCGAACGATAGGTGGTAGTGGAGGTTCGCCCGGTCCGTGTCGTCGAAACGCTGCACCCCCATCTCGTCCAGCGGTAGCTCTTCCCAGGGGAGGTCCGAGCCGAGCAGCAGGGCGAGCAGGATGTCCCCCAGCGTCACGTCGCCCAGGTCGGCGTCTAGGTCGCCCAGGAGGATGTCCCCGTAGAAGATGCTCAGGGGTATCGAACTCAGGGGGATCGAGCTGAGGGGTATGGAACTGAGCGGGCTGGAGGCCAGGTCGGAGCCGGAGGCCAGAATGGCCTGGACGAGCTCATAGAGCTGGCTGCTCGGGCTCAGTCCATAAACCTCGCCGCACTCGAAGTCGGTGCCGAAGGTGGCCAGGAAGTCGCACCAGTTGGTGAATCCTCCTGGGAGGGTGATGGAGCTGAGCGGTATTGAGCTCAGCGGCGTGCCGGCGACACCGATGCTGCTGAGCGGTATTGAGCTGAGTGGTATCGAGCTCAGTGGGATAGAGCTGAGGGGGATGGAGCTAAGCGGGCTGGAGCTCAGATCGGAGCCGGAGTCCAGAATCGCCAGGGCGAGCTCATAGAGTTGGCTGCTTGCGGTCAGTCCATAGGCCCCGGCGCACTCGAAGCTGGGGTCGCCGAAAGTCGCCAGGAAGTCGCACCAGTCTGCGTATCCCGCCGGAAGGGCGATGCTGCTGAGGGGTATGGAGCTGAGGGGCGTGCCAGCCATGGCGATGCTGCTGAGGGGTATGGAGCTCAGCGGGATCGAGCTCAAGGGAATCGAGCTCAGGGGTATGGAACTGAGCGGTATGGAGCTCAGCGGGATGGAACTAAGGGGTATGGAGCTGAGGGGTATGGAACTGAGCGGGCTGGAGGCCAGGTCGGAGCCGGAGGCCAGAATGGCCTGGACGAGCTCATAGAGCTGGCTGCTCGGGCTCAGCCCATAAACCTCGCCGCACTCGAAGTCGGTGCCGAAGGTGGCCAGGAAGTCGCACCAGTTGGTGAATCCTCCTGGGAGGGTGATGGAGCTGAGCGGGATAGAACTGAGCCGCGTTCCGGCGACGCCGATACTGCTCAGCGGGATGGAGCTGAGGGGTATGGAGCTCAGCGGGATCGAGCTCAAGGGAATCGAACTGAGCGGGGTAGAATCCACCAGCGGGATGGAGCTGAGGGGTATGGAGCTAAGCGGACTGGAGGCTAGGTCGGAGCCGGAGGCCAGAATGGCCTGGACGAGCTCATAGAGCTGGCTGCTCGGGCTCAGCCCATAAACCTCGCCGCACTCGAAGTCGGTGCCGAAGGTGGCCAGGAAGTCGCACCAGTTGGTGAATCCTCCTGGGAGGGTGATGGAGTTGAGCGGGATAGAACTGAGCGGCGTTCCGGCGATGGCGATGCTACTCAAGGGTATGGAACTGAGGGGTATCGAGCTCAATAGTATGGAGCTCAGTGGGATCGAGCTGAGGGGTATCGAACTCAGCGGCGAGCTGGCTATCGGGATACTGCTCAACGGGATGGAGCTCAGCGGGATGGAGCTCAGCGGGACGCCCTGAATGCCCAGCGCCAGCACGGTCGTCTCGTCCAGGTTTGGGCACGGGACGCCCAGGCCGGCGAGAACCGTGCACCAGTCGAGCCCGATGGAGCTGAGCGGTATGGAGCTAAGGGGGAGCGAGCCCAGGGCGAGGCCGGCGAGGCCGATGCTGCGCAGCGGCGTCGAAGACAGGTCGAGGTCGGCGAGAGTGATCCCCGCGAGCCCTGGTGGGTTAAGCGCCAGCACCTGCCCCAGCGTGAGGAACTGGAGGGGCACGCCCTGCAACTCCGTACCGGCAAGCAGGGCTTCCCACCCACCGATGGAGGACAGAGGGATGCTGCTCAACGGGATGGAGCTCAGCGGTGTGCCGCCGACATCGATGCTGCTCAGGGGGATCGAGCTCAGGGGGATGCTGCTGAGGGGCGAGTTCTGGATGCCGATGCTGCTCAGCGGCGCCCCCGCGACCACGGACGAGAGGAGGCGGATCGCGCTGACCGGGATGTTGGCGATAGGTACCTTGGCGGCGCCGGCGCCGATCTCCTCTGGGTCGACGGTGAGGGCGAGGCCGGTCAGGTCCGGCTGGAGAAACTCGATGCTGATGCTGTTGATCTGTACATCCGAAGACGAACTGGATAGGATTTCCGCATCGGGCGTCGAGTGGGCTTGAGAGTAGGCCTGTATCGCCAGCCTCCGGCCCCATCCTTCGAGCACTCCCACCGTGAGTGGGTCTCCGTCCGGAGCAGTTGTGTATGTTTCGACGATGGATTGGCTACGGTTGCCGGGGAGGTAAGGGTAGACCGCATGACCTATGTGGTCATACCAGGGGTCGGTGAGTCCATGGAGGCCTATGGCGGCGTTGGCGGACCCATAACCATCGGACCATGTGGCCTGGATCTGGTAGGAGAAATCGAAGGTGACCCTGACCGGCCAATCCTGCACCTCTTCCCAGCTGTACGGGCCCAAGTCCCAGTCAAAGTAGACCCCCGTCCATGCTCGTGCCACGCCGGCCTGGCCGGGACTTGCCGTCAAGGACACACCGGCGGCATTACCGTCGGAGTAGGCCTCTCTCGGGTCAGGCCAAGGCGGAGGATTATTGGGGTCGTTCCCAAACCCTGTGGCATGGTAATTGTATTCAGGAAAGACCTTGTCTACCCCAACGGTCACAATTTGCGTCGGCGTCCCACTCTGGATCGCAATCTGGCCGTAGTCGTTTGGGACGAATATATCGCCGGGGTAGTCCCCTACCTGAGAATCGTTGTCGAAGACTCGAAGGGCGAAGCCGACAGTATCCCCTGGCCAGAGATAAAAATCGTGTGCCGTGTCACCTGAACGGAGGGGGTGGCTGAGCTCGAACGTCCACTGGCCGCCCGAGTAGCCAGCCAGGCCTGCTCCATCGTTGGTCCCGCCGTCGATTGTGTCCCACGCCGCCGGCGGCTGAAAGAAGCTGTCGCCAAATGGGGGCGGCCCTCCCCCCTCAAGCTGAAGCCCGTCATCGCCTACCGCCCGGTAGGAGCCACGGCCAGCGTCGTTGTCAAAGGCCACCACAAGGGTGTCAGCGTCCCCACTGTTTGTGCTGTCCTTCACAACGACCGCCAAGAAAAGATCGGTCTCGTTGTTTCCCACGTAGAGGGTCGCTGAACGCCCCCCGACTGTGAAGCCGACGCTAGAAGCGGCTGACCACTCTCCGGGGGATTGCGTCCCGTCAATGGCAGGAGGCAGGGGGATGAAGGAGCCGAAATCGGCACCTTCCCCGGCCGCTTCGGCACGCAGCCCACCCGAAACCGAGGGGTTGCCGCCGGCAGGCAGCAGTAAGAGGGCCGCCGCTACGATCACCAGGACGGGTACCAGGGTGAGCCAGAACCGTCGCGTTGTCATGAGGAAAACCTCCTCCACAGCGGTGCCATGGTGACAAGTTTCACAATGTCAACTTCAGCCGCCTAGGGACACAATTTACCATAATGTAGGAGCAGTCTATTCGCATCCCTTATGATCTGTCAAGACGTGTCATAACTTTTTGGAATACTTCTGCCCTCTCGACGCACCGCTCCTGGCCGACCGCCAGATTTTTCCCCTTTACGAAGGAAGGGGAAGCCGTGTAAGATCACCACCAAAGCGCTCTTTGGGGGTGGGCCATCTCTGTGAACTCGCTTCGGGAAACCGGGTCGCGGCTGGCGCTCTACCTTCCTCGCCTGCTCATCGAGTGGCAGGACGAAGCGCCTGACACGTCCTTCCGCGAGATCGAAGGGACGCTGGTCTTTGTCGACATCTCCGGCTTCACCCGCATGTCCGAGCGCCTTGCCCGCAAAGGAAAGGTAGGGGCCGAGGAAGTCACGGACGTACTTAACTCCACCTTCTCGCGGCTGCTGGCGGTGGCCTGGGAAGACGGCGGGGGGCTGTTGAAGTTCGGCGGCGATGCTCTGCTCCTGTTCTTCTCCGGCAGGGAACACGTCTTCAGGGCCTGCCACGCCGCCGCGGGCATGCGCCGCACACTCCGCGAGTTCGGCTGGCTGAAGACGTCCGCAGGCCTCGTTCACCTGCGAATGTCGGTGGGGGTTCACAGCGGAGTGTTCCATTTCTTTCTCGCCGGCGACTCGCACCGCGAGCTTGTCGTCACCGGCCCGGCGGCCAGCCAGACGGTCGCCATGGAGTCAGCGGCCTCTGCCGGCGAAATCCTGCTGAGCCCAGCTGTCGCGGCCGGCCTTGATGCGCGACTGTTTGGAGCCACGAAGGGGGGAGGTTATCTGCTGAAGAGGGCGCCTCCCGTGGGGCCCATGAAACCTGTTCCGGCAGTAGGCCCAACACTTCAGGATCTGGCGATGTTCGTGCCGGCAGCCATTCGGAGGCGTATCGCCGCCAATCTGGACGAAGGGGAGCACCGGCAGGTGACCATCGCGTTCGTCCACTTTGGGGGTACGGATGCTATTCTCTCGAGCGCTGGCCCGGTCGACGTCTTGAGCAGGCTCGATGAGCTGATACGTGCCACTCAGACGGCAGCGTCGGAGCACGGTATCTGTTTCCTTGGGACGGATATTGACAGGGATGGAGGGAAGGTCATCCTCACCTCTGGAGCGCCGGAGAGTTCCGGCAACGATGAGGAGCGGATGCTCCGCGCGTTACGGGCCATCGCCGATGGTCGCTACGGGCTGGAGCTGCGGATAGGCGTCAACCGCGGACACGTATTCGCCGGCGACGTGGGCGCCACTTTCCGGCGCACCTACACGGTCATAGGGGACGCTGTCAACCTGGCCGCGCGCTTGATGCAGAGGGCCGA
>Ga0315286_10001830_pt1 | contig 19541 bp, 17 predicted proteins | sample YL17G10_0_MG_FD_205038 | JGI IMG/M metagenome (GOLD analysis project Ga0315286, IMG submission 205038) | Sediment microbial communities from Yellowstone Lake, YNP, Wyoming, USA - YL17G10_0 | ecosystem: Environmental > Aquatic > Freshwater > Lake > Sediment | place: USA: Wyoming | collected... | reverse complement strand
CAAAAAATACCATTTACACCTTGATGCGGTTAATCTTTTAAGCGAAGAAATGAGCTTGGTACTTTTCGGTTTAGAGCGACCGCAAGACTTTAATCCTAATATTCGAAAATATCTTGGTTTGTCTGAAGATGTTGCCAACTTAATCACCTACGATATTAATCAATTAATTTTTTCTAAAATTCGGAAAGAGTTGGAAGAACTATCCCAAGCGCAAAAAGCTCCCTCGAGCGCAAATAATGCTTCCGTGCCACAATCCAGCCCATCTGCTCCGCAAGTTTTTGCTGAAAAAATGCGTGGTTTAGCTAATGTCCCAAAACAAGAAATTGCGGTTACGCCCCAAACAGGGGATAATAAAGTGAGAGACCCTTATCGGGAACCTCCGATTTAATGCAATTCCAAGTCCCACAATTTATTGAGGTCGAAGACAAGATTTTTGGTCCGTTGACCTTTCGACAATTTTTGTACTTGGCTGGTGGCGCCGGTTTGAGTTTTATTTTCTATGTTTATTTGCCCATCTACATCTCTATTTTTTTTATCTTCCCCGTCGTGGGTCTGGTTTTAGCCCTTACTTTCTATAAACACAACGGCCGAGATTTTATCTTCTTGGCCGAATCTGTCTTTAAATATACGTTCACCAAGAAACTCTATTTATGGCAGAAGGCCGACCGTCCATCTTTAACCCAAAAGGCACCAATGGCCAGCGCGGGGGCTACCGCCGATTTTAATTTACCAAGATTATCCGAGAGCAAACTTAAAGAATTATCTTGGAGTTTAGATATTAAAGATAATACTAGGCCCCAGCCAGAATAAAAGAACAAGATGAATTTAAAAGAAATTGTTAAAATTTCCAATACAACCCAGGATTTTGTGCCGATTAAGGAAATCCGCCAAGGGGTTGCGGTGCTAAAGGACGGCTCCTTGCGGTCGGTGATCATGGTTTCCTCCGTTAATTTCGGACTCAAATCAAACGACGAAAAGTCGGCGATTATCTCGGAATTCCAAAACTTTCTCAACTCGCTGGATTTTTCGCTACAGATTTTTATTCAATCGCGCCAGATTGATATCCAGCCCTATCTCGCGATTCTAGAACAAAAACGAACCGAGCAAACCAATGAGCTCCTTAAGGTCCAAATTAAAGAATATATCGAGTTCATTCGCTTTTTTACCGACACGCATAATGTCATGTCTAAAAACTTTTTTGTGGTTATCCCTTATGTTCCCCCCATTCTTAACATGAAAAAAGGATGGGTGCTCGCTGGTCTATTGGGGAGAAATAAGGGTACCCAATCAGCCGAAATCGCCAATAGTGATTTTGAAGAAAATGTGGCCCAATTAAACCAGCGCTTAAATGTTGTCCGTAATGGCCTGTCCCGAGTCGGACTGCGTACTGAACCGCTGGAGACCGAGGAATTGATCGAGCTTTATTTTAAAATTTTCAATCCGGGCGAAACTAGCGCCCCAACGATGGAAAAAAACAAATAAAATATGGCGATACCATTTTTTGGCAAAACAAATAAAAAGTCCGAGAGTTTGATCCCGATTCTCCCGCAAGATATTTATCAAATGGGAGCGCTGGAATTGCGCGATATTATTGCCCCGTCGGCTTTGCGCATCACCCCTAAAAACTTAAATCTGGGCGAGAAGGTGGCTCGGACTCTTTTTGTCATCTCTTATCCGCGCTTTTTGCCCGAAGAGTGGTTCTCACCAGTGGTTAATCTCGATAAAATTTTTGATATTTCGATTTTTATTCACCCACTCGACACTACCACCGCTTTGCGCTCCCTTCAAAAAAAGATTGCCGAGGTCGAGAGCCAAATTATGGTACGGGAAGAGAAAGGGATGGTGCGCGACCCGCAACTCGATACTGCTCAAGCCGACATTGAGAACTTGCGCAATCAATTGCAACAGGCGACTGAAAAAATTTTTAACGTCGGCCTTTATTTAACTATTTACGCCAACAATGAAGACGAGTTAGAAAAGGTTGAAATGGAAATTAAGTCGATCTTGGATTCGCGCTTAATTTATTTAAAAACGGCCCTCTTTCAACAAGAAGAGGGCTTTAAGAGCGTTGTCCCTTTCGCCACCGATTTTCTCAACATTAATACTCGGCTTAATTCTTCGCCCCTCTCCAGTATTTTTCCCTTTGTTTCTTTTGACTTAACTTCTAATAAGGGCATTCTTTATGGCCAAAATCTCCATAATTCATCACTGGTTATCTTTGATCGCTTTTCGCTCGAAAACTACAACTCGGTCATTTTCGCTAAATCCGGTTCGGGTAAATCTTTTGCCGCTAAACTCGAGATTTTGCGCAGTTTGATGTTTGATATTGATGTCTTTGTTATTGATCCTGAGCGCGAATACGAATTTTTGGCCGAGGCCGTGGGCGGACGTTATTTTAATATCTCGCTTACCGCCGAGCACCATATTAATCCTTTTGACCTGCCTTTTCCGCGCGAAGATGAGTCGCCAGGCGATGTTTTGCGTTCAAATATTATCAACTTGGTTGGCCTTTTTCGCATTATGCTCGGCGGTTTAACGCCTGAGGAAGATTCAATTTTGGATAACGCGATTACCGAGACCTATGCTCTAAAGGATATTACGGCTGAAGCCGATTTCTCTAACAAACCAGCCCCGCTCCTCTCTGACCTCGAACTCGTCTTGGCCGGGATGGAGGGTGGAGAATCTTTAGCCCAGCGCCTTTTAAAATATACTCAAGGCACTTGGGCCGGCTTTCTTAACAAACCAACCAATGTTGACATCAACAAAAAATTCGTCGTTTTTTCCATTCGCGATATGGAAGATGAATTGAAGCCCGTGGCCATGTATATTGTCATGCATCATATTTGGGGCGCCATTCGCCGTAATCTCAAAAAACGCCTGATGGTAATTGACGAGGCCTGGTGGATGATGAAATCGCCGGATACCGCTTCTTTCCTTTATTCGCTCGTCAAGCGTGGACGCAAATATTATCTCGGGGTAGCGACCATTACCCAGGATGTTGAAGACTTCTTGAAATCCGAGTATGGCGGGCCGATTATTACCAACGGTTCAATTCAGATGTTGCTGAAACAATCGCCCGCCTCGATTGATGTGGTGCAAAAAACCTTTAATCTCACCGAGGAGGAGAAATACTTTTTGCTTGAAGCGCCGGTCGGGCACGGCATCTTTATTGCCGGTTTGAAACGAGTGGAGATTAAGATCATTGCTTCTTACACCGAAGAGCAGATCATCACCTCCGACCCGTCGCAAATTTTGGCCATCAAAAAAGCCAAAGCGGAATTTGAAGCGGCTCGGCAAGCCGATTCAATCCCGCCGCTTACAATCACTAGCCAACCATGAACGATGAAGTAAACGACAAAAAACCACTTTTGCGAATTGGCGCGTTTACCTCTGTTTTTATGGTTGTCATCGCGCTGGTTTATGACGGCACTCAAGCTTTAATCGATTTATTTACCCTCGGCTTGCTGGGCTGGATCATCAATCCGTTGATTGATCTGTGGGCTTTTTTGACCTTTTTTCTCTGGTTTAATTTGAAAGGAGTCAGCTTTGCCAGACCGAGCAAAGCTCTAACTTTGGGCGGCACAACTTTGATTGAGATGATTCCCTTCCTCAACGACTTACCAACTTGGACCGCCGGCGTTATAATAATGGTAGCCCAAACTTATGCCGAAGATGTCGTGGAAAAAGTTTCTCCCGCCACGGCTAAAGCCTTGGGACAAAATTTAGCAAAAAATCGAAATGTTTAAAAAATTCTTATTAGTTGGCGCTCTTCTTCTCTTGGCTTTGCCGATCGGGTCAAGCGCTTTTGAGGAAACCAGTATCGGTAATAATTTACTAGCCGAAATAAAACCAGCGAGCCCTGGCCCGGGGGAGTTGGTAACCATCAATCTTTCCAGTTACGGCTTTGATATTGATACCAGTTCAATTAACTGGTTTGTTAATGATAAATTAAAATGGCAAAGCGTCGGCAATAAAACTTTTAGTTTTAATTTGGGCCCAATTGGCCAACAAACTAAAGTTGCGGTTATGGTTAAGGCCTTTGGCGGCCAACAGGCCAGTAAAACCTTTATTTTTGATCCAGCCGAAATTGAACTTTTTTGGGAAACGCAAACTTCCCAACCGCCATTCTATCAAGGCAAGGCTCGGCCCAGCACCGGTTCAGACATTCATCTAGTCGCTTGGCCTTACCTTGTTAATCATTCGGGACAAAAAATTGATCCGACTAAATTAACCTATCGTTGGCAGAAGGACGGCGTTTCCCTGGCCAATCTTTCCGGCTTGGGTAAAAATTCAATTACTTTCAATACCGATCAAGGCGCTAGTCAAATAAAAATCGGTGTTGAAGTCCTTAGTTTGGCCGATAATATCACCGCCACAAAAAGCTTGGTTATTAGCTTAATTAAGCCCGAAATTATCTTTTATGAAAAAAAACCTTTAGAGGGCATTAATTACGGCCAAGTTTTGCCAGCTGAATATTCTTTGTTTAATGATGAAGTAACGGTGCGAGCCGAACCATATTTCTTACCACTGAGTAGCAATTTGGTTTTTAAATATCTTTGGACACTTGACCAATCGGCGGCCGAGGGCCGGACGGATGATCCGCTCGCCATCACTTTGCGTCGAAATCAAGATCGCTCTGGCTCAAATCGCATCGGTTTTTCCGCTCAAAGCCAGAATTCAATTTTTAGCAATTCTTTTGTCATTAAGTATGGCAATAGCTTATTAAAACCTTAAATAATTTGGTATGAAATTCCTAAACAAAAAAATAATTTCGGTTTGTTTGATTGTCTTTTGCCTTTTGGTCATCAATTTACCAGCGCTTGTCGCTTTGGCGGCTGATTATCAATTGCTCGAGCCAAGCGTGCTTATTGATCAAAATAGCACCGATAAAACACCAGAGGGTTATAATTTGATGGCCTATCTTAAAACCGCTTATCTTGTCCTGTTCGTGGTCGTGATTAGCGCCGTGGTTTTTTGGTTTATTCTTGGCGGACTAGGATATATCTTGTCAGACCTGCCCAGTGTCAAAAATGCCGGAAAGAAAAAACTAACAAATGCCTTGATCGGTTTGGCCATCGCCCTGTCGTCTGTTTTATTGCTTCAATTAATAAATCCTGATTTACTCAAATTTAAATTAGACTTGACTGGTTCGAATGGGAGCCAAGCTGCTTCGGGGGGGAGTCATTAAAATAAAAATAAATGACCAAAAAAATCATTATTGCCATCCTCATTATTCTCATCATCGTGTCATTGGGAATTATTGGCTATGTCATCATCTCGCAAAATCCAAACGTTAATCTGGCAAGATTTTGGCCAATTGGTTCGACCGCCGACAACCAAACACCTAAAGTCCCGGCCAATTTCTTCCCTGAAGCCACAACCACAACAAATTCTCTTTTAAATCCAACGAGAGCGCCAAACACAACTAGCGCTAGCACCTCGTCGCCTGATAATTTTGTCAGTGATAATCCAAATTTGGCCGGCAGGAGCGCTCTTGGTTTGGCTTTGGTAAATAATAATAAAAAAGAACGAGTTCTCTTCATTGATCGAGCCAGCGGCAATCTCTATGAAATCACCGATCAAAATGAATTGGTTCGTTTAACCAACGAAACAATCAGCAATATCGGCGAGATTTATTGGGGTCAAGACAAAGCGGGCGAGCGAGTAATTTTACGCCTGCCTGCCCTGCCTGCGCAGGCGGGGCAGGCAGGTCAAATAACTAATTTAAGCGGTTTAATCAAACCTTCGGCCACCAGCACCGATTTAGGTAAATTAACCAGTCAAACCTTAAGCCCTGATATTAGAGCTCTGGCGGTAGCCCCCGATGGAACAAAATTCTTCACTCTGGAAACAAGCGCTAACGGAATAATTGGCTTTCTCAATGATTGGAGCGGTAAAAATAAAAAGAAAATTTGGTCTTTCGCTTTCGGCGACTGGCAAGCAACTTGGCCCAAAGCCAATATTATTAGCTTACAAACCAGACCGTCAGCTAGCGATTCCGGTTATCTTTATTTTCTCGATCCGGCGACTGGCAAGTTTACAAAAATAATCAGTGGGATTGCCGGCTTAACGACTAAGATCTCGCCGGATGGCCAAAAAATAATCTTTTCACGCAGCAATCTGGGTCAATTCGGACTTTATCTCCATGATGTCGCCTCGCAAAAAACCAGTTCCCCGGGAGTAAATACTTTGCCGGAGAAATGTACTTGGGGCGATAATAATACCCTTTATTGCGCTGTCCCGAGGGCCATCCCGACCGGTCTTTATCCGGACAATTGGTATCAAGGTAAAATTACTTTTACCGATGATGTTTGGAAGATTGATCTCGCCCAAAAAACCACCGCCTTAATCTTTCCCCTAAAAGGCAATTATGACTTAGTTAATCTAGTGCTCGCGCCAAAGCGCGGCTGGCTCTATGCCATCAATAAACCAGATAATTCAATTCAATCATTTAGTTTACCGACGGAGTAAATTCGCCTTCTCGTTTAATCTTTTTGACCACCGCCAGCTCATAAAGAGTCGAGAAGGTGTTGCTGGTGATCCAGTAAATGGCAATGGCCGAGGGGAGGGTAAAAGCAATGATAACAGTTAGAAATGGCATAAAATAACGCATTTGCAGATCCATACTGCGCATCAAATCGTCTTTAAACGACTGGCCAAGCTTATTGGGAGTTTTAGGTTGAGCCGGAAGAGAAAACTGAACCTGGAGATATTGGGTCACCCCAGTTAAAATTGAAAGAATAATGTTTTTGCTGGCAGTCAGGTCAAACCAGCCCAAAAAACTGGTATTAATTTGGGTTGGAGCAGTAATAAAAGAATAAATTAAGTCTTGGTGGAGACTAAAACTGCTGCGAAAAACGTAAAACAGCGAGATAATAATTGGAATTTGGATTAAGAGGACCAAAATGGTGGAAAAGGGGTTGATTTTTTCTTGTTTATAAATTTCCATTGTCCGCCTTGATTGATCGGGTAAATCTTTTTTGTATTTTTCTTTAATCTCTTTCAATTTTGGTTCAATCGCTTTCATTCTTATTTGGGTTCGGACTGATTTAGTGTAGAGTGGGAAAATTACTATTTTTACTAAAATCGTTAGGATAATTATCGCCAAACCCAAATCGGCCCCGGGGATAATTGAGGTAATAAAAATAAGCAGATTATAGAGGGGGATAAAGAGAATGACTTTAAAAAAAGCGATCATAAAAATTGATTATAACGAGTTTAGCAGATTTCTGATCTCATTGACCAAAATCGCCGATTCCAGTTTAGTAATATCCTTTTTTACTTGGAAAATTAAATACTGGCCCGGTTTGATTAAGTTTAAATCTTTTTCTAAACAAGCGCTAATTTTTCTTTTGCTCAAATGGCGATCAACGGCGAGCTTGTTAACTTTGGCCGGTGTGATAATCGCGATTCGGGCTAGTTTATTTTTCTCTTCACTAGATAGCCGATGAACTCTCAAGGTTAGATGTTCAGCAGAATAAACAGTGCTTTTTTTAAGCGCCAAGAGAAGGAGGGGAGTAGGAATTCGCCGGTTTTTAGGCAGCATTTATTTTGAGACGGTCAAACGCCGGCGGCCTTTGACTCGGCGTCTAGCCAAGACTTTTTTGCCACCAGCCGTCTTGGTTCGCACCAAAAAACCGTGGGTGGTGGCCCGTTTCTTCTTGGAGGGCTTATAGGTGAAAGACATACCTCGCTAGTATAACAAAAAATAGGCTTTCAGCAAACCCTAAAAGTAATCCACCGTTAATCCACCGCATGTGAACAAATTTGGGAAGTTTGCTTGTTTATCCACAATTACTATAATGGGAACAATTATTATGGAGGGTCTTTTGGATAATAAAAAGCTTTGGGATAGTGCCCTTAACGAGATTGAATTATCTCTCTCTAAAGCCAATTTCGGCACTTGGTTTAAAAACACCTCTATCATCAAAAATGATAGTGGAATTATTTGCATTGGCGTGCCCAATGCCTTTGTCCGCGATTGGTTAATATCCAAGTACCATAAATTCATCTTGCGGGCCCTCCGCGATATTGAAGAGGGGGTAAGGTCGGTCGAATATGTTATTAGTCGAAGCGACGACAAAGAGGGGGTAGTTAAAAATCGAGGTCATCAGGCCGACAAAACTAGTTTAATTATTAATGACCTAGGTTTAAAAGACTTATATATCAACAAAGAGACCAACCTTAACCCTAAATACACCTTCGAGACCTTTACGGTGGGCTCGTTTAATGATGTGGCTTATGCCGCCGGCCAAGCGATTATTAAAAGCCCGGGAACTGTCCATAACCCCTTGTTTATTTACGGCGGTACCGGTCTGGGTAAAACTCATCTTCTCCAGGCGATTGGCAATCAAATTAAAAAAAATAATCCTAACAAGTCGGTTTATTATACTAATTCGGAAAATTTTATTGTGGAGTTAATTAATAATATCCAAAACAACAAGGGTAATTCTTTTAAAGAAAAATATCGCAAATATGATCTTTTAATTATCGATGATGTCCAATTTTTCTCTAAAAAAGAACATTCTCAAGAGGAGCTCTTTCATATTTTTAACCATTATTATGAAAATAACAAACAAATTATCTTTTCCTCTGATAAGCCGCCCAAATACATTCCAAACTTAGAAGAACGTCTGCGCTCGCGATTTGAGGGGGGGACGATCATTGACGTCGCCAAACCTGATTACGAGTCTCGTTTGGCGATTTTAAACAACAAATTGAAGGCAAATTCTGTTTCTCTCACTCCAGAAATTGTCGAGTATATTGCCTCGGTGGTTCAAGATAGTATCCGCGAGCTTGAGGGAGCCCTTAACTCTATTGTTTGTCAAGGTCAAGCTAAAAAAAGAGACATTACTTTGCCGGAAGTAAGGGGGATAATCAGAAATAATATTAAGCCCCCAAAAACTCTTTCCATTAAGGATGTTTTAGGCGTGGTCGCTAATTATTACAATATTGAAGAGAAGGTTCTTTATGAAAAAACCCGCCGGAAAGAGGTAGTTAAACCCCGCCAGATAATTATGTATATTCTAAGAGAGGACTTTAATACTTCTTACCCTTATATTGGGCAAAAACTTGGCGGGCGAGACCATACAACCGTTATCCACGCTTACGAAAAAATAAAAGGTGATATGAAAACCAATTCTTTATTAAATCAAGAAATTGAACAAATTCGGTCTTTACTTTATAATAATAATTAAGGGGAAAGGTTATGGATAAACCTTGGGAGTAGTTGTGGATAAAAAGTTTAAAGAGTTATTGGTTTAAAATATTTTAAAAATAATTTGATTTAATTAACCCCTAAGAAAGAGTTTGATTGATAAAAAAGCTTATAAAATAAGGTTATTTAAACTTATCAACCTATCCCCAAGTTTAATATTAATAAATTTTTAAGAGTTTAAAATTAAGATAATTAAAATGAAAGTTGAATGTGTAAAAGATAAAATAAAAGAAGTTGTGATGATTACCGAGCGAATCGCGGGACGCAATTTAACCCTGCCAATTTTAGGGGCAATTTTGCTTGAGACTGGAAATAAGGTTTTAATTATAAAATCAACCAATCTTGAAGTTGGAGTAGAGATAGAGATTCCAGCAAAAATTAATGAAGCTGGATCAGTCGCGGTGCGGGCCGATATTTTAAATAATTTTCTCAGCAATCTAAATAAAGAAATTAAAGTTCAATTAAACCTCATTAATAACAATCTCCAAATTATCACCGAAAATACCAATACCTTAATCAAAAGCCTAAATACTGAAGATTTTCCAATCATTCCCAAAATCAATCAGGATGGCGGTTTTGTTATTGATTCAACTGTTTTAACTGGCGGCTTGAAATCGGTTGTTTTTGCCGCCGCCCTGTCTGATATTAAACCAGAAATTTCCAGTGTTTATATTTATAATAAAGAAAACGAATTATTTTTTGTCGCCACCGACTCTTTTCGTCTAGTTGAAAAAAAAGTAGTGATTGATGGTAAAATTAAAGAGCCAATCGCCTTAATTATTCCGTTAAAAAGCGTGGTTGAAATAATCAGGACAATCGAAAGTCTCCACACAAATTTAATAATTAGTTTTGATAAAAATCAACTAGCGATTCAGACTGACAACTTTTATTTAACCTTAAGGATAATTGACGGATCTTATCCAGATTATAAGCAAATTATCCCAACTGTTTTTAATACTGAGCTTAATCTAAAAAAAGAAGAATTATTAAATATTCTTAAACTCGCTAATATTTTTACTGACAAATTTAACCAAATTGATATTGAAATAAATCCCAAGAGTAATACTTTAGAAATTAACTCGCGCAATCAAGAAGTGGGTGAAAATAAATTTTCCTCAATTACTAAAATAAAAGGCGAGCCGCTGGCCATCAGTTTTAACGCCAAATATTTAATTGATTGTTTGCCCTCGATCGAAACTAGTGATATTAATCTTCGTTTTACCGACAAAAATCACCCGCTTTTGATCTCGGGAGCGGGAGACGATTCTTTTTATTATTTAGTGATGCCGATTAATAAATAAAAATGGACCGGCTAAATGGTTTGCTGGCCCGCTATCAAAAATTATTTAAGGATAAACAATTGGCGGCTGGGTTAATTGTTGCCGCGATAAAAAAACAAACTGGTTTAGTAATTGCCAGCGAGGAGATTAGATTAAAAGAGGGGATTTTGTTTTTTAAAACTAAACCAAAATATAAACTGGAAATTATTTTAAAAAAGAAAAAGATTCTCGACCGATTAAAGGAACAAGGAATTAAAATTTTTGATCTTAAATAAGCTTAGTCAGAGAGAAGATTAAAGAAGCTTGTTTTAGTGAAGCTGTTTTTATTTTGGTCGTAAATAACCGCTTTTATTATTATATTTGGCCCGAGGTTTAAATTTAAATTAAGATCTCTGATTTTAAAAGAAAAATCAAAAGGAGTGGTTTTAGTTGAACCAATAATATTATCATTTAAGAAATAATCAACTTGGCTCAAACTTAAACCAACTGGTAAAACCAAACTAATTCTTATTGGATCTGTCTTTTTATAATTAGCGCCAACCAGGGGAGAAGTAAAATTAATTTGATCAATTAGGCCAGGAGCGTACTCAATTTGATTAGAAGCGGTAATTTCTTGGCCGTTCTTTAATTTATTGCTTTTAAACCATTCTTGAATTGGATAATCCCAAAGTCTGAATTGTTGGTCAGCCTCCGGGTTAAGCGGGGCTGGCCCTAAGGGATTGTTTTTATTCAACCAATAAAGAATTGAATGGACATTTACCCTTAGAATCTCAACCTGATTGCTTATCTGGTTAATTCCCACCGGCAAATCGACAAATCTTGTTTCTCCTCCCTGCCAAAATCCTCTCATCACGGGTTTTAGACTGCTATAATTAACCACTGGCGGCGTAAAACTCTCTACCGGCACGCTTTTAAGCCCTTCGGCCATAACGGCATGCCACAAGGGGGCAATAATCGTCCCGGCCACCTTTTTCTCCATTGGGGTATTGTCGTTATTCCCAGCCCAGGCGCCAATAACCAAGCTTGGAGTATAACCGAGAATCCAAACGTCTTTATAGTCATTAGTGGTGCCGGTTTTTACGGCCACCTGACGTCCAGGGAAATAGAGGGGTGAATTAGGCCCATAAGCCGGTTGGCGAGCGACATCATCAGCTAAGATGTCAGTAATCAAGCGAGCGGTATTGGCTGATAAAACTTGCTCGCTCTTATCCGCGTATTCTTCCAGCACCCCGTTTTGCGGGCTAATAACCTTTAATAGGCCGGTTGTTTGATGTTTAACGCCGTCTTGGGAGAAAGTGCCGTAAGCTCCCGTCATCTCCAAGAGAGAAACCTCGCCGCCACCCAGGACTAAAGTTAAACCATATTGATTTTTAGCGCCCAAACTGGTGATCCCCATTTTTTTAGCGGTTTCCAAGGAATCATTTACTCCCGCCAGATAAAGGACCTTAAGCGCCGGGACATTTCTTGATTGAGAGAGAGCGTTGCGCAAGGTTAACGGCCCTAAGTATTTATCGTCGTAATTTTGAGGCATATAACACGCCACATCTTTAATTCCACTTAGAGGTTTACCGGTCGGGTCGCAATTAGTGTTAAATTCAGTTTTTAAATCAAAGACGACAGTTTGATCAGTATAGCCCTTATTGAAGGCGGTGGCATAAACAAAGGGCTTAAAAGAGGATCCCGGTTGGCGGTGAGCGGTGGCCACGTCGAAGTTTCCATTAATCACTTTATTGAAGTAATCACGCGAACCAGTAAAGGCGAGAATCTGGCCGGTTTTAGGATCAATTACCACCACACTGTTATTTTGGGCCTTGAATTTCTTTTCGTTTTCATCGCCGTATTTTTTGGCCAACTCCTCAACTTTTTGCTGAAGATTCCAATCAATCGTTGAAATTATCTTGAAGTTATTTGTTTCAATATTTTCTTGGCCGTAACGATTATCCAAATAATCCTTAAGCCAAAAAACAAAGTGGGGAGCTTTAATGCCCTGATTGATTTTTTCGTAAAAAACCACCTTTTCTTTTTTGGCTCGGTCGCGAATATCTTTAGTAATGAAATTGACTTCGGCCATCCGGTCAAGAACTAAATTCTTGCGCTCCTCAAGTTTGTCGCGATGGTCGCCGTAAGGGGAATAATAATTTGGCGCTTGGGGCAGGGCGGCTAAATAAGCTGCTTCGGCGAGAGTTATGTTGCGAATATCTTTTTTAAAATAAGCTTGAGCGGCGACCTGAACACCGTAAATATTGCCGCCATAAGGAGTCTGATTAAGATAAACATTCAAAATCTCATCCTTCGACATCGTCTTTTCTAATTTAAAAGATAAAATAATCTCTTTAATTTTTCGAGTGATGGTTTTGTCGCGGGTTAAAAGAGAATTTTTTACCACCTGTTGCGTAATGGTTGAACCACCTTGGCGGACTCCACCCGAAAAAAGATTGACCAAGAAAGCCCGGACAATTGAAGTTGGTTGAATCCCTTGATGCTGATAAAAACCAGCATCCTCAATTGCCAAAGTGGCTAATTTAACCGAAGAGGGAATCTCGGTAAAAGTGACGGTACTTTGTCTGACTCCGCGGACGTCATAAAGCAGAATCTCGCCAGTCCGGTCGTAAATTTTGGTGGACTGCTCGGCAATTTGTTTGTTGAAAAAGGATTCAAAGTCGGGAACGGGGAGAGTAATGGCCCAAATTGTCGAAAAACCGCCAAATAAAAAGGCGACAACGCCGGCAATCAGGACAAATTGAGTGTTTTTTTTGAACGACCAAGAAGACCGTCTCATTTAAGTAATCTTAACATGTTTGGCGAAAAAAGAATAATTTCAGTGATCTGTGATCTCCGTTAATTTTCTCACCTCACCCCCACCTTCACCGCATTGGAATAAGCCGACAGCCGACCAGTGGTGACGTTAAGGGCCTGGACTCGAAAGTAATAAGTGCCGGCACTGACATTTAGAATATAGTTAGTGGCATTGGCTAAGGTCTGACCAATACGAGTATAGGTCGTAACCGCGGTCTTGCCTTTGCCGGTGATCAGGCCTTGCTCAATAGAGAAACCCTCTTCGTTATTAGAGTTGTCTGACCAAGTTAAGGTTATCGTTTTGGGAGTTATGTTTCGACCGGAGGCAATGGCGGTTAAGCCATTAGGAGCTTGAATCAGGTTCGGATCAGGAACACTCACCAAAATCCCGTTAGAATAACCTACTGCGCTCCACAATCCCGCGCCATTCTTGGCTTTGACGCCAAAGTAATAGCTCTTGCCATTAAGTAGAGTTAATCCTCCAGCAGTAACATAGCTAGTAGTACCACTAGAAGTCCAGTCACGGATTAAGCTACCGCTAATACTATCTTGCGTAATCTTGTATTGATACTCCGCTATCCCTGACTCGGCATCACTAGCATTATAGGAGGCATAGAGCTGGTCAGCGCGAATAGTAGTTGCGCCTTCATCAGTCACTACTGGTGTAGTCGGTGGAGTAGTATCAGTTGGAGGAGGTGGCGGCGGAGGCGTGCCTAAAGCTAAGAGCACGGACTTATAGGCATTAACCCTACCCCAGCCAAAACTACTATCCCAGCCTGAAGGGCCTAAGTCATCAGTTTCTTTCTTAATAATATCCTGCACTTGTTCTCCGGTCAGACTCGGATTGGCCGAGATGACAAGGGCCGCGACTCCCGCCGTGATCGCCGCGGAAGCGCATGTGCCCGAGTCAGTGGCGGCACCGTAAGCGGCGCCCCGGACGGTGGTGTAGATGGAGACGCCGGGCGCCGCCAGGTCGACGTTGTTGCCAGTAGTGGTCCAGGAGGCGAGGTTGTCGGCCGAATCGGTCGCGCTCACCGTCAGGACGTACGGGTTGTCTGGGGCCGCGTAATAGGCGCCGTCGTTGCCGGCCGGCATGGTGACAACGCCGCCTTTGCTCATGAAGTACTGTGCAGCGGACGTAACCGTCGAACTGGAGTCCACAGCGAAACCGGTGTTGGCGACCCGTGCCCCGTGGTCCGCCGCCCAAGTCAGGCCTGCCGCGATGAGGCTGGTGGTGCTCCCCCCGCTGGCGTCGCTTACCCGGACGGGCATAATCCGACAGTCCCGGGCGGGGGCCGCGACGCCGACGCCGTTATTGCTGGACGCGGCGGCGTACCCAGCCATATTCGTGCCGTGACCGTATACATCGCTGGTGTCGGAGTTTTTGTTGTAGATATTCCAGCCCGGGACTATCTTTGACTCCAGATCAGGATGGGTCGCTTCAACGCCGGTGTCCACAAAGGCGATGATGACGCTGCTGCTGCCGGTCGTATAGGTCCAGGCTTGGGGAGCGGAGATCTTCGGCAAGTGCCATTCAGAGCCGTAGTAGGGGTCGTTGACGGGTGCGGCAGCCGGCTGGATGATGTAATCCGGCTCGGCAAATTCAATACTGTCTTTTTCCTGCGCCTTAAGCCGCTCTACTACTGCTTCCGGCGTCTCATTCGGAGAGATAGTGAGGATCTTGACCCCAATCTGTTTAATCTCGCTCTTTTCCTTTAAGCCGTGTTTAGCCATAACTTCAGCTTTTTTCTCTTGGCCTACATTATCTTTGAACTTGACTAAGATATGGTCAGGGACGACTTTATGCTCTGGGTGGCTTACGTTCTGGGGAGTTCCACTACTTTGTCCAACTAACGCTAAAGTGTTGGTTGAAGAAAAGCTAACCTCTAAACCGAAAGAGGTGGCGATTTGTGATAGAACCTGGACTAATTGAGTTTTGAGTTCAGTTAAGGTTGCCGCCTGACTGGCTAGAGGGAGGATTAATAAGGCGAGGAGGAGAAGGAGGGAGAGAGATTTTTTCATTGAATTTAAATTAGATTGTTAATATAAATTTAGGAATTTGGGTGGTTTAATCGTGTCTTAATTATACTTTCTTTTGATGTAAAGGTAAAGTAAAGGAGAAGGCCGTCCCTTGGCCGGGACGATTTTCAAACCAAATGGCCCCATTATGCTTCTCAATAATATCCCGGGTGATAAAAAGCCCTAAGCCAGAGCCGTCCGGTTCAGCCTTGATCGCGTTAGAGGCCCGAAAGAATTTTTGAAAAATTTTGCCAGTTTCGCTCGCCGGAATACCTATCCCCGAATCGGTTACGGTAATTTCCACCGCCCCCTCGGCGCTATTAATCCGTTCATCAGAAATTCTGATTGTGACCTGGCCGCTCTCGGGAGTATATTTAACGGCATTATCAATCAAATTTTCGAACGCCATTTGTACTTTATTGGCATCCATTTCGATTAAGGGAATCGTCGCTTGAGGTTTAAGAAAGAGAAAATTTATTTTCTTAATTGCCGCCTGACTGTCAAATTCAAAAATAACGTTGGAAATTAATTTGACCAGATCGGTCGGATGAAAAACATAATCGGAACGTTCGGTGTCAATGGAATCTACTTTGAGCAAATCGTTGACAATTGAGATTACCCGCTCGGTGCTGATCAAGCCCTGGAGCAAATATTTCTTTTGCTCTTCCGTTACCGCGCCCAATTGACCCTTGGCCGTCATGTCGAGCGTCCATTTAATCGCCGCCAGCGGCGTTCTTAATTGATGGGTTGTCACTGACACAAATTTAGATTTGGCTTCCTCGAGCGATTGAAGGTGTTTGTTGGCGATGGTTAGGGCTAATTCTTTAGAATAGAGTTCCCGGTTTTTAGCTTCGAGTTCCTGATTAACTTTTTCTAATTCTTGGATTTGTTGAGTTTTGAGATTGGCTTCATTAATTAAAATTCGCAGGCGACTTTCATGGCTTTGCCAAAAACGGCCAAGACAAAGAGTGGCCACAAAAAAGATTAGCAACAAAGCCCAAAAACTGGGATAATTAATAAAAGAAAAATTAAAGAATAATTCTAGCACTCTTTTATTATACCAAAAAAATCAAGTGCCGGCTATCACAGGCCGGCACCCATTCGGAAGGAGGTCACCGATAGCCACCCATCGGCGGTGTCCAAGTAAATAATAACAGATTAAGAAAAATTATCAAGCCAACTTACCGGCAAGTATATTTTGCCGAATTTGTTTCGTCAAATTGACCAAGAAATAAAGATTATGAATTGAGGCCAAGGTCGCCACGAGCATTTCTTTGGTGCGAAATAAGTGAGCCAAATAAGCGCGCGAATAATTTTGGCAGGTATAACAGCCACAACCGGCTTCAATCGGGCCAAAATCTTCGCGATATTGGGCATTCAAGATATTAATTCGGCCAGATTTAGTCATTAAAGTACCATTGCGGGCCATCCGGGTCGGCGTGACACAATCAAAAGTATCGGCCCCATTTTTAATTCCTTCAATAATATCGGTTGGCTCGCCAATGCCCAGCAAGTGTCGCGGTTTGTCTTCGGGCAAAATTTTGCTGACCCAACCCACGGCCGTGCCAATATCTTCCTTATTAAATGATCCACCAATGCCAAAGCCGGCAAAATCCAGCGCGCCGATAATTCGAGCACTTTCTTCTCGCAAATCCTGATGACGACCGCCCTGAACGATACCAAATAAGGCTTGGGTATCTCGAGGCACGAGCTTCCTCTCAAAAAGTCCTCGGTTCTCCTCGCTTCGCTCGGCCAGACATTTTTGATAGGAACATCCTGCCTCTCGGCCTAGTTTCTTGTGCTCTTTCAATGATCGTTTGGCCCAACAATGCGTTCGTTCCATCGCTTCTTTTTGATAATCATAATCAGCGAGGGGCGAGGTGCATTCGTCAAAAGCGAAAATAATATCAGCGCCGAGATTATGCTGAATCTGAATCGAGCGCTCCGGCGTGAAGCGATGTTCCGAGCCATCGAGACAGGATTTAAAAGTAACGCCGTCTTCGTCAATTTTCGCTAGTTTTTCTCCAGAGGGTAACCCTATGTGACTTTCCATGGGGTTACTCTCTGTGAACTTACTTATTCCCCCTTCGCCGTAAGCGGCGCCCAGCGAAAAAACTTGGAACCCGCCCGAGTCAGTCATTATTGGTCCGTTCCAATTCATAAATTTATGAAGTCCGCCCGCCTTCTTAACCAACTCATCACCGGGTTGCAAATAGAGATGATAAGTATTGGCCAACACCACTTGCGCGCCTAAACTATTAATCATTTCGGGTGTGAGCGCTTTAACGGTCGCTTTGGTGCCCACCGTTACAAACGCTGGTGTTTCAATATTGCCGTGCGAAGTATAGATAACCCCTGCTCGGCCGAGCTGGCCTTTTATTTTTTTCTCAATCTTAAAATTAAAGTCCTTCACGAGTTCTATGTTAGCAAAACATTCAAAAAATGGAAAATTGTGCACCGCTCAGAATTCATACGACCGTACGAAATTTGAGCCATGAAATATTCTATAAAAAAACAGAAAACCCGTCCTTGACCTGGACGCGTTTTCTGCAATGCGTCGGTCAGGACGGGGTATGATCGAGTTCAGGGAGTAATGGTCTTTATCTTTCGAAGAAGAACAGCTTCTCTCTTTAAGTCCCGGGTCGTAACCCAGGTATTGTGACGAGATACCTCATCGCGTATGGGAGAAAAGCAATGGGCGAAGATCTCCGCCTCCATTGTCAAGACATTTTTGTGATACTCGATCCACTTCAACTCCGCTTGCCACTTAGCCCGAAGGTGCTCAATATGCCCCCGGCGAATTCCTCGAAGGAATCCGACGTACCAGAAGTACTGGGCCGCTCGGACAATCACAAAAACGACGACAACGGTTGTGAGAAGGTCAGTTTGGAATTGTCCTGCCAACCGCCACCGAAGAATTGCGAAAATGGAGACAAGAATCAAAATATCGATATTCTGTGTCAGTCGGGAAAACCGGCCAGAGGTTTGGTGGTCGACCCATAAGCCAAAGACCAAGACCACGAAAAGCAGGATAGACAGGACAATAAACAGCAACATGGTAGCTCCCTTCTCGCCAATTAAGGCGATGTTAAACCAGAACCAACCTCAATTTTCAAAGGATTTTCACCTTGACAATTCTGCCTTGTATTGTATACCTTTTATATAGTCTCGTCAAGAGCGCTATTTCACCAAATTGATCGGTTGCCCGCTAGAAAAACTTTTGATGTTTTCGATGGTGGTGCTGAGAATTCTTTGTAGCGCCTCCCAAGTGTTGAAAGCGTTGTGGGGCGTAATCACGACATTGGGCATATCAACTAAAACATGATTTTGTAAAACGGTGCGCAAATTATGTTCGCCAGGGTGAGCGCCGGTCAAGAAATTAAGTTCGTCTTTAATTACCCCCTCTTCTTCCAGCACATCCAAACCGGCGCCGGCAACAATGCCGTCTTTCAAACCCTTGAGCAAGGCTTCGGTTTCCACTAACGCCCCACGCGCCGTATTAATTAAATAAACGCCCTTCTTCATTTTGGCAATCGTTTCCGCATTAATTAAGTGATGATTATCGGGCAGATAGGGCACGTGCAGAGTTAAAATATCGGCCCGGGCCAGCACTTCGTCAAACGGCAAATAATCGTAGGCCATTTTTTGCCGATAATCCTCGTCAGGGAATTTATCATAAGCAATTACTTTCATATTGAAGCCCTTGGCAATTTCAATCACGTTCTTACCAATTTTGCCGGTACCGATGACACCAAGCGTTTTTCCATTTAAATCAAAACCGCGCAGGCCGGTCAAACTAAAACTCCCCGTTTCTTTAATCTGATCATAACTTTCAAAAATTTTGCGGGATAATGTGAGCATCAAAGCAAAAGCATATTCGGCTACTGTTTCTTCGCCATAGCTTGGCACATTAGCGACCGCCACCCCGCGAGCCGCGCAGGTGGGCAAATCAATCTGGTCATAACCAGTCGACCGAGTGGCAATCAATTTAAGATTGGGAAAATGAGCCAAAACTTTGTCATTAATGACTGAATCAACAAAAATAGAGATAATCTCCGCGTCATTTTGTTCTGGCAACCTTGTTTCGTCCAAAATCCCGTCAATGAACCGCAAGGTTGAACCTTGCGGAACTTCCGCAAGGTTGAACCTTGCGGTTTGGGTTTCGAGATATTCCTTCTCCCAGTTTTCTAATTCAAAATAAACGGGTTTCAAATTTTTAAAAGATGAAG
>Ga0315286_10001829_pt1 | contig 19544 bp, 17 predicted proteins | sample YL17G10_0_MG_FD_205038 | JGI IMG/M metagenome (GOLD analysis project Ga0315286, IMG submission 205038) | Sediment microbial communities from Yellowstone Lake, YNP, Wyoming, USA - YL17G10_0 | ecosystem: Environmental > Aquatic > Freshwater > Lake > Sediment | place: USA: Wyoming | collected... | reverse complement strand
GGGGCCGTTCTTAAGCAGGTAGTCTTTTTTGCCAAGGACCTGGAATATATCTCAAGCGCCGGGTTACGCGCGATCATATTTGCCAAACAAAAGGCCGGGTCCGCCTCCCAGGTATATTTAATCGGGGCAAGCGAAGCGGTCCTGGGCGTAATCAAGATGAGCGGCCTTGATAACTTCATGCATATCCAGGATACATACAGCGAATAGAGCCTTATGCCTCAGCTTACCCTCGCGGCAAAACTAGAGAACCTTAATTCCATGATTAAATTCATCTTGGATGAAGCAGCTGTTTTGGGATTTGACGAAAAAAATAAATTCCAGATCCGCTTGGCTGCTGAAGAGGTGCTGGTAAACATTATAAAATATGCCTACCCGAAAGAAACCGGAGATATCCAGATAACCGTTAATTCCAAAGAAAAAGATTCATTGGAGATAGAGATCGCGGATTGGGGATTTGCTTTTGATCCTTTGTCCCGGGAGGACCCAAAGATTTGCGCTCCGCTTGAAGAACGCCAAATCGGGGGGCTGGGCATATTCTTAACCCGCAAGGTCATGGATGATGTCAGGTATAGGAGAGATAATGACCGCAACATCATGACATTGATCAAGAAGCTGCCTTAAAGTAACCCCTATTTATGGAAAATACTTCCCAGAATACCAATAATTCAGGAAACAGTCTCGGAGAAACGAAGTTTAACTGGCCCCTCGCTTATATGAAAAAGGAAAATTTTAAAAAGGGGGATACCCTTTTTAAAAAAGGCGAAAAGGCAGATAAGATGTTTTATATTAAGAAAGGGTCGCTCAAATTAGTAGAGATCAATAAGCTTATCACAGAGGAAGAGGTCATCGGAGAGATGGGGCTCTTTGTCCCTTCCCGGGAGAGAATGGCAACCGCAGTTTCTCAAGGGAACCTGGAGGCCTACACCATGGAAAAGGATGATGTAATCAACCTTTTCCAGAAGGATTCTTCTTTGGCCTTAAAGTTGTTAGAGCTTACTATTAAGCGTTACAGCGAAAACTTAAAGGCTGAGACTGCGGCCCGGGAGCGCATTGAAAGCGAATTAAGGATCGCCCATGATATTCAAAACAGTATGCTTCCTCGCATCTTTCCGCCATTCCCGGAAAGAAAAGAGTTTGATATTTTTGCTACCATGGATCCGGCAAAGGAGGTAGGCGGAGATTTCTATGATTTCTTTTTCATCGATAATAAGAAATTATGCGTCATTATAGGGGATGTCTCAGGGAAAGGCGTGCCCGCGGCCCTGTTTATGGCTATCAGCAAGACCATGTTGAAGACCGAGGCCCTGCGCGGCCTTCCTCCGCGTGAAATCCTTACCATAGTAAATGATGCCCTGTGCCTGGATAATCAGATGTGCATGTTTGTCACGGTTTTTTGCCTTATACTGGATACCGAAACAGGAGAGGCACAGTACTCTAACGGCGGCCACAACCCTCCGCTCTTGTGCGGCCAGAACGGGTCTTTTGAATTTATCAACGTGCCCAAAGGTTTTGTAGTAGGGGCAATGGAGCATTTGCAGTGTGAAGGCAAGAACCTTCTGCTTAAGCCTAGCGATACCATTTTCCTTTATACCGATGGAGTAACCGAGGCGATGAACCCGAAAAAAGAACTTTTTTCCGAAAACAGGCTTAAGGAGAGCCTGGAGGTAGTAAAGGAAAAAGGTCTCAAAGATATTGTTAGTAACATGCGTCAGGAAATTCGCAAACATGCCCAGGAAGAGCCGCAGTCAGATGATATCACCATGTTATTATTAAGGTATAACGGTAAGAGATAGGAGAAAGCGATGATAAAAGGCAAAAAAATCGCGATATTAATAGAAGGTGATTATTACGAACCGGAGATCTGGTACTATAAGTTCCGTTTTGCCGAAGAAGGGATAGACCTGCATTTTCTGACCCGCTTGTGGGGCCAGCCGGCTTTGACCTTCCAGGGGCATGAATTCCATCTGCCTTTTGAATGCCGCGAGAGTTTTGAGAATATGGATGATGCCATGTTAAAGAGTTATTCCGCGATTATTGTCCCGGCGGGCATGGTAGCGGACCGGTTACGTTACACCGAGGATATAAAGAAGCTTCCTCCGGCAACAGAATTCTTAAAACGCGCATTCGCCGAGAAAAATATCATTAAAGGTATCATCTGTCACGGGCTCTGGCTTCTTGCTCCGGCGCCTGAACTGGTGAAGGGGCGTAAAGTAGTTGTGCATAATAATCTTTTAGGAGATGCTAAAAACATGGGCGCTGTTTACGTAGATGAAGACGTGGTGGTAGACGGTGATTTGGTAACCGCGCGCAGCGGAGGCCATTGCAATCTCTTTGCCAGAAAGATTATTGAGCTGCTTGAGGAAAGGAAATAATTACAGTATGGCAGCCTATGTGCTCATAGATGTGGATGTAAAAGACCCCGTAGTTTACGAAGAATACAAAAAGAAGGGGGCGCCGACTATTATTGCTTACGGCGGCAAGCCTCTGGCCAGAGGAGGAAAGACAGAAGTCTGGGAAGGCAATTGGCAGCCAAAACGTATGATTATGTTAGAATTCAAAAATACGCAAGAGGCCAAGCGCTGGTGGAATTCTCCGGAGTATAACGAGGCAAAGAAGTTGAGGCATAAAGCTGCGTTAGGCAGCGTTATTTTGTTAGAGGGATTGTAACTGACACCCAACCCTAAAAGCACCCTGCCGTAAAGGATCGGCAGGTGCGCCGCATACTGCGGCGGATGGTTTGCACCTTGTTTTATTGGAAAGCAAGTGCACCACTTGCTGTGGTGGTGTTTCATTTTCCGTGAAAGACATACTATAAAATCATATTTATGATTACACAGATTAAACCGTGGCTAAAAAATCTGTGTAATCATTTTTAAAAATCTGTGTAATCATTTTAAAAGGAGGTGTAATGTTCATCTTTCGCAAGAAATTAGAGAAAATCGATATGGGCGCGGGAGTTATCCGTCAATATTTAGGTGAGTGCACAAAGATGAATGCCCAGCACTGGGATATGGCAGACGGAAGCGTCGTAAAGTTACATACGCATCCCCAGGAGCAGTTCGGCTATGTCATCAGCGGCGGCTTTAAGATGACTATCGGCAGCGAGACCAAAAACCTCGGCCCGGGAGACGCCTATTTTATTCCGCCTGATGTGCCGCATGAGTTTGTCGCTGTGGGGCAAACAGGGGCGATTGACATATTCAGCCCGGTAAAGCTGGATTTTCCGTGGATGAAAAAATGATTTGGACAGCAGAAAATCCCCGCAAAAAGCGGGCTCATTTAAAGGAGGAGTGAGATGGGAAAAAAGAAAGTATTAATCGTAGCAACAAACTACGGGACATGGGGTGAAGAGCTTCAGGCGCCGTGGGATATTATCAAGGCCGCGGGGCACGACGTTACGTTGACTACGCCACTGGGGAAAAAACCCTTGCCTTTGACAGTCAGCTGCAACCCGGACTTCTTGGACCCGATCATCAATTTCAAAACCAATCCGCCGGATGTCTGCAAAAGGATTAAAGAATTAACTGACGGGAATGAGTGGGCTAATCCTATTAAGTTGAAAGATGCCAGAATGGCCGACTATGACGCGCTTGTGCTTACCGGCGGCCTGGGCGCGATGATCGACATGTGCAATAACTACAACCTGCATAAGTTGATCAAAGATGCGCTTGCTGCCAACAAGCTGGTGGGAGCGCTATGTTATTCGGTTTCAGCACTCGTATTCTGCCGCGATTCCAAGACCGGAAATAGCGTTATCTATGGCAAGAAAATAACCGCGCACCCGGCGGCCTGGGATTTTTACGGACCGGATTGGGATTTTACCTATGACCTCTATGGCGTTACACCGGACAATAAAGGCACTGACGTGCACACGCCTGGTTTCCTTTGGCCGCTTGAACCTCTGGTAAGGGATGCGGTCGGGCCTAAGGGGCAGTGTATAGCTAACGTCAAGGCAAACCGCGAGCATCCGGAAGTCGCTTTTGACTGGCCGTTTGTTACAGGGACATCCGTTGAGTCTTCCATTGCTTATGGTAAGAAAATAGTTGAAGTTCTCGCGTCAAAATAATACGCGTTACAAAAGTAACCGTTCCTTCCCGCGCCCTAAAAGGCACGGGAAGGAGTTGCTTTAAATACGAAACACCTTGCCATATACCCACCCCACCATATCGGAGTGGTGGGTACGCCGCATTCTGCGGCGGGATTGGCAAGTGTTCGCTTACTGTGAAGGAGGTACCGATGCCTGCTATTATCGTTCATTCTTTAGAGCTTACTGATGAGCAAAAAGAGGTCCTGGCCGACAAATATATCACTATTTTTTCCGAGATCTCCAAAGTTCCCAAAGACCGGATTTATTTATTTTTCAATGGCTATACCTTGGATAATGCTGCCTGCGACGGGATTTTATTCTCTAAGCGTCCTCCTAAGCTTGCCGTAGGTAAATTTAATCCTCCGAAAAAAGAAGGGGTGTAGTTATGGATACCAATGAAGCGATAGTCAAGACGCTGGAACACGTAGGCGTTGACCATGTCTTCGGCGGCTCAGGCCAGGTCAACGGTTCAATGCTCCTGGCATTAAAGAGGTCCTCCCAGATTAAGACCGTGATTATCCGCAATGAACAGGGTGCTTCTTTTATGGCCTGCGGATATTCGATGTTTTCCGATAAGCTGGGGGTATGCTTTGCTACCGGAGGGCCGGGTGAGTTCAATTTATTTTCCGGGTTGGCGGTGGCTTATTCGGATTCCCTGCCGATGCTGGCAATTTCTGGTTATACCTCTATCCGTGACCGGGGTAAAGGCGCTTTAAACGAAGCCACCGGTTTAAGCCGGACGCCGGATTCTCCAAAGATGTTTAATGTCACTACCAAAAAGTCCTGGATTATTGAAGACCCTAATTCCACCTGCGATATTTTAGAGGAGGCGATTAACCTGGCCTATGAAGGACGTCCCGGGCCGGTGCATATCCATGTGCCTAAAGATGTCACCATCATGAAGGTAGAGAATTTCCGGGAGATAAAACTAAATATAAAACCGGTACTTCCTGACACCGGGCAGATAAATGCCGCTGCTGATGCTTTGGCAAAGGCGATAAAAAATAACGAGCAGGCCATGGCGATTCTTGGCTATGGCATTATCAGGAGCCACGGGGAGAAGGAGGCCCTGGAGCTAGTAGAGAAATTCCAGATACCATTTACCGCTACGATGGATGCCAAGGGTATTATTCCGGAAGGCCATCCTTTATGCCTGGGGGTATACGGGACATCCGGGGATCCGGGTGCAAATAAGTATTTTGACGGATGTAAGCTCGTGCTGGCGATAGGAAATTCTTTTGCCCAGAATGCCACTTTTTCCTTTAAGCCCGACCTATATAAAGGTAAGGTTTTAATCCATATTAATATTGACCGCCATGAGATTGACAAGGTTTACAAGGCGGATTGCCCGGTGTTAAGCGACGCTAAGCCCGCGCTGATTTCGCTTACAGATGAGCTTTCAAAAAGAATAACAAACGCCGCTCCCAAGAAAACACCGGCTAAAGAAAAATGGTATGATTTGCCGGTAGAGCCTTACGGGGTAAAGATACATCCAGCAGAATTAGTCAAAGCGCTCTCTAGAAACCTGCCGGAAAATGCCGTGGTTATGGGTGATGCCGGTTCGCATATGCTCTGGCTGAATTGTTACCTGCATTTAACCATGCATCAGCTTTATCAGAATCCCGGAAGTTTCGGCCCGATGGCCAGCCATGTAAACGGCGCTATCGGAGTCAAATGCGCAAATCCCCAAAGGACGGTAGTCTGTGGCTGCGGCGACGGGGCCTATCAGATGGCCGGTTTTGAACTGATGACCGCGATCCAATATAATATCCCGGTCATTTGGGTCATTTTTAATAACGGCGAGTTCAATGTAATCAAAAAATTCTTACTGAATCTTTTCGGGGAACAGGCGTTCATGCAGTTTACTAACCCTGATTTTATCAAGTATGCCGAGGCCTGCGGCGCGTTTGGCACGCGGGTGGAGAAGTTGGAAGATTTTGATGCCGCCTTCCAGAAGGCGCTTGAATGCGGCAAGGCCGCTTTGATAGACGTGGTGGTTGAGTCAGAGGTTTATCCACCGTTTGGTTTAGGCAAAGTGTAATAGCAAAGTTATAGAGTTGTCGAGTTTTCGAGTTAACGGGTTATTGTGTTATAAAACACGCTAACTCGCCAACTCGCAAACGCGCCAACTCAGTCCATAACTTAAAATTGAAAATTGCCCATATCGCCTTAAGCGTTTCTAATTTAGATAAGTCCATCGCCTTTTACAAAAATAATTTTGGCCTTAAGTGCAGAGAAATATTCCAGATTGAATCAGCAGGGCTTAAGATCGCAATATTAAAAAAAGGCGATGTTTCTTTAGAGCTCTTTGAGTTTAAAAGGCGTAAGCCCTTACCTATATATAGGAAGGACTTAGACAGCGACTTGAAGACCATTGGCGCAAAACATTTTGCTTTTGCGGCAGCTGATATAGGGGAAGAGTATAAAAGATTAAAGAAATCCGGTGCGCATTTTGCCACAGATATCTGTACCTTTAAGAATGGCAAAAGATATTTTTTCATTAAGGATGCGGATGGAATTTTTATAGAGATAATTGAGGAGGGCAATGGATGAAAAGTAAGGAATTCAAGTTTCCCGATGCTGGCGACATCAGATGTTACGATAAAGAAGGAAGAGAAATTCAGCCTCAGCCGCAGGATGAGCTTTGGGGGCAGAATGGATGTTTTGTGGCCAATCCTATGTCCTTTACAAAGCTTGGCAAAAACGGCAAGGCGATTGCTGATGATTCAACCTGGAAAGACGGCTATAGGATGGTATTGGATAATAACACTGGCCTGGCCTGGGAAGTCAAATCTCCTAAAAAAGGCGATGTTAATTACTGCGAAAACAAATATTCCTGGAAAAAGGCCCGGGATAAATATATCAAGGAATTGAACAAGAAGAAATACGGCGGATTTTCTAACTGGCGCCTCCCTAATAAAGATGAGCTTCGTTCTATCATTGACTACGGAAAGGCAAATTCGGCAGTAGATACCTGGTATTTCCCTAATTGTAAAAGCGACTTTTATTGGACAGCTGTCCCTTACAATATGCAGCAGCCTTTTATTTGGGGAATATTTTTTGGCCTGGGCAGCGGCATCTGCTATGCGCCTTCCAGTGAGCGTTATGTGCGCGCGGTGAGAGGAGGTTACAGCAAAATTTTTGGCAAGCCGGACACCTCAAGGTTTAAGGATAATGCCGACGGCACGGTTACCGATACGCTCACCGGGCTAATGTGGCAAAAGGGCGAAAACGAGCGCATGGACTGGTATTCGGCGCTTAAGGTTTGCAAGGATATGCAGCTTGCCGGCCACTCTGACTGGCGCCTGCCGAATTTGAAAGAATTAAATTCTATCCTCAACCTTGATTACACCCAAGGCTGGTGGTATTACAAGGATTTCTTTCCGGCAGAAGGGCTTAAACCGCCGTTACTGCACTATTTTTCCTCGACGCCCTACGAAGGCATTTATGTGTGGGTTACGAATTTCTGCTTCGGTTACGACGGTTATTACGCCAGCAAGAATGCTAAATTATTATTTAGGGCAGTGCGTAATATCAATCCTCCTTCGGCAAAAGTTGTGCCTGTCTTTCGGTTCCCTGATTCCGGACAGAAGAAATGCTACGATGACGAGGGCGCGATTATTGCCGTTCCGAAAAAAGGGGGCCGCTATTTTGGCCAGGACGGCTCATATGTCATCAATCCGCTTTCTTTTACCAAACTGGCAGAAGGAGGCAGGGAGCTTAATAATAATGCCACTTGGGAAAAAGGATTGCGCATGGTTAGAGATAATAACACCGGCCTGATCTGGGAGAGCAAATCACCTTTTTCCAGCGATGTGAATTATAAAGGCAATAGCTGCACCTGGGAGGATGCCTTTACCTATATTAAAGAATTGAATAAGCGCGCCTACTGCGGTTTTCGTGATTGGAGGTTACCTAGCCGAGAAGAGCTGCGCACGATGGTAGATTATAACGGCCAGACCCCTGCCACGGACTGGAAATTTTTTTCTGACTGTCTGCCGGCATTCTACTGGTCAAAGGACAATAACAACAAAGAGCCGCTTTTTGCCTGGGGTGTATATTTTGCCTATGGCTGCGCGATTTGTTATCTGAAGAGTTTCTTTTATCCGGTCAGGGCAGTGCGCGGCGGCTACAGTAAAGATTTTGGGAATATAGAGCGGTATGCCTTTAAAGACAATGCCGACGGCACGGTTACTGATTTAAATACCGGCCTGATGTGGAAAAAAGACGAAGGCCCGGAGATGAACTGGGAAGAGGCTCTTGAGTATTGCCAGGAATTAAAACTGGGTGGTTATGCTGATTGGCGCCTTCCTACCATCAGGGAAATAGGGTCGTTGCTTGAACTGTCTTTTAAAGACCAGGTGTGGTTCCATAAACAATTTTTCCCGGGAACCAAGACCGCGCCTTTAGGTTTTTACTGGTCAGCGACAACCTACGGCGATACCTTTGGCTGGGGGGTTAATTTTCAGTTTGGTTACGACGGTTATTATGCCGGCAAGAAAGAAGGGAGGTATCCGTTTCGTCCGGTGCGTAACATCAGGAGCGCGATTAAAAAGTAAAACTTAAAATGAATTGGGTTGTGTCAGAAGCCACGCCGAAAAAGAAAAATATGATTAATTAAAGATAAGGGCCATAGAAGAAGTTGCCTGACAGGTCGGTTGTTATAACTCCGGTCTGTTAGTAGTATTAAAAAGCAAACAGAGGAGGTGGATATGCACTTAAAAATAGAAAAGGTTTTTTTAACGGACGTCAGGAAGGAGGAGGGCTGGGCTAAAATACAGTTTGATATCTCATGGGATAAGGCATGGAAAGATAATGTCAATTGCGATGGGGTATGGTTTTTTGCAAAATTCCGGGAAGGCACTGGCAGCTGGAAACACGTAACGCTAAAAGAAAAAAGCAGCAATAAATTTGATTATAATGATCAGACACCGCCTGGTTTCTCCAAAGGTGTTGAAGGCACAAGCGCAGAAATGGGATTATGGATTCCTGATACAAAAAAGGGTGCATTTATCTTCAGGACACAGGGAGAGGGTGATGTAAGTTCAAGCAAGGTGACGCTTATATGGGACTATGCCGGGGACGGCGTGGAGGGTGAGGATTTTAAGCAAATTCAGGTAAGGGTTCTTGGTCTGGAGATGGTTTATGTCCCCCAGGCCCCGCATTATGTTGGTGACCCCAACGGCCCCAACGGCCCTAAGAATTGCCTGTTTACTTATCCTGACAACGGCGCCTATCTGATAGATTCAGAGAAGGCAATAAACGTTGATGCCAAAGACGGCTGTCTATATTGCAAGCAGGATAATGACAGGAGCCGCGATGAAACACCGTTTGTAATCCCCGATGAGTTTCCCAAGGGCTACAAGGCATTCTGGTATATGAAATACGAGTTGAGCTCTCAAGCGTATGTGGATTTCCTGAATACCTTAACCCGCAAACAGCAGCAAGTCCATGTAAGGAGCGGCATATCAACAGATGCTATTGAGAATTATTACGTGATGACCAGTAGCAATGTGGAGAAGCTGCGTCAATCCATAGTTTGCCAGAAAAGGGGAAACGGCACTGACAAGCCAATTACCTTTTATACCTATGCTCCTGCGCGAGCCTGCAATGCAATAGCCTGGGCTGATGCTACTGCTTACGCTGCCTGGGCAGGTCTTCGTCCAGTAACCGAGCTGGAATTTGAAAAGGCCTGTCGCGGGCCCCAAAAGGCAGTTGCCTCGGAATGCGCCTGGGGTTCAAATGAGTTAGGGCGCGTTGATACCTTTGACGGGCCTGACGGAAGCGGGCATGAAAGAAAAGTCCCTACCAGCGGTCTGGTGAATGCCTGTTTTGGCGGCGGTATTGCGCCGTTTGATGAAGCAGCCGGTAAGACAAAGCCTGATAACCCCGGGTTTGAGGGTCCGGTGAGTTGCGGGCTTTTCTCCAATACACAGCATGAAGGGATTCCCAAGCGCTTAAATGACGGTGCTTCTTATTATGGGATTATGGAATTGTCCGGGAATCTTTGGGAGAGTTGCGTAACCTTTGGCCATCCCACAGGCAGGGCTTTTAAGGCCTCCCGCGGAGATGGCTCTCTGGATGAGAATGGATACGCCCGCATACCCGATTGGCCGGATGAAAAGGGTTATGGTTCAGGCGCCCGTGGCGGTGTGTATCGCAGCCCGAATGCAACATATCTTGCTGTGGCCTTACGTTTTGCCGGGGCTCACGGCAAGTCCGACCCGCGTTACAACGGCGGCCTGCGCGTCGGATTCTAAAAAGGAGTTAATATGAACGGTAAAATGTTAAAACCAACCATTCTATCAGTCTCTTTGTTGACAATTATGGCTTCTGCCGCTGTTGCCCCGGCGCTTGGTAAAATCAGGTTGGCTTTTCCCGATGCCAACGCTACGCTGATTAAATTGGTATTAACTCTGCCGCCGTTGTTTATTATCCCGTTTAGCTTACTGTCCGGCTGGCTGGTCTATCGGGTTCAAAAGAAGACACTGCTGATAATCGGCCTGCTGATCTATTTAATCGCGGGTTGCGGCGGAGGTTTTGCCAGGAGCATAACCGAGCTTCTGGTTATACGCGCTATCTTAGGTATCGGGGTGGGGTTGATTATGCCTTTGTCTACCACATTGGTAGGGGATTTCTACCAGGGCCCGGCACGCAACAAGATGATGGGCCTGGCAACGTCAGTGCAGAACTTAGGCGGGGTTATATTTCAGATAGCTGCTGGTTACCTCGCAGTAATAAGCTGGCGCTATTCCTTTGGGGTATATTTCCTGGCGCTGTTTATTTTGCTATTGATAATGGCCTGGCTGCCGGAGCCCCCGCGCGCAGCAGTTCAGCAAGCGCAAAAGCCCAAATCGCGTCTTCCCATAGGTGTTTACCTTTGCGCATTTTTGTGCGTATTAAATATGATTATATTCTTTTCCGTGCCTACGAATATGGCGATATTGCTGGAAACCGAAAAACGCTTGTTTGCCAGTCCGACTCCGTTGTTTAAGGATAAACAGGATTTAGAGCTGCATTTAAAAAGCGGCACAATCTCGGAAATTACCAGGACTGCGTTTAAGGATAGCAATATCACACTTTCCGATAAGGCCCGTATTGAAGTTGCTGAGCCAGGCCAGGCCTGGAATATAATTGATAAAGATAAAAAATATATCATTAAGAAAGAGGATGGACAGCTGGTAATCTTGACGGGAAAACTGGGAAAAGCAGCAGTTGCCGGTTATATTCTTTCAGTTATGTCGCTTAGCGCAATGATTTCCGGGATAATCTTGAGCCAAATTCTTGCGCTGCTACGCCGTTATGCCGTGCCCCTGACAATTGTATTAATGGGGGCGGGTTTTTGGCTGCTCGGACATGCAACCAATGTCCCGATGATATTTATGGCAGTGATAATCATCGGTTTTTGCTTCGGGATTATCCAGCCGTTTCTGTTTGTGTTTGTCCAGAAGACTGCCCCGCAGGATTCCCGCGCCCTGGCAATGGCAATCGTCGGCAGTTCAATATTCTTAGGGCAGTTCCTCTCGCCGATAGTCCTGGAGGGTATTTCTGCCATCAGCAGGCAGAGTTCAATATTCTTCAAGTATAATTTTTGCGGGGTTAGTCTGGGCATTGCCGGGTTGGTGGGTTTGGCGCTGGCGTTGGCGATACGTCCGGTGAAGACGGCCAAGGCTTAAAGGGGTGATCCTATAAGGAGACAATAGGCAATTGATTTTCTCAGGCCGATTCACTGAAAAAAAGATTGACTTAAAAGAAGAGCAGAAATATAATGCTAAGGGTTATATTTATTTTATGGTTGTGCTTTCTTGTTGCTACAATGAGTAGGCCAATCTTTGCCCAAAATCAAGGAGTAGCTGACGACGTAAATATTGAAAAGGAAGAAGATTTGAGGGGGAGACTGGGAAAAGAAAAGGAAAAGCCGCCTGAAATAATAAGAGAGGAGCCGGTTGAGGCAGAAAAAGTAACTCTACCCTTCCTTGCAGAAAAGATTCTCATCAAAAGTATTAGCCTAATTGGCGTAACCCTCCTTTCGCAAGAGGAAATCAACGGTGTTATTCTGCCGTATGAAAATAAAGAACTCTCCCTCACAGAAATGCAAGAGGTTGCCAAGCTTATTACGGATACTTATCTTAAAAAGGGTTATATTACATCCAGTGCCTATATTGCTCAGATAAAGATTGAACAGGGCATATTAGAGCTTAGGGTCATAGAAGGAATTACCGGAGAAATAAAGATAGAAGGCAACCGATATTTTAAAACCAGTTTGCTTAAAAAAAAGATTACCTTAAAAAAGGATGAGCCTTTTAATAATACTATATTAGAGGAGGACCTGCGCAAAATAAATAAACATCCGGATAGGTCGGTGCGTGCCGTGCTTAAGCCGGGTAGAGAGCCAGGGGTTACCGATATAATCCTCCAGGTAAAGGATAATTTCCCTTTACATATAGGTTACGGATGGGAGAATTATCTCGGGCCGTATTTTTCGAACAATCGCTACAGTAATGCGTTTATTCATAATAATTTTACTGGCGTGGATGACATTTTGAAGATTGAAGGTAAATTGGCCGAATTGGATACGCAAAAAATGGCAACCGTCAGTTATACTTTACCTCTGAGCAAGAATTTAGATATTGGTTTTCAGGCAACCCGCAAAGACGACGATTTTGTTGGAGATTTCAAAGATCTGGATTTGGAGAAAAAAACGCGCAAGTATACCGTCTTTGTTAATCGGTATTTAGTTAAGCGGGCTGATTGTGAGTTCAGCGTGAATCTCGGTTTTAATTATATAGATGCCTTTAGTTATATGTTAGGCAGCGCGGCCAGCAAGGATAGGCTGCGTGTTCTAAAGACGGGTTTTGACCTAAATAGGTCTGATAAGTTTGGACGCACCATTGTTATTCAGGATACCGGTTTTGGGATTCCCAATATAATGGGTGGATCAAGCGCAAAAGATAATCGTGCCTCCTGCCGCGGGGCGGGTGGGAAATTTATCAAGACTAACCTGACCCTAGCCAGGCAACATAAGTTGATTTCTGATTTTAGCCTTTTATTTAAAAGTCAATTTCAGTTTTCATCCCGAGTTTTGACTAACTTGACCGGTGAGGATAAGTTTAAACTTGGCGGTATCAGTAATGTGCGAGGATATCCTCCTTCGGAAGCAGAGGGGGATGAGGGGTATGTGTTGACCATGGGGTGCGCATTTCCGCCTTATTTTGTTCCTAAGGGTTTGAGGGTTCCCTTTTCAAAAGCAAAACTATACAATGTGCTGAAATTACTTATTTTCTACGATTGGGCAAATGCCCGTTTAAGAAATCCTAGAGCCGGGCAAGAGAAAAGTAGAACCTTAAGATCCATAGGAGGAGGGTTGCGTATGAGCCTGCCAGAAGCCTTTTCAGTCAGGTTAGATATTGGTTGGCCTCTGGATAATGAACCTACGGACCATAAGCGCCCGCATACCTGGGTTTCAGTTTCCAAGGATTTTCATTTTTAATTCGGAGGTTAGTAATCAGCACCTAATTAATTATTAAGAAATAACATATATTAATTTACCACATAAAAAGGAGGGGGTATGCTTAAAAAAATTGTTTTGTTTGCCGCGGCAATCTTTCTAATTATCTTTGTTTGTAAGCCGCTCTTTGCAGAGAATCCTGACGAAGGAGAAGGTAGGGGAGATATTATAGACAGTAAACTTACCCAGGGAAAAGTAAAAGTAGAAGCGCTGCCGGTTGAAATAACGATAAAAGAGAAAGTGGAGCAAGAAAGGCCAAAACCAATTCTTCCTGAAGAACCCATTTTTATCCGCCAGATTAATGTGACAGGGGTAACGGCACTTTCTAAAAGAGAGATCGATGAGATTATTTCTGATTTTCAGAATAAAAAAATTACCGGAAAAGAAATGCAAAGATGCGCCGACCAGATTAGCGATGCCTATAGTCTCAAGGGTTACATTACATCTTATGCCTATGTAGATACCTCAAAGCTTAATGAAGGGATTCTAGAGGTCAAATGTGTTGAGGGTAAAGTAGGAAATATAAAAATAGAAGGCAATCGTTATTTTTCAACCCGTGTATACGAGCAGAGAATCGAACTAAAGAAAGGAGATATCTTTAATTTAAAACTTCTCAAGAATAACGTCTACAGAACAAACAAACACCCCGATAGAAAAGTTATTCCTAATGTCCAACCGCAAGATACATTGGAAAGCACCGATGTGCTCATATCAGTAAAAGATAAATTACCATTGCATTTAATACTTGATTACGACAACTACGGCTCAGAAAACATTCTTTACAAGCGCTACAAAAATGTTGTTGTTCATAATAATATTACTGGTCACGATGATAGTTTGTTTATCAAGGCCCAGCAGGCCGAGGCAGATGCCCAGCGGATATACGATTTAGATTACTTTTTGCCGCTCAATAATAAGTGGAAATGGGAACTTTATTATATGCCTGCTAAGAGGGAGAATTATTACTATGGGAACCTTGAGGAAATAGACCTGGAGAAGAATGCCTATAAATGGTATACCTATTTATACCAGACAGCGTTTAGCGAGCCAAACCGTGAACTTATCTTCAATTACGGCTTTGTGCAGAAATTCATCAAGTTTTTCTGGGATAGTGGTACTGGTAGAGGACAAGAGACGAGTAAGGATTTACACTGCGCGCTTCTGTGGGGTTTTGATTATATGAGTAGCGATGACTACGGAACCTGGGTTGTCTCGGAAGATGCGGAAAAGGGTATACCTAGAATGTTCGGTGGTTCCACAAGAGAGGATAATAGTTGTACTGTCAGGGGTGCAGGCAACAAATATTTTAAGAATAAGATGATTGTGGCGCGGAAACAGAAACTATTCTGGGATGTTGACCTTAATCTTAAAGTAGGGGGACAGTATTCTACGCAAGCCCTGGGCGGCGTAAATAGCTACGCCATAGGAGGTTATCAGGGTCTTGTTGACAACCGGGGGTATCCACGCGCGGAATTAGTAATGGATTCAGGTTATTCTCTAGCAGGCGGTTTTTCCTTTCCTGCATATTTTCTCCCAAAAAGCGTAAGGCTTCCTTTTTGTAACGGCCCGGTTTACAATAACTTAAAGCTTTTTACTTTTACAGAGTATGCCAAGGGTTATAAGAGAAGCCCTCAACCGACCGATGACAGAAGAAAGAGTATTGCTTCAGCAGGATGCGGGTTTCAATTAGCCATGCCAGAATACGGGCTTTCTACGCGTCTGGATATCGGTTGGGTTCTAGACCATAAAGTAGCTAAGGACGGCAAACACCACCACGTCTTGTACAAGGTTACCAAGACTTTTTAAGTCCTTTGGCGAATGCTTGAATTTCTTATTTTATATTATGAGGCCTTGGCATCATAATAATTTATGACCCACTCTTATGAATAAATTGGTAAGAATATTACTTAACCCCGATGCTATTACGGATGAACGTGTAGAGGAAGCTTATCGGCAGCAGGTAAAATGTTTAAAAAAAGTCTGGAATGATGATACGTACGGTCTTGAACGAATATTGCGTTTATTCCTATGTGTTGTCCAGTTTATCTTTCCCATACTTTTAATCCGGGATATTTTTGGTAGACTGGGAACTACTTCCAGAAAACTTGCCGTAGAATTTTATACTGTAATTAAGCTAATTTTCCCGTTTGTTGTCTTAACTTTTGGACTCTACCGTTACCCATTCATTATCTTCATCATAATTTATTTACTCAGCGAGACAATTCTTCATATCTTAAATTTAATCTTTTTATCGGATATCCATGCGTTTTCAGTTTCTTACCACCGCTCTTTTCTATTACTTTTTTTAAATTATATTGAAGCGGTTCTGGATTTTTCAACTATATATTTACGTTTTGACCTTTTAAGTGAGAAATTATCTCCGGTTTCAGCAGTGTATTTTAGCCTGGTAGCTAACACCACCGTCGGATTCGGTGACATATATCCGAAGGGCGCTGGGGGTCAACTTGTGGTGATTTCGCAGCTTTTGGTTTGTGTTTTGTTTATTATCCTATTCATCAATTATTTTTCCAAAAAGGCGGATAAATGAAAAGGGTAATGTGTGTGTTATTCTTCTTTGCAGTCTGCCTTGTACCTTTAAAGACTACTTTTTCTATTGACATTGCCGAGGAACAGTTGCGGCTCTTGCAGGAAGTGGAAAACCCCATAGAGATTCTTGAAGAAATTGAAGACGTCTCATTTGAAGCTGACCTTTCGGACGAAGCGCTGAATAGAATACTCGCAGGAGCCCCTAAGCCTATATCTGACAAAGAAACAGAAGCGAAGCAGAAGAAGCAGCTCGCCGAGCAAGCGCGCCTGGAGCAAAAAAAAGCAACTGAGGTTCTCAAGGCTCAAAAAGAACAACAACGCATTGCCCTCGAGAAACAACGCCAAGAAGACCTCGCCCGCAAAGAAGAGGAGCTTAAAACACGCCAGGCGCAGCTTAGCGCTGAAAAAGAGCGTTTCGTCCAAGAGGCTGCTGCCGAGAAAACAGAGGAAGAGGCAGAAGCAGAAGTCAAGCTTCAGAAACAACTCGCCGAGCAACAACGTCTGGAGAAAGAAAAGGAATCCGAAGCCCTCAAGGTCCAAAAAGAACAGGAACGTCTGGCCCAAGAAAAACAACGCCAGGAAGAACTCAGCCGTAAAGAAGAGGAACTTAAAGCCCGTCAGGCACAGCTTGTCGCAGAAAAAGAACGTTTAGTCCAAGAAGCCGCAGCCAGGAAGGCTGAAGAAGAAACAGAAGCCAAGCGCCAAAAACAACTCGTCGAACAAGAGCGCTTAGAGAAAGAAAAAGAAGCTGAAGCATTAAAAGTTGATAAAGAAAAGATTCAGTTAGCGATGGTCCAGAAGGAAAAAATAGAGATTCCTGTGCAAAAGGAATCCGTTCAACAGACTCCCACAAAAAAAGAGGTTCCACGCAAGAAGATTACGCTTAAGGAATTAAAGGAGGCTTTGTTCCTGACGGATAAACAGCTGCAGCGGCTCACCCCCATTATGAAGGAAAAGGCGAATAAACGGCGCGAGTTATTGAGTAAGTACGCCAGAAAAGGAGAAACAGCTAAGCCGGCATTGAAGCAGGAGTTATTGCTTTTTCAGAAATATTACGATGATATGTATTCGCATATCCTTAACGAAGAACAATGGGCAAAATATATAGCCATGCGTCAGGAACAAAAGCAAACAGCACAATAATAAAGATATCACGCACGTTTAGATATCGGCTGGCCTTTAGGCCATAAATTACCTAAGGATAACGACCACTGCCACAGCTGGTACCGGGTTACCAAGAGTTTTTAATGTGTTATTTTTACTTGACTTTTATTCTAAAAGATTGTAATATAAAAACAGTTTATTAACAATAACTTAACCACGAAAGGGAGCCCAGTATATGATAATAAAAAACAGAATTTTTCCCGTATTGATAATTTTCCATCTTTTATTTTTCGTAAGCACTATCTGTATATTCTCTTTGAAGGCGTATGCCCAAGAAGAAAATAATTTACAAAAGGCCCAGTGGTTATTCCAACACGAGAATTATGAAGAGGCGCTTACGCTTTTTAAGGAATTGAGAGTTACTGACTCTCAATCGTCAGAGGTAGCCTGTTACCTGGGCATGACCTACAAACGGCTTCAGGATTTTTTAGCAGCGCAGCCGCATCTAGAGGCCGCGGTGACGCTGACGCCAAGCGCGAAGAACGCGTATCTTGAGTTAATCGACCTTCTCTATCAATGCGAAAAGTTCGATGAGGCGAAAAAGTGGATTGCGGCTGCCGAGAAGGAATCGGTTGATCCGGCCCAGACCGCCTTTTTTAAAGGCCTCGTCCTTTTAAAAGAAGAAAAGGACCCGCAGGGAGCAATAAATTCGTTTGAAGAAGCAGAGAAGCTCAATCCTTCTTTAGCTGAAACCGTGAAATATCAGAAAGGCCTGGCGTATGTGCAGTTGAATAAATTTAAAGAAGCGAAGGGCCTGTTCCGGGAGATTATCGCTAAAGATCCCACGACAGATTTGGCAAAGTTTGCCAATGAGTATATCAGCGCGATTACCCGGCGCCAAGAAGCACAAAAACCGTTTCGCGGAAGTATAGGGTATGCGGTGCAATATGACGACAATGTTGTCTTCAGGCCTAACGATGATACGTTGGCGACGAGTATTTCGGAAGAAGACGACTGGGCACATGTCTATACGGCGAAAGGGGAATATAAATTCAAAATCAAAGAAAATCTTGGCTTAAAGGCCGGCTTTTCTTTTTACGGATTAAAACACAACAAAATCGGATTTTACGACATCATGAGCTACGACTTGCCTATCCAACCGACAATTTACTTTAAGAAAGCGGCAATCGCCTTTCCTGTTCATTACAACTATGTAAGCGTCAACGACAGGAAATATCTGGGGACTGTCGGATTGGGTAATCTTAATACTCTGATGCTTGGGAAGAAACAAATGGCTCAACTGCAGCTTCAATACAACATAAAAGATTATCAGTGGGCTGTCACAGATCCCGCGGAGGTTAAAAAGGGCCATGAATATCTCTGGGCCCTCGGTTGGTTTTATTTCTTTACCAAAGACCGGGAAGGGCTGTTTAATGTGCGTTTCGCGATGAATTATGACAATGCCGAAGGCGACAACTGGAAGTACCATGGAAGTCGTTTAACTTTTAGCTCTGTAGTGCCGCTGGCGAAAAAATTAAAATGGAATTTCGTCGCGGACTATTTTCTGCAAAATTTCTGCAAAGAAAATTCAATTTATAACAAGGGCCGTCATGACGACGTATACACCGTATTAAACCTCTTGGCCTATGAATTATTCGAGAATACAGAGGTGCAGCTGCAACATGCTTTTGTATACGACGGTGCAAGCATAGGAGATTATAAATACAGAAAAAACACGTATAACGTAGGGTTAAAATATCAGTTTTAACCAAATAAAAGGAGCGTGATTCTTTATGCGTAAAGCAAAGTTACTATTAAGCGTGTTTTTATTGTTAGCGTGGCATAACTTTTTATATGCCCAAGGCCCCCAACCCATCGGAAGCATCACTTTTATTGAGGGCGTCTCTGATATAGTGCGTAATAATCAGGAACCCGTAATCACCAGCGAAAATGAGCCCCTGTATATTAATGACCACATCAGGACAAAAAGCTACTCTAAGATAGAGATTACCTTTATAGACAAAAGCGTATTAAAATTAGCCCCCGACAGCTATGTTACAATAGAAGAGTATCGAGTTGACGATAAAAAAAGAAGAGAGCATTCCCGTATAAAGCTGGCCAGAGGCAGGATTGAGGCAATTGTCTCAAAGACCGGCACACCGGATACCTTTTTGCTTGAGACCCCCAATACCCAGGGAGCGGTTAAGGGCTCCGATATATTCTTGAGTTATCTGGGGGGCAAAACCGGGGTCTTTGTGCAGGAAGGCGCAATCTCGCTTTTTAACCCCGCTGTTCCCG
>Ga0315286_10001828_pt1 | contig 19544 bp, 23 predicted proteins | sample YL17G10_0_MG_FD_205038 | JGI IMG/M metagenome (GOLD analysis project Ga0315286, IMG submission 205038) | Sediment microbial communities from Yellowstone Lake, YNP, Wyoming, USA - YL17G10_0 | ecosystem: Environmental > Aquatic > Freshwater > Lake > Sediment | place: USA: Wyoming | collected... | reverse complement strand
GTGTTGGCGGATATGAACGCATTCAATATTGAGGGCCGGTATCCGGACCTGCTTGTGCCGCCGCCAAACCCGACCCAGGCGCAGGCGTACGCGACGCGCGCGGAGGAGGTGCTGGAATGCTTACTCAGCCAGTTGTGAGAGCAGTGGAGAGTTATCTTCAAGCGCTCAAGGGGACCGGCATCTCCGTCCGTTTCGCCGTGGTATTCGGCTCGCAAGTCACTGGGATCGCCGATGAGTGGAGTGACATCGATGTGCTCTTAGTGTCTCCCCGGTTCGACCTGCCGCGTGACCGCGCAGATATCGACCTCCTGTGGCGTGTGGCGGCGCGCACCGACAGCCGCATTGAACCCGTGCCGTGCGGAGAACGGCAGTGGGAGGAGGACACGTCTAGCGCGATTATTGAGATCGCGCGGCGCGAGGGAGAGCTCATCCCTGGCCCGACAGCTGTGCACACCGAAGCGCGCAATACCGGGCTCTCGTCTTGAGCATAGCAACACCTACGACTCCTTCGCTGAATCAGATTCGATCAGGTGCAATCAAACGCTCTCCGTCCAGCAGGTGGTGGGGGCATGGAACGGAGAGACTCATTTTTTGTTGGCGGTCATGGAGGTCGGGTTCTGAAAATCGGCCGGAATCGGATCCGAGGCCAGCTGTCCCTGCTCGTGGAGCTTTCCGAGGACGTGATCGCGTGCAACGCCGTCATTCGCTTGGTGATCTCGTACATCGGTATCGTCATGACGTAGAAGCAAGCGCTCCGCTCACACCGATGGTAAGCCCGAGCCCCGTGAACGTGGGGGACGTCTCACGGCTGTAGATCCTCGCGCCGCAGGACATTGACGTGCGAGATGATGGCATCGGCAGCCGCCAGGGCCGCACGGTCATGGCTGGTGGTCACCGCCACGCACTGCATGCCGGCGGCGTGTGCCGCCGTAATGCCATAGGGCGAATCCTCGATCACCACACAGTGGGCGGGCTGCAGTCGCCGCACGCCGCCCTGATTGAGATTCGCCAGCGCCTGGCGAAATGGCTCCGGGGATGGCTTGCCAGTACGGACATCCTCCGCTGCGACTACGGTGGTGAACAAGCGCTGCACCCGAGCGTGTGCCAGCAGGGCGTCGATTTCGTCACGGAAGGCGCCCGATGCGATGCCCAGCACGAAGTGCCCATGCAACTGCCTTACGACTGCGGCTACACCGGGATAGAGCTGGGCCCCGCGCCGCAATACCGCGTAGCGGGCACGTTTGCGGGCCGCGAGCGCATCGAGCTGGCCCGCGGCGCCAGAGACCAACGAAAAAGTCGGTTCCAGGCGCTGAAGACGAATTCGCTTGACAACTGGGCACTTGAGATGGTGATCTAAGCTGCCGTTTCGAGGAGCATGATGATCGGACTGCGTCGACGAGGGGGAATATGGGCGGTGGCTGCCGGCCTTGCAGCATTGACTGTGCTGGCAGGCTGCGGTGCTAATGGTAGCTCGAACGCGACAATCCCCGGCTCTGGTCACAACATCCTGCCAGCCGTCAGCGGCACCGTGTGGGTGCCGCCCGGCACGGATTTCGCCGCCACTGCACAGTGGCGCAAATGGCTGGAGACGGTTTTCGTAGCGCCGCGCGCGTACGCCGAGATCCCCGGCGAGGCCCGGATCCAAACGGAGACCTGGGTCACGTTGAACTGGATCACAGAGAGCGATGCCGCGGATGGGAAGATCGATTCTCCAAGGGCGGTGAGCGACCAAGACCGGTATGGGACTGACCGCACGGACCAGAACGGGTCGTACACGATCCTGAGTGCGGATGCGAGCGACCTCGACGCGTGTCGGATGTATGTGTCGGTGGGGCATTCTGGCAAGCGCAGCTGGACCCGCGCGTTTGTTTTCGACCGCACGACGGACTTGGACGCGGTCAGCGAGGCTGTGGTGCGGATGGTGCTCAAACGGTTGACCGAGGCGCCAGCCGTCCAGTTGTGCGACTTTACAAGTGAGGACTTGCGGGAAATCCACACCACGTCAGCACAGATCATTGACTACGTGCAGCAAAACGGCGACGACGGCGTGGTCGCCGCCACGATCGCTGATACGAACGACAACGTCTTCAACATACTCTCCCCCGACCCTACCGTCCGCTGCCTGCCGGCATTCCACCGTGGGTCTGGGTGCCTCTAGGCGCTGTCGATTTTCTCCACGTGTCGGGGCGATTCGAGAATCGCCCCATGCGGCGGTACCCGTCCGACGCGCCGTTTCGGGCGGTTCCCGAACCGCCCCTACACGCAAACGCGGCCTACTTGTTACTGCGCAGCCGCTCGGGCACAAACTCCAACAAGCCCAGCGGGTCCTGCGGCTCGTCAGCGCGATGCAGCGCCGCCATCAGCTCGGTGTGTGAGAACTCCTTCACGCTCCATTCCGCCGCCACCGCCCAGTCCCCGGTGGCCACCTCACGCACGAGCACGTGCACGCTCTGCTTGTCCGTCAGTCCGACCGCGGCACGCTCACTCGGGGTCATGCTGAACAGGACGTACCCGGGCCGGTTTGTGGTGACGAAGTACATCAGCGCTCTCGCCTCCCCGACTGTCGGGTCGGGCAGACACCCAGGCCATCGTGCCGGATGGCGCGCGAGAAGCTGAGGATCTGCATGCCACTCGCACCGAAGCCACCCACGTTGATGTAGCCGCTATCGTTGGTTCGCGAAGAAGTCCAGTCCCACGTCTTCTCCAGTAATCGCGCGTTGCGTGCGACGAGATACAGGACGGTATCGTACACGGCTTCAACTGCCGACCGCCGGCGCAGGGCCGTGACCGGCACGCGGAGCACCGCAGCGCGTTCACGGATCGTCTCATCCTGCTCTTCGTAGGACCGGTTACGGCTCTCTTTCAGTACGTCCTTCCGCGCCAGGGCCCAGCCCGGCGCACACGTATCACGCGCCGCCAATGGCTCGCGCTCGATCCCCCACTCTTCCTTCAACTCGTACCCCATCTGCCGCAGCAGTTTCTGGTCGAACGCCTCCGGGAAACGACGCACCATCTCGAGGATCGTGAGCGAAGTGCCGGCGGCCTGCGCCACCCGCCACACGAGCATTTCCCCCGCGGCAGCAGCCGCCGCGAGATCGTCTCGTGTGAACGGAATGGGCGGTACGACCCCGCTCGCGCCGAAGGCCTGTTTCACTTCGCTGGGGCCAAGCACGTCAAACCCGAGAATGGCGCGCGCCTGTTCAACACTCACCATGGCTGACATCGCATGATGGTACGACAACGAGAGGCCGTATGCGATATGCCCCGTCAGCCCCCGAGTTGGTACATGCTGCGGTCCTCCGTGGAGATGCCGCGGTCGAGGTGATGCCCGGTCGGTTTGGCGGCCACCGCCTGCAGCAGCATACTGCGGAGCAGACCGTCGTGGGCGCCGTTGCGCAGGGCGCACCGCAGATCGAGCTCGTCGTCGTTGAGCAAGCACAGATGAAACCTGCCGTCGGCGGTGAGACGCATGCGATTACAATTCCCGCAGTACGGGCGGCTCACCGGGCTGATCAGCCCGATGACACCACGCGCGCCGTCCAGCCGGAAATTCTGTGACTCGTCGGCAGGATGCTGATCCGCGAGCGCCGCCATCGGGCCCAGCACGGCTTCGATCCGCCGTCGCGTGTTCTGGTTCGAAACGTAATTGGAGACCGCCAGGCGCGCGCACTCGCCACCGCCGAGCGGCATCAGTTCGATGAAGCGCACGTGCCAATCACGTTCCAGCGTCAGTCGCGCCAGATCCACGACGTCCTCGTCGTCGTACCCGCGTGTAACGACCACGTTGAGCTTGATCGGCCGCAAGCCCGCCGCTTCCGCAGCCTCGATGCCCGCCCAGATCTCCTCCACCGTGCCGAACCGCATGACACGCTGCAGGCGCCCCGGATGCAGCGTATCCAGATGAATGTTGACCCGACGCAAGCCCGCGCCGGCGAGGCGCTGCGCCAGGCGAGGCAACAGGATCCCGTTCGTGGTCATCGCGATATCGCGCAGCCCAGCGATGCGCCCGAGGCGCTCCACGATCTCCACCACATCCGGCCGCAGCGTCGGTTCCCCGCCGGTCAATCGCACCTTGCGGAAGCCGACGTCGACGGCGGCACGCACCACGCGCTCGATCTCTGCCGGCGAGAGCAACTCCTCCAAACGCGCGAACTGCAGCCCGCTCAACGGCATGCAGTAGACGCACCGCAGGTTACAATGGTCGATGAGCGAGATACGGAGATAGTCGATGGTGCGACCGAACGTATCGAGGGGCATGCTTCACATGTCGCGGGAGGCAGGCGTGTTGTCAAGGCGGCTTGCGCCGCGCGTCGGCATATCGTCCTTAACGATCGAACGTGTGCTGCGTTCCGGCTCGTCCGCGCCACCAGTAGAAGACCGGGATCCCGGACGCCACGATGAGCAGGCCCGGCCACGTGTAGCGTGGCTTCACGATGAGCAAGTCGATCATGATCAGCGCCGCCAATCCGATGTACAGAGCCGGCACAACCGGGTAGCCCATGGCGCGGTACGGGCGCGGCGTGCGCGGTTGGGTCCGACGCAAGATGAAGAGCGCGCCCACCGTGAGCACGTAGAACAACAGCGCCGCGAAGATCACGTAGTCAAGTAAGTCGCTGTACGTCCCGGAGAGCGTGAGCATCGAAGCCCACAGGCCTTGCAGGACGAGCGCGGCAGCCGGAACCCGCCTGGTGTTGAGCAACCCCGCCGCGCGGAAGAACAGCCGGTCGCGCGCCATGGCGTAGTAAACACGCGCCCCAGCAAGGATCAGCCCGTTCTCGCAGCCGAAGGTGGAGACCATGATCGCCAAGGCCATGAGCACCGCTCCAGCCGGACCCAGCATGACTTCCATTGACGCGGTGGCCACACGGTCGCTGGCCGCGAACTGCATGCCGCGCGCCAGCGGCCCGGACGCAGTCGGGTCTCCGTGCAGCGGCAGGGTCACCAGATAGACCGCATTGGCCGCCACGTACAGGAGCGTGACTGCCGCGGTACCGATCGCCAGGCTGCGCGGCACGGCACGCGCCGGATCGCGCACCTCGGCAGCCGCGAAAGTGATGTTGTTCCACGCGTCGGCGGAAAACAGTGCCCCGACCATCGCGGCGCCGAGCAACGGCAGCAACGACAGCGAAAAGACCGGCGTGCCCCAGAAGTGATCGAAGTTCGCGCGCACCGCCTCGGCGGAGCGGCCGAGGAGGAGACCAAACACCACGAGCGCCAGCAACGACCCCACCTTCGTAACCGTGAACACGTTCTGCACCAGACGACCGGTACGCAACCCGTCGCAGTTCGCCGCAGTCAGTATGACGATGACCAGGATCCCGAGACACTGCTGCGCTGACACCGGCACGGGTCCGACATGGAACGACGCATCGAACGCGGGTACGATGACCGCCGTGAATTTGCCGAAGGCGACCGCGACGGCCGCGATCGTTCCGGTCTGGATGACCGTGAACAGCGTCCAGCCGTACAGGAACCCGACCAACGGACCGTACGCCTCACGCAAGTACACGTACTGCCCGCCGGCATGCGGCATCATGGCGGCCAGCTCCCCGTAGCTCAGCGCGCCAACGATCGTCATCACCGCCGTAACGAGCCACACGACCAGCAGCCAACCGGGCGCACCGACCTGGCGCGCGATGTCCGCGGACACGATGAACACGCCCGAGCCGATCATCGATCCCGCGACAACGGCCGTCGCATCCCACACGCCGAGGCCACGCACGAATTCCAGCGGATGGCCGATGGCGGATGGCTTATGGCCTATCGCCAATCTCTTTCGGCCATACGTCATAGGCGATCTGTGCTGGCCATAGGCCACACGCCACTCAGGCTCGGCCGCGGCGTCGCGGCCGCACCTCGGCCGCCGCCAGGGTGTGCGCCAGCTTGCTGTGATGGCGGCTGTAGGTGAAATAGATGACCAGACCGATAGCCAGCCACACGAACAACCGGAGCCAGTTCTCCCAACCCAGGTACATCATCATCAACAGGTTGCTGGCCATCCCGAGAATCGGCACGACCGGCACGAAGGGGGTACGAAATGGCCTCCGCACTGCCGGGTTGGTGCGGCGCATGACCAGCACCGCAGCACACACGATGACAAACGCCATCAGCGTCCCGATGTTTACCAGGTCGGCCAGGATCTTCAACGGGAACAACGCGGCGACCGTCGCAACCAGAACGCCGGTGAGGATCGTAGCGTTGTGCGGCGTGCGGAAGCGTGGGTGCACGGCACCGAAGAATTTCTGCGAGATCAGCCCATCGCGCGCCATCGCCAGCAGTATCCGCGCTTGGCTCAACATCAGGACAAGCAACACGCTGGTGATCCCAATCACCGCCCCAAGCGAAATCAGAAACACCGCGACCGGCAGACCGCGCGTCGCAAACGCCCGCGCCACCGGCGCATCCAGATCAATTTGGTTGACTGGGACCATGCCGGTCAGCACCACCGCCACCAGGATGTAGAGCACCGTGCACAGGGCGAGCGAAGCAATGATGCCAATCGGCACGTCGCGCTGCGGATTGCGCGCCTCTTCCGCGTGCGTCGAGACCGAGTCGAATCCGATGTACGCAAAAAAGATATAGGCAGCGCCCCGAAAGACGCCCGAACCGCCGTGCGGCAAGAAGGGATGCCAGTTCTCCGGGCGGATGTAAAACGCGCCGACGATGATCACAAAGAAGACAACCGCGAGTTTCAACAGGACCATGGCGGCGTTGAAGCTGGCGCTCTCGCGAATACCGATGACGAGTATGACCGTGACGAGTAGCACGATCAGCGCCGCCGCCAGGTTACAGTAGGCACCCGTCTGCACCCACGTATGTGTGCTCGGATCGAAGTCGATCGGGGTCAGGATCCATTGCCGGGGTAGTCTGATGCCGAACAGCTGCAGGAACGACACGAGGTAGTGCGACCACCCGTGCGCCACCGTGCTCGACGCCACGGCGTATTCCAGCACCAGATCCCAGCCGATGATCCACGCGAGCAGTTCGCCAAGCGTCGCATAGGCATACGTATACGCGCTGCCTGCGACCGGGACCATCGACGCAAACTCCGCGTAGCACAGCGCAGCCAGCGTACATCCGAACCCCGCAACGACGAAGGAGAGCGCCAGGCCAGGACCCGCATACACGTTGGCGGCCAACCCCGTCAGTACAAAGATCCCAGCGCCGATGATCGCCCCGACACCCAAGGCCGTGAGCGTCACCGGCCCGAGCACCCGCCGCAAGCGATTCTCGCTCGCCATCTCCTCTTCGAGCATCTTGACGCTCTTCACCGCGAACAGCTGCTTGCGAAGGTTCATAGTCGTGCCGGAGTCGCGCGCACGATAGGGAAAGGCGGCGGCGCGGTCAATGGAAGAGCAGCACAATCAGCAGCCCGGCCGCGATACGATAGTAGCCGAAGCCGGTGAAGTCATGCCGCTGAACGAACGTGATGAACAGGCGGACGACGAGCAGCGCGGAGATGAACGCTGCGACGAAGCCCACCGCCAGTGGCAACGCATCGCCGGCCACGAGGATGTGGCGCGCCTTGAACAGGCTGTACAAGCTCGCAGCAAACATCGTCGGCAGGGAAAGATAAAAGGAAAACTGGGTCGCACTGGGCCGGTCCATGCCGCACAGCATGCCTCCGATGATCGTCGCCCCGGCCCGCGACACGCCAGGGATCATAGACAGGACCTGCGCCAGTCCGACCCACAACGCATGGCGCCACCCCATTGCTTCGATCCTGCTCACCTCGAACCGCAGCGCCTGGCGCTCGACGATCAGGATGATGATGCCCCCGACGATCAGACTCGTCGCCACCACCAGGGGGCTGAACAGGTATGCTTCAATGGCCTTATGGAACAGCAACCCCACAACGGCCGCGGGGAAGAAGGCCAGCAGGACCTTACCGATCATTGCGCGGGCGTCCATTTCGGTGATCGCCTGGCGCGCCAGCGTCGCGAGGGGCTCGGCGTAATACCACACGACCGCGAAAATCGCGCCGAGTTGGATGAAGATCTCGAACGTTTCCCGCGACGACTCGGGATAATTCACCACCGACGAGAACACGATCAAGTGCCCGGTTGATGAGATCGGCAGGAATTCCGTGATGCCCTCCACGATCCCGAGCACAAACGCCTTGAACACAACCATCACACCTGCTTTCCCCGCGTGACATGCGCTTCCACAGCAGCACCCATGACTTCGGACCCGCGTCGGTTAGACGATCCCAGGTGCGAAAGCAAGAAACTGATGCGTGATGCCTGTCCTGAGCCCCGTCGAAGGACGTGATGCGGACGATCCGCTGCGCTATGTTGACAGATAATGGCCTCGTCCCTCACGCCCCACGTTTCACGTTTCCTGTTTCACGTTTTAGTCGCCCCATTTCTCCTCAGCCCCGCCACGGCTCAAGTCCACGGTGGGCCAGTCAGCCAACAGGGTGGTCCCCTGTCTGGTATCAGCACCAACGTCGGGAACGGCAGCCGCCCCGTTCACGAGCCCGGCCGCTCCGTTCGTGACAGTAGCGCAGGGCCCCTCACGAGCGGTCCCGTACGTGGCTCCGTTACCGGCAATATCCTGAGCGGACCAGTGTCGGCCGTCAGCAGTGGCCCCATGACTGAGCATCGGCCGGTGAGCGGCGGCGGTCCGGTAAGCAGCTGGTCCGCTGAAGCGATTGCCGACAGGGCTGGGGCGCCACCCGGCGAGCCACCTCCGGAACCCCTGACCGATCTCGGCGCATTGCAAGAAGAGCTGCGCGCCGTGCAACCGCTGCCCCTGACGCCGGGAGCCGAACCGTCACTGACGGAACCGTCACTGACGGAACCGTCACTGACGGAACCCGAGCCGACACCAGAGCAGGAATCCGCGGAAGAGCAGCCTGCAGACTCGGATGAGAGTCGGTCAGACTCACAGGTAGTTACATCCCCACCCGAGGAACCGCTCGCGGCACCAGAGGCCGAGGCTGCACAACCGCCTCCTGCCCCGGAAACGGCGTCTGACGAGAATAGCGCTGCGGCCGAAGAGTCGAACGCCGAGCAGGAACAGCCGGAGCAGGAACAGCCAGCGCCCGAGACGCCAACACCGCAGCCGTAATGCACCGGGCGCGAGTACAGCGAATTGCGTCGCCGGCAATCGAGCCACAGGCGCAAATGCCCGTCAGCCAGCATGCCGCAATTGCGTCCCTTCCCCTGTTGCCACTTCCGGCAACGGGGGAAGGTCAGGATGGAGGCCATTTTCTGAACAGTCTGCTAAAACCAACGTCATGGCGCAGGAGCTGGCGAGTCACGTCGCACTGATCACCGGCGCTGGCCGTGGCATCGGACGGGCCACGGCGTTGCGGTTGGCGCGCGCCGGGTCTGACCTAGTGCTGGTCGCGCGTACACGGGCCGAGCTCGATGAGACCGCAGCACTGGCCGCCCCAATGGGCGTGCGCACACGCGTATTCGCCGCGGACATCACTGATGATGCGCAAATCGCTTCGTTACTCCAGCAGACCTTGGTCGAGCTCGGCAGCATTTCCATCTTGATCAACAATGCCGGCGTCGCACCGCCGCGGGCGGTCCTCGGCAAAACCACGCTGGCGGAATGGGATCGCATGCTCGCCACGGACCTGCGCGCGCCGATGCTGCTCACTCGGCTGCTGTTGCCCGACATGTTGGCCCACAACCGCGGCACAATCATCAACATCGGTTCGCTCGCGGCGCGCCAGCCGCGTGCCGGTGAGGCCGTATACGCCGCCTGTAAGGCAGGCCTCGTCGCGTTCACGCATGCACTCTTCGTGGAGGTGCGCAACAGCGGCGTCAGGGTCGTGGCGCTCCTACCGGGATTAGTCGATACCGGTTTCATTCCTCCCAATCGCCGCGTCGATCGCAGTAAGTTTATACGGCCTGAAGACGTTGCCGAGACCATCTTCCACATTCTCACCGCAGCACGTTCCGCCTGCCCGACCGAGATGCTGCTGGAACCGCAGTTCGATCCGGAGACCTTGTAACGTGCTCCCTCTCGATGGGGCAACTGCCGTGGTCACCGGCGGCGCCCGCCGTCTGGGCGCGGCGATCGCGCTGGCACTGGCCCGGGCGGGCTGCAACCTGGCCATCAATTATCGAGCCTCACGCGGCGAAGCGGAAACGACTGCGACGGCGGCGCGCCAATCCGGCGTGCAGGCGATCACGGTTCAAGGTGACATGACGCAACCGGATGCTGTCGCTCAGCTGTTGCACGCGACGCTGGCGGCGTTCGGTCGGGTCGACGTGTTGGTCGCCAACGCCGGCGCGTTTCGGCGGACGCCGCTGGCCACGCTCGCCGAAGCAGACTGGGACGACATGATGAACAACAACCTGCGCGCCAGCTTTCTGTGCGCCCGTCACTTTGGGCTGCACATGCAGGCACACGGCGGTGGGACGGTTGTCCTGATCGCTGACGTCGCGGGGTTCCGTCCGTGGGTGGATTACCTCCCCTATTCGCTCGCCAAGGCCGGCGTGATCACGCTGACGCACGCCTTGGCCAAGGAGCTCGCGCCCTCGGTCCGCGTGAACGCCGTCGCGCCGGGCCCGATTCTCTTCCCTGACGACTTCGACGCAGCGGCGCGCGACCGCGAAATCAATCGGACTCTGCTGCAGCGCGCCGGAGATCCGCAGAACGTCGCCGACGCGGTGCTCATGCTGGTCCGCAACGACTATATCACCGGCGCAGTGCTTCCCGTCGACGGCGGGCGGCTTCTGACCTGAAGTTACGCAAGCCGGGAATCGTCGCACGGTGGCAAGAATTTCGGAATGTGGATTTCGGATTGCGGGTTCCGCAATCCGCATTGCGCAATCCGCAATGGGTTGCGGGCGAAGGCCGCGCTGACATGGAGCGCTTCTGGCGGACCATCTTCGGGAATGATCGCCCGGTCGAAATTGAGATCGGCCCGGGGACTGGAACCTTCATCCTCCCGGCAGCCGGGCGCTGTCCCGAGACCAACTTTTTCGGCATCGAGCACTCCCGTGGCCGCGCCTTCCGTTTGCAGGCTGCGATCGACGCACGCGGCCTGACGAACGCGCGGGTGATTGCAGCCGACGCCGCTTGTGTCGTCGCGACACTGCTGCCATCGGCATCGGTGCACGCCGTCCACATCTACTTTCCCGACCCCTGGTGGAAGCGGCGACATCACCGCCGGCGGCTCTTCACGCCGCAGTTCGTTGCAGCGCTCGCGGGCGTACTCGTGCCGCGCGGCCGGCTCCACGTCGCGACTGACGTCGAGGAGGTGTTCGCACTGCTCCTGCGGATGCTGGAGAGGTGTGAGATGGGCCGCGACGAATCCGTGCGCTCTCCGCGCGTTGGCGCTACCGCGTTCGAACGCAAAGGCCTGAACCGCGGCGCCGAGATCCAGGAAGCAACCTTCGTCAAGCTGCAGCGGTGAGCCGTTCGGGCGTGATCGCGAAGCTAGTTTAAAGTTTGCGCTGCATGTGCGTCCATCCCATCACCACCGCCACCCCGTGCAGCGGGTTGGCTTGTTAACGTAAGTAACAATACCACATTTTGCGCTTGGAAGTTGAGGAAAGCGCTATGGATAAGGGAATCCGCCGACGGGCCACGGCCGCCGGCATCAAGACGAAGCTCGGGTGTCATACGTTTCGCGCGACGGGCATCACCGCCTACCTCGAGAACGGCGGCAGGCTGGAGCACGCCCAGCAGATCGCGGCGCACGAGTCCCCGCGGAAGACGAAGCTCTACGATCGCACCACCGACCAGATCACCCTCGACGAAATCGAGCGGATCACGATATAATTTGTAATATGGATTCCGCCGCTTGCTCCTGTGCTACAACGCTTCGAGAAAGGTAGGTACGAACATGGCCTCCCTCGATTGGTCCCAGTGCGCCGCCGTGGAGAGCATCCCCGGAAAAGTCAGTGGCGCCTGGGTGTTTCGTGGTACCCGCTTGCCCGTGGCGACCGTGATTGAGAACCTTGAGGATTTGAGCGTCGAGGAAGTGATGGAACAATTCGACGTGACGCGGGAACAGATCACCGCGGTCCTTGATTTTGTGGCCCAGAGCCTCAAGGTTGCCGCACCGGGGCAACCCTCCACGTCGGTCGATGCGCATTCTCTTTGACCACGGAACGCCAAAGGGACTTGCCCGCGCGCTTCCAGGCCACACGATCACCACCGCCCAAGCCAGAGGATGGGACACGCTCGACAATGGCGCGTTGCTGAATGCCGCAGAGGAAGCGTCGATTGATCTCTTGCTCACGACCGACAGGAGAATCCGCTACCAGCAGAACCTTGCCGGACGAAACATTGCCCTCGTGGTGTTGACCGGTACCACGAAATGGTCACGGGTGAGATTGCACCTTGAACGCATAGCCGCCGTGGTGAACGCGGCCACACCCGGCAGCTACACCGAAATTGCTATTCCCTCCAGCTAGCCCTGGCCCAATTGTCTCGTTGTGATGCTCCTGATGGTCTGCGGGTGCCAGCGCGTGGCGGAGCGTGGCGCGTACCCGCGTTTTTACGACATAACGCCCCGTTATCCGACGTTCGCCGTGACGCACGGCTGACGCGTCACGGCCCCGGTCTCTTTAGCTGACAAGCCGTCGCTCACCGGTCCCTCGCAGACAAACAGGGGCGAGACGACCCCAAGGCTCTCCCAACGGAGCCACCATCAGAGCAGGGCTGGGAATCCGCCGGCTCGGGCCTCGGCGCCGTCGATTTCCGATCGCGATTCGGTCCTACACAGCAGTGAATGCGCCCCCGGTGGCGCGGGCATGTCCGAGGGCAATGGAAGGTTTCACTGAGGGCTGCGCCCCGCGCCCGTGCGGCGGGTCCGCTCCCGGTGGTCGCTGCGAACGTTTACAGAGGACTGCCCGTCATGCACGGGCGCCCGATTTGATCACGAGCACTGGCCGCCCCTACGCCCGCAGCCGGGCGCGGAAGAAGGCGACGGTCTCGCGCAGGCCGTCCTCGAGGCGCACCTGTGGCTGCCAGCCGAGGACGCGCTTGGCCAGCGCATTGTCGATCACGCTGCGCCGTTGCTCCCCGGCTTTTGCCGGGCCGTGGCGTTCCGGTGCTGCCGAACCGCACAAGCGGGCGAGCACGTGGAATAACGCGTTCACGTCGGTTTCGATGCCCGTGCCGAAATTCACCGCGCCGACGAAACTCGATTCGAGTGCCGCCAAGTTCGCCCGCACCACATCACCGACGTACACGTAATCACGGGTCTGTCTGCCGTCACCGTTGATGATCGGCTCGTCGCCCCGCAGAAGCTTCTCGGTGAAGATCGCAACCACGCCGGCTTCGCCATGCGGGTTCTGGCGTGGGCCGTACACGTTAGCGTAACGCAACGCGGCGTACGAGATCCCGTAGGTCACCGAATAGAAGAACAGGTACCGCTCGCTGGCCAGCTTGGCGACGCCGTACGGGCTGACGGGTTCAGTCTTGTGCGTCTCCGTGGCCGGGAAGCTCTCCTGCTCACCGTAGATCGCTCCACCGCTGGACGCCAACACGACCCGCTTGAGGCCGTGCTGGCGTCCGTGCTCCATGAGGTTCAGCAATCCGAGCAGGTTGACGCGCGCATCGAACACCGGATCGGCCACGGACCGGCGCACATCCATCTGCGCCGCGTGATGGCACAAGACCTCCGGCCGCTCATCGCGGAACACATCCGCGACCGCAGGATCCTGCACGTCGAGCTGATAGAATCGCGCTCCCGGGTTCAGATTTTCCCGCCGCCCGGAGGACAGGTCGTCGATCACCGACACCTGGTGCCCCGCCGCCACCAGGGCGTCCGCGATATGCGACGCGATAAAGCCCGCTGCGCCCGTAACCAAGATTCTCATGCACTCGCCTCCGTGGCAAACAAGCTGCGGAAGTAGTCGATCGTGCGCAGCAGGCCCTCCTCCAAGCTGATCTGCGGCTCCCACCTCAGCACCTGCCGAGCACGGGTGATGTCTGGCTGGCGCGTGTGCGGATCATCTTTCGTCCGTTCATCCTTCGGCGAGACGAAGACGATTTCCGTTTCGGTATCGGTCAAGCGGCGCACCGTCTTGGCGAACTCCAGCACCGTCATCTCGCGTGGATTCCCAACATTGACCGGCTCGACCTCTGCGGATTCGAGCAGCCGCACCATGCCGTCGACCAGATCACTCACGTAGCAGAAGCTGCGGGTGCGAGCGCCATCGTCGTAAACGGTGAGCGGCTTGCCGCGCAGCGCCTGGGCGATGAAATTCGTGACCACTCTGCCATCATCGGCGCGCATGCGTGGGCCGTACGTGTTGAAGATCCGGCAGATGCGCGTATCGATGCCGTGATACCGATGGTACGCCATCGTCATGGCCTCGGCGAAGCGCTTCGATTCATCGTACACGCCGCGCGGCCCGATCGGGTTCACGTTTCCCCAATACGTCTCCGGCTGCGGGTGCACGAGGGGATCACCGTACACCTCCGAGGTCGAGGCCAGCAGGAAGGTGGCCCGGTGGGCGCGCGCCAAACCGAGCGCTTTGTGGGTCCCGAGCGCCCCGACCTTCAACGTCTTGATGGGCTCGCGCAGGTAATCGACCGGGCTCGGCAGCGAAGCCAAATGGAGGATCGCATCGAGCTTGCCATCGACGTAAATGTATTCCGTGACGTCATGCCTGATGAACTTGAACCGCTCGTGTCCGGCCAGATGACTGATGTTGCGCAGATGGCCGGTGAACAGGTTGTCCAACGCCACGACCGTATGGCCGTCGGCGAGCAGCCGGTCGGCCAGATGCGAGCCGATGAACCCGGCGCCACCGGTAATGAGGATGCGGGACATGATAGCTCTCAGCCGTCAGCTCTCAGGTGTTCGCGAGTCTTTGCGTGGCGCCACGAAAGGCGAGGCATGGCCTCGCCACTCCAAAGTTTCGGAGTAGCGAGGCCATGCCTCGCTTGGGCTGCGGGCGCCAGCCCGCACTGACCGCTGCAGGCTCTTCATGGCCGCACCGGTTTCCGCCCCACCGAGTAGTAGACGAACCCGAGCTCGCGCATTTCGCTCGGATCATAGATGTTGCGCCCATCGAAGAGCACCGGCCGTCTCATCAGCTGGCGCATGCGCTGGAAATCCGGGCGGCGGAACTCATTCCATTCGGTCACGATCAACAGCGCATCCGCGCCTTCGAGGGCCTCGTAGTTGACGCGGTGGTAACGCACCCGCTCGCCGAAGATGCGCCGCGCTTCGTTCAGGGCCTCCGGATCATGCACGTGCACCTCCGCGCCCGCCTTCAGCAGCGCCTCGATGATCGTGACCGCGGGTGCCTCACGCATGTCATCGGTGCGCGGTTTGAACGCCAGGCCCCACACGGCGAAGCGCATGCCCTGCAGGGACTCGCCGAAATGCGCCATGACCTTGTCGGCGAGCATGCGTTTCTGGCGCTCGTTGACCTCCTCGGCGGCGCGCAGCATCCGGAAATCCAGGTCGTACTGCTCGGCGCTCCGGATCACGGCCTTGACGTCCTTCGGGAAACACGAGCCCCCGTAGCCGACACCCGGGAAGAGGAAATGGTGGCCGATGCGCCGATCGGAGCCGACCCCCCGGCGCACATCGTCGATGTCGGCGCCAACCCGCTCACAGAGGTTGGCAAACTCGTTCATGAGGGAGATGCGCGCGGCCAGCATGGCGTTCGCCGCATACTTGGTCATCTCGGCGCTGGCAGTGCAGGTCACGACGATCGGACGTTCGGTTCGCACGAATGGGCTGTACAGCTCCTTCATCAACTCGATGGCGCGCGGGTTGTCGCTGCCGATGACGACACGGTCGGGTTTCATGAAATCGTCAACCGCAGCGCCTTCCTTCAGAAACTCCGGATTCGAGACCACGTCGAAGGGGTGGCTCGTCCGGGACGCTACCACTTGTCGCACGCGCTCCGCCGTTCCAACCGGCACCGTGCTCTTGTCCACGATGACACGGTAGCCGTCCATCGCCTCCGCAATCTCCGCCGCTACCCGAATCACCGCAGCCAGATCCGCGCTGCCATCTTCGCCTTGAGGGGTTCCCACGGCAATGAAGCAAATCAACGACCGGCGGACGGCGGCAGCCAAGTCTGTCGTGAACGACAATCGGCCTTCGGCGATGTTCCGTTTGATGAGCTCCTCGAGCCCCGGCTCATAAATCGGAACCATCCCCTGTTGCAGCTTAGCAATCTTGTCGGCATCGATATCGACGCAGCTCACATCATTGCCACTTTCCGCGAAGCATGTGCCGGCCACCAGACCGACATAACCTGTGCCGACAACACACAGTTTCACACGTTCCTCCTCACACGAACGCAAAAAAGGGGCTCGGCGGTGAATCGCCTACCCCACACTTTTCTCATGCTACCCCCTCGTACTGGGGCGTCAAGCTATACCGACGTGCGTGGCGAAGTCAACGATCGATCGCGCTGCCTGCGCGAGGGTGTGCGACATGAGTGACGCAGCCTGCCCAACCTACAGATTTGTCGCACACCCTCCGCGCCCTCACGGCCCATCGATATCCGTCAAGCTCACGAACTGCCGATAGCGCCGCTCGATCTCGTCAGGGGTCACGGCACGCAGGCGGTTCATGCCGAAGTCTTCCACGACAAACGACGCCATGACGCTGCCGTAGACGATGGCGCGACGCAAGCCGGCTTCCGAGGTGTCACCCGAGCGCGCCAACTCGCCCATGAAACCGCCGGCGAACGTGTCCCCGGCGCCGGTTGGATCGAATACCTCCTCCAACGGGAAGGCCGGCACGGCAAATACCGACTCGGCGGAAAACTGCATCACGCCGTACTCCCCCCGCTTGATGAGCACGCGGCGCGGCCCCATCGCCAGGAGCCGTCGCGCCGCCCGCACCACGTTGCGCTCGCCACTCAAGAGGCGCGCCTCCTCGTCATTGATGACCAGGATCCCGACCCGCGTCAGCAGCTGCTCCAATTCGCTGCGTGACCCGGTGATCCAGTGATTCATCGTATCGCACCCCACGAGGCCGGGCGCCGAGAGCTGATCCAACACCATCAACTGGAGGCGCGGATCGATGTTGGCCAGGAACACGTATTGCGCATGGCGATGGCTCGCCGGCAGCTGCGGCCGGAAATCTTTGAACACGTTCAGCTGCAAATCCAGCGTGTCGCGCTGGTTCATGTCTTCGTGATAACGGCCGGCCCAGGAGCCCGTGAGGCCCGGCCGAATCTGCAGGCCGGACAGGTCCACGCCGCGTTGCGTCAGGAAATCGATGGCGTCCTGCGGGAAGTCCTCGCCGACCGCGGCCACCATCTGCACCGCCGCGAAGAAGCTCGCCGCCACGGAAAAATACGTCGCCGCGCCGCCCAAGGCACGGTCGATTTTTCCGTGCGGCGTTTCAATGGAATCGAAGAACACCGACCCGACAACCAAAATGCTCACTCGTGAGTCCTCCGAAAATCGCCTCCATCCTGACCTTCCCCCGTTGCCGGAAGTGGCAACAGGGGAAGGGACCTGGAGGAAGCGGGCACGCTTGTACAATACGCCGCGCGTGAATCCGTGACGCCCGCGATTCCCACCATCTCGCGCATCCGGGTCCCCTCCTCTGCGCCATCACTCGGCGCGGAGGAGGGTTAGGGTGGAGGCCGCAAGCTTCATGCAACGTACTTACCAATGATAATCCCGAGATCGTTCTTCACGCTGTCGGGGATGCGGCTGCGATCGGTGATGATGGCATGCTCGAGCGCACGCGCACACTCGCACGTCCGCGGCCCGTGCAGCTGCGGGGCCGCCTCGGCAATCACTCTTTGTGCAGTGGCGACGTTTTCACTCAGGATCCGCAGCACGTCGGCAATGACGACGTCGGCGTGCACCTCGTGCCAGCAGTCGTAGTCCGTCGCCAGCGCCAACGTGGCGAAACACATCTCCGCCTCGCGCGCCAATTTCGCTTCCTGCAGATTGGTCATCCCGATCACGTCGCCGCCCCACTGGCGATAGAGGAACGATTCGGCGCGCGTCGAGAACTGCGGCCCCTCCATGCAGACGTAGGTGCCGCGCGGATGGACCGTGACGCCGAGCCGCTCCGCCGTGCGCGCCAACACACTCCCCAGCAGCGCGCAGAACGGATCGGCAAAGCTCACGTGGGCCACGATGCCGTTGCCGAAAAACGTGCTGCGGCGCTGGTACGTCCGATCGATGAGCTGATCCGGTATCACCAGATGCCCCGGGGCGATATCTTCACGCAGGCTCCCCACGGCGCCGACGCCGATGAGCCATTCGACGCCGAGCTTTTTCATGCCGTAGATGTTCGCGCGGAAGTTCAGCTCGGACGGCAGAATGCGATGGCCGCACCCGTGGCGCGGCAAGAAGACGAAGCGCGTCGCACCACGCGTCCCGCAAACGTACTCGTCCGAGGGGTCGCCGAACGGGGTCGTCACGCGCACCCCTTCGACGTCGGTGAGGCCGCTCATTTCGTACAGACCACTCCCGCCAATTACACCTACGGTGTTCACACTCGCTCCTCTCTCCGAATCTACGAATGCCGGCCGGGCGGCGCCGTGGTCGGCCCGCCGCTGGAGCGCGAGCACCGGAACATCAGGGCCGCGCCGAACCCCACGCACCACGCGTTGATCGCCACCGCCAGGAGAGTGTCCTGCAGTGAAATGGAATACATGCCGTTCTGAACATTGAAGCTGATGTCGAGCGCGCCCAGAAACATCAGGGCGCCGGCGCACACCAGCGAAAGGGAGCGCCCGAGCCGCCGGCGCTCCGCTCGAACGTCGAGCAGACAACGCCCGGCCACGAGAAACAGCCCGGCCACGAGGAGGTCCGGAACGGGGAACGAGTGCTCGAACTGCACATACCCCACCGGTGGCCGTGCCGGCGCCAGACCGACGGTGAAGAAGGCCAGCCAGAACCCAATCAAGCCGAGCGCCGTCCCTATTTCGAGAATCGCCACGCTACGCAACGGATTACGATTCTGATCGTTCATCGTTCAGTCACTGCTTTCCGCCTGTGCCGCCCCAGCCCCTACCGCGCATTCCGCGAGCGCCCGACCTGAGCGATGGTCCGATCCATCACCCACGCAACCACACCCGGGAACAGCCGCTTGGCGAGGACGCTCAGCCGCCCCTCCAGACCCGGCACGATGAGGAATTGCCGTTTCGCCATGCCGCGCAGCAGCACGTCTGCCACGGCGTCGGCGGTCATGACCTTCGCCGTCCCGGATATTGCCCGGGTCTCTTCGGGCTTCGTCCTGTTCTCGTTCTCGAACCCCGGCGTGTCCGTGTCGGGAGGACACAGCACCGACACGCAAATGTCGTGCGGCTTGAGCTCGCTGCGCAGCGCCTCCGAGAAACCAATCAATGCGAACTTGGAGGCGCAGTAGTCGGTATAGCCAAACACGCCAATCAGGCCGGCCACCGACGACGTGTTGACGATGTATCCGCCCCTGCCCTTCATATGCGGGAGCACGGCTTGCACGGTGTTCCAACAGCCGTGCACGTTCACGCGCATGGTCTCTTCGAACTGCTCGTAGGTAACCTCCTCGAAGCGGCGCGGAAGAGCCCGGCCGGCGCAGTTGATCAGCACGTCAGGCGGGCCGACGTCCGCCACTGTCGCCGACATCACGGCGATCACCCGAG
>Ga0315286_10001825_pt1 | contig 19553 bp, 21 predicted proteins | sample YL17G10_0_MG_FD_205038 | JGI IMG/M metagenome (GOLD analysis project Ga0315286, IMG submission 205038) | Sediment microbial communities from Yellowstone Lake, YNP, Wyoming, USA - YL17G10_0 | ecosystem: Environmental > Aquatic > Freshwater > Lake > Sediment | place: USA: Wyoming | collected... | reverse complement strand
CGAGATCGAAACAAATCACATTCCTGCAAGTCAAGCTGATGCAGCAATCGGGTCACGGTTTGTCCGTGGTTCTCCAAGCTGCCATCCGGCAGAATGTGTTCGACAGTGATGCCGATGGAGCAGAGGTAGCGGGAAATGAGAACAGTCCTGTGACACTCCAATGGATCCTTCTCAGCGCACATCACGGCAACACGATGAGCCCTCATTCTTTCTCGCAAGTCGTCTATGCCCTTCCGAAACAGGGCGGTCTGGGCGAGGCGACTGTATTGGACTTTGCCGTGGAGATAGCACGATGGATCACCGCTTCTTGCGCCGAGCTCTTGGCCAAGGAAGACATACGCAATGCCGTTCTTTCCCAGCACTCTTTCGAGAGCCTCGCGATTGAACTGAGGGTTCATGCGACTGTATGGATTGGACCTCACGTCGCATAGTGTATCAATGCCATGTTGCTTCAGCAGAACGAGGAAGTGCTCCAAGAAGTGATTTGAATGTCCGACGGTAAGAATCGTTCCAGTCATCAATTGCCTCACAGTGGCTGCTCTGGGATGACGGCAGCCACAAGCTTGTAACAATAATTGTCCGTATGCGGTTCGCCAAGGCTTACGCAGAGAAAGGCTTCGTCAATGTGATACCGGCCATCAGGCCGAGCCAGGAACGCTCTCTCTGCGACCGGATCAGTGACGATTATGAAGTAGCTCATAACCCGATACTTGAAATCGGCCCGTACCCGTCTTCTGGGATTGCCGAACTCGGTCCCTTCTGCCTGAACACAGATGGACAATGCCTGTGGGCGAATCAGTACAAGTGAGTTGGTCGTTCTTCCTGCCACCTCCAGTCTGACACGATCATTCCGCCCATAGTATGTGGAGTCCCCCTCAGACCACAAGGTTTCTGGTTCATCAACAAGTTGCTCCAATTTCGTCCAGGCAAGTTCACCTGTCTTAGTCCAATAGCATTCTGCATCAATTATGTGATTCTCAGTCTGATGAAGCAAGGGGGCAGGCGCAAGCATCGGAATATCGACAACATCGAGGATCTGGGGGTCTTCGCCGTTCTTGTAGCGCCGCTCCTCCTCAGATACCTCGGCGGAGGGACGCGCGCTCACGGGGCGAATCCATGTACCATACCTGTTCTCCAAGACTTCCTTTCCCGCAATACACCTGCCGGAATGCTTGCGAGAATTGGCGAGGCAGACGATTCTCTTGACGTAATTCGCCATCGATGTCCTCTATCTCCTTCCGTACGGATTACGCGAGCAGGACGGCTCGTGCAAGTCAGGTACGGTGCATGATCTGACCGTCCTATCCAAGCATCCGCACGTTCGATACGCGTGCCGTCACGGCTATCGCGGAAACAATTCATGCGAGCAGGCCCGCTGACATGAATCTACACGACAAAGACGGGGATTTCAAGGAAAAACCGGGCAAGAACCCATGGGGGTGGGGGCCATGTGATTGACATGTGATGATTGGCTATTGAGGTGGCTTGGCGAGAGCTGATTTGCCTACGGGCAGACTCTGGCGAGCTCACCACAGCGTCTCCTGGCGGAGTTCTGCGATCCAGGTGTCTGATTGGGTCTTGCTGAAGCCGAGGAAGGCGGAGACCGGGTCGTGATTCCGGAAGGCCCGGTCGGCTGTGGCCTTGTTGGCGTTGGCGTAGCAGTAGAGGCAGCCGTGCGGGCAGGTGTCGTAGGTCCCGATGTCGATGCTTTCCGTGCAGCCGCATTCCTTGCGCGTGGGCTTCTCCTTGTGGTCGAACCCCTGTGGAAAGAACAGTTGCTCGACGATCCCGCCGTCGATGCAGTGGGCCTTGTGGATTCGGTCGCTGAGCAGGCAGTCGCCACAGCAGGTGTACATTCGGAGGCCGTAGCGCTCAGCAATGGCCGCCAGCCGGTCGGCCAGCGAGATCTTGTCTTCGAGATGCGGCTGGAGGATGCTGATGCCCTTGTCGGTCAGCAGTTGGAGGAGGTTGCGCCTGACCTTCTCATACTCGCAGACGAAGCTGAAATAGCACCGCTCGACGCGGCCGGCCAACTGAGCGGCCAGACGCTCGAAGGCGTCCAAGTAGAAATCGGCGCCGGTGATGCTGGAAAGGATGATCGGGTCGAACCGCCAGTTGATGTGCCGGGGCGAGTAGTGCTCGCTGAGGTACTTGAGCGTCTTGAGGGCGGCCTCCTTATCGACGTGGCTCTCGAACACGGCGGGTAGGGCCGTCAGGGTGTAGTTGAAATAGAACCGGTAGCCGAGGCGATCCAGTGTGTCCAGGTGGGGAACGAAAGGCGTGAAGTCCTTCGACCAGAAGACGAAGCAGTCCACGTCCTGCGATGCCAGGGAGACCAGATAGCACTTACCCCCATAGGGTGCCACCACGCCCGCAAAGCCCTCCCGGATGCGCCGCATGAACCAATCGGCGTAAAACGCCGGCACATCCGTTCGACGCGATACGGAGATAATCTTCTTCACAATTGGGCATCCTCTGTTGTCATCGTTGTCTCACCCCATTGTACCAGCTTCGCCGCATTCGCGCACCGAAATCCATAGACGAGGCGGGTTTCGCTGTCTACAATGGATACGTTGCAGAGCAAGGGTTTCTCGGGATAGGGGAGATGGTCGCTATGACGGTTGAGCGTCGTAATCTGATAGCCGCGGTGATTGTGCTGGGGGCGAATGCTGTAATAGGCCTGTACGCAGGCATCCTGGCGGGGTTTCACGAGGATTGGATGCGAATGAGCCTGTCTCTCTTCGGGTCCGTCTTTGCCGTCTTCGTTGGCATGATGGCCTTTGTCGTGATGAGACTGAAAGACCGTCTCACTCGTGTTGAGGAACGCCTCCAAATAGGTCACAAGCCGATCCCCACAAGTGTTCGCCGGACCACGGCCGCTGTAGCTATCTTCATGGTCCTTTCGGGAGCCGTCCACATGACTCTATCAGCTATCGCAGGATTTCGCGGTGACTGGTTCAGGCTGGGCATTCACCTGACGGCGTTCGCCATCACCTTCATTGTGTGTACTGCTATCTTGGCTATGGTGGGTATAAACGCGCATCTCGCCCGGCTGGAACAACTCCCCGCCGGTACCCGCAAAGCGGAAAACGCATGAAGAACATCCATCCTTGACGGCACACGGTCCTCGGTATAGACTCGTGGTCGAGCACGGCAAAATAGCGATATGTGGCACCTGCAATCGGCAGGGAAAGGACAAATCATGAGTAAAGGAATTCTCGTGCGAACGCTCCTGTATCTGACTGTGGTTTCGCTCCTGTTGGCCGCCGCTTCGTGCCAGTCGGCTGGGAAGGTGTCCGGGGGAAAGGGGGACATCATCAGCGAGCCGTATGTGCTCGATACCGGCCTGGTCTCGCGGTCGATCTGCTTCGAGAACCCGACGGGCGCCCCGGGTCAGGGCGGTAAGGCGGCGAGCAATCTCGGCGCCGGCCGCAAGGGCGCGCCGTCGATCACGCTCAACGCCGGCAAGGACGTCGAGCTCTGCGACATCGAAGGCCCCGGCACGATTCGCCACATTTGGATGACGACTTCGAACAACCCGGTGAACCTGCGCAGCCTCGTGATCCGGGCGTGGTGGGACGGCCAGAAGCACCCGAGCATCGAGTGCCCCATCGGCGATTTCATGGGCTTTGCGCACGGCCGCGTCTTGCCCTATTTTTCCGCCGTGCACTCGCTGGGCAAAAACGCCGGCATGAACATCTGGCTTCCTATGCCATTTGCGAAGAGGGCCAAGATCACCCTCACGAACGAGGGCAAAGAGAATGTCCCGCTCTTCTACCAGATCGATTACACCGTCAAGGACGCCCATCCGGTCGACGTGGGCCGGCTGCACGTGCTGTTCCAGCGGGAGAATCCGACGAAGGAACGGCAAGACTTCGAGCTGCTGCCCCAGCGGACGGGCAAGGGCCGCTACGTCGGCGCCCTGATCGGCATCCGCAATCTCCACACCGGCCAGTGGTGGGGCGAGGGCGAGATCAAGGTCTACATGGACGGGGACAAGAAACTCCCCACCATCGTCGGCACCGGCAACGAGGACTACGTGGGCCTGTCCTACGGCATCCAGCAGACGCCGTACCTCTACAACGGCTGTAACCTCAACGAGAACAACTTCGTCTCGATGTACCGCTGGCACCTGCCCGACCCGATCTACTGGCAGAAGGAGGCCCGGATCACCATTCAGCAGATCGCCTGGAAAAACGGCCTGGCCGAGACGCAGGACGACTGGTCCACCGCCACGTTCTGGTACGAGCCCGTGCCGAGCGCCGCGTTGCCGGCCATGCCCGAAGTCGAGGCCCGAACCGCCGACATCTGGCAACAAATGAAACAATAGTCGCACTGATTTGACAAGAGAAAGGGATGCAATGAAGAAGATGTCTATCGTAGTCGTGACGGCGGCCCTGATGCTTGCCGGTTGTTGTTGTCAGAAGCCGGCCGAGAAGTCCGCTTCATCGAAGGCTGTCTCCGGGAAGGGGTACACGAAGCTGTTCAACGGCAAGAACCTGACCGGCTGGGAGGCCACCGGCAAGGCTCGGTGGGTGGTCGAGAAGGGCCTGCTCGTCGGGACCCAGGGCGAGAAAAACGCCCCCGGCGACCTGTTCACCACGAAGAGCTTCCGCGATTTCGAGGCGATTGTCACCTACCGCGTCGAATGGCCGTGCAACAGCGGCGTGTGGTTCCGGTTCCAGACGCCGGACAAGGCGTATCAGGCCGACATCCTGGAGTACAAGAACCCGGAGGCCTACTCGGGAACGCTGTACTGCCCCGGCAAGCTCTTCCTGGCCATCAATGCCGACAAGACCCTGGAGAATCACACCGACTGGAATACGATCAGGATTCAGGCCCAGGGCGACCATCTCCAAATCTGGCTCAACGGCCGCCCGACCGCCGACGTGCACGACACCACGGCCGACTCCGGCAAGTTCGGCTTCCAGGTCCATCCCGGCGCCGAGTTCGGCCCGATGAAGATCTTTGTCCGCGAGGTGCTGGTGAAGGAACTGTGACGCGGCATTTCGCAAGTCCCGGACCGTACGGGGGGAGATTGCTTCGTCGCTTCGCTCCTCGCAATGACATGACAGGCGTTGTGTCATTGCTGGGTGCCATGCTTACGCTTGCGTAAGCATGTCCTGCCCGTCGAATCGAACATGTCTACGCAAGCGTAGACATGGCGCTCGCCTTTTGGAACTGTGAGGGATCTCATAAGCACGTGCTCATCCGCATCAAGGCTCTTACCGGTTGTCCTATCGGTGGTTCTGATAGTCTCCGGGTTCTCGGCGGCCGGCCCGCAGGTGATTGACCTTGGGCCGGACCTCCTGGCAGTCCGCCAGAAATATGACTTCCCCGCCCTGGCGGTCGCCGTGATTGTGGATGGCAAGGTGCATGCCGTCGGCGTGGTCGGCGTCCGCAAGCACGGCAGCGACGTGAAAGCCGAGCCGAACGATCCGTTCCACCTGGGATCGTGTACGAAGGCGATGACCGGGTCGCTCGTCGGCCTGCTCGTCCAGCAGGGCAAGCTCAAATGGGAGACTCCCCTGGCGGAGTATTTCCCCGAGCTGAAGGACAAGATGCATCCGGATTACCAGGCCGTGACGTTGGTTCACCTGCTGTCCCACCGGGCCGGCGTGCCGCCGATGACGAACGGCTTTGCGCCGGTGAACATGGTGCAACTGCTGCAAATCCGTGTGATGAAATCGCCCGCCGCACAGCGCCAACAGATTGCGGAAATCGTCCTGACCCAGCCTCCGATCAACAAGCCGGGAGAGAAACAGGAGTACTCCAACGCGGGCGTAAGTATTGCCGGCGCTGTTGTGGACCATGTGATGGGCGAGGAGTATGAGGCTGTCCTTCGCCGTCTGGTGTTTGAACCCCTGGGGATGAAAACCGCCGGGTTTGGGCCCATGGGCACAAGCGGCCGGATCGACGCCCCGTGGCAGCATCGCAAGCAGGGCGACAAGATTATCCCGATCGATCCGGGGCCGCTGAGCGACAATCCGCCGTTCATCACGCCGGCGGGGCGGGTACATTGCTCGATTGCCGACTGGGCGAAATATGTTCAGTGCGTTCTAAAAGCTGTACGCGGAGAAGACGGGCTGCTGCCGCCGGACCAAGTCCGGCAGTTGAACGAGCCTCCCTTTGGGGGCAAGTACGCCCTGGGCTGGGGCATCCACGAGCGTGACTGGGCCGGCGGCAAAGTCCTCCAGCACGCCGGCAGCAATGGTATGAACTTCTGCGTCGTCTGGGTCGCCCCGCGGAAGAACTTCGCCGTCCTGGCCGCCACGAATCGTGGAGGCGATGGCGCCCCGGAAGGCCTGGATCGAGTGTGCTCGGAGATGATCAGGAAATTCCTGAGCAACGAGTAGCCTGTTCCGTCCGCCGGAGGTGCTGTCGTGCTCAATGGCTGGGCTCTGCCATCATCTGTTTCCGGACCACTTCGTTCAGGAGCTTCTCAAATTCATTGATCTGCGAAGGCGACGTGAGTGAGACCAAGGAAACCAGATAACGGGTGGCTTGCGGATTGTCCTGCGGCACCTTGGGAATGGTCAGGTCGCCTGTTGCACTCAAGATGCCGAGGATCTCGTAGCAGAGTTCGTGATAAGCGATGACTGCGGCTCGTTCCGGAGCAACATCCAAGTCACGTGCGATACTCTTCACATCCAGATGTGTCGCTGCGAGTTGCGCAAGCCGCGCGGAGCGTTGCGCCACCGCGGGAACCAGAGGAGACGACACATCGAGCAGAAAGAGCGTGGAACGGTTGGACGCGTCCACGAAACCGTAGGACCGGAGCTTATCCGTGATCTTGTCCACTGGAATAGGCTCGCGGCGAACGCTGGCGGCAAGGAAACTGTCCTCGGAGGCACCCAGACTCCTGCATACATCATCCGGGGAGGGAGTTGACCTCCGCCAGGAGATCGTCAGCCATCCGCTGGGTCGCATATAGCTGTTTGTGCCTGCCTGGTATGGATGATCGGGGTACATCCACCAGCACGTGGTCAAATCGACCGCCTCTTTCTGAAGGCGGCTCCGCAGGTGCATCTCCAGCAGCTTCCAGGCAATGTCGCCATCCATCATGCCGGACCATACGAAGTGATAGAGCATTTCCTCGTTGCCCTTGAGGTGAGCTTCGATCTCCTTGACCATCTCCTTCACGGCCGGGGCCATCGCCGCCGCCGTGACGTGAATCGACGCCTGCAAGCGAGCATGGGCATCGCCGACGACCACGGGAAATCGCAGCGCGTAACCGCGGTCGGAACGTTGGAGCAAGTTTCCTTTTTCCAGCCGCGTTAGACGTTCCTCCAGATCGCTGATTCCCAAACTGGCCAATTGTGAGCCGGTAGCCCCGCCTGCACAGGTCCTCAGAACCCTGTCATTCTTTGGGTCGTCCATAGCTGCCCAGTCGATACCCGGGTAGTTATAGTTGTGAAAGATGGAGCGCATGGAAACGCTGTCAGGAATTCCACGTTCCTCGCCCGCTCTTTTGCTGACACCGGTTGTTGCCGCAAAAGAAATCATGCAGACTGCGCACAAGCACAATGCACCCATCTTCATGTCTCCCCAAACCAAGTCCTTCCGCCGAATTCAGACTAACGCGCCAGTCTTCCCACTCTCGCAGTCCCCCTCGGAACAAGGACATGACGGACAACCCTGGAGATCATTCCTTGCTGGTGGGGACGATGTCGAAGATCTTGACCAGTTGCGTGATCTCGAAGACCTTGTGGATTTTCGGGTCGAGGTTGAAAAGCTGCAGGCGGCCGTCCATCTCGACGACCCGCTTGTGAATCTTCACCAGCAGGCCCAGGAACGAGGACGACATGAACTTGACGTTCTGGAAGTTCAGGACGAGCCGCTTCTGCTCGTTCTCGCGGACGATGGGAAGCAGGGCCCGTTCGAGTCTGCGGATCTGCTGCTCTTCGAGGATGTTCTCATCTTCAAAGGTGACGAGGGTCACATCCGTGCCGTTCTCAACAATGATCTTGGCTTCTCTTGGTTCCATGTTTACCCAACTTATCGTTCGAGGGTCCTGACTGAACTTCATTTTGCAGAAGTTCAATCCTAACCATCACCATTATACCCAGCCGGGCGGCTGGGTCAAGACCATCGCGATGGCGATCCCGTTGAACATCGCGTGCATGAAGATCGACCGCAGCAGCGATCCGCTCTTCTCATAGGCATACCCCAGCCCCAGGGCCAGCACGAACAGTGACGGCCAGTGGCTCTTGTCTTCGTGGATGGCGGCGAACAGCACGGCCGTCAGCACGATCGCCGGCCAGGGCCGTTGCACGTAGGAGCGAATCGTCGTCTGAAACAGGCCGCGGAAGAGCACCTCCTCCACGACCGGTGCGACCACGACGGCCACAACGACCAACAGCACCTGGAGCGGGACGGCCGGGTTCTCCGTGATCAGCTTCAACGCCTGGTGCGGCGGTATCTTGTACTCCTGCCCGGACAACTCCTGCATGATCCAGAGTATCAGTCTCATCGTCGCCTCGACCAGCGGATAGACTGCCAGCAGGGTCAGGAAGGCAAGGCCCAGGTCCTTCGGCACCGTCTTGAGCCGCAGCCCCAATCCGTTCAACCCGCGTGCAAAATCGAGCCTGGCCAGGATCAGGACGACAACGACGGTCCCCAGGGATGCAACGGAATACGCCAGTTGGTTCAAGAACAGGGCCTGCCAGCGTTCCACATTCGGGGCGATTCCGGAGACAGCCGACTGCATCAGGGCGCCCCCGAGCCACCATGCCGTGAACAGCAGGATCGGCGTGACCGGGGCCATGCAGTTGCGGCGGGGCTTCGAGCCGGCCAGCGATTTTCGCCCCAGCGACGTGCTCAGGAGCCACGACGCGAACAGGGCGACACCGCCGATGACCGGGACGGCATCCATCACGGTGAACGCGCGGATTGGCTGTTCGACTCCATTGGACACGGTTTTAGGATTTACAATTCATCATTCTAATGTACTATTGCCGATTGAATGTCAGAGGCCACAGATCGGGTCGTAAGCCTCCAACGTGTGAATAATAAACCGTAGTTCGTAATTAGTAAATCCCAACATGGACGTATTTCAGATTGAAGGACCGGTCCGGCTCTCCGGCCACGTCGAAGTCAACGGTTCCAAGAACGCCTCCCTGCCCATCATGGCGGCCACGCTGCTGGCCCCGGGCCGCTCGACCCTGATCGGGGTGCCCCATCTCGCCGACATCAGCGTTTTCAACGATCTGATCGGCCAGTTGGGCTGCAAGGTCGAAAGGCAGGCCGACGGCCCGCTCGACATCGACGCTACGAAGATCGACAATCCCGTTGGGCCGTACGACATCGTCCGCAAGATGCGGGCGAGCGTCTGCATCCTCGGCCCGTTGTTGGCCCGGTGCGGCCGGGTGGAGGTCTCGATGCCCGGCGGCTGCGCGATCGGCGACCGGCCCATCGACCTGCATCTGTTGGGCCTCCGTCAGCTCGGAGCCCAGATTCACCTCAAGAACGGCTACGTCATCGCCGAGGCACCCCAGGGCCTCAAAGGAGCGAGCATCTTCCTGGGCGGCCCGTTCGGCTCGACGGTCCTTGGCACGGCCAACGTCATGATGGCGGCTGCCTTGGCCAAGGGACGGACCATCATCGAATCGGCGGCCTGTGAGCCGGAAGTCGCCGATCTGGCCAACTGTCTCAACGCGATGGGCGCCCGCGTCACCGGGATCGGCTCGCCGCGGCTGACCATCGACGGGGTCAGCCACCTGCACCCCGTGCAGTATCGCGTGATTCCGGATCGGATCGAGGCCGGGACGTTCATGGCCGCCGCCGCGATCACCGGCGGCCAGGTCCACATCGGCCACTGCCGGCTCGATGACATGATGGCCGTGGTGGACCGGCTGCGGAACATCGGCGTCGCGGTGGAGCCCAACGGCGACGGCTGCACCGTCATCGGCGTCGAGCGATTCCAGCCTGCCGACATTACGACCCAGCCCTACCCGGGCTTCCCGACCGACTTGCAGGCCCAGTTCATGGCCCTGCTGGCCGTGGCCGACGGCAATAGCGTCGTAGTGGAGAAGATCTTCCCCGACCGGTTCATGCACGTGGCCGAGCTCAACCGCATGGCGGCCAACCTGCGCAAAGAAGGTTCGGCGGTGATCATCGCCGGCGTCAAGAAGCTGATCGCGGCCCCGGTGATGGCCTCGGACCTGCGGGCCTCAGCCGCCCTGGTGCTGGCGGGCATGGCCGCCGAGGGGACCACGACGATCAACCGCGTGTACCACATCGACCGGGGCTACGAGCACATCGAAGAGCGGCTCAACCGCCTCGGCGCCAAGATCACCCGCGAAGAAGGCGGCACCGTCTGACGAGTCTTGTGTCCGTCCGCCATCGGTGCAAAGCGGAGAATCTCGCCACGCGGTGGGCCGCCCGCCGCGACCCTCCTTGAGGAGCACCAATAACGCCATTTGAAAATCCCGCCGCACGTCTTATAATGGAAGAAGGTCGGTTCACTTGTGTATGTGGCTGTGAGAGGCAATTGAAATGAAGAAGCTCATACGGGCGATCCTGTTTCTTGTCGTCGTTCTAATTGTTCTGGCCGTCATCGGCGTCGTTGCTGTGATTCTCTTCGCCGACAAGGTGGTGAAGACGGTCGTGGAGACGTCCGGGACGAAGACGCTCAACGTGGCGGTGAACGTCGGCAAGGCAAACGCCTCGATCCTGTCCGGGGCTGTGAAGCTACAGGAGATCACCGTCGCGAACCCCGCGGGCTATCAGGGGCCGCAACTCCTGAAGCTCCGGCAGGTGGACCTCAAGGCCGATACCAAGTCCCTGCTGAGCAAAGAGATGCTCATCAAGGACATGAAGCTGGACAACATGGAGGTGTTCATCGAACAGAAGGGTCTCCAGAACAATCTCTGCCAGGTCGTCAAGCCTCTGCGGGAGCCGCGCAAGCCCACGGGCAAGGGCCTGGTCATCGACAACCTTGAAATCGCGAACGTGACGGTTCATGTCAGCATGCCTGCCATCCCGGGGCAGGCCCAGTCCATGGATCTGAAGCTCGCCTCCATCAAGATGGGCGACCTGGGTCGAAGCGAGAAAATGGACACCGCCGTGCTGATCGGCAAGATCCTCCTGGCCGTGGCCTCCGGCATTGCCGAGCAGGGCGGCGGCATCCTGCCCAAGGAAATGGTCGGCGAATTGGGGGGCGTCATGGACAAGGCTATCGACATCGGTAAGACCATCCTCGCCCCCGGCGGAACGACCCCCGATGGCCAGCAGAAGGACAGCCTCGGCAAGAGCGTCACCGACGGCCTCAAAGACCTCCTCGGCGGCAAGAAGAAGCAGTAGCCGCAGGCAAGCGCATGCAGTAGCGACCACCGGGCGACGGAAATCCGAAACACGAATATCAAGACTCGAGACAGGCGCGAATGGTCGGCGTTTGATCTCCTGCAACCGCACACAAACAGGGGATGGACGCTGAGGACGGGTCAGGGCGGGGTATTCCGTGTGAGGTATTCGGCGGTCTCGCAAGCGGCCCGCCGGGCCGAGCCTGCAGGCAGACCATAACCGGCACAGCAAACTGAAAGCCCTGCCTTGATTATTGCAGATTGCAGACCTGACCCCCGTCTCCAAGACGCGCCCCCGCAAATCCCCCCGAATATCAACCGGGTGATTAGTGGGAAATCGGGTGTCGCTCAACCAACCTCCAATTTCCAGTTGCAGAAGATGGCTGCTCCATAGATATCGGGAAACAGACTTGCGTGATTAATATTCATCCAGTTCAAATCCCTCAGGCCTTCCTCCCTACAGCTATCAGGAATGAGTATCTCAACCAAGATGATTCGGTTCGCGTGGTTTTTCTCATGGTAACATTTCTGGATGCGTGTTTTGACATCTTCTCCTTCAAGTGCTTTGGTGAATACTCCGCCTTGTGCCAGAAAGCGTACATTCTCGTGGGAGGTTATCGGCGGAAACTCAATGAAGTACTCGTGCGTGTTTGATCGATACCATCTTTCGATATCCCTATTCAGGGCATACACGACCCGCTCCTTTGTATGCGCCTTATTGCCACAAAAGGCGAAATATGCTGCCACGAATGGTGATTCGGTCCAATCAAGCAGGGGTGTGGCTAAGCCGTAATGCTGCCCAAGTGCCCATAAGTCGTCTTCACTCAGTTCGGGCGGATTTGATCCGCGTCGTCCCCTGATCGCCTTGGCAAATTCCTCTTTGTGCTGTTCCAGACGTCTCTTACGGTCTCCCGCCCTATTTTGTCGGTCGAACTTCGATTTGAGGGTCCACTCGTCGCCGTGCTGCTCTTGGCCACGCCACACGTAGCCTCCACCGCCCCGGAATCTGCGTACCTCGTCGTAAAACTCGCCCCACTCGGATAGCTGACTGCTCAGGACACCTTTGTCGTATTGGCCTTTGCCTCCCACCGCCTCATACTCTTCGCGAAGTAGAGGCTCGTGATGCTTCTTGGGCGGGACCTCAGGCACGGGGGGCATGAAATCGTGACTCATATATAAGTTTCCTCGCACAACTGCACGGGTCATTCGTGACAGTCCCTATTTTCCCTCATGCCTTCAGCACCTTCTCTGCTGCCTGCTGGACGTGGAATCCGAAGATCTCCGCGGAAAAGACCGTTGGGTTCTCCATGCCGCACAAGGCACGGTAGTCCTTCTCGGCCATGCTGAGCAGGCTCCCGGCTTGGTCAAGATCTTTCATAAAGGAGTCTTCCTTCCCTGACGGCATGCGCGACGATATGATTGACAGAATCCACCCACGTTTCGAACTCGTCCTGGCTGTAGACCAGGATGTCCTTGGGGATGCGAAAGGGCTTTAGGACTTTGCGGATGCGTTTGAGTTCGGCCCAGCGGTTGCGTTCAGGTCCAAACTTCTGGTCTTCCACGATGAGCAAATCCACGTCTGAATCGACAGTCTGGCTCCCCCGCGCGCAGGACCCGAAGAGATAGATCCGGCGTGGACCAACCTCTTGCACGATGGTCTGAACCATGTCTTCAATCAATTGGTCTGATACGCTTACCACAGTCATCTCCTTGCGCTGCCGCTGACAGAGAGAAGGTGTGCACGGCACACCTTACGCGCGCCAGGGGCGTTGGCGAGTCACTGTCCCGTTGAGGATGTTTTTGGCGATGATCGTGTCTTCGCGGACCTGGAAATCGAACATGCCGGCGCAGACGAAATCGGCGCCGCTCTCGTAGGCGTACCGGAAGCCCTCTTGCGGGTGGATCGCACCGGCGGCCATGACCTTGTAGGCGATCCAGGGCTTGTTGACGGTCTTCATGAATTCGACCGTCTTTTCCGGTGTGAGGCACCAGACGTTGTCATTCTCCGGCTGGCGGTCGGCCGACCAGTATCGGTGGCTGTGCAGGGTCTTCATGTAGAAGTCCGGGTTGACGCCGGCCTTTTCGCAGGCAATGGGGACCTCGACCTTGTGGCCGGCAACGCCCGCGACAACGCCCTGCTCCTTGATGAATTGCACGGCCTTGGCGAGCTGGTCCACCTTGCCCTCCGCCAGGAAGCTCTCCGAAACCCCGCCGTGGATGAAAACGCCGACCGCGCCGTTGTCCACGGCCCGCTTGAGGTCGGTAAAATCGTTCGCCTTGATTGGGACCTGGGCGATCCACTGGAGCTTGCCGCCGCGCTCGTCCCAGTATTTGGTGACCAGCCCGATGACGTGGTCGTCCAGCCGCAGGATCGCCGTGTTGATGCCGCACTGCTCGCAGAGTTCCCAGGTCTCGAAGACCTTCGTATCGGTGAAGTACTGACGCAGCAGTCCGGAGACGTAGATGAGGTCGCGGCTGTGCGCGAACCCGCTGGTCAGGTTGCCTCCCACGATCAGACGAGTCACCTTCAGGTTGCCGATCTTGCCCATCGGCATGTCGCCGGCCGCGGCGGCGGACGCCGGTTTCTTTTCGGAGATCTGTGATAGGAGGGCTTTTTCTTCCAGGCTCAATGCTATCGCCCCGGCGGCGGAGCCCGCCAGCGACTTCTTCAGGAAATCCCGACGATCCAGCTTGTTCGACATGTTGCACCTCGGATCCGATTGATGCCGTTACGCGTGGGTCAAAGCCCCACTCTGCGCGACTGTTCACAGACCTATCCTATTATAGAACAACGGCAGCCACACTGTCCAGGGACTTGTCCGCGTCACCTGGATCGTATCACCATGTAGTGTTCAATGGTCCTCGCCGGCGTCGACTCGGCGGTCGAGCAGGCCGTACCTGGTGGCGCTCATGTAGTGCAGCGTGTGGAACTTATCGGGTATCCACGCGCCGTCGAAGTAGTCCTCCTCGACCGAGGCGTGGACGACCTCGCAGATGAGCAGGTCGTGCGTCTTGACGGTGAACGTCTTCACGACCTGGCATTCGAGGTGGCCGGCGCACTCGGCGACGAGCGGTGGCTGGACCAACTTGGCGGGGATGGGTGTCAGGCCGGCTTCCTTGAATTTGTCGATTTTGCGGCCGCTGACGGTGCCCGCAAGATGGGTCTGCGCCAGCAAATCCTCGCCGGGCACGTTGATCACCAGCTCGTTGTTCTGCTTGATCAGCTCGTAGGTATAGCGGGCCTGGTGCATCACCAGCAGCACCAGGCACGGGTCGGCGGTATGGACCGGCGTCTGCCAACTGATCGTCATCACGTTGGCTTTTTGCATCGTCCCCCCTGTGACCAGCACAACACAACCCGGCTCGATTAGCCATTTCGCCTGGTTCAGCGGCAACCCTCGTTTCATATTCTTCCCCTTTTTGCCCTTGTACTACACGATGGACGTTTCGTCTGGCACAAGGGTATAATAGCCTGCGACGAAACCGAATCCAAAGTGGAATTAAGGCATCTCATCGAAAGGAAGGGGTTAACTATGAGCCACAACAGCCTCACGAGACGACAGTTTCTGGCTACAGCATCGACCGGCACGCTCGCTGCGATCGTCGCCGGGACGATTCCCGCCTATGCCAATGCGGGCAAGAAAGCGGGGAAATGCGCCCTCCTGGGCGGCAAGCCCCTGCGGGCCAAGCCATTCCAGCGCTGGCCGGTCTGGGATAAATCGGCCGAGGAGCCGGTCCTGGCGGTCCTTCGCAGCGGCAAGTGGTACCGGGGCAGCGGCACCGTGGTCTCGCAATTCGAGGAGAAGTACGCAGCTCTGCTGGGAGCGAAGCGGTGCGTCGCCACGATGAACGGTACGAACTCCCTACTGACCGCCCTGCATTGTCTCGACGTTGGGGTCGGCGATGAGGTAATTGTCTCGCCGTACACGTTCATCGCGACCTACAACGTGATCCTCAATTCCGTGGCCCTGCCGGTTTTTGCCGACACGGACCCGGAGACCTTCCTGATCAATCCGGACAAGATCGAGGAGAAGGTCAACCAGAACACCCGGGCGATCATGCCGGTGCACATCTTCGGTCTGCCCGCCAACATGACCAAGATCAACGCCATCGCCAAGAAGCACAACCTGAAGGTCATCGAAGATGCCTGCCAGGCGTGGCTGGCGGAGTGGGGCGGCAAGAAGTGCGGCACGCTGGGCGACCTCGGCTGCTTCAGCTTCCAGGAATCGAAGCACCTGCCTTGCGGCGAGGGCGGCGCCGTGGTGGGCAACGACGAAGCGTTGATGGATCACGTTATGGCGTTCCACAACTGCGGCCGGGTCAAAGGCAAGACCGGCTATCCTATCATCGGCCACAATCGCCGGATGACGGAGTACCAGGCCGCCATCCTGCTCAACCAGATGCAGAGGCTCGAAGCGGACACGGCCAAGCGCGTCGAGAATGCCAACTACTTGACCTCGCGGATCAAGGACATCCCGGGCATCGTGCCGCACAAGCTCTGCGACGGGGCGACCAGGGCCGTCTATCACCTTTATCCGATGCGGTACAAGCAGGAGCAGTTTAGCGGTCTGTCGCGGAACCGATTCATCGCCGCCCTGAGCGCCGAAGGCATTCCTTGCTCCAGCGTCTATGGTCCCCAGTACAAGGACGAACTGATCGAGGCCGCCCTGACCTCCAAGAACTTCAAGAGAGCGTTCCCGAAGGAGAGGCTGGATCGGTATCGCGAGGAGCTGCGCTACCCCGCCAACGACCAGCTTTGCCAGGAAGCCGTATGCTTCACGCAGAACCTGCTGCTCGGCACCAAGGGCGACATGGACGACATCGCCAACGCTATCGCCAAGGTCTACGAGAACCGGGACGACCTCGTGAAGTCGCAGAAAGGATAGGGCGGTTCCGTCGGTACATTCATGGCAGGGCCGCCACCTTGCTGCCAAGGGACCGGCCTTCGTCGGGGAAAAAGGAGAACGATCATGAATGCGCGCGCACTCGCCGTGCTGGTTGTGGCTATGTTGGTTGGCTGGAGCTCATTGGTGCTCACGCAGCAGGCGGCGAGAGAGAAACCGCCGGCCAAGGTCTTGCACGTGCGGCAGACAGAGGATTTTTCCGTCAACGGCAGCGGCGATGCGGAAGCCTGGAAAGCTGCCTCCTGGGAGCCGCTGGTGCCGCGTGCCGCCAGCGGGCAACCCTACCAGACTCGCATCAAGATGCTCTACTCCAAGACCGGGCTGTATGTGCTCATGGAGGCCGAGGACCGCACGCTTACCGCCACGATGAACGAGGACTTTCTCGACCTGTGGAACGAGGACGTGTTCGAGTTCTTCCTGTGGCCCGACGAGCGGTACTCGGTCTACTTCGAATATGAGATTTCGCCGCTCGGCTTCGAGCTGCCGATTCTCATCCCCAACTTCGAGGGCAAGTTCTTAGGCTGGCGGCCCTGGCACTACGAAGGCAAACGCAAGACGCAGAAGGCCACTACGGCCGTCGGCGGCCCCAAGCAATCGGGCGCCCACGTGACGGGCTGGGTCGCCGAGGTGTTCGTCCCGTACGATTTGCTCAAACCGCTGCAGAACGTCCCGCCGCAACCGGGCACGCGGTGGCGGGCCAATTTCTACCGCATGGATTACGATGATGGCAAGAACACCAGTTGGGACTGGTCCCGCGTCGGCCCCGGCTTCCACGAGTTCAACAAATTCGGCACGCTCCTCTTCGAGTAGTCCCTACCGTCGCCAATACGGCGGATCGGGTGTTGCCCTTGATTTCTTCAAAAGGAGCATTCAAAGATGAGGGCCGAACAGATGGGACAGATGCCTCCCAGGATCGGACCGGTTCCCGACGGGGTGCCTCGACCTCTCTGGTCCGTGATGATTCCTGCTTACAATTGCGCCAAGTACTTACAGCAGACGTTGGAGAGCGTACTGGTCCAGGCTCCTGCGCCGGAGCAGATGCAGATCGAAGTCGTGGATGATTGCTCCACCAAGGACGATCCCGAAGAGGTGGTGCGCAACGTGGGCCAAGGCCGGGTGGTCTTCCACCGCAAGCCCCGGAACGAAGGGGCCATCGCCAACTTCAATACCTGCATCCACCGGAGCCGTGGCCAGTTGCTGCACATTCTGCATGGCGATGACTACGTGCTGCCCGGGTTCTATGCCCACCTCGGTGAGCTGGCCGTCCGGCATTCCCAATGTGCTCTCTACGCCACCCGGGCCTTTCTTGTCGATGAGCAAGGGGTCATCCTCGGGGTCACGGCGCGGTTGCGTGAACTGGAGGGGGGCTCACAGGTGACGGACAGCTTCTTCTACGGCACCCGCATTCAGACGCCCGGTGTGGTTGTGCGCCGGGAGTTCTATGAAGGGCATGGAGGCTTTCATCCGGCTTTGGTGCACACCGCCGATTGTGAGATGTGGGCGCGCGCCACGGCGCTGGCCGGCGGATTGGTGTCGCCGGAAGTGCTTGCGTGCTATCGGTTTTTTGCGGCCAACGATTCCTCGCGGCTGATGAGGACCGCCGACAATCTGCGCGATATCGTGCGGCTGAACGATCTGTTTGCGGAACGATATCCCAGTTTCGACCGGCACAAGGCCCTGTATCGGGTATGCGACCTGGCCCTGGAGCAGATCGAGCGGTTTTCCCGCAGTCAGGATTGGGAGGCAGTGCAGGCAAACCGCAAGTTCTGGAGAACCAACGCCCCGTGGTCTCTCCGCGCGCACCGATCCCTGGGCAGAATGGTCAGACGGGTCTCGGGCGGACGGGCGGATCGTTCTTGACGCGGGACAGATCCCGTTTGCCACAGTACCGCAATGCCAGTGTACCACAATCCCACACACAGGCCCTGTGTGGTGTTCTGGGGGCTCATGCGGATGGGGATCGATTCGCATCAGTCGATGCGGATGCGAGCGAAGCTGATGGTCGAATTTGACCCTTGCGGCGTGCCGAGCAGCTCCAGAGTTCTCGAGGGCGGGGAACCGGCCCGAACCGTTGCCGTGAAGAAGTCCGTGAAGGGTTTCTTCCGCGGGACGGTCACTGCATTGCCGACGGAGCCATCCGGCAGGATCTCCAGCAGGCGGTTCTCTGAAACGGATTTGCCGGCTGCGTTCGAGCCGCTGACGAAGAAGAATACGAACAGACGATTGTCCGGCGTGATCTGGAACCGACCCCGGCCGGGGCGCTCGTTCGACTTGTGGACCGAGGATGTGTTCGAGTTCTTCCTGTGGCCCGACGAGCGATATTCGGTCGACTTCGAATAGGAGATTTCGCCGCTCGGCTTCGAGCTGCCGATCCTCATTCCCAACTTCGAGGGCAAGTTCTTAGGCTGGCGGCCCTGGCACTACGAAGGCAGGGGACGCCAAGGATCGCAAAGGGTGAGTCCTTGTGACGAATTCCCACTCTTGGTATGCTCAAGGGGCCGTGACGGAGGATAGAGCTTTGCTGGGAAGCAACTCGAGCGCCGCTGCGGCCCAGGGGCAGAGGCGACAGTAGAAATACTTAGCGTCGCCTGATCTCGTTATCCTGTCTCAGGCTCAATGCGGTAAACCCTACGGGTCTGGGGACAGCCTGAGCATCCCCTGACTCTCGGATGTCACTGTGCTACCGGATCGCTCGCGACAACGCGATCTGTCCTGTTGCACTTCGCATGATAATGTGCCGTAAATGGGATTTGGCCTAAGACGAAGAACAGACGTTATGGAATACGTGGAGGTATATCACGGTGCTTGATCCTGTACCCATCTCAAGAACTGGCTACAACAAGCTGAAGGAGGAATTAGACCGGCTCCAGAGCGAGGAACTGCCTCGCGTGATGCTCGCGGTTGCGGAAGCACGCGAGATGGGCGATCTAAGGGAAAACGCGGAGTATATCTCCGGGCGTGAGCAGCAGGGCTTTATTGTAGGGCGGATTCGGGAATTGAATGGAATGCTGAGCCGGTCCGATATCATTGATTGCACCAAGGTTGAACCCGCTATGGCTGTGTTTGGCACGGTGGTGTCTTTGTTGGATTTGGATACCAATCAAAAGGTGACCTACCAGTTGCTGGGTCCTGATGAAGCGGATGCCAGTAGGGGGAGTGTTTCAATCCATTCCCCCATCGGCCGTGCGATCCTTGGACACCCGGTAGGAGACAAGGTGTTCGTAGAAACCCCTCGTGGTCACCGTCATTTTGAGGTGATTGGCGTTACGAGGTCCCAAATCGATTAGATAGACCAGAGGTTGTCTCGCGGGAAGAGAACCGCCTGGTTGCGCGCCCAAACGACCGA
>Ga0315286_10001822_pt1 | contig 19567 bp, 19 predicted proteins | sample YL17G10_0_MG_FD_205038 | JGI IMG/M metagenome (GOLD analysis project Ga0315286, IMG submission 205038) | Sediment microbial communities from Yellowstone Lake, YNP, Wyoming, USA - YL17G10_0 | ecosystem: Environmental > Aquatic > Freshwater > Lake > Sediment | place: USA: Wyoming | collected... | reverse complement strand
TGAGGATCGCCGACGATGGCGAAATCCTGGTGCGCGGCCCGAACGTGTTTCAAGGCTACTTCAAGGAGCCCGAGCTGACCGCGGAAACCATCCGGGACGGATGGCTCTACACGGGTGATGTGGGGGCGATGGACGATGGATTCCTCAAGATCCTGGACCGAAAGAAGGATATCATCATCACCGCCGGGGGGAAAAATATAACCCCCGCCTTCATTGAGAACAAACTGAAGTTCAGCCCCTATGTCCAGGATGCCGTGGTGATCGGCGAGGGAAGAAAATACCTGGTGGCCCTGATCCTGATCGATGAAGACAATGTCACCAAGTACGCCCAGGATCACCGGATACCCTTTACCACGTTTGAAGATTTGACAACCCGGCCGGAGATCAAAAAGCTGATCGATCAGGAGGTCTATAAAGTCAACAAAACGTTGGCGCAGGTGGAGACGATCAAGAAGGCGGCTCTCCTTCCCAGGCGTTTTTATGAGGAAGACGGCGATGTGACTCCCACGAAGAAGGTCAAGCGGCGTTTCCTGGAGAAACGTTATGCGGAGCTGATCGAATCCCTTTACAAAGGCAAAGATTGATGAACCCGTAAAAAGTCCCCAAAATGGTCATACCGGCGAAAGCCGGTATCCAGGACAGCTGAACAACGCTGGATTCCGGATCAAGTCCGGAATGACAAAAGAGGGAAGTCACGACTTTTTACGAGTTTGTCAAGATTAATGATCTCGTAAAAAAGTCGTAAAACCTTGCATTGGGGACGGCCTCGTAAAAAGGCCGCAGACAAGGCGCGCGAACCCTGAGGAGTGAGGCGTCGGGGACATCTTCCGGAAGCCCAAAGGGATCGGAACGTGTCCCCGGAATACGCCGCAACGACGAAGGGTGAAGCGTAACGCAGCATCCGGCCTTTTTACGAGGCCGTCAAGATTAACCGAGGTTATGTTCAATGGATCTTACCGAAAGTTACCGTGAGGAACTGCGCCTGATCCGAAAACCATGGACCGGCGCGGGAATCGGCCTGATCGTCCTTGCGCTGCTGGTCATTCCCTGGTTAAAAATGGACTACCTGGTCTATATGGCCACGGTGGTTTTTATCTATGCGATCGGCGTCCAGGGTCAGAACATCCTGATCGGCTATACGGGACAGATCTCCTTTGGGCAGGCGGGTTTCCTCGCCATCGGCGCCTATACCTTCGGCCATGCCTCCGCCTTGGGCATTCCGCTGCCGCTGGGTCTGCTCGCGGCCGGCGCGATGGCCGGCATCTTCGGAGTGATCGTGGGGTTCCCCTCGCTGCGGCTGAAGGGACCCTACCTGGCGATTGCCACGATGGGTTTCGGCATTGCCGTCTACCAGATATTGCTGAATTCCGAGGTGATTTCCGGCGGCCGGATGGGGCTTACGGTTAAAAAGCTGCCCGCTCTTTTCGGCCTGACCCAGCAGGTGACCTTCTACTACTTTACCCTCATGCTGGCACTGATTTTTACGCTGATTTCCTACAACACGATCTCCTCTTATGCCGGACGGGCCTTCATCGCGATCCGGGACAACGACATCGCCGCCGAGGCGATGGGGGTCAACCTGGCCCGTTACAAGCTTCTCTCCTTCGCCATGAGCTCCTTTTACATGGGTCTGCAGGGGGCGCTTTTCTCGTTGCTGATCGGCTTTCTGGAGCCGAATCTCTTCACCTTCATGGAGTCGGTCACCATCTTTGTGGCGGTCATCATCGGAGGGCTGGCCTCGATTGGGGGCTCCATCGTGGGAGCCGCCTTTGTCATTCTGGTGCCGCAGGTGTTGGGGGCGATGAAGGAACTGGTGCCGGTCATCTTCGGGATCACCATCCTGGTGATCCTGATCTTTGAGCCCCTGGGCATTGCCGGCCGCTGGCTGAAGATACGCCTTTATTTCCGCAACTGGCCCTTCCGCTGACCCCCATGCCGGGTGCGGGCAGAACGAAGATGAAAATCAACCCTGCCCCTCCCTCCCCCGTCGAGGGGAGGGATAGAGGGAGGGGGGCATTTTCATATAACAAAGCGAAGAAAAGACGCTTTGCGGCTTCCGAATCGTAAAGGAGACAGGTATGCGACAATTCATGCAATACGTTATTTCCGGGCTGGCCACGGGAAGCATCTATGCGCTGGTGGCCCTGGGGCTGGCTCTGATCTACCGCTCCACCCGGATACTCAACTTCGCCCATGGGGATATGGCCACTGCGGGCACCTTTGTCGCCTTTTCGCTGCTGGGCATGAATCTGGCGCCGATCATCTCCTTTCCGCTGGCGATCCTTTCCGGTTCAGCGCTGGCCATGCTTTTCTATTTCGCCATCCTGGTGCCCGCCCAAAGGAGGAATGCCACCCCCCTTGGCCAGATCATCCTCACCGTGGGGCTGGGCCTTATCCTTCAGGGGCTCATCTCCTACCTCTGGGGAACGGATACAAAAACCCTGGACTTTCCGCTGTCGGACACGAAGCTGTGGAGATTCCAGGGGGTGGTGATCAGTGAGTTGGGCCTCGGGACCTTTGTTATCGGATTATTGGGCAGCGGTCTTCTTTACCTGCTGGTGCAGAAAACCCGCCTGGGCATTGCGATGCGGGCCACCTCGGAAAACCTCCCGGCGGCCCAGACCTTGGGCATACCGACCCGCATGATCCTTTCACTCTCCTGGGGATTGGCCGCCGGCCTGAGCGTCCTGGCGGGGGTGTTTCTGGCGCCGGCGCTGCTGCTCGACCCTTTCTTCATGCTGGAGCCGTTTTTGAAGGGTTTTGCGGCGGCCATTCTGGGCGGGCTGAACAGCCTGCCCGGGGCGATTCTGGGCGGTCTTATCCTCGGCGTGGCCGAAAGCCTCGCCGGAGGTTATATCACCATTGCCTTTAAGAACACCCTCGCCTTCCTCATCATCATCGTTATCCTGATGGTCCGACACGAGGGGCTTTTAGGGACGGAATTCAAGGAGAGGGTATAGAGCCTTCATAAAAATTCCCTCGTCTTTACCGGCCGGGGGCACAGCCGCGAGGGCATTGGATATGTCCGGTTTCGCGTAAGGAAGGTTAGGCTTTCAGGGTGTTGACCCGTTTCGTCAGCCGGGAAATCTTGCGCGAGGCGGTCTTCTTGTGGAAAGCGCCCTTCGCCGCAGCCTTGGCGATCGCGGGAACGGTCTTGGCCAGGGCAGCCTTCGCCGCCTCCGGGTCCTTCGTCTCGACGGCCTCAAAAACGGCCTTCACGCCGGTCTTGATGCTCGACTTTACGGCGTTGTTGCCTTCGCGGTGCTTCACAGCCTGCCTGCTTCTCTTCTCTGCGGATTTGTGTGTAGCCAAAAAAACGTCCTCCTTCTTCTTCGGTCTTGTGAAATAGGCTGGTTTATCTATAGGATTTTGCCGGGCCTGTCAAGCTGAAAATCGTTCGGGAACCGCAGCAGCAACATCGGCCCGGCATTCCTGCGGTAAGGTTCCTCGGTCCGGCATCTCCGCAATGCATCCCCCACTCTTGATCGTCGGCGGTTACTTGCCGATCCGGACGTGAAGGAGCCGGCCAGGTTTCTGCTGTGAATATTATTCTCGCCTTTCCCTTCAGAAGCCCCTCCTGTGCGTAAAAAATTCGCACTTGACGATGGCAAGTTCCGAGGGAAAGAGCCCTCATAATATTATTAAACAATATATTCCAATAATTTACGCATTTACACGGGGGATGTATCTTGTTGGTACACCCCTTGCTCTAAGGAAGCAGACAAAGATTCGGAAGAGAGGGAAGTTGATTTTGCGGGAGCAAGGGTTTATTGATAATCTCGGGGCAAGTTATTGGGTAAAAACTCAAATCATAAAAGGAGAAAGAAGATGAAAAAATTGGTGTTGGCTGTAATGATGGTTTTGTTGGTTGCCGGTACGGCAGCAGCAAAAAACTACGAAGTGACAAAAAAGGCAGGCGATTACAGCGTGGTGGTCGCCATCGACAAAAATCCACCCACGACCGGTGATAACAACCTTTCCGTTTCCGCAAAAGATGGCGCCGGCGCCGATGTCAAGGACGCCAAGGTTTCCGTAGAGTATTCCATGCCGGCCATGCCCGGAATGCCGGCCATGAATTATAAAACCAACGCGGAATGGACGGGCAAGGAGTATAAGGCGAAAGTGAACTTCTCCATGTCCGGATCCTGGAACATGGTCATTAAGATAATCCGCGCCGGCAAGACGGCACAGGTTAAGTTCACGGTGGATGCGAGGTAGGAAAATGTCAAAGTTTTTCCTTGGATTTTTCGTGCTTATTCTTACGGCCGCGCAGGCCTTCGCCGCAGAAGAGACCGTGAAACTCCCGGACCTGATCCGGGAGGCTTTAAAGAACAACCCGGAGATCCATGTTGCGGAGGCGCGGGCAAACGGCTCGACACACAAGATCCCCCAGGCGACGAGCCTTGCCGATCCGATGGTGATGATCGGCTATGAGAATGAGGGGACGGACAGTTTTTATACCTTTGACAGGGAGACGAAAGGGATGCCCGCTGATTCACGCTGGATGTTTTCGCTGTCGCAAATGTTTCCCTATCCGGGCAAACTCGCGCTGAAGGGGGAAATGGCCGCGCGCGATTCGGAAAGCCTGAAAGCAATGGCCGATGCGACAAGGCTGGCGACGGAGGTCCGGGTCAAGGAGCTCTACCATGACCTCTTCCTGGCCTATACCAACATCGACCTGATTGCGGACCAGGCGGCGCTCTTTTCCCGGGTGGAGGATGCGGCCCTTGCACGCTATGCCGCAGGCATGGCGCAGCAGCAGGAGGTATGGATGGCCCAGACGGAGAAATACATGCTCCTCGAACGGGAAGAGATGGAGAAACAGAAGATCCAATCCCTGAAGGCGATGCTGAATGCCGCGTTGGGCAGGGACGCGCTCTCTCCCCTCGGCAGGCCTGAAAAGCCGCAAAATGTTATCAAACCGTACCGTCTGGATGAACTGATTCAACTCTCTCACGATCGATATCCGATGATCAAATCCAGGGAAAAGATGGTCAACGCAGCCGATGCGAAGGTCCGGATGGCAAAGAAAGAATACTATCCTGATTTTACGATCGGGACGAGTTATTTTGCCAGAAGCTCTCAATTCCCGGACATGTGGAATCTTACGGCAACGATGAATGTCCCCATCTTCTACAAGACAAAACAGCGGGAGGGGGTCCTGGAGGCCGAGGCAGCCCTTCTGGAAGCCAAGAGGAATGTTGAGGCGACCAAGCTGATGGCTTCGTCCGCGCTGCGGGACAACCATGCCATGTTGAAAACGGCGGAAAACCTGATGGCGCTTTACAGGGATGGGTTGATTCCCAAGAGCCACCAGGGTTTCGAGCTCTCCCTCTCCGGTTATGTGACCGGAAAAATTGAAGCGATCACCGTCATTACCATGCTTAAAGCTCTGATTGATTACGAATTCTTATACTGGAGGCAGTTTGCCGACAGGGAAAAGGCCGCGGCAAGGCTGGACGGGCTGGCGGCAATCACGGATTACGGGGTGGACGCAAAATGAAAAAAAGAACCATCATGATCGGTGTTATCTGTTTGCTTGTCGTTGTTGTCGGCGCTTTCTCATATTTCTACAGAACGGAGTTGAAAACTGCGGCAATAAAACTTGGCATCCTAAAAGGGGAGACGGAAGGCAAGCAGGCGGCGGTTAGTCAGCAGGGAGGCGGAGCCTCGACGGCTGGACATCAGCAACACGGAGCGCCCCCCGCTCCGCCGGAAGCAAAGGCAGCCTCGGGAGAGGCGAAGCAGCCGGAGGAAACGCCTACGGTCGAAATCCCCACGGACAAGCAGCAACTGATCGGCGTCCGAACCGTCAAGGCCGCAATCAAACCGTTGTACCGGGTTATCCGGACCGTGGGCCGCATCGAGTATGATGAAAGGAAACTGGCGACCGCCAATACAAAAATCGAGGGGTGGATCGAAAAACTCCATGTCGATTACACGGGACGTTATGTGCAAAAGGGAGAACCGCTGGCGGAGATCTACAGCCCGGAGCTGGTGGCGACTCAACAGGAGTTTTTAAATGTTCTGCGTTGGGCGGGTCAGAGTCAATCGGTTAAGGATGAACGCACGGCCATGCTGCTTGTCAAAGACGCCCAGACCATGCTGGATGCGGCAAAAGAACGGCTCCGGCTTTGGGATATCAGCGATGAACAGATCAAAAAGATCGAAACGACGGGCAAGCCGATCCGAACGCTGACCATCTACAGCCCCGTCAGCGGCTATGTCCTCCAGAAGATGGCCGTCCAGGGCATGCGCGTCATGCCGGGAGAAAAGCTTTTCGATGTCGTCGATCTCTCCAGCGTTTGGATCGTCGCGGACATCTACGAGTATGAATTGCCGCTCATCAAGCTGGGGCAAACGGCCCGGATCGGCCTCAGCTATTTTCCGGGGAAGGAGTTCTCTACCCAGGTGGATTATATTTATCCCGCTTTGGCGAGCGAGACGAGAACCGCCAAGGTGAGATTTACGATCCCCAACCCCGGAGGCGAGCTGAAACCACAGATGTTCACCACCGTCGAAATCAAGATCGACCTGGGCAACAGGCTCGCCGTGCCGTCGGAAGCGGTCATCAATACGGGGGTGAGGCAGATCGTCTATGTGGACAAGGGAGAGGGGTATTTCGAACCGCGCGAGGTGACGACCGGTCTCAAGGTCGATGACATCGTCGAAGTGACGGGCGGGATCAAGGCGGGAGAGAAGGTCGCTTCATCGGCGAACTTCCTGATCGACTCGGAAGCCCAGTTGAAGGGCGTAACCGCGCTGAAAATAAAAAAGAAATAAGGCAAACATCACGACTCCGTAAAAGTCGCAAATCTCCCTCCCCCTTGACGGGGGAGGGTCAGAGCCTGCCCCGTGCTTGATACGGGGGTGGGGGTGAGAAACGGCAGTATCCCTGTGTGTTATTTCCCCCTCCCCTTGGTCCCCTCCCGCCGGGGGAGGGGAAAATTTACTTTTTCCGAGAGCATCAAACATGATTGCGAAAATAATCGATTACAGTGCGCGCAACAGATTCATCATCTTTCTTCTGGTGGTTTCGCTGGCGCTCTGGGGATACTGGGCCTTGACGAAGACCCCGCTGGACGCCATTCCCGACCTGAGCGATACGCAGGTCATCATCTATACGGAGTGGCAGGGCCGGAGCCCTGATCTGGTGGAAGACCAGATCACCTACCCCATCACTTCCACGTTGCTTGCGGCGCCGAAAGTCCAGTTCGTCCGGGGGTTCTCCTTTCTCGGAAGTTCCTTCATCTATGTCATCTTCGACGAAGGGACGGACATCTACTGGGCGAGAAGCCGGGTCCTGGAATACCTGCAGGCGGTGAAGGCGAAAATCCCGGCCGACGTCAATCCCGTTCTGGGTCCCGATGCCACGGCGGTCGGCTGGGGATTTTCCTATGCGGTTGTCGACAAGACAGGCGGGCACGACCTGGCGGAGCTCCGCACCATTCAGGATTATAACGTAAAGCTGGCCATTGAAAGCGTGCCGGGCGTCTCTCAGGTCGCAAGCCTTGGCGGGTTTGTCAAACAGTACCAGATCACCATCGATCCGAACCGGCTTCTGGCCTACAATATACCCCTCATGGCGGTGATGGAGGCGGTCAAGAAGAGCAACCGCGATGTGGAAGGCCGGGTTCTGGAGTTCTCCGGGATTGAATACATGATCCGGGGACGCGGCTATATTAAAGGGCTGCAGGATCTGGCCGGGATCGCGGTCAGCACGGATGGCCGGGGGACGCCGGTCCTGCTGAAGGATGTGGCCGACATCCGACTCGGGCCGGAGATCCGGCGGGGATTGGCGGAACTCGACGGCAAGGGCGAGGTGGCAGCCGGCATTGTCGTAGTAAGATTTGGCGAAAACGTCCTCAACGTCATCGAAAGGGTCAAGGAGAGGATCAAAAAGGATATCGTCCCCAGCCTCCCCAAAGGGGTGGAGATTGTCACCACCTATGACCGCTCCGACCTTATCGAGCGCTCCATCGATACCTTGAAGGAAGAGATCCTCAAGCTGTCGATCGCGGTCAGCGTGGTCTGCATCGTCTTTCTCTTCCATCTGCCCAGCGCCCTCGTGGTCATTCTCACGCTGCCCATTGCCATCCTCATCTCCTTCATCTGCATGTTTTATCTTGGGCTTACGTCCAACATCATGAGCTTGAGCGGCATCGCCATCGCGATCGGCGCCATGGTGGACGCCTCCATCATCATGGTGGAAAACGCCCATAAAAAACTGGAGGATTGGGAGGAGGCGGGCAGACCCGGGAACCGGACGGATGTGATCATCGAGGCCGCCAAGGAGGTCGGCCCTTCGCTTTTCTTTGCGCTTCTGGTCATCAGCGTGGGTTTTCTTCCCGTTTTCACGCTGCAGGCGCAGGCGGGAAGGCTCTTCAAACCCCTGGCCTACACGAAGACCTTTGCGATGCTCTTTTCCTCCTTTCTGGCCGTTACACTGACCCCTGTTCTGATGACCCTTTTTGTCCGGGGCAAGATCAGGCATGAAGACAGAAACCCGATCAGCATCATCCTACGCAAGCTCTACGAGCCCGTGGCGGCCGTTTCGCTGCGCTTCCGGAAGAGCGTCATTGTTATCGCCGTGATCGTTATGGCCCTGACCGTCTATCCCTTCATGAAATTAGGGTCGGAATTCATGCCGCCGCTTTACGAAGGGACGCTTTTTTACATGCCCGTTACGGTGCCCGCGGCGGGGATCACGGAGGTGTCCAAGTTACTGCAACTGCAGGACAGGTTGTTGAAGAAGTTCCCGGAAGTGGCCCAGATATTCGGCAAGGCCGGGCGGGCGGAAACAGCCACCGACCCGGCGCCGCTCGAGATGTTCGAGACGGTCATCAATCTGAAGCCGGAAGCGGAGTGGCGGCCGGGCATGACCGTGGAGACCCTGAAAAATGAGATGAACGACGCCCTCTCCATTCCGGGGGTGGCAAATTCCTTCACGATGCCCATCAAGGCGCGGACCGACATGCTCTCTACCGGCATCCGGACGCCCGTCGGGATCAAGGTGTTAGGGGCCAATCTTGAAGAGCTTGAGCGGATCGGGAAGGAGATCGAAAATGCGGTGAAGGATGTCCCCGGCACCAGAAGCGCCTATGCCGAACGGGTGACGACCGGATATTTTCTCGATTTCAATATCAAGCGCGAAGAGATCGCCCGTTACGGGTTGAGCGTGGATGATGTGCAGGAGATTGTCCAGACGGCCGTGGGAGGGATGAACCTGACCACTACCGTGGAGGGCAGGCAGCGTTATCCCGTCAATGTGAGGTATGCGCGGGAGCTGAGGAATGACCTGGAAAAGCTCAAGCGGGTGCTGGTGCCGGTGAAAATGGGCGCTCCCTCTTCCGGCGGTGGAATGGGGACGGGCGGGCCCCCTTCCGGCGGCGCCCGCCCCCTTCTCCAGGTGCCGATAGGGCAACTGGCGGAGATCCGGATCATCAAAGGCCCGACGGCCATCAAGAGTGAAGAGGGGCTCCTTTCGTTGTATGTCTACGTGGATTTTTCCGGCCGGGACGTGGGCGGATACGTGGACGATGCGAAGAAAAAGGTGGCCTCCCTGAAGATACCCGAAGGCTACCGGCTGGAGTGGAGCGGCGAATACGAGTACCTGGTGAAGACACACGAACGGCTGAAAGTGGTGCTGCCGCTTACGGCACTGATCATTTTCGTGCTGATCTTTCTCAACACCAAGAGCATCACCAAAACCATGATTGTTCTTCTGGCCGTGCCGTTTTCGCTGGTCGGTTCGTTCTGGCTGCTCTATTTGCTCAATTACAACATGAGCATTGCCGTCTGGGTCGGCATCATCGCCCTCGCGGGGCTGGATGCGGAAACGGGCGTCGTCATGCTCCTCTACCTCGATCTTGCCCATGAGAAATGGCGCAAGGAAGGGAAATTGAAGAGCCTGCAGGATCTCCGGGAATCGGTCATGTACGGCGCGGTCAAGAGGATTCGACCCAAGATAATGACGGTCAGCGTCATTCTGGCCGGCCTGATCCCCATCATGTTCAGCCACGGCACCGGCGCCGATGTGATGAAACGGATCGCCGCGCCGATGGTCGGAGGCGTCGTCACGTCCACCATCCTCGAACTGGTGATCTATCCCGCCATCTATATGATCTGGCGCGGGAGGGAGTTCAAGAAAAAATGAATACAGGTGGGACACCAGTGAAAAAAAGCGCGGCATCAATCCGCGCTTGCCAGCCGGGGCCGGTAGTGCGAAAATATTCCAAGACATCGCGGCTGTATCGAACGGTGACGGGTTCCTTCGTCGGCCTCTTCTGAGCTCCCCGCTGCCCCGACTTTCGTTTCGGCAATACCGCCAATAGCTCCTGTGGCAAGACCTCGGCGGCAGGTCGGAAACGCTTCATATCTTCCCTGGTCAATTCCCGGACCTCTCCGGGTTTATCGGTCAGCGGTTTCCTCTTCATAATATCGAACCTCCCTGCTGTTCCTGCCTGTTTTGCGGTAACATGCCGTTATCATTTTTGGGGTAACAAAGGTATTGCTTGGCGGAGGGGGTGTGAGCAGCAATGGAAATTGCTATTCCGCCACTTCCGGCAGGTCAAGCAGAAAACGCCATATCGGAACGACAGAGATCGCTCCGTGCCCGGTGTCGATCCGCTCGTCGTCGTTTCGCGTCACAATCGTTCCGGTCGTGAGGCCCAGCTCGGCCATCGCCTCGCTCAGAGCCGCCATCTCCCTTTTGCGTGTCTGCGGTTCGGTCAGAGATTCGCACACCTGGATCAGCATCCGCGTGCCGTCACGCATCGGGACAATGAAATCGACCTCCTTGCCGGTTTTCGTTTTGTAGTAGTAAATTTCCGCATAAAGACGTCGAAGCGCCGTGAACGTTAGATTCTCAAGCAGATGCCCGAAGTTGGCGAGAATCCCCGAGGACACCGAGTTGACCAAGGCATGATCTACGCAGTAGATCTTCTTCGGATTGGTGTTGCTGCGTGCGAGGGATGGGTCGAATATTCGTACCGTGAACAGGAAATAGGCATCCTCGAACCATTCGAGATAATCCGATACCACCGACTTGGGAACCTTATGGCCCAAAGACTTCAGATACCCCGTCAGGCTGTTGACAGAATAGAGCGAAGCCGTGTTGTCCACCATCCGGTGAGCCAGATCGGTCACAGCCTTCGGATGGGACACATCGTGCCGCTCAACCAGGTCCCGAAACAGAATGGCATGAAGGTACTCCTGGTGGGTCTTGATCCTCAAGCCCCGCTTCAGGCCGGCCACCTCGGGGAAGCCTCCGGTTTCCCAGTATTCATCGAACGCCTTCCGGACAAGGAGACGCTTCTTCGTGGACAGAGGATCGGCGCTTTCGATTCCCTTCCAATCCAAAAACTCCCGGAACGAGAACGGGAACAGTTCCCACGACAAGGCCCGCCCACGCATCTGCGTGGCAATCTCCTTTGAAAGCATCTGCGCCGATGAGCCTGTGAGATAAATCTGGCATTTTTCGGTTCGCATCAGGCGGTCCACAAAGGGTTCCCAACCAGGGATTGCCTGAATTTCGTCGAAGAAACAATAAACCGTCTCGGTATTTTTCTTTTCCGGAAAGATAGAGTAGTAGGCCTCGGCGATCTTCCCGAGGCCGTCCTGTCTCAGATTGTGAAGACGGTCGTCGAAGAAATTCAGGTAGAGGATGTTCTCATGCGGGACTCCGCCGGTAAAAAGACGCTCCATGATCTGGAACAGGTACGTCGATTTGCCGCTCCGGCGCACCCCTATACAGACGGCAACCTTGCCGGAAACCATCTCGATACGCAGGCGTCTGGGAACCCCAGTCTCCAGTTGGGCTTCCTGGAAGTCAAGAATGATGGATTTGATCGTCTCAATCATCGGATTGTTCCTGGACATTATTTTTACCGGTTAGAGCATTAACTGGTAAAAAATATAACCGGTTTCGAAGCAAGTGTCAAGGGAAAATCCCGGTTGCCGGAAACAGACTCCCTTCTGCATCTCTCTGCGGCACCCATATAGTTGTTAGCAAAATATTCGCTTTACTTGACTTGGGTCAAGGATTTATCTTTCTTTCGCGATTATGATGGAGACAAGATCGGGGAGAGGAGCGATTTCCGAATCCGCAGGATCTTAAAGGAGTCAGCCATGCAATGCCCGGGACAGGACATGCGCTACTGGAAACCGGGGGCCATTTTCGACGCCCCCTGCCCCAAATGCGGAGGTTCGGTTGAGTTTTTCAAGGACGAGTCCACCCGCAGGTGTCACCATTGCGGGCACAAGATGGTCAACCCGAGGATGGATTTCGGTTGTGCATCCTATTGCCAGCACGCCGAGCAGTGTCTGGGAGAGCTTCCGCCGGAGCTGCTCGCCCAGAGGAGGGATCTGCTGAAAGACCGGGTGGCCATCGAAATGAAACGCTACTTCAAACGGGACTTCCGTCGCATCGGTCACGCCACGAAAGTGGCCCGATACGCGGAACGGATTGCGAGGGAGGAACGGGGCGACATGGTGGTGGTTCTCTGTTCCGCCTATCTCCACGATATCGGCATTCCCGAGGCGGAACGCAAGCATGGCAGCGCCAAAGCAAGATATCAGGAAGAGGAAGGGCCGCCGATCGCCAGAGAGATTTTGGTAAAACTTTCGGCAAGCCGGGACATCATTGATGAGGTCTGCGACATCATCGGCCACCATCATCATTCCCGTGCCGAGGAGACGGTCAATTTCAAAATTCTCTACGACGCCGACCTGATTACGAACCTGGAGGAAAAGGAAGAGCCGGTGAACGGGAAAAGGCTGGCCGACATTATCGAAAAATCATTTTTCACGGCAAGCGGCCGGAAACTGGCCGGGGAACTTCTGGTGAAACGCTCATGACAGTCTGCCGTCACAAAGGGGGATGATAATTGTTGGGCACCCCCATCCCCACCCTTACCCTCCCCTTGAAGGGGAGGGAAGTTTGATGCAATGATTTCATTGAGTTGAATACTCACTTTCGAGTGAAGAAATGGGAATACGGACATTATAAAAGGAGGATATAAAATGAAAATCAAACGCAAGATTATCAGAATCGATGAAGAAAAATGTGATGGCTGCGGGGTGTGCGTGCCGTCCTGCGCGGAGGGCGCCATTCAGATTGTCGACGGCAAGGCCCGCCTGGCGGCGGAAAAATATTGCGACGGCCTCGGCGCCTGTCTCGGGGAGTGTCCCAGGGATGCCCTCCACATTGAGGAGCGGGAAGCGGAGGACTTTGACGAAAAGGCCGTGGAGCATCATCTGAAATCGGCGGCGCAGCAGCCTCAAGCCGCGCCGACCCTGGCCTGCGGCTGCCCTTCGACCCAAATGCAGAGCTTTGCCGCAAAGCCCGCCTCCTGCGAGGAGGCCAACAAACCGGCTTCTCATCCAAGCCATGCCTCCGCCCTCTCCCATTGGCCGGTGCAGATCGCGCTGGTGCCGCCGACCGCGCCGTTCCTGAAGGGGGCGGATTTGGTCGTTGCCGCCGACTGTACACCGTTTGCCTACCCCGATTTCCATCGGGATTTTCTCCAGGGCAAGGCGCTGATGGTTGGATGCCCGAAATTCGACGATGCGCCGGCTTACATCGAGAAATTCAGAGACATTTTCAAAATGTCGGGAGTGAAGAGCGTGACGGTGGTTACGATGGAGGTGCCCTGCTGTCAGGGACTGCCGGTAATCGTAAAAAGAGAGATGGCGGCGGCAAACGCGGATATCCCGATGCGTCACGTGACCGTAAGCGTGCGTGGGGAAATTCTCGGAAGGGAATAGCCGAAATCCCTCCCGACATCCAACGATTCCCGCTCTCCTTGTAATCTAGCCCGCCACCCGTTGCCTGATGCTCCGGGTGGCGGACTTGATCGTTAGCATCCGATTACCAACACGTTTTATATCATGTAGTTATCGTGCGTAAGGTTTTCCCGTTTTGCCTTCTGACGCATCACCATGTCGGCCAGGGTGTATTTTCTGAAAATCCGCGGCATGCCCTCCACCGCCGTCATCTCTCCAAAGACAAAATAGCCTTCAATTCATCTTCCGTAATTTCTTTTTTCCGTTTCAGCGTCCAACCGCCAACCCACCTCTTGATCACTTCAAGATTTTTCGCCTTCTCCTCGTCTGTCGCCCCCAGATATCTGTACATGTTCCCCGGTTTGCCGTCTTTCACGTTCGTGCCGTCGTCAAGCCTCCTCATCAGCGCGCCGGTATCCGATCCGTTAACCAAGACCATGAGGTTTGAGTAGGTATCGATTCTGGGGCCCTTCATCTTTCCCTTGAATCCCTCTTTGTCCTTGTCAAATTCTTCGATTGTCGGAGCATTACTGCCGTGACAAGCAAGACAGCGCGCGGAAATGATCTCCTTTATGCCCTTCTCGTAGGTCACCTCATCTTTTCCTGCTGCAATCGCAGCTCCGGCAACGAATGCCGCCAAAACAACCCCTCCAACCACTGTCATCGTCTTTCCCATCGTTCTCCTTCTCCTTTCATTTAATAACTATTCTGATTCATTTGTTTATGCTATAGATTACCTGTTCTGCGGGCGTTCCTCGTCATCAATTTTCAGGATCTCTTCGGATTGGTGTTGCTTCTCCGCTTAACGACGATGTTCGCATAGAGAATTCCTTTCTCTCGAACATCCTTGCCAGTATCTGATCGACAAAACGCTGCCCTCCTACGATCATCCCCTCTTCGTCCAGCAGAATTAGGGTAGGTACACCGCGGATACCATAGGTTTTCGCCACATCGCCATTTTCATCGAGCAACATCCGGTAGGGGATTTCATATTTGCCCGCAAAGCGGGAAACCTTGTCCCGGGATTCCTGAATGTCTATGTTGACCATGATCAGCCCGATCTTGGCGTAGCTGGCATAAATATCCTTCAGATGTGGGATTTCTTCGCGACAGGAGGGACACCAGGTCGTGCCGAAAACCAGCAGCACCGGTTTCCCCCATTGATCGCTCAACGTGAATTTCCCGCCCTGTATGTCTTCCAGAGTAAAATCTGGCGCCTTGTCTTCTCGAACATCTGTTGCCTTTGAAGCGCCTCGCTGAGCAAACCAATCCGGCATGGCCATAACGACAAACACCGCTATGACGGCAAATGCAATCCCGGATATGAATACCTTGTGTTTCAACTTCATATCTTCTCCTGTCCCTGACCGATCAACTTATCTTTTCTTCCTCTGTCAGAAGTCCATCCGACAAACGCAGGGTCCGCCGGGCATACCGGGCGCACTGGGGATTGTGCGTGACCATAATGATGGTCATGCCGTCGGCGTTGAGCTGCTGCAGGAGGTTCATCATCTCCCGGGTGTTCTTCGTATCCAGGTTCCCGGTGGGCTCATCGGCCAGCAGGATGGGGGGCTTGTTCACCATCGCCCGCGCAATGGCCGCCCGTTCCAGCTCCCCGCCGGAGATCTGGCTGGGGAGCCGTCCGCCCTTCCCGGCAAGACCTACCCGGTCAAGGGCCTCTTCGGCCATGGCCCGTTTCTCTTTTTTTCGGATGTTGACCGGGGTCAGCGGAAGCATCACATTTTCCCGCACGGTCAGATAAGGGATCAGGTGGAAGCTCTGGAAGACGAAGCCCAGATGGTTCCGGCGAAAGTCGGCCCTCTCTTCGTGGCCGAGGGCATAGACGTCGATCTCACCCACCCGGTACTTTCCCCGGCTGGGGCTGTTCAGCGCCCCCATCACGGTCAGCAGCGTTGACTTGCCCGACCCCGACTCACCCATGATCGCGATCCACTCACAGGACGCAATGCCGAAGTTGATGCCGCGAACGGCCAGGACCGCGGCCTCTCCCTCGCCGTATTGTTTACTCATGTCGTCGACTTGGATATAGCTCATGTTCTTCCTCCTAACAGGCTGTTGAAAAACGCCCGTCTGCTGCGTTTCCCTTATCCTTCGCCGTTCAACGTACCAGAAAGTACGCCTCACGGCTCAGGATTTCGGAGGCCTTGCATCCGGACATTTTTGAACAGCCTGGATCATCCATCGGCTTTTTCAATAGCCTCCTAAAGGGCCCGCAGGGCTTCACAGGGGTCCAGCCGCGCGGCTAAACGCGCCGGATAGTAGCTCGCCGCAAGGCCGAGAACAATGGCGAGGGCCAGGGCCGCCCCGGCCAGCCAGGGGTCCACGGGAACGGCAATGCCGTGGCCGGCGTGGCCGCCTCCGCCGGCAAAGAAAAGGAGCGCGATCTTGGTCGCCCCCAGGCCCAGGAGGTAGCCCAGCACCCCGGCCAGAACCGAAACGATCCCCGCCTCCAACAGAATGATCTTCATGATATGGCTGCTCCGGAAGCCGATGGCCCGGAAGATGCCGATCTCGGCGGTCCGCTCCCGCACGCTTCCCATCATGGTCACCAGCACCACCAGCGCGCCCACTAAAACCACGATCGCCGAAAGACCGTAGGATGCCCTACGGAACTGGTTCAGCGTCTCCATCCGACCCTCCACCACCTGCTTGATCGCCATCACGTTGGCCCCGGGAAGGATTACGGAGATCTGCCGCACCATCTCCTCGATGGGGCAACCGGAGCATAAAGCGGCGACTTCGGCCAGGGAAATCCGCCCTTCCTTGTGCAGGACGGCTTGGGCGGTGGCGAGGTGCGTGAAGAGGATGTGGTCATCCTGGGAGCCGGTGGCATCGAGGATCCCCGAAACCACAAGACTCCGGCCGTTCACGGCCACGGGTTTCCCCACGCCGAGTCCCAGGACCCGGGCAGCTTCCGCCCCGGCCAGAACCCCCTCCTCATCCGGAAGTTTCCCCTGAACCTTCCACCAGGGGCGGAGTTGGGAAGCGACCTGAAAATCCATCCCGGCCAGCACCGCCTTGCGGCCCCCGATTCCAACGGCCCCTAACAGCATCGGTCCCACGGCGGCCACGTTTTTGGCGTTTGCGATCTCCCCGATCTTCGCCAACTCCTCCTCGTGGATCTCCTGCATCTCGAAAAGAACCCCGCCCAGCGAAATCCCGCCATAGCTCATGGAGAGGTTTTCGGTCTTGGGAACGATCAGGATGTTGGCCCCGTACTCCTCTAACTTGCTGTTGATGTTCTGAGTGAGGGTCTCCGCCAGGCTGATGAAAACGACCACGGCCGTCACGCCGATCGTCAAGCCTACGAGTACGAAAGCCGCTTTGGACTTGCGCCTTCTCAGGTTCCGAAGCGCGATATCCCACAGGTTCATCTTCCGCCGCCCTTTCCGAAGGTGAAGTATGGCTTCCCTTCCAGAATATCTTTCACTTTGAGGACGACTTTCTCCCCTCGGATTTCCCGCGCGAGCGGGCTCGGATTGCATCCCCCCTGAACCTCGTTGACCCGGACCGAAGCAAAACGGCGCCCGCAGTTGTTGCAGACCATGAAATCCCCCTTCTGGGTGTAGCCTTTTCCCGCTTCAAAGCAGACGTCACAGGCGTCGAAGGCCGCCCGGATCACGCCATCGGAGCTCTTGAGAAGAAAGTATTTGATGGTAACGCCGTTGCCGGCAGGGTAGCTGTAAAACCGCGCATCCCCGTTCCGGAAATCCTTTACAGGGTAAACGACCTCCGCAACCGGATTGGCCGCTGCAGCCCCTTGGGTTGCCAACAGGGAAGCGAGCATACCCGAAAGCGCCAAGATGCCGGCGAAAGCCGATATCGCCCGCCGCATACCTATCCTGCGCCTAACCTTTTTTTCAGTCATAACACCTCCTTGGTCAATTTGATGGGGCGCCGCCCGATCCGCAGCACAACCCCCGCCCCTGGGCAGATGCCTGCAACGGGGTGATGGTTTGATTAAAGGTCACCTTGGCGCTCCGCCTTTCCTGTTCCAGCCAAGCGACGAAATAGGCATCCGGATCGGTTTCGGAGGGGAATTTTGCCTTCCCCAGCCCCTGACGGAGCAGAAGGTTCCGGACGTGATTCGTCAGATATTCCTGGGAAATGCCGTCCTCCCTGAGGCTGGCCTGACAACTTTCCCAGTTTCCATAAATCTCCTGACCGATCTTCTGCATCTCCTGCCGAACTTGGTCATCGCCCATCTGTATCTTCATTCGGCTTGCCTCCCGGGCGACCAGCCGCTCGTCCACCATCTTCTCCAAGACATCGCATTCCAGGCGCACCAGAAGCGCCCTGCCTTGCTCGCCGGCAAAGAGTCCCTTCCCGTACTCTTTTTCCAGCATGAGCCTGTTGACATTGAGCCTCTCACGCGCTTCGGACCGGGCGATCGGATCCCCATTCACCACTGCCGCCGGCCTGCCGAGCAGGGCATCCCAGGAGAATTCCCAGTCGTTATTTTCTGCATACAAGAAGGCTGCTCCGGAAAGAAGGAGAAGCGCTGCGGCAGCAATCGCAACCCAACGCCGTCTCTTTTTTTTGCGGCGGTCATCTCCATTACAATCGGAACAAAAAACCTCATCCCCGCCCAAAAGCTCTTTTCCACAGCGGCCGCATTTTTTTTGATCCACGATAACCTCCCCTTTCCACTCTCCGCATCGCTATTGAGCAACAGCCATGCCAGCGGGTGAAGCGCGGCGGCTATCATCGCTAAATATTCGGAATATAATGTTATTTATTTTTCGATGGATGATGCTGAAGATGGCGCAACTTCACAGGGTGCGGATTTTTTTCCCATCATGGCCCGCTAAACCGGGAACGATGGGAATCTTTTCAGCACCCTCAAAAGGGACATCCATGATAAGTATTGCCAAAAAGAAAAACTTATCGTGGAAAGTAAAAACCTGCCGGCGACATTCAGCGGCGATTAGCCACTTATGCCCCTTTTTCTGCAACTAATTTTGGTTATTTCGATTGCCTTTCTTACGGGTCTCTGCTATCTTTCTGTCCGATGGGGTATTCATGAGCAAACATGACAAGCTGATAAAGCGATTTCTTGTGCATCCTATTGACTTTACATGGGATGAAATGACGGCTCTGCTGATAGGATTCGGATATACCAGGGTCAAGGCAGGGAAAACCGGGGGATCGCGCGCGCGTTTCGACCATCGGACATCGGATCCGATCATCCTGCATCGGCCACACCCCGCACCGACATTGAAGCGATACCAGATTGAACAGGTTGAAGAAATTTTGAAGAGAGGTGGTTTCTTATGAAAGACACGATGGAATACAATGGCTATTTCGGGTCTGTCCATTACAATGATGACGATAAGGTTTTCTACGGAAAATTGGAGTTCATCCGCGCCTTGGTCAGCTATGAAGGAACGGACGTTGTTTCACTGCGGGCGGCTTTCGAGGAAGCCGTTGACGATTATCTTGAATTCTGTAAAGAGACAGGCAAGCAACCTGAAAAACCCTTCAAAGGCTCCTTCAATCTTCGCCTTGATCCCGAACTCCACAAGCGCCTTGTAAGCAATGCCATGAATGAGGGAAAGACCTTGAACACCTTCGTCAAAGACCTTCTGCAACGGGCCGTTTCCGAGATTAGTTATTGAAGAACTTAACCGCTGCGTCTTTAGCAACTTTCGACCAGTAATGCGCAAGCGCGATTGCAGAAAAATGAAATTTGCCGGTGTAGAGTCGAGATGTGGCGCGGTGGTTTAGATGGGGCCTATCTGTTCCCGACCCTTTTGGTTGC
>Ga0315286_10001821_pt1 | contig 19569 bp, 19 predicted proteins | sample YL17G10_0_MG_FD_205038 | JGI IMG/M metagenome (GOLD analysis project Ga0315286, IMG submission 205038) | Sediment microbial communities from Yellowstone Lake, YNP, Wyoming, USA - YL17G10_0 | ecosystem: Environmental > Aquatic > Freshwater > Lake > Sediment | place: USA: Wyoming | collected... | reverse complement strand
AATTGTCGGTCGAGCCGAGCACGACCCACGTGTTCGGACTTTGCTGACCTATATCAGTCCGGGCCTGGATCGAGTAATATGTCTGGTAAATTTGTGAAGGAAATTGAATCTTGAGCCACTCGCCCGCGTAGCCGCCGAGTGACGAAGCCGATAAGAGGAGGCCCGTAGCCGCGTCATATGTCCCAGAACTCGACGACCAGTAATTCGTCGCTCCTGAACCGGGCGTCTTGTCGAACGCAAAATAAGCCGCCTGGCCGGCCGTAAATTCTGACGAGGCTGTCGCGCTATACGACCCAGCGCCACCGAACGAGTACCCGGCAAGGGAGGTTGTCGCGCTCGTCATGGCGTACGGCGGGAACTCGGCGACCGGGCTGGCGACGTTGGCCGTGAGGGCCGTCGTTCCGTTCAGGGCCCTGAGTGAATAGGCCGCGACGTACGCACTTGTTGCGCCGACCGGTAGTACGGTCGTGAGACCGGCCGTCGGCGTCCACGTCGTCGAGACTGGTGCGGCCGTCCCTATTCCGATGTTCGAAGAAACGTACACCGTCATCGCGTTCGATGCCAGGATGTTCGAATTCGTGACCGCGATCGTCGTGGTCGTGAGCGCGTTCGAGGCATAGACGTTTCCAGGGACGTACAGGGCCGTCCCGGAGGGGGCCGTCGTCGAGATCCCTAGAAACCCCGTGGCGGTCGTGAAGATGGAGCCCGTGTTGAGCGTCAGGATATTCGCACTGGTCGTCGCAAAGACGTTCGAGGCCGTCAGAGCGTTCGACACAAAAGCGTTACCCTGGACGAGCAATCGAGTCGAGCCCGTCGCGTCCGCGGCCGTACTGATACCAACGCTCGTCCGGGCCGTGATCGTGACGGCATTTGCATTTTGGGTCACATTGCTTCGCGTAGTGTTTGCCGTGACTATGGTGAGCGTGTTCGACACGAACAGGTTTCCGTTGACCGACATGAAAGCCTCGGGGAATAGGGTCGTCGTTCCTATTGCGAACGCATTCACGAGAGCGAGCAAATTAGCCGACGCACCAACGTTGATGAGATTGGCCGTGACACCGGTCGTCTGGAGCGCGTTCGAAATCACGACGTTCCCGCCGACCGAAAGGTTAAACCCGGAATTTAGATTTGCAGCCCGGCCTATGAGGACGTTGCTCGTCGCCAGGCCCGTGACGATGTTTGACAGGCTCGAAACGTTCATAAAGCCCGCAAAGACTTGGGGCGTCGTGAATGCGTTCGAAAGGAAGACGTTACCGGTCACAGAAAGTGACGGCCCACTCTGGACTGGCGCGCCGCCTACCCCGACGTTGGACCGAGCCACGACCGTCGCGACGTTGATTCGCCTGGTCGCGATGAGTCCGTCCGAGGTCATGACCGGTGCCACGATCGCATTCGAGGATCCGAGATCGCCCAGGACGTACGCGTTCGTGTTCGATGCGGCCGCCGTCCCGAAACCGAAAAAGCCCGTCGAATTCACGAGGGAGCCTGTATTGAGCCTCGCGACGTTCGCGCTCACCGTCGCATAGACGTTGGTCGTCGTGACGGCGTTCGAGACGGTCGCGAACCCCTGGACGGTGAGGGTCGCGCCGCCGGTCACGACGCGTATGCTCGTCGTCGCGATCGAAAAGATGTTCGCCGAGCCGACATTGAGCGTCCCGGAAAGGATCAGATTAGCCGCCTGAAAACTCGTCACGGCGTTCATGGTCCCGAGGACGGCCAGTGCCGCGCCACCCAATACGTTCGTCCCGACACCGACGCCTCCCGGGCCGGTCACAAAGTTGACGTTCATGACCGAGCCCGTGTTGATCGAGGTCGTGACGTTAACATTGGTCGTCGATACCGAGTTCGAGACCACGACGTTCCCCAGGACGGTCACGGTCGCACCGGCTACAGAGGTTGCGACGCCGACCGGTCCAAAGATGGACGTGACGTTGGCCGAGGTTGTGTTCGCGGCGGTCGTCCACGCGTACTGGAAGGGCGTGACACTGGTCCCTATGAGTGAAGTCCCGTCTGTGACGACGCCCAAGTTGGAAAAGAACAGGGCGGGAGTCCCGAGGACCGCGAGCGTCCCGCTCATGGTCGTGTTCCCGTAGACGTTGACGTCCCCAAAGTACGTCGACTGGGGGGTCGTCGGCGTCGACATCTACTAGTACCTGCGAATTATTTGTAGTCGACACAACGTATCGCCGACTCAAAAAGGTCCTTGATGAATTGAGCGCCTTGGTACGATGTGAGGGTCGCCAAGAGCCCCTGACGGATGTCATCGCCGTTCTGAACCTCCTTGTGGCTCATGATGTGAAGGTGGCCCTGCAATTCCGGACTTAAATTGTCCCATGCGGCTTCGGCCATGGCCCAGTTCTCCTCGGGGCTTAATTTCGGATCAAAATTACTCTGGATCCGGGCACACATGTGACGGTACGCGGCCCTCGAGAGGTTACCGCGCTCAAATGTGTGTTCGGGGTCGGTCAAACAGAGTTCTCCGTTGGAAATGAAGAAGTCCATTGAATTTTATAATGAAATTAAGAGTCTTGGTCTGGACGCGGGATCAGTAAATCTCCGCGTCAGCCTGCCACACAAACTGAGCCTCGTCAATCTGGTTCGATCCTCCGCCCTGTGTGAAACTGAACGTGAATCCGTAATCGGAGGTTACGTAGCTTGTGATGGCCGTATTCGCATAGGATCCACCGGCCGTGATCGATGTGAACCTACTGATGTTCGTGTTCGCCGTTAAATTTGATAGGGTTGTATAGACCGATACGTTTGGATGGACGCGCTTCGTGACGACGAACGGGACCGATGATATGCGGCCCGATATGAGTGCGGCCTCGTATTGAGTGTCAGGATTCGTCTCGTAGAATCTCTGACAATAGACGAGCGTCTGCGTCAGTGGGCGAACCTCGAATGGTGTTGCAATCGTCCCCTCCTCTATTTGAGGTCCGGTGATTTGCAAACGGGTCCCGGCCGAGGCGGGCCATTTCGTCGCCCCGATACACGAGACGGGTGCGAACCCAGGACTGGCCGTCCACCCCGAAGTCACCGCGACGGCCCTATTGTTACTGCTGTTCGTTCCGTACGATACGCCGCCTATAAGCACGTCCAAGTACCCGTCGGTCAAGCTGGATGCCCAAGTGCCTATGATGCACGCTGGCAAGTAAATGATATATTCCGACCACGTCCCGGCCGTAATGCTCACGAGGTTCGCAAAGTATGTGTTGTCTTGGCGCGACCTGAAGACGACCGAGTAGTCCCCGGCGACGGACGTGTTTGCACTGAACGAAAAGACGGCCGGTTTTGCATTTGTCTGACCATACTTGAAATCGAAGATGAATGAAGCTTCGATCGTCTGACTCAGGGGGCAGACCCATGTGTTCCCGGTCGTTCCGGTGAGACCACGAATCACGTAGACGTTCGCACACTGAGTAAACCCGTTGGTCGCCCCTATGGGCACGGCCTGTTTCACACTGAAAGAGACGTTCGAGGTTGCGAGCCCCCCGACATCCACCCGCCACCTATCCACGACCCATGTGTTCGAATTGAAGGATGACGTGTTCGAGACCGTTATTGAGTTTGCGCGAGACGCGACACGGAACGTGCCGTTCACCACCCGGTTCCTGTACCCCGCAAAGTTCTGGTAGGACACGCTGTTCGAGAAATAGCCCTGGCCGTAGACTGTGAGTGCGTACGGAGGTGCTGTCGAGAGCGATGGTGCAGTCAATCCAGCTATAGCCAAATCTGCAGTGATAATTACGTTACTATTCACATTCAGAACGGGGCCGTACAAACCGAGCGACGAAATGTTCGACGTCACGAGCGTCCTGGCCGCCATATTACCCGCGGAGACGTCCAGGTTGTACTGCGGAAATGACGTTCCTATGCCGACGTTGCTGAGGTAATAAATATTCGATGCGTTCGAGGTCCATTGTGACGAGCCTGTGAATGATACGTTCGACGCGGCCGTGACCCGGCCGTACTGGTCAATTGTCACCTGGGAGACATTGGCGCTCGAGCCGTACAGACCTGCGGTCACTCCTGTCGTAGGCAAATTCGTGTTTGAAATTAGTCCAAGGAGATTCGAGGCATTCAGGGTCGAGAGACCATACCCGTTCCCCAAGTAGGACTTGCTGACTAGTGAATTCGTGTTGACAGTCTGACTCACATTAAGGACCGAAAAAGTCAATAGACCATTAATAGTACCTGTAACTAGAAGATTCCCTGTAAAGGTTCCGTCCCCTGAGATGATGTTAGCACACAGGACGTTCCCGGTTGTAGACAGGACATTTGAAGCGATAATCACGTTCGAGGGCGGACACGGCGGTATGCTAATGACCGTCGGTATGTACCCCCCATTGGCGATGCTATCACACATGGTGTTTTCTATTTTTGATCGAGATTATAACTAGAAGGCCGAGCAGCGCGACGCCGACCAGTATCATAAGCTTTTGCTTTTCGCCCGTGCCTTCCCATGGTACGGGCGGAGGGAGACTCACTGGCCGTTCTGGGTTAATCGGGACGTGCTCCGCTTCGAAGCGGAGTAAGAACATGTTTCGACCGAGGTCGCTTCCTGCCCCAGAGGCGTCATAAAAGACGCTTCCGTTATTCGGCTGACGCCACGTTATTGTCAATCGATCTATCTTATCAATTCTAGATGGAAATTCAGTGGTGATCCGATAATTCGCATTGTAGAATTCATCGTTACCCTGGACCTTGATGGGGATCGTCGCGAACGACCCGTAAAAGGCGTTGGCCGTCGGGACCATCAGATTGCTCGTCCCACGGGCCTGGAGGGAATCGGCCGTAAGGTGCGTCGGCGTCCGGAGTTCCAGAATGTCGAGCGTTATGAACTGTGAAGTATTCATACCGGGCAACATGGCCGTCAGGAGCTCAACCTTGGAGACGTTCCGGATCGGGGTCGTCAGGTGCAAAGTGTAATTGTTTGAATTTGGAAATAAAATTTGATCCCTATTGTTTGAGTCTGAGTAGACGATATACTCTTGGGGCATCTCTAGTAAGATCGCAGATCTTATTTACTCTGCTGGATCACGCCTGCGGTTCCCAAGAGACTCGGTCCCTAGGCCTGCGCCTCGCCCCAGAAGAGGTTTGCTTGAACCAATGCAGCGTTGGTTGTGATGTTAGTGATCGTAACGAGAAGCACGTCAGGTCCGTCGGGGAATTGCTGGTTTCCACCGATGACCGAGTTGGACATCTCCTTGAGGCCGGTCAGGTCGAGATTATTCTGATTAGCGGCCTGGACGATTGTTGAGAAAATGCGTTCACCTGGCAGTGCCGCGCCGACGATTAAATTACCCGGATAGATCTGGGCGAAGCTAGGCTGGGATCCGTTGACGACCGCATTGATGTTCACCCACTGGGCCGGATCGAATGTCACGCCGGTAGGATTGAGTATACCGGTTGTATTGACGGTTCTGTCGCTCGTGATTTCGAGCTTCTGAAGCAGAATCTGCGCGCGATTCACGAGTTCGCGTGCGCCGATATCCCCGACAATACCGTTCGACACGGAAGGCGCGAGGCGAATCGCAAAAGCCGATTTAGTTTGAGTCGAGGTTAATGTGATGTTCGTGTTGGCGTAATTGAAAAAGTACCCGCGGTCCTGGTCGAATGAACCATCCATGAGGAGAGCCGAGCCCCAATGGGTAAGGCTCGGCGCGCACGTGACGCTCAGAAGGTTCACGGTCGTCGTGGACGCGTGGTTTGAGGAGGGTGTACCTGTGAACGTGCGGGCGATGTCGTTCACGTTGTAGGTGAGCGGGGACGCGCGCGTCAGACCCGTGAACCCTGTGGCCGTCTTGGCCGTATACGCAACTTGTTCGTTGTCGATGAGGAGGGTTCCGGACGAAGGGAAGAAGAGTGTCGAATCCGAGACGGTGATAGACGTGTCGGTCGGTCCCATGTGCGTCGCCAGGGTCGTCGCCGCCGCGGCCGTCTCGTTCACGATCTCGTAACGCACGGGCATGTTACCCGTACGCATGTAGGCCTCGTCGTTCACGTTGTTGTTCTTGATGCGATGGGCGTAGACCCAATTGCCATCGACACCGCGCATCATAAAGTCGACGAAACCGGCACCGTACCACGTGTACTGGAGACCGAGCATTTGCATCTTGGCCGCGTCAAACTTGAAGCCGGACGCACCCGAGCCGTCGAGCGTGTCGCGGTTAAACAGGTTCTGGGGCGTCCGCAGATCCTTGACCTTGCACGCCTTGATAGGCGAGGCGGCCGTGATCGACGAAGCTCCGCGGTACGGCGGGTTGAACGAGAGAAGACCCTGGCCCTGAATCTGGATGACCTGGTGCGTCATGCCGCGGATGACGAAGCGATCGTCAACCTTGAGTTGGTCGGCAAAGCGCGTGTTCGAGGTGTTGAACGTCGTCGACGTAAAGTCGCCCGCGGCCGCGAAGGCGACGGTCGATGGCGTGAATGACAGCGTGACGGCCGAGGCCGTCTGGACCGCCGTGACCCATACGGCGCCGAGGGACTCGTACCCACCGAGCGTGTAGGCCCAGTCGCCGACCGCCAGGGTTCGGTTGAGGCCCGTGACGCTCACGTTCGAAGACCCGAGCGGAATTGCCGGTACGCCCGTCGCTGTCGAGATGGTGCCGGCGTTGGTCGCGATAATCTGGCCGATCATGAGCTGACCCAGGGGATCAACCTGGATGTACCCGTCCATCTGAAGCGTCGACGTGCGACGAGTCACGTAAAGAGTCTGGCCATCGAACTCCCAGAACATGCCGTTCTGGTCGTCGAACGTACCGACACGGACAGAGGCGCCGTGCCAAGCCGAGATGATGAATCGGGGCTGCTCGGCAAACTGGATCACCGTGCCACCCGGATAATTTATAGTAGAATTTAGAACAATAGTTTTCGAGTCTGTGACGGATGCGATCGTGTACGTTCCGTTTATGGTCGAAGGTGAAGCGACACCCTTGATGATGACGGTCGCGCCATTCTGAGGAGCGCCGTGAGGAATATCGGTCGTGATGGTGATTGTCGTGCCCGAGACGGCCAGGGCCGCGATGTCGTTATTGGGCGCGAAGAGCGTCCCTGAAGACCAAAGCAGGCCCTTACCCGACTGGTACCGGAAAACCTTCTTGGACTGACGGACGATCGCGGCGCCGTGCGAAGGCTGGTTCGTACCCAGGATCACGCCGCCGTCGTAGGGACGGTGTATCGTGTACGAGTACGGCTGGGGGTAAATGTTCGACGCGCCCAGACTGACGGTCACGGTCCGGTCACAGACGACGTTGAAGGTGTTGGCGGACAGAACGTTCGAGACGAAAAAGCTGCCGTTGAACGTCAGGCCCGAAGCGTTCGATGTGATGGGCGTACCGGCCACAAGGCCGTGAGCGTTAGACGTGCGGATAGAGACGTTCGTACCCGGGGTGGTATCGGCGCTGATAAAAGCGACCGGAATCTCCATCCGGGACGCATTGAATATGCCGCCCTTGCGGATGGTGGTGTAAGGCGTCGAAATGTTCGAAAGGCTGGTCAGAATCTGGCCGCGCGCGACGTAATTGCACGTGTTGGCAGTGGCATTCACGTTCGTGACCAGAAAGAAACCTTCGGCCCGACCCGACTTGCGGTCCGAACTCGACAGACCGGACACGGAGATGACGGATCCCGTCGTAACGTTCGATGTGTTTATAAATGCATTTGATGAAAAATAGACGACCACGTTCGCGCCGAGCGTACCATCGACCTGGACGTTCGAGACGGTAAAGTCCGTCCCGGGAACTTCGAAAAAGCTCGGGAACTTGCGGAGCTCCTGGTACGTCTGCCACTTGGTCGCCTGCAGGCCGTACTCAAAGTCCGCGTCGATCAGAGATTGACCAAGAGACACACGCTGACGTTCGATAGCGTCCGTCCCAAAATCATAAGGGCGCGTCTGGACGAGCCCCTGGTAAGGGCTCCCCTGAGTGCCGTTGATGTTCATTACTTAGTACTTAGTTTTTTAGTTCGCCGATTCAATTTCAAGCGTAAAAGCCCAGTCGAGGCCGTTATTATTCATGATATTTCCGAAGCGATCCAGGACCGTCACCGTCAGGCGGTCCAGGCGGTTCGAGCGGTCCGTAAACAGGACTTTCTGGGCCCAGTTGGAGCTCTCCGTGTAATTGAGGATCGAGCCTGACCCACCGGTCACCGGCACCTTGTACGTGATCTGCATGGGGTCGAGCGAGGCCGTCCCGACCTCTCCGATCCAGATGGATATGTAAACGTCGAAATTGATGATGTACGTGTTGGTCGCCGTAACGTTCGTGCCGACCTGGCCGTTCGTGAACCCCATGAGGGCCGCGAGGGACAGGGGCTGGACCCCGAACGTCACCGAGCCCGAAGCCGAAACGAACTGGATCTTGTTCGTGACGGGCCCGATGTTGAACTCGCCGACGCCGGCCGTCACGAGGGCGTTGAGACCATTGATGAAGCTGGTCGCATTGTAGTTGCCCGGGACCAGCGTGTACGTCGTCGTGTTCAAGATGAAGCTGTTGTACGGGGCCCGGACGTTATAGAACCCGACTGGGATCTGAGCGTCCTTGAGGGCAACGCTACGGACTGCGCGATGGCGATTTCCGAGAATCGCCGTGAGCTGGAAAGGATTCCCGTTCAATTTAGAAATGGAAGCCTGACCGGCCGAACCAGTAACAGTCGTCACGTTGGAGGTCGATGCCGTGTCAACGTGAATCTGGTACTTATTCATTATTAGATACTAGGGGTTTTTTTGAGACTAATCCTCCAGCAGGGAGCCACCGATTCCGTCGGCGATGGCATAGTCCCGCATCTGATCGCGGACCATGACCGAGCCGCCGCACAGGCCACCTGGGGTCAGGCCCAGGGTGTAGTAGTCGGCCTTCTCACTCGGGCCTGGGGTGCACTCCATGTTCGGCTTGATCTCGAACAGGCTCTTGGGGTCCTTCTGGACGTTGGGGCCCGGGGTGATGGTGATCTCAGAGCCCGAGTAGCCGCTGGAGCGGCTGCCGCGAACCAGCAGGACCAGGATAGCCACGAGCAGACCGATGATGAGAGCGTGGACCGTCATCTTTGCAACCTTGTAAAGCGCCATTTGATTTTTGTCAACATTATTTTCAGGACCCCCTGCGTTAAAGCTAACGAGGACTTTTCTCTAAAAGTTCTAGAGATGGACCTCACTTTCAATACTGGTGACGGCGCAACTATGAAGTTGAATGATGACGAACAGAACCTGCTGGATGAGATTTCGTTCCAGGTCCCTGAGAAGAAGAGTGTGAGCTTCAAGCCCAAGCCCGCCCGGCCGAGCCCGTTCGCCAAGCGCGCCGCTGGGCCTTCCATGCGTGACTCGGCCCCAGACGAAGGTCTCGATATGTTCGTGAACCCTGGAAAGCGGACCGCTCCGATGCCGCCGCCCCCTGAGGAGTTTGATGACGGTGAGGGCGAGTACGAGGATGAGGAGCCTCAGGGCCACCAGGGTGGCGGTGGTGACAACACGCCGTCCGAGGGGTACAAGACCATCGAGGACGAGAAGGCTGACCTGCTGAATAAGATTGCCCGGCTCGTCAAGAAGGGTATCGCCTCGAGCCAGCGCCTGTCGATCTACTCGGACATCGAGGAGGTCCGGACCGAGTACAAGCGCATGACCTACTCCATCGAGGTCGATCGCTCCATCAAGTTCCAGCGTCGCATGCTGATCGCCTGTGTGACCGGTCTCGAGTTCCTGAACGACAAGTTTGACCCGTTCGACCTGGAGCTGAACGGGTGGTCCCAGAACGCCATGGAGAACGTCGAGGACTACGACGGCGTCTTTGAGGAGTTGTATAACAAGTACAAGACGAAGGTCCAAGTCGCACCTGAGGTCAAGCTGATTATGATGGTCGGCGGCTCGGCCATGATGTTCCACCTGACGAACAGCATGTTCAAGGCGGCCGTGCCGAATGTGAACCAGGTGATGCAGCAGAACCCAGAGCTGATGCGCAACATGGTCGCGGCTGTCGAGCGCACGAACAACAACCAGCAGCAGCAGACTCAGGGCGGCCCTAATGCCCGCCGCGAGATGCGCGGACCGGGTATGGATTTTGGTTCCCTGATGAATATGATGGGCCCAGGCATGCCCCAGGCGACACGCTCGGGCGGCGGTGGTGACACCGAGTCCGTCTCGGACATCGTCTCGATCGATGCGGGCGACCCTGACACGCGCGAGGTTTCCATGGGCTCCGACAAGAAGAAGCGTGGCCGCAAGTCTTCCAAGAAGGAAGTTTCTCTGTAAGTACTAATAAGAGATGGACGATTTCATCAGAAAATTGAAACAGGCTCTGCCGGACTCTGGTGAGGCGCCACCACCCATAGCACCTGGCACGTCCGGTGACTGTATTAAAGACGACAAGTTGACTCAGGGCGATCCGAAGGGTCTGAACTGCTGTTCCCAGAACGGCACGCACGGGAATTGGCGCGCCGGGTTTTTTTGCGCGTCGCCTCAGGGCCTGACGTTCACCAGCATATGGAACGGGTTTCCGGTCTGGTTCTGGATCGTGTTCCTGGTGGTTTTCACGACTGTGATTCTCACTAAAATTTTGTTACGCTAAAGTAACGTGAGATGGTGCTCTCATACGCACCATTTGACGATCCGGTGGCCCCGAAACCGCCATCCTATGTTCCAGAACAGGTCCAGCGGGCCCTGGCCCCACAAACGATAGAGCGTGACGCGACCGAGTGTAATTACCTGATTATGTTCTTCGTGGGTGGCGTGTTCCTTCTAGGATTGGCCGATGCGATGCGATAAGTGAAAAATAAGAGTCCAAACAATTAGGATGGGCCAGTACAGGTTCTTAACCTGGTACCGCCTTAAAAGCAACCAGGACCACCTGTTCCTCAAGATTTCCGGTAGAGGATATCTTGACGAACAGCCCACGTCGATCGAGGACGCCAACCTGTTCGCGACAGAGACGCTCGAGGCCACGAAAGAAATGCACGACATCATAACCCAGGACAACAGGATCCTCGTCATAAAGCTCGATCTTCGTGATTTTTCGTTCGAGGAACTCAATTTTGGGCCCTTTATGAAGTACGTCGTCCAAGCCGCGAATCAGGGTATGGATTTAGCCTTCTTCGAGGTTCTGGGAGCGAGCTCGTACTGGAATTACCTCGCAGCTTTTTTACCAAAGTACACGCGCGATCGGATCGTTCTAAAATAGACAGACGCCCTTGCCGAACACCTTGGTCTCCTCCGGCTCTTCCCCACCCACCCCTGTTTCGAAGCCGCCCTCGCGGTATACCTTCATGCGTTTGCGGTACATGGCGAAGAACACGGACCAATGATCGGCTACGTCGTAAATCAGGGGATCATTAGCCTTTCCGGCGGTTTCACGCATGATGCGCCCTATGGACTGCTTGATGTCCGACTTGGGCGTCGCAAGGATGACCGTATCGAGCGCAGGGATGTCGAGGCCTTCATGGGCCAATTGGAACGTCGCGATGACGGCCGGAGCCTCGGCCGATTTTGCCAGGTCAGCCTCCTTCATACCGCCTATGTAAAGTCCGGACTTAGAGCCAAGTTGCTTTTGCAACCAAAGGCAATGTTCCCGGCGATCCGAAAGAATCAAGACGCGCCGTCCGAGCGCGAGCGCCTCCTCGGCCGTCCGAAGTATGAGTTGGTTCCGGCCCTCGAGTTCAGTCAGGACGTTAATCATACCGGCCATGTTAATCTGGCCAAAGCGCGTTACGGGCGGGGCCTCTTTGAAGGCATCACAAGAGTAATCGAGTGTCACAACCCGTGTTGTCCCTTGGTTCTGCCGCTCGATCCGGAAGAACTCGGGGCCGAGGAACCAGTACAAGAGCCGCGTCAGACCATCCTTCCGTTCGGGCGTCGCAGTAAGTCCGAGAGTGTACTTGGGACAAATTTTAAACATAAATTGAGAGAACGCTGGAGCGCCTATATGGTGGGCCTCGTCGACCACAAGTAGGCCGATCGAGTCAAAGGCGTTCTCTGGGAACTCTCTCATACACATCGTCTGGATCATGGCGATCACAAAGTCCTTGTCCGTGTCGAAGGAATCACCTTGGACCCGGCCTATGCTCGCTCCCGGACAAAACTCCTTAATTTTATCGACCCATTGATTCGCCAAGAACTCCTTGTGGACGACGATCATGGTCCGGACTTTCAGTTGTGCCGAAAGAGCCAGGGCGACCGTAGTTTTCCCGAATCCGCATGGAAGGGACAAAACGCCGCCGCCCTTTTCCTTGAAAGCGGCGACTCCTGCAGCGAGAGCCTCTGGCTGTCGTGTAGTGACTCGTAATTTTCCAGTAAAATTGATCCCAGGAGCAGGAGAACAGGGGGGCCGGGTGTCGGTGGTCGGCGGGCCGAACTTGTCGAGGCCATAATACCTGGGAACGCAAACTGTCTTTGTCTCTTCGAATCGTCTCCAAACTTTGAAGGAAGGGGCGGTAATCCCAAGAGCATTTGTCACTGGTCTGACAGTGAGTTCCTTTTTTATTTCGGGACTGCAATTTTCAAGTAGAATTCCACACCGCGAAAGCGTTCCCATCTTGCATTTTAATGCCGACTATTTTCTAAGTACATAGTAAATGTTTTCACCGGCTCCAGCACCGGCTCCAGCTCCGGCTGCCGCTTACGTGAAGACGGTGGATGAGTGCCTCGCGGACTTCCAGGGGTGCATGACGGCCACCACAATGGCTCCAGCCTTGGCTTCCGCGCCCGCGCCCGCGAGCTTCATGGGTTTGGCTCCGGCCGCCGCACCCACAATCTCCATGGGTTTGGCTCCGGCCGCCGCACCCACAATCTCCATGGGTTTGGCTCCGGCCCCTGCGCCCGCGAGCTTCATAGGGTTGGCTCCGGCCCCTGCGCCCGCATCGGCTCAGTACACGACGGGTGCTGATAACATTGCCAGACTTAATAAACTTTTTGCCGCTTCGCCGATGTTCCAAGGGGGATCTGGTGTCGCATGTGATGATGCAGGCAAGAAATTTTCTAATTATTGGGATTCAAAAGGTGTTATTGTCGTCCCGGCGACGAGCGGGTGCCCCACGGGAATGGCCCTTCCGGCCGGTAAAGACGCTGAACCTATCGGGGGTCTCGTGCCGTGTCTCCCAACGGGTAAAACATTTGGGGACTTGGCAGGACCCGGGGGAACCCCATCTGACATTCAGGACGCCATGCAGGCGTGCTCGCAACAGGCCGTCAACACGCGCGAAAAAATTCTTTTGGGCGGTCAGCCGATTCAAAAGGAGGAATTGACAATTACGACGAGCCCTGCCCCGATAGTATCTAATCAGCCTAAGGATGTGACGGCGAGCGGTTCGTTCACGTTATCGATCGACATTAACATGGCGACGTTGCCAAACGGATCACTGATGCGCGTAATTGGCCAAGGCGATCACCCCGGACACCCGGCCTTGTGGCTTTTCCCCGCAGGCACCGGTGGGAATACTTGGTTTAAATTGCACATTGGCAGTTCTGAAATCGCCCTCAATACACACAAGACGCCTCCTACGTATAATACTTATTACAACATAACGGCCATTTATAACGGTACGACGCGCCAAGCCTTTCTGTATCACAATGGAGTGTTGGCCGGAAGCGCTGTTATGGCCGTTGGTTTCGCGCCGCCCACTCCCTCAACCTTTGGATGGAATCAACAGAACCTGACCGCCCCGACCGTCAAGGTCAGGAACGCGTACTGGTTCAACACGACTCTGACGCCGAACCAGGTTGCGATGATCGCGAACAGCGCCCCGCTGACGAATAGTTCCATGTCGTCGACGTACATGATGGAAGGCTCGCCGTTCGTCCTTTCGGGTTACGGCGGCCCGGGGCCCAACTGGAGGCTCATCTTGATCCTGATTCTGCTCGTGATCCTGCTATGGATCGTGGCTCAAAAAATCTAAGTCTATGGTAAATGGGCGGTGCACAGTCATCGGAAGGCGGTGTGAAATTCGACAAGACTACGGGAGCGGCCTCGCTTTACCGCACGAGTGGCGACACCAAGACGATCGATCAGTTCGTACTCAACGATCAGACCGATCTGGGCGTGTTTATAGATTTGGTCCAGAAAAACATGAAAGATGGTCAGGCGGTATCGAAGGATTACCCAAAGTCCGTCGGGAGCATAAATATGGGTAAGGCCGGGCCAGCTGAGAATGTCACGGGTGGTGCTGATCTTCCACGTCTACAGGCTTGGCAAATCAGGGAACCCGCCGTGCGCGCCGTCGTGTACACTGACGCGGATGGAGAGTCCCGTTTTCTGTATATTAACGATCCTAATAAGATTATCGAACTCGTTAAGGGCGGTTCCAGAACCCAGCAGGGGGCTGTAAAAGCCGTGGCGTTACAGGAAAAGGTGATGGAGGTCCGAGACGCCGGGCAGCAAAAAATGCAGTGCTTGGCCGAGAGCGTCATATCCGTCGTGACGATGGATCAGCGTATAAAAATAGACAATGCCGCGAAAGCATGCATGGCGAAATTTGCGACGCAAAAGTCGGCCGAGGCTTCAAAGACGCCACCAGGCGTCTCGACGTACGCGGCGCAGGGCGTCGTGTACCCTATTGAGATGGGCGGTGGGTACCCTATGTGGGTCGTCGTCCTGTCGATCGCGAGCATAGTGGCCGCTCTCGTCATGGCGAAAAAATCTGTGTAAAGAGTAATTATGGGAAACGCGAATTCTCAGCCTCAGGGAGGCGGCGTGAAGTTGATAGGCGGCTCGATTAGTATGTCCTATTCTTTAGGAACCAATGGAAGCGACACGCTCCTACCGAATCAATTTCTCCAGCCGAATGGATTTCTTCAGAGCGCCAACAAGCGTTACAAACTTATCATGCAAACCGATGGTAACTTCGTCGGGTATCAGGAGGACAAGCCGTTCTGGGCGTCGAATACGAGCGGGCGGCCTGGAGGATTCGTCATCATGCAAACCGATGGAAATCTCGTATTGTATGCGGGGACGGGTCCTACCAATAATCAGGGCGCTTTTTGGTCTTCACAAACGAACGGCAAAGGGGTGCCTGGAAAATATCGTCTTGTGATGCGGAACGATCGGAATATTGTCATATATGATCTGACCAACCAGGCCATATGGGCCTCTAACACGAATATCGCTTCATTAAAAACGTACGAAGGTCCGGAGAACGGCGTCGATTACCCGGGGAATGACATTCAGGAGTTTCCAAATTCCGATCCAAACGACTGCGCGGATCGGTGCAATGACCGGAGCGAATGCGTCGGGTTCGCAACCAATTCGGCCGGTCAAAATTGCTGGTTAAAGAGCTCATTCGGCGCGCCTATCCAGAACGACCAGCGGCCGACCTGGAAGAAGCCCGGTGTCCAAACTTCGGGCGGCGCTTTCCTTCAGGGGCTGCGGGGTGAGGCTGCCCGTAAACAGGCCGAGGCTGTGGCGGCAAAGCAGGCGGCCGAGGCGGCCGAGGCGGCGCGAGTCGCCGCGGAGGCTGAGAAGGCGCGTCAGACGCAGGCTGAGGCCGCACGGGCCGCACAGGCCGAGGCTGCTAGACGCGCCGCAGCGGCTGCCGAGGCCGAGCGGGCCGCACGTGCTGCCGCCGAACAGCGCGCCGCAGAGGCCGCAGCGGCTGCCGCTCGTGATGCGGCTGCAAAGGCCAAGGCGGAGGCTGACGCAAAGGCTGCCGCCGATGCCGCCGCGGCCGCAAAGGCTAAGGCTGATGCTGATGCCAAGGCTGCAGCCGATGCCGCCGCGGCCGCCAAGGCTCAGGCCGCGGCTACACTCGCGGCGCTCATGGAGCGCATCGCGATTCTCGAGGCGGCCGCAAAGGCGCAGGCCGAGCGCGAGGCCAAGGCCAAGGCTGATGCCGAGGCGGCTGTCGCGCGCATCAAGGCTGAGCAGGAGGCGGCTGCTGCGGCCGCTGCGGCCAAGCTTGCGGCGGAGAAGGCTGCGGCAGAGCAGGACGCGGCGAGAAAGGTGGCCCTCGAGCGCGCCGCGGCTGAAGCCAAGGCTGCCGCCGAAAAGGCCGAGGTCGACCGTATCGCCGCACAAAAGGCGGCCGAAGAGGCTGAGAAGGCGGCCATAGTGGCAAAGGCTGCGGCCCAAAAGAAGATGGTCGAGAATACAACCAAGTGTCTGCACACCCTTCGCCAGTGCGTCGCGAACGCAAGAGACGACATTGCGAGCGCCCCTTCTCCGTCTACGGCGTCCGAGGGCGCCGGAGTTTACATGGCGCTTGCGCCCGCGGCTGGCAAGTCCGGGTACACATACGAGGGCGCCCCGTACGCATCGGCCCCGCTCACGACGCGCACGGGCGTGTTGGTCCGGATTCTATTCGCAATTTTTCTGATCCTGTTCGTCCTGTACATGTCTAAGCAGGTCTGATCGAATTAAGAACCCAGAAGGTCTCACCATCCCACACCTTTTTATCCAATAAAACTTCGACAGATTCACCCGATTCAAATTCCTGGATCGGGCGAATCCCTTCTACGCGGCACATGACGCGGTTGTATCTCCAGGGCACCTTCGTACGTAGGACGTTGCCAGTGTCGTCCATACGTAGCTCTATGTACTTGCGCCCGTCCCAATCATAGAACGGACGGGCGATCGTGGCCCTCATCCCTAACTCTACTTGATGGAATTTTTTTATCAGTACAAATTAGGATGACTGACACGTGGAATGAAGCAATCGGTAATTATAATTATTACCCGAACAATAGGCAGTCCACGAATATATGGAGACCCATCACTTTTCTTGGCGGGTATTCTAGGGGTGAGAAACCCGATGAGGTTCATCAGAAGGAGTTGGCTTTGGCCGTGTGCGCCGAGCAAGATGACTGTTGGGGCGTTCGCGGAATGGCTCCGTGGGATACGCAAAATAGTGGATGGACGTACAACCTGTTCGGTTCCGCCATGGTCAAAACTAGCGATGGTGGCCCTGAACCCGGTGTTTCCAGATATAACGAAGGTCGAGGGCGCCGTATGTGGATCAAGAAGGCGGGGACGACCAAACCTTCGCAACACAAGCCTGGACCGGGTATACTGCCCGCGAATGGCGACACGAAAGTCAAGATTTGCACGGATGCCACCGGACAGTCGGGCTGCGCGCCAGTCGGGCGTGGATTTTGGCCGCGGAGTATGCCGAATGCAGGTGGTGCCAATTCAGTCGTGGTACCGATTGGTTACAAGGCGGGCCTGAATCTCAACGTCTTTGATGGTATAGACGAGGCGGCGGATTATGGTGGATCTCGTGTCGGAACGTGTGGAAACTTGACAGCCGACGGCGGCAACAAAGTCTGGAACAGGGATAACCAGCCTGGCGCGTGTTTTGTGAATGGCTGGAACCCGGGTAACCGGCCGGACGGTATAATAGTTTCACAGGTTCCGATAGATCTTACTAATCAAAGTACTTTCAATAACTTGGCGTCCATGGGTGTCGGTCCGAATGACGTCAAAGATATGCGAAACACGTTCTGTGCCGACTGGAACAGAATAGACACACCGCAATGCATCGGTTGGTTGAACCCTCAAAATCCCGGCTCGGCGTCATACAACACCGTCAAGATGGGTCTGTGTTCTTCACAGCCCGACTGGACCACCGATCCTCGGTGCGTCAACGCCATCAATCAGGTTTTCAAGACGGGTTCGGACGGCGAGAAGAACATGGCGAATCAGATGGTCATTCTCAAGTGCGGCACGAACCCCAGCTCGCCCGCCTGCGCGTGTTATAACGCGACGAATCGTTCGGTCGACGATTGTCTCAGGACTCCGGAGCTTCCCGGGTGCAAATCGATCTCCGACAAGGTCGGCAAGTACAAGACGCTGGGTGCGACGTTCATGACGACGGCTCTCAAATCCTTTTGCGCCTGTGATGAATGTACGATCGCCAAGACTGGCAGCGCGGGCACGGTGATCTCTCAACCTGCTGCGGACCAACCAGGTCTGTGCCAAGACAAGATCAATGCGTGCTTCCAGAATATTACCGTCGAAAAAATGTCCGGTGGCAATCTGAACGCAGGCTGTACTATTCAGGATATCAACCCGCCTCCCCCGCCTCCTCCTTCAGGTGGTGGGGCGTCCCCTCCGCCTCCTCCGGGTGGTGGGGCGGTGGCCAGTGGACCTGCTAAAGGCGCGGTTACGACTTCGGCAGCTCCCAATTCCAAAAAAGGCCTTGCTATAGGCCTTGGATTAGGTGGATTGTGTTTATTTCTTATTTTTGCTCTAATCGCCATATTCTTCGTGATGAAGAAGAAGGGAGTCAAGACGGCCTAGGCCGGAACCGCAAAAGAAGGCGGCGCGGCCGAAAGCGTCACACCGCCCGGCATGGCCGAAGGCGTGGGAATGTTTGCGTTGCCACCGCCGCCACCCGCACCCATAGCCACGACGCCGACAAGGCCGCAGCAGCAAATACAGCAGCAGCAAATCAGTATAATTGCGTACACTCCGTACATTCCTGCAAGTCCAGCGAAAATCGCCGAGATAACGTCCTCGAGACCGCCAGACTTGGCCTCGGATGACTGGGCGACGGCGACCGACGTCGTGTTTGTCGCATCGAGCGCGACGAGCGACGAACTCACACTCTTCAGAAGGGCCTGGGCTACCAGATCGCTCTGAATATTTTGCGACGCATTCATCTTGGCTGAATTTGTGGCACCCGGACCGTCGCCACAGATGCCTATATCCAAAACCTTTGTGTTCTTGTTAAAGACGGAAGCGAATGCATCGGTTTTCTGTTTGTCCGTGATGTTCACCTCGACGATGTTCGACACCTTGTTTTTGTAGTCACTGACGGTCTTGGTGTCGGACGGGGCCGTCGCAAAAAACCCACTCTTCGCCTTGGCCGCCTGATCGATCTGGGCGTTGGCCGCGTTCTTGATCGTGTTCTGAAGTTCCTTCGTGTCGACCGAGTCCATGGACGCTAGGGCCTTGACCGTCGAGTTGATCTTCTGTGAGGCATCGATATCACAGCCGCCGCGCAACTCGCCGATCTTGATCGTCATGTCATTGATATTGACGGCCGAGGCGGTCGCAGAGGCAGCCTTCTCGGACAGGAAGTTCGAGACGGACTTGTTGAGAGTCTCGATGTCGATGGTCGATTTAGACGACGCCTTGGCGCCGCAGTCGCCCTGGCCGAAAATACAGAGGCCCTCGGACTTGGCCGTGAAAGGGGTCAGCGGAAGTCCTTTCATATTACTACAGGCCCTGAAAAAAATATAGACTTTCAGTAACGATGAAGTTTGGTCGCCGAAATATCATCATTGCCGTACTTGCCCTGACGATCCTGTTCCTGATTTTCTTCATGGGCCGCCGCCTCAGTTTCGCCGACGCCTCACCGACGGGGTCGACCGATCTTCTGAGCGCTGCCATCCAGCCCAACCCGGCCCAGCTGCCGTCCGGGTCCATGCTCGGCAAGATGGTCGCCGAGGATTGTACCAAGAAGTATGGAGCCGACTGGACTCGCTTCACGGACACCCTCTGCAAGAAGGCTTAGAGATACCTTTCGTTAGAAATTTATAATGAAGGTCATCTTCTGCCTGCCCGGCAAGGCGTACTCGCGTGAGTTCCTCCTGAGCTGGTCGGACCTGCTCATGCAGGCGAGCGCCAAGGGTCACCAGGTTATGATTTC
>Ga0315286_10001818_pt1 | contig 19588 bp, 14 predicted proteins | sample YL17G10_0_MG_FD_205038 | JGI IMG/M metagenome (GOLD analysis project Ga0315286, IMG submission 205038) | Sediment microbial communities from Yellowstone Lake, YNP, Wyoming, USA - YL17G10_0 | ecosystem: Environmental > Aquatic > Freshwater > Lake > Sediment | place: USA: Wyoming | collected... | reverse complement strand
CGAACCAGGCGAACGCCTCGTCGTACTCTCCCAGCGCCGCGGCCAGCCAGGCGATTCCCGTTGCCGAGACATTGGTCGTCTTCCTGGTTTCGATCATCTCCTGGAGGATCCGGAAGGCCCCTTCCGTGTCGCCCTGCCTCAGCCTGACTAGTCCGAGGAGGCTCTCGGTCCAGCCAGGAAAGACAACCAACTCCTTTCCCCTCTCGAGCGCCTGGGTCACCTCGTCGAGGAGGCCCTTCCTGAGGTAGGCCACTCCCGCATGGAAGTAGGCCAGGCCGAGGCGTGGATCGACCTCCATGGCCTTGACGAACTCGGCCAGAGCTGCATCCGGTCTCCCGGCAGCCACCCGGAGTCCGACCGACCACGCGTAGAAGAGTGGCTTGAGCGGGTCCAGCGACAGGGCCTTGTCGATGTCGCGGATCGCGTCGTCGAACCGCCGCTGGGTCACGCGCAGCCAGGCGCGCGTCCCATAGGCCGTGGCGTTCCCGGGGTTGAGGGTGAGCGCGCGCTCCATGCTGCGCTCTGCCTCGTCCCAGTCCCACTCGAACCAGAATGCCAGGACGGCGGAGCCCAGATGTGCTTCGGCGAGGTCCGGGTCGAGTTCGAGTGCGCGCTTCAGGGCGGCCCTTGCCTTGGGCAGCATCTGTGCCGGAGGCGCAAGATTCATGATGCCCAGGTTGGCGTACACGGTGGCCATGCCCGCATGGGCAAGCGCGAAGTCCGGATCCCTCACGGTGGCATCTCGAAAGAAGCTCAACGCCCTGGCGAGGGACTCGGGGTCTGGCCGGTAGAGGAAATGCAACCCCTTGAGGTAGAGATTGTAGGCTTCGTGGTCTGCCGTGGAGCGCCGCCGCAGGGCCGTCTCTTCCCCCGCCAGCAACTCGCCCTTGAGCTTCGCGACGAGCGCCAGGGAGATCTCGTCCTGGATGGCGAAGACGTCGACCAGTTCGCGGTCGAATCGTTCCGACCAGAGGTGAAAGCCGTCCGCGACGCTGATGAGCTGGGCCGTGACCCGCAGTCGGTTGCCGGATGTCCGCACGCTGCCTTCGAGCACGGTATCGACGTCGAGCCTCCGGCCAATCTCCCGGACATCCACGTTGGCGCCCTTGAAGGCGAACGCCGAGGTTCGAGCGACGACCTGCAGGCCCCGGACACGCACCAGGGCATTGATCAACTCCTCGGCGATCCCGTCGCCGAGATACTCCTGATCCTTCGCCGGGCTCATGTCGACGAAGGGCAGGACCGCCACCGAGGGCGGCCCCTTTCGAGCAGACGCTGGTCTCGCCGCGGGGCGTTGTGAGCGAACGCTCGTCAGATCACCCAGCAGGCCGGCGGCATCCGCAAACTCGGCCCCCGTCGCGAATCGGTCCGCTGGGGTCTTGGCCAGTGCCTTCGTGATCACCTGCTCCACTTGGCCGGGTACGGAGGGCCGCAGGAGTGTCACGCGAGGTGGCGCGGCGTTCAGATGCTGGAAGACGATGCTCTCGGCCGTGGGACCGGTGAACGGCGCCTGCCCCGCCAGCATCTCGTAGAGAACGCAGCCGAGTGCGTAGACGTCACTGCGCGTGTCCACGGATCCGCCCGTGACCTGCTCGGGGCTCATGTAGGACGGCGTCCCGACGGTTACGCCCGTGCGCGTCAACTTCTCATCCCCGACCGCCGCGATTGCCCGCGCCACTCCGAAGTCGGCGACCGTTGCGTGCTGCTCGTCGAGCAGGATGTTCTCGGGCTTGATGTCCCGGTGAACGATGCCGCGCCGGTGGGCGTAATCCAGCGCGTCGGCCACTTCGCGGGCGATCCGGAGCGCGTCCTCCAGCGGCAGTTGCTTCTCGCGGGCCAGTCGGTCGCGCAGCGACTCGCCCTCGACATAGGGCATGACGTAGAAGAGCAGGCCGTCAGCGACCCCGGAATCGTGCAGGGGAAGGACGTGCGGATGGGTGAGCCGGGCCACGGTCGCGATCTCGCCCAGGAAGCGCTCGGCTCCGATGGCGGCCGCGACCTCAGGGTCGAGCACCTTGATCGCCACGCGGCGGCCGTGCTTGAGGTCCTCAGCGAGAAACACCGTGGCCATCCCGCCCCGGCCGAGCGCGCGCTCGATTCGGTAGCGGGCGGAGAGGGCGTCCTGCAGGCGCTGCGACAGGTCGGGCAAGGAGCGGCCTCCGGGTCGCTGTGGCTGCTCAGTGTAGCCCGGACGATTCGTGAAACGCCAGCCGAGAGTGCGACGCCCGTTTCCCCCGGCGAAAGGATGGCTCTGGGTGAGGGCGTACGCGTACGCTGCTGCGAGACGAAGGATGCCGGCATGGTGGTGCGGGAAATGGTCCATCGGTGGATGCGGGCAGGTGCATGAGTTCTGCCGGTCCGGACGGGTGGTCCGCCGCGATCTCCGTGGCCGTCACAAGTGGTCGGCCGGGTCCAGCGCTGCGCGCTACCCCGCCCGCCGCGCCCAGCGCAGTTTCGCCGGACCAGAGCGTGGATTGTCGTGCCTCTCCCTGGCCGAAGCGCGGACCACTTCACGCGCGACGCTCACGTAGAGGTCCTCGCGCTCTCCCTGCGCAAAGGCGTGCTTCACCCGGCGATCCTCGCCCGAGTGGAACGCGAGCACCGCGACGCGCCCCCCGGCGCGAAGGCACCGGGGCAGCTCTCGCAGCAGCGCGTCGAGCGCTCCGAACTCGTCGTTAACCTCGATCCGCAGGGCCTGGAAGACGCGCCGTACGCTCCGTTCCGCTTCGTCGTCGTTCACCGTGCCGGCCAGCGCCGCGCGCACCGCGGCAGCCAGCGCCTGCGTGGTGTGGATGGCGCCGCGCCGGGCGAACAGTGCGGCAGCGATGGGCCCGGCGAACCGCTCGTCGGCGTTGTCGTGCAGCGCGCGCGCGAGGTGTTCCACCGAGGCGCGCTCGAGCCAGGCGGCCGCGGCGGGCCCGCGGTTCGGGTTCATGCGCATGTCGAGCGGGCCCTCAGCGCCGAACGTGAATCCGCGCGCCGGGTTGTCGAGCTGCATGGAGGAGACGCCCAGGTCCGCCAGCACCACGTCGGCGCCGTCGCTCCAGCCGGCGCCGGTCAGCGCCGCGTGCAGCCCCGCGAAATTGGTGCGCCTGGCGATGAACGTGCTCCCGTCGAACCCGAGCCGGCGCAGGCGCGCCTCGGTGCGCGGCAACTCGATCGGGTCCGCGTCGAGCCCCAGCAGCTGCCCGCCCGGCGTGAGCCGCTCCAGCAGGCGCTCGGCATGGCCGCCCCAGCCCAGCGTGGCGTCCACCGCCCGCTCGCCGGGCGCAGGGGCGAGGACCTCGAGGATCTCCTCCACCATGATCGGCACGTGCCGGCCGGCCGGCGTCCTGCCCTTGGCGAGCACGTGGGGCACGATTTCCGGGTACTGGTCCGCCGCCAGCTCCTTGTACCTCTGCTCGAAGCGGCGCGGATGCGTTCCGGGGTAGCGAGACCGGCGCTGGTGCGAAGGGCCGGGCTCGTCTGGAGGATTCCTCATGGCGAATCGACGCGGTTGCGCCGCGCGACGATCAAGTACAGGGCCAGACGGGCGCCGGGAGTCAGCAACATGGAGAGAATCTACCTCATGGCGACGGGTATTGCCGATCTCGGGCCACTTGCGACACCCCACGGGTGCAGTGGTCGCGCTGGCTCGTGGTCACCAGGCTGCGGTCCGGCGAGGCGCGGGTGTAGGGTGACTGGAGGGAGACGACGACCTCCGGGGTCGTCATGCCTCGGGGAGGTGGTGTTGAAGGCTGGTGCTGGCGGACCCGGTGGGCGTGGGTGTGTGTTGGCGCCGATCCTCGCGGCGATCCTGCTCGACCTGTGCGCTGTGCGCGCGGTGGCCGCGACTCCGGAGGACGAACTGGACGCTGCGGGTCTGCTGGCCACTGGCGACTCGGCGTACGCGCGCCTCGAACTCGACGTGGCGACAGCGCACTACCGGCGGGCCCGTGGCGCGGCGCCGGGGAGCTACGAAGCTGCGTGGAAGCTCGCGCGGGCCCTGACCGACGCGGCGACGCTGCGCACGTCGGCGAAGGAGCAGGGGAGGCTGTGCGAGGAGGCGGCGGTGCTGGCGCGCGCGGCGGTGGCGCTCAACCCGGCGGGTGCGAAGGGGCACGCGTACCTCGCGATCGCGCTCGGCAAGCTTGCGCTCTCCGTCGGGGGCCGGGAGAAGGTGCGCCTGGCGCACGACATCCAGAGGGAGGCCCGGACAGCGCTCGCGCTCGACCCGAGGGAGGACGTGGCCCACGATGTCCTCGGCGTCTGGAACCGCGAGATCGTCGAGTTGCCGGGTGCGTTGCGGTTCTTCGCCACCGTGCTCTACGGCCGGCTGCCGCGGGGCTCGATGGACTCGGCGGTGGCACACCTGCGCGCTGCGGTGGCGCTGCGGCCAGCGGCGATCCCGCACGCCGTGGAACTGGGCATCACGCTGGCCGCCGAACGGCACGACGATGAGGCTGCCGCCGTACTGGAGGGCGCGCTGGCGCTGCCGACCGGCTGGGTTGGGGACGACGTCTACCGCGCCCGCGCCCGGAAGGCGCTCGCCGCCGTGCGCCGCCGGCTGCGCTGAAGCGCGGGGCAGCGGATCCGCAAGGGCCAGATCGGGGGCGGTACGCGCCAGAGCCGCTCGGGGGAACGAGTCCGCCGCGGCGGCGGCGAAGACCCGGTCCCCCGGCGTCGGGGCAGTGGTCGTGTCCGGGGCGGGCGTCGTGGCGCCCGCAGGCACCGCCGTCAGGAGCAGGGCGACGAGCACCTGCACGGCGGCCGATCCCTGGTTCATCGTGCGGCCTGGTCGATGGCGTAGCCGGCGATCAGCGTCACCATCGTGCCCTTGGGATTGGTCGAGACGGCCAGATTGAGGGGGATGCACACGGCGCCGTAGTCGATCGACTTGCCGGCCGCGATGACGAGCCCCGCGTTGATGCCGGTCGCGCTGACGACGGTGAAGCTCGGCCCCATGCCGAACTCGAATCCCGAAGGGGACCGTGCGCCCAGGACCAGCGTGAGGCTCGGGACGATCTTCCCGTATTCGACCCCGCCGAAGAGCGGGATCGCTTCGGTGACGAGCTGCGGCCCGCCCCCGAACGGCACGACCCGGCGTTCGAACTGCCAGCCGAATTGGCTCACGACGCTGCCCAGACCGTGATCCCTAAGCCGGCGCGTGATCGACCCGTCGCCCGGAGCCATCATGAGACCCATGCGCGGCCCACTCCAGCCGCTCCGCAGAAGCTGTGGCGACTGCCCGGTCGGTCCCGACTCCGCGAGGACGGCCAGGTTGCCAAGCAGCGGGTCCGGGGTCTGCGCCAGCGAGGACGCCGGACGGACGGCGGTCAGCAACGCCGCCCCGAGAAGCGCCTTCCACATCCACGAGGTCTTCATGATCGTCCCCTCCTTGATGGTGACGAGCGACTCGCCTGCGCAAGTCGGGCGCGCACTTCGCGCCGCTTCGCAGGCACCGACTCGATCCATGGGCATTGCAAGCGAGGTGCCGTGAACGGAGGAAGTCGGGCGGCCCCGAATTGGAAGCGGCAGTCCGCTGCGCTGCACCAGAATGCGGGGACGAGGGAGAAGAGCATCGGCGCCGCCGATGCGCGGCGGCGCCGATGCTGGCGAGACCGGGGCTCCACGGGCGTGGAGCGCGCTCCAGTCCTGGAGAGCACGGCCTGGACTCTCCAGGGGGCGATATCCCCGTCAGTGGACCCGCCAGTTCACCTCGAGCAGGACCTTCACGAACCCGGTCGGCTCGAGCAGGTCGTTCTGCAACCCGCTCCCCATGCTCCGGTCGTAGAAGCGCACACCCCCGGTCAGGTTGCCGCCCACGGCAAGCTTCCGGGTCAACTGCAGAGTCGCGCCGCCGCCTCCGAAGAACGTGAAGTAGAAGATGCCGTCATAGCCGACCGCCCTGGGCGCCCCGTCCTCGATGACCGTGACGGGCTTCGAGTAGTCCCAGAACATCGTTCCCACGCCCACGCCCGCAAGCGGGTAGATGCGCAGGAGGGCGTCGTCCTTCGGGGGGTCGTAGCGCGCCGTGATGTCGAGACCGATCTCCGCCACCCCCGCGTCCTGGAACGCCTGGCCGAGGCCGCTATCCGGGAGGAACGCAATGCCCTCGAACGTGACGATCCCGTCGACTCGGATCCGCGGCCGCGGGTAGCCGCCGAGGCTTAGGCCGAGGGTGCCGAACCCGTCGTTGTCCTCGGAGGTCCACCCACCACCGCCGAAGACAATGCCCGCGTAGAGGCGGCGCGGTTTCGTCGCCGCGCGGCACGCTGCCGGCACGGAGCCACCTTCATAGCGCTCCCCCCGCGTCGCCACGACAACGGCCGACGCGGGGGACGAAAGGCACGCGAGCAACACGAGACAGATCGCGTGACGCAGCAAAGAATCCCTCCACATCCCCGAGGTCTTCATGGTGATCCCCTCCCTTCGCGAGGCGTGCGAGCCGCCCACTGGAGCGCAGCGCGATGCTCACGCGCCTCCGCCGGCAGCGATTCAACGCTTGCGCACTGCAAGCGAGGTGCCGGGGGCATGGGGAGGCTGGGAGCATTCGGCCGGGACCGACAACACGCGGCGCCTCACGATCATACGGGAGATGCACGCAGCAGGAGGCGCGCCGCCGGCGCGCGACGGCGCCCCTCGCGCCGGGGCGGAGGCTCCACGAACGTGGAGCCCGCTCCAGTCCCGGAGAGCTACACCCTGGCGACCCGGAAGCTCAGCTCGATCAGGGCCTTGAAGTATCCGGTCGTCTTGAGCATGTCGTTCTTCAGCCCGCTCTGGGTCTGCCGGCCGTAGAGGCGCACGCCGCCGGACACGTTCCCCCCCACGTGCAGGAAGCGGGTCTGCATCAGGGACATGCCGGCGCCGCCGAAGAACGAGAAGTAGTTGACCCGATCATCGCCGAGCGTCCTGGGTGCGCCGTTCTCGGTCACCGTGACGGGCTTGGCGTAGTCCCAGAAGAGCGTCCCGGTTCCCAGACCCGCCAGCGGATAGATCCCCATGAAGGTCTTGTCCTTCGTGAGGTAGTAGCGCACGGTGACGTCGAGATTCAGTTCCTCCGCATTCCTGAACGCCTGGCCGAGAAGCCCTTCGCCCGTGAAGTTGACGCCGATGATCGTGGCCGTCCCGTCCACCCGGACCTGCGGCTGCGGGTAGCCGCCGAAACTGATGCCGCCCGCGGCAAAGCCGTCGTAGTCATGGCCCCCCAGCGCTCCGCCGCCACCGACCAGGCCGACGAAGAGGGGGCGCGTCCTGGGCGTCGGGAGGCACGGCGCCTCGGCCAGCGGTGCGATGCCCGGCGCGGGCGCCGGCTCGGCCGCCACGGTCATCTCGGCGGTCGGCGGCACCGTGTAGCCCACGTCGGGCGGGCGGGCCTTGGTCCTCTTCGTGGAGTCCCTGCGAGCCTGGGCGGTTACGTCGGACAGTGAGGCGGAGCCGCCTTCGTGCCCCTCTCCCAGCATCATCACGGCACAGCCCGACGCGGAGAACGCGAGGCACGAGAGCAGGAAGAGAGTATGAGCGTGACGCAGCAAGGGCACCTCCCCTTCAGAACTTGCCAGACAGAGTGGCGGAGATCGCGGGGACGATCCCGTAGTCATCGTGGGCGATCTCGTGCCCGTCCGAATCCTTGACCGTGAGCCGGTTGTTGGCCAGCGCGCCCGCATAGAGATCCAGCTTGACCTTCGGCCCGAGCTTACGTGAGAGACGGGCGAACATGGGGATGAAACTCGTCTCGCCCACGTTGCCCGCGGAGGCTCCGTGCTCCTCGAGCCTCCAGCGATCGGAACGCCAGACGCCGCCGCCGGCCAGCTCCCACTCGGGCGTGGGCACATATCGGAGTTCCACCCCCGCGCCTCCCAGGGGGCCCCCGGGCGCGGCGTTCGCGAACCGGATGCGGTCCGTTATCTTCCAGTTCACGATGACGAAGGGCGTGGTCTTCACCGAGTAGAACTGTCGGCTCGTGCTGGCTCCGGCGCCCAAAGTGAGCCTGGGCGAGAAGACCCTGGCCACGCTGAGCACGGTGCCATAGATACAGGCGTTCGTCATGTCCGCCCTGGAGTCGTAGGCCCATTCGAGCGTGGGAGAGACACTTACCACCAGCGTGCCGGAGAGCGCGAGGCTCAGATTGAGGCTGGCGCCGGGGCGCTGGAGCTGCTGCCAGGGCGCCTTTCCGCCGAAGGCGGCCGGTGAGCCGATGCGCCAGTCCTCGTAGTCATAACGCAGCGAGACACCGGCCGCGAACGCGGGGACGAACTGCCGGGTCACGCTGCCGCTGATCATCGCGTTGCTCCACTGCACATCTCCGCCCTGTTCGAGGTCGCCGGCGAACTGATGGATGCCGGTGACCGCTGACGACACGGTCACGGTGCCCGGCGGGGTTCCCTGGGCGCGTGCGACGGGGACCGTGACGAATCCCGCAGCCACGCTGACCACGAAAGCGAGTTGGACGATCGAACGGTACATGCGGCCTCCGGTGTGGTGGGAAGACTGCGCGCGGGAGCGTGTCCCCAACTTCTCCATGAATGGACGGGTCATGGTGCCTCCCGTCCGATGCCACGCGCCGTGAACCACTGGTTCACCGTGGCGGCGTATCGCGCGGGATCGGCGTTCCAGGCTTCGACGTGATTTCCTCCCTGCACACGGATCAGGGTGGTCTGCGCTGGCAGCGCCCGGGCGAGGGCCTCGCTCACCGACTCCGGCGAACGGTCATCGTTGAGACAATGGAAGATCAGGATCGGTGCGGTCATGCGTCCGGTGTGCGCGACCCGGTCGAGTTGATCCCAATCGAGCCCGGCGCGTGCCGTGGCGGCCCGCTTGCCGAGCCAGGTGCCGAACGCGGGCACGCCCAGGCCCAGGGCCCGGTGTTCGAGCGTGGCGTTCCAGTCCAGCACCGGCGACTCCAGCATGACCGCACGCACCTGCGCTGCGAGCGGGGAGCGCGACATGAACTGCATCGCGATCTGCCCGCCAAAGCTGTAGCCCGAGAGCACCACGTCGCACGCACCGTGGTCGAGTGCGTAGCGGACCGCCGCCTCGAGGTCCTCCCACTCGGTCAGGCCGAGGTGGTAGTAGCCGTCGGGGGACGGTGGCGTGCCCGGGTCATTTCGGTAGGTCACCAGCAGGCCCGGCAGGCCGCGCGCCGCGAGCACTCCGAGCGTGCGCAGCCCTTCCGCCCGGTTCGCGCCTCGCCCATGCACGTACACCACCCACGTCGAGTCCGGGCCGGGCACGAACCACGCAGGATACCGTCCGAGCGGTCCGTCGAACGTGACGGTCTCGTACGAGAGGCCGAGCAGGCTCAGGGGGTCGGCCGACCTTGACACGCCGCGCAGGCTCGCCCAGCCCCCGACCGGCGGCTCACCGACGACCCGGCGGAACTCGCGGACGACCGAACTGTCGTCGAAGGCGAGCACCGGGCCGACCCGGCCGAATCCGCCTTCCCATTCGAGAGCCCAAGTTCCCGCCTGCAGGCTCTCGCGGTCCCGCGAGAGCCGCACGCGGCCCGGCTCCGCCGCGAGTACCCGCTGCTCCCGCAGCGTCGGAGGTCGTTCAGGCATGAGGATCATGTCGGAGTAGCGCCAGGCCGCTGCGACGAGGATCGCGGCCAGCACGGCGGGCACGGCGATGGCGACGCTGAGCAGCGCGCGCCGCCGAAGCGGGGACCTGCGAGGCACGGCGCTCATCGGGGCACCCGCGGAGGCGATGGAGAACGGTCCCCTTCGCGCGGCCAGACAACCTCGGAGCGCCGCCCGACCGCGCCGATGGCGCCGCCGATGATCACGCCGAGCGGAGGCAGGGCAAAGACGCCGAGGATGCCGGGCCCCAGTTCGGGGTCGGAGTGGTAGGCCAAGCCGAAGATGGCGGCGCCGGCGGCCGTGAAGACGAGCCCCCCTGCCAGCGCGCCACGAGTACCGCAGGGCTTCCGAACCGCGATCCTGCCGATGCGATCCCACGAGATCGGCGATGCGAGCGGCGCGAGTTGCGTCGAGTCGTCATCGGGCTTGCCGTTGTCCCCGGCCGGGACAGCGCGCAGCTCGCCCGGGGCGAACGCCACTCCCCCGGATTCGAACCGCGCGCCACGGATGTCGTAGGCGCTCTCGACGAGGTGGATGCGGGCCACGTGGTGATCTACGCGTTCGCTCAAGGTGGCGATCTCGGCCGGTGACGGAATCCGCGGTGCAGCAGGTGAAGCGGCGGCCGCAGGCTGGAGCGAGGGCGTGTCCGTGGCGACGGCCGCCTCCCCGGTGGGGACGGGCGATCCGGCAGACGCGGGCCGCCACGCGATCGGCCAGGTCGCGAAGACGGTTCCGCCGAGAAGAGCGCCGGCGCACGCGCCGATCACAGGCGCAGAGAGGATGACGACTCCGGGTCCGACGCCGACGTCGGAGTCGTACTGGTTCGCGGCGTTGATGGCCGCCCACAACCCCAGCACCGCCCCGGCAACTGCGCCTAGCGCGGCGTGGGATCGCATCACTCGGATGCAATCGATACGGTCCCACGTGATCGGTGAGGACACTGGCGATTCACCTTCACCGGCCCAGAGCGACATGCCTTGCCGGCCCCCCGGCCTGAAGACGACTCCAGAAGGTTCGAAGCGCGCGTGGCTGAGCTTATGGTCGTCCTCGCCGACAGTCACGCGCACCGCGCGATATCCGACCTGGGTTCGCAGCAGAGCGAGTGATTCAGTGGTAGGCAGGGCCCGGGCAAAGGAGGGCGCTGCAGGCGAGGGTTCCTCCAACCCGGCCGAGGACGCCGTGTCCGCGACCACGGCCGAGTCCGGGGTGGAAAAGGGCGAATCGGCGAGTGCCGGGGGAACGGCGATGATGAGGATCGCGGCCGCCACGGCGGGCACGGCGAGGGCGACGCCGAACAGCGCGCGCCGCGGGCGCGAAGGCGTGCGCGGCTGGGAGTTCATCGGTGCGCCCCCGGTGCTGACGCGGAGCGATCCGTCTCGCGCTGCCAGACGGGCTCCGAGCGCTGCGCAGACGCGCCGACGGCGCTGCCGAGGCCCGCACCGAGGGGAACGAGAGGGAGAAGCACGAGGGCGCCGAACCCGACTTCATTGCCGTTGTGGCTGGCCCAGCTGAGGATCGCGGTGTAGGCGGCCGCGCCGACTACCGCCCCCGCGAGCGCGCCGCGCAGACCGCAGGGCTTCCGCACCTGGATGCGGTCGATGCGGTCCCAGCCGATCGGCGAGGCGAGCGGCGCCGGTTGCGTGAAGTCGTCGTCGGGTCCGCCGTTGTCCCCGGCCGGGACGCCGTGCAGGTCGCCCGGGGTGAACGTCACGCCCCCCGATTCGAACCCTGCGCCACGGATGTCGTAGGCGTTCCCGCCGAGGTGGATGCGGGCGTCGTGATGGGCCACGCGTTCGCGTACCGTGGCGATCTCGGCCGGTGAAGGAGTCCGTGGTGCAGCAGGTGGCGCGGCAGCCGGAGCCTGGAGCGAGGATGCATCCGTGGCGCCACCCGCATCCCCGGTGGGGACGGGCGATCCGGCAGACGCCGGTCGCCACACGATCGGCCAGGTTGCAAAGACGGTTCCGCCGAAGAACGCTCCGACGTACGCACCGGCCGCACCGGCAAGAGGTGTGTAGATGACGGCGCCGAGCCATTCCATGCCGGGCTCTGAGCTATGACCCGAGGCTTGCTTCACGGCGCCGATGAGCAGGCCCGATCCCAGCAGCGCCCCGATGATGGCGCCAGACCTGGTGTTCGAATGCTGAGCTCGGATGCAGTCGATGCGGTCCCACGCGATCGGCGAGGACACTGGCGATTCGCCTTCACCGGCCCAGAGCGACATGCCCTCCCGGCCAACGGGCGAGAAGACGACCCCGGAGGATTCGAAGCGCGCGCGGCTGAGTTTGTAGTCGTCCTGGCCAACTCCCACGCGCACCGTGCGACGCCCTACCCGGGTTCGGAGCAGAGCGAGCGACCTTGCGGACGGCATGGCGTCCGCAAGGGAGGGCGCCGCACGCGAGGGTTCCTCCGTCCAGACCGCGGCTGACGTGTCCGCGACCGCGGCCGAGTCCGGGACGGGGACAACCGAGGCGGCGAGTGCCGGATGGGTGGCGCAGGCGAGCAACAGCCCGGCTGCGGCCACGAGAACCTTGACGCTGCGCATGCCGTCCTCCTTCGCGTGAAGCCACTCCTTCGTCACCGGGCTGCCCGATCCGCCTCCGCGTCGGGCGTCCGCATGTGCGGGGTTCATGGTGGGCCGAGTAAGGCAATGGCCATGCCCGGGCACGGCGGCCGGCGGTTCGTCACGCTCCCGGGTAGCCCAACGCGTTGCGCCGGAGCACCATCAACACGGGGCCCCCGCCGTCGCACCCACGGCAGCGAGGCGCCCCCGCACGCATCCGAACCTCCACATCCGTGGAGTAGCCCGCACGCCGGTGGAGTCCTCCGTGCGGCTCGGTCATGGCGACTTCCCCCACTGCGAGAAGATCCGGTCGATGGGCTGGGCACGCATCCAGGATGCGATGCGGAGGAATCGCGGGTCCGATCGGAGCGAAGCCAGGTTCGGGTCCCGATCGAGCGCCGGCTCGACCCAGCCGCGCCCGGGGAAGCGCTGCAGCACTCGGATGGCCTCGTCGCGATCGCCGCGCAGCGTGTGATAGCAGGCCAGCGCGTAGGCGCTTGACCTGCTCCCGGCGGTGGCCACTGCCGACCGTGACTCGGTCATGGCCGTCGCTCGCCGCGCCTGTTCCTGCGCCGCGGTCGCGTCTCCGGCGCGGAGCAGGGTGACCGCCTTCGCCGCCGCATGGATGGGACAGTTCACCGGATATCCCACCGTGCAGGCCCGGTCGAGCAGCGGAACGGCCCGCTCCCACTCCCCCAGGCGCATCAGGGACAGGGCGAGTTGGAGCCCGTAGTACCACCGCGCCGGCTTGAGTTGCAGTGCGCGGCGCGCGCAGTCCGCGGCGTCGTGGTAGCGGCCGAGGCAGCTCAGCCCATCGCTCTGCGCGGAGAGGATCGCGTCGGCTTCCGGACTGAGAGCCGCGGCGCGACCCAGGTCGGCGACGTATTCCCGCCACTGTCCCTGCTTCAGCATGCAGTTGCCGAGCTGCAGCCAGTAGTTCACGACCGTGGGATTCAGCGCCAGGGCCTGGCGCACGCGCTGGGCCGCGTCGTCGTACCGGCCCGCCCGCGAAAGGGCCCGCGCCAGGGTCGAGAGGGAGAGATCGCTCGCCGGATCCAGTCGGACGGCTTGCTCGCCATCCGCGATGGCGGCGGACGTGTCGCCCGCTCCAGCGAACATCCCGGCACGAATCGCCAGCACGGCGCCGCGGGCCGCGGGTGTGAGGTCGTTGCGTGCCGCCACCTGGCTTAGCAGCCGGATCGACTGCGGACTGGGTGGCATGAGCATGGCGCGCGACGCGTCGTGCCAGGGATTGCCGGGGTCGAGGCGGTGAAGCGCGTCGAGCTCGCCGGCGATCGCCGCGGCCCTGGAGGAATCCGGGCCCAGGGCCACGATGTCGATCAGCATGGCCGCGACGCGCAGCACGTGCGCATCGGGCTCGCGGGGGAAGCGCTCGATCAGGCGCCGCGTGGCCTCGAGCGACTTCGGCAGCTCGTAGCGTCGCACCGCGCCCATCGCCTCGGCCATCTCCAGAGAGCCGGCCATCTGCGGAGGGCCGGTCTCGTACATGAAGTACTCGTAGCGTCTCGCGGGTCGTACGCCGAGCTGACCTGCGAGCGGCAGGGCCAGAGCAGAGGCCAGCAGCGACAGGTCGCCCCCGCTCGCGCTGCGCGCCTCGCCCCACAGGACCCGGTTGGCCCGCGTGTCGATCAAGCTCACGCTCGCGCGCAGCGAGTCTCCTTCGCGCGTCAGCGCTCCGACCACGAGCCGGCCCGCCCCGGCGAGGAATGCGGCCCGCGCCTTTCCCAGCGCGCCCGCGTTCCACAGTTCGCCCGCCGCCGGCACTGGCAGGACGTGCACGCCCCTGGTCTGCGCCAGGTGAACCGCCAGCGCCTCGGCAAAAGCGCGGCCGGCGAACTCCGCGTCCCGGACCTGGCCGCGCACCTCCATGGGGAGGATGAGGATCGTCCTCACCTCGGCCGCGCCCATACCCAGGCCCGGGCCCCAGAACTGCCACCACGCGGCACCTGCGCCGGCCATGATCGCCACGGCGCCCAGTGCGACCAGGGCCCGGCGCACCGGCAAACGACTGGCTCGCACGCCCGGGCGGGACCTGCGGGTCGCCGGCATCGACTCCGGCAGCAGTGCCTCGAGCGCCGCCGCCACCTCGCCGGATCGCTGGTAGCGTTGCGCCGGATCCTTCGCCAGGCAGCGCAGGACAACCGCGCGCAGTCCCGCCGGCGCGAGTTCCGGCAATGCCTCCGGGCTCGAATTGAGGATCGCCGCCACGATTCCCGGCATGCTCCCCGCCGCGAACGGCACCCGGCCCGAGCACATCTCGTAAAGCACCACCCCCAGTGCCCAGATGTCGCTGCGAGCATCGGCCGCCTGGCCCAGCAGCACCTCCGGCGCGATGTACCGCGGGGTTCCCACGACCGCGCCCGTGCTCGTCAGGCCGTGCGTCTCCAGCCGGGGCGCGCCTGCTGGCTCTTCCAGGTTCCGCCGCGACAGCCCGAAGTCCAGCAGTTTGGCCTGCCCGCCCGCCGCGACCACGACGTTCGCGGTCTTCAAGTCGCGGTGCACCACGTGGTGCTCGTGAGCGTGCGCCAGCGCGCGCGCGATCTGCGCCCCATAGCGCGCCACGGTCTCCGCGGCCATGCCTCCGGTCGGAATCAGGGCATCCAGGGGCCTGCCCTGCACGAACTCCATCGCGATGAAGGCGCGGCCACCGGCCTCACCGACTTCGTGGATGGTGCAGATGTGCGGGTGGTTCAGGCGCGAGGCCGTGCGCGCCTCGCGCAGCAGCCGCTCGCGGGCCGCTGCGTCGTCCATCACGGAAACGGGCAGCAGCTTGAGCGCAACCTCGCGATCCAGCCGGGTATCGCGCGCGCGGTAGACCACGCCCATGCCGCCCTCGCCCAGCTTCTCGAGGATCTGATAGTGGGCGAGCACCGCCCCGACCAGAGGATCGGCGGCCGCGGGGCTCATCGCTCCGGATAGATCCCGTGCTGGCGGAGTTTCTTGTAGAGCAGCGACTCGCTGATCTTGAGCTTCGCCGCCAGCTGGGCGCGGGTCAGCTTCGGGTAGCGGCGCAGCGCCTCTTCCAGCCACTTCCGTTCGGAGTCCTCGAGCAGTCGCGGCAGACCGGCTTCGAAGTCCGCGGGCGCGGCGTCCTCGGCGCGCGCCGGACCCGGTCTCGCCTCCCGCGCGCCCAGCAGGCGTCTGAGGTCTTCGACCGCGATCACGCCCTGGCGGCCCTCGGTCGCCAGCCGGGCGGCGAGTTGCTCGACGTGACGCACGTTGCCGGGCCACGAGAACTCCAGTTGTTCGAGGAAGCGGCAGGCGTCGTCGGAAAGCTCCACCCAGCGACCGAAGTCCGTCTGGTCGAGACAGTGCCGCAGCAGGAGCCCGATGTCTTCAGGGCGCTCCCGCAGGGGTGGGACGTGGATGGGGATGAAGTCAAGACGCGCGTAGAGGTCCTGCCGGAACCGTCCTTCCTGTACCGCGGCCTCCAGGTCCTGGTTGGTCGCCGCGATGACCCGCACGTCCGCCTGTCTCTCCTGGGGATCTCCGACCCGCTCGTAGGTCTTCTCCTGCAGGAGACGGAGGAGCTTCGGCTGGATGTCGTGGGGAAGCTCGCCGATCTCGTCCAGGAACAGCGTCCCGCCTTCCGCCGCCTGTACTTTGCCCACGCGGTCGGTCAGGGCGCCGGTGAATGCGCCGCGCCGGTGGCCGAAGAGTTCCGGCTCCACCAGGCTCTTCTCCAGTGACGGACAGAAGATCGTGACCAGCGGGCCCTTCGCCCGCGGGCTGGAGTAATGCAGAATGCGGGCGAGGATGCCCTTCCCCGTTCCCGTCTCACCCAGGATCAAGACCGGGAAGGAGGTGGCCGCGGCCTGGTGGATCGCGGTCTCCAGATCACGCACGGCCGCCGAGTGTCCGACGAAGCGCCCAAACGACCAGTCCGAGGCGAGCAGCTTGCGCGACTCCTCGGCCTCACCGCGGTAGCGGGTCTCGGAGAGCCGTAGTTGGTCGCGTTCCCGCATCGTGTCCCGGCCCGCCCGCATCGCCTCCAGGATCGGGTCCGCCACCTCCGCGAGCGTCTGGACGAGGGCCACGTGCTCTTCCTTGAAGAAGTAGGGCTGCCGGTGCTCGAGATGGATGAGCGCCGTGATGCGTCCATTCGTGTGGATCGGCGTACACAGCACGGAGGCGACGTTCAGGGCTCGCGCGGACTCCAACCCCGCGTAGAGGGGATCGTCCAGCACGCTCCCGAGCAGCACGCCGTGGCCAGATTCGAGCACGCGGTTGAACAGGTGACGACTGAAGCGCCCGGCTTCGCCCCCGAGCTGGCTCGGCCGGAATCCATGGAGGACGCGATACGTCAACTCGCCGCCCTCGGCGACCTCGACGAACAGTCCGCGCTGGGCGCCGGTCTGGGCGACCGCCTGCTCGAGGATGGTGCGCAGCAGCACCGTGGGTTCCGCGAGCTGGCACATCACCCCCCGCAGGGCTTCGAGCAACGAACGTGCAGCCAGCGTGGTCGGGGCACTCATGGGAGCAGTGTGCCCTGCCCCGGGCGGGCCGTCCAGCGCGTCCCCGCCCCCTGCGCCCCGACCCCCGCTATCCGCGGACCCTCTCCAGGATGGCGGTCAACCGCGCATCGGCATCTCCTCGCGCCAGCTTCCGCGCGAGGCGCTCCTCGTGGGGCATGGTGCCCGGGCGCGTCACGAGGTGGACATGCGTCCCGAGTGCCGCCGGCATCGCGAGATCCAGCTCGAAGACGTCGCCGACCACCAGCGTCGATGCCGGATCGGTGCCGGTCTTGTCCCAGGTCGCGCGCAACAGGTCAAAATACCTGCCCCGGCGCAGGTGAATCGCCCGGCCCACCTCCTGCCACTCCACCACCTCCGGCAGGGACTCGAATCGCGCGTCCGCTGCCCCAGTGCCGCAGATCGAGAACTTACCCGCGTCTCCGCGCACGATGACCTCGTGCCGGCCTCTGAATGACAGCGAGTCCAGCATCGCGGCCACGGCCTGCATGTGCGAATTGGTCACCACGCATACGTGGTAGCCACCCGCGCACAACCCCTCGAGCACGTCGCGGGCCTCCGGCCGGAATGGTGGCGACACGCACTGGTAGGCCGCGCGGTGCACCTCGAGCACCCCGGCCATGAGCGCCGCGCCGGCGAGCCCGGGACGATGCTCGGAGAGGAGCAACTGCGTCACGCTGTTCGCGATCAGGTACGGGTCGGCGGTCGCAGGACAGACGCCACGACCGGCCACCGTCCATGCTGCGCTCGAAGGAAACCCCGCCACCGCGGCCCGCGCGCGCTGCCATTCCCGGCGCAACGTGGAGTCGTCCCAGCCCAGCCGGCGCGCCAGTTCCCTTCCGGAGGCTTCGTGGAAGGCCGGCGCGTGGGCATCCGCATCGGTCAGCGTGCCGTCGAAGTCGAGCACGATGGTCGCTGGCCGGCACAGCTCCGCCGCCGTCTGCAAGGGGGAACGGAGCATCAGGCGATCATCGCTTCATGCCAGCGTCTCAGGGCGGCGGCATGATGCCCCGATACGACCACCATGTGATTACCCAGAGGCTGCGCGAGCAAGTCCTGCAAGCGGTCGCGGCGCACTTCGATCTCGACCTGCGTGCGGCACAGGTCCGGATGGTCCGTGTTGCAGCTCAGGTCGCCGTCGATGGCGCGCAGGAGTTCCATGCGGGCCCCACCGATGCGCACCAGCGTGACCGGGCCCGTGCGCATCGTGCCCTGGACCCCTACGCCCAGGCCCGACTCGAAGTGCGATCGCAGGCGGTACGCTCCGCTCACGCTGCGAGGCACCGTGCAATGGGCGAGACTCAGGATGCCGCGATCCAGGTCGATCCGGGACGGGTTCGCCATCCAGGAGATGGTCCCGGTCAGGCGCTGGATCCAGAGCATCGCGACCGTGGCGACCAGGTCGCCCTCGCAGCCCGCGATGACACCCTCATCGTTCAGTTGGGCCAGTGCGAGGCAGCCGGTGGTCTGCCGGCGCAGCACGAGGTCGAAACAACGCACCGCCACGGCGTCGAGCCGCTCGGCGTCCACCAGCCTGCGCAGCATTGCATGCACGCGGCCGGCGGCGAGCAGATCCGCCTCCGCCGGTTCCACCAGGGCCTCCGCCCCCGCCCGGAAGTCGCGCGCGAGCGTGGCCCCTCGAGCTGCGCTCTCCTGGTCGGGTTCCGAGAGGATCGACTCGAGCGGGAGCGGGACCACGATCGGCCCCCACACCGCCCTGACCGTCTCGGTCGTGGGGCTGCTCGCCACGAGCCAGTCCGAAGGCCCCCCTACCAGCCCGATGCGGCTCTCGATCAGGGCGCGGCGCACGCGGCGGTCGTGGATCGCCTCCGCCAGTCTCCGGAGCCCTTCCGTGTCGGACGGGCCACGGAGGAAATGAACCTGGCCGCGAATGCCCAGCTGCTGGACACGCGCGAGCACCTCCAGGGCGGCGGGCAACGAATTGTGTCCCGGGTGCGCCACCAACAGGGCCGGTTCGCGCGCGTCGAACCCCGCGCTCTCCAGGATCAGCCGCTCCGTGCCGCCGGTCGCCAGGAACACCACCGGGGGTGGGGCCGCCGGTCCGGTCCCGGGCGCCCAGGGCTCTCCCCCGAGTGCCCGCAATGGCGACGCGTAGGATTCCAGCAGGTCCCGGAGCGCGGAGGCGTCGTGGATCCTCGAGACTGCAGCGAAGAACGCAAAGCGGGAAGGCGCTTCCCGGGCCGGCGTCGGGAACAGGGTCATGGCGGCATGTTCGGGAGCCGCGCCGCCTGCGTCAAGCGGGCGGCGGTCTCGATGCGCCGGGGCCGCCTGGCGCGCCGGGCGCGGGTCGCCGAAGGGGCTTGCCCATCGTGCTGTCTCGCGCCATATTCCCTGCTTCGCGGTGGCGACTCGCGCAGCTTGCAGGGAACCCGGCCCGGAGGGTTCGCGCGCGCGCCACGCCGGATGTCGCACGGTGTCCACCAGGTCCGCAGGCACCCCGGACAGGAGGCGCAGATGATCAGACTCTTCGATTTGACGGACGGCGCCATGGTCCCTGCCGCGTCGCAGGACGCCTCCATCCACCTCTTCGTGAACCCGGACGCCTCCGAACGGGACCTGTTGCGTTCGAGGTTCGGTCTGGATGAGCACACGCTGTCCTCCGCTCTGGACCCGGACGAGGTCCCCCGCATCGAGATGACGCCCGGCCACCTGCTGCTCATCTGGAAGCGGCCGACCAGCTATTCGGGCAAGGACACGTTCTATTTCGACGTGGCGTCGATCGGCATGCTCCTGCTCGATCAGCGTCTGGTCGTCATCGTGTCGGACAACCTGCCACTGACCGGCGGGGCCCGGCAGACGCCCACGCTCCATCGCCCGGTCGACGTCATGCTGGGACTGCTGTCTCACACCATCCTGCACTACCTGGAGCACCTCAAGGTCATCAAGATGATCGCGCGGGACCTCCAGCAGAAGATCAACACCTCGATGGAGAACAAGCACCTCATCCAGATGTT
>Ga0315286_10001817_pt1 | contig 19589 bp, 16 predicted proteins | sample YL17G10_0_MG_FD_205038 | JGI IMG/M metagenome (GOLD analysis project Ga0315286, IMG submission 205038) | Sediment microbial communities from Yellowstone Lake, YNP, Wyoming, USA - YL17G10_0 | ecosystem: Environmental > Aquatic > Freshwater > Lake > Sediment | place: USA: Wyoming | collected... | reverse complement strand
CTCCCCTGCTTGGCCATGGCGGTCGAGGCCTCAGCGGGGCCGCTGCCGCCGCTGGGCAGCTTCCTGGCCGTGGAGCCGGAGGGGATAGTCCTTACAGCCCTGTTCGGGCAGAATGGGGGCGTCTACGCCCGCCTGTGGAACCCTTCGCCCCAGGAACAGCGGGCGAGCCTGCGCAGCAGCGGCGAGGCCCTGCGCCTGCAGCCGGTTGCTCTCGACCTGCGGGATGAGGGCGCGCCCACCGACGCCATCGGCCTGCGCCCCTGGGGCATCCAGACGGTGCGGATCGAAGGGCTGGGCAGGGGGCACGGACAAAACGTTACTGCGGGCTAATGCCTGTAGGGACGGTTCGCGAACCGCCCCTACGCCGACCCGTACGGCGTGTGAGGAGGAACCATGAGCCAGCAGACCATCCCTCTGGATGAGCTAGCCGAGCGCTACAAGAAGATCTACACGCCCGCCATCGCCGACATCCTGGACGAGCGGGGCCTGATGCACCAGATCCTGCCGCCTTCCATCCAGGCCCTGGCACCGGGCATGCGGATCGCCGGCCCGGCCCTGACCGCAAAGGGGACGCCCACCACCATCCACAAGGATGAGTACCTCCAGCCGATGCTCCAGGTCTACATGACTCTGGAGCCGGGCGTCGTCGCGGTGTACGACTCCAGCGCCGACCAGATGGCCGCCCACTGGGGCGAGCTGGTGAGCACCGCCGCCTCGGTCAAGGGGTGCCGCGGCGCGGTCATCGACGGCGGCGTCCGAGACGTAGATCGCATCATCGAGATGGGGTTCCCCGTCTTCTGCCGCTATCGCTCGCCGGCCGACATTCGCGGCCGCTGGCGCTACGTGGACGTCAACGTGCCCATCCGCCTCGGCGAGGTGCTGGTGCAGCCGGGCGACTACGTGGTCGGCGACGCCAACGGCGTCGTGGTGGTACCCAAGGACCTAACGGTGGAGGTGCTGCTAGCGGTGGAGGAGGTAGTGGAGATCGAGGACAAGATCCGGGAGGAGCTGCGCGCGGGAGAGAACCCCATGACGCTCTACCAAAAGTACCGCCGGTTCTAGGTACGATACCCTGCGGGTTGAAACCCGCAGCTTCCATCCCGACCCACCATCCTAGGGTCCGCAGCTACGAAGTAGGAGCACTGCCATGAAGATCACCGACCTCAAGGTCACACCACTGGCCATCCCCCTGAGCACGCCTCTGCTCCATGCCTGGGGGACGCACGTCGCCTTCGGGCGGCTCATCGTCCAGGTGTACACCGACGAAGGCATCGTCGGGCTGGGCGAGTGCAGCCTCACGCCCAACGGCCGCCAGATGGAGGAGGTGCTCAATAGCTGCCGACCCCTCGTCGTTGGAGAGGACCCGTTCAACGTGGAGCGGCTGCGTTGGAAGATCGCCGTCCCGTTCTTCATCCGCATGTTCGGCTCGAACCTGACCAACGCCTACGCCGCCATCGAGTTCGCCTGCCTGGACATCCAGGGCAAGGCCATCGGCCGGCCGGTGTGCGACCTACTGGGCGGGCGGCTCAGGGATAGGGTGCCCTTCAGCGCCTACGTCTTCTATCCAGCGGCCGCCGGCGACACGTCCTGGGAGGGCAGCAGCCAGCGCCTGATCGACTACGCCGTCGGCCTGGTGGATAAGTACAACCTGGGATCGATGAAGATCAAGGGAGGCGTCCATCCGCCCGACCAAGAGGTAGAGACGTTCATCGCCCTGCGCAAGCGCTTCCCAGGCATTCCCATCCGCATCGACCCCAACAGCGTTTGGTCCGTGGCCACCTCGGTGCGCATCGCCCGCCGCCTGGCAGAGTACGACATCGAGTACCTGGAAGACCCCACCTGGGGCCTGGCTGGCATGGCCCGCGTCAAGAAGATGGTGCCCTACGTGCCCCTGGCCTCCAACATGGCCTGCTTCGGCTACGAGGACATCGCGCCGGCCGCGCTCCTGGAATCGGTGGACGTAGTCCTGGCCGACCCGCACTGGTACGGCGGCCTGCGGGCGACCAAGGCCCTGGCCACCGTGCTGGAGACCCTCAGCCTGGACATGGGGATGCATTCAGGGACGGAGTGCGGCGTTTCCCTTGCCGCTATGCTGCACTTGACGGCGGCCATCCCCAACCTGAGCCACGCCCCCGACGCCCACTACCACTACCTGGAGGACGATATCCTCCGCGGCGGAAAGCTGGAGTACGGGGACGGCGGCATCGCCGTGCCCACGGGCCCGGGCCTGGGGGTCGAGCTGGATGAGGAGAAGGTCGAGCGCTACCACCAGCTGTACGAGGCGTTTATGGCCTCGCCGATGGCCAGCCAGCCGCGCATGGGCCCCGTGTTCACCAAGCCCAAGTGGTAGGCGCCAGGGATGGCATTCGGCCCGGCGAGGGAGGCTTGCTCGGCCTCCCCCGCCTCACGCAAAAACGATCGTAGGGGTCGTTCGCGAACGACCCCTACATTGTCCCTCAGATCGGCTTGAAGTACTGGATGTCCAGGATCTCGCCCCGGCGTGGCTCTCGCCAGACGGCCTCCACCCGCATGCCGATCTTCACTACCTCCTTGGACTTGTCTGGATCGGAGAGGTCGACGCCGCCCAGGATGTGTTGGAGGCACGTGTCGGCGCCGTCCAGCTTGACCACGACCATCGCCAGCGGCGGCGGGGGCAGGCCCAGGAACGGCACGTAGAGGATGGTGTACGCTTCCAGCGTCCCCTGGTGACCCACCTCCACCCACTCGTCGATGGAGGCGAAGCAGCGCTCGCACATTGGCCGCGGCGGCAGGAGCACCCGCCGGCACTGGGGGCAGCGCACGCCGTAGATCTTCTGGCTGTCCCGCAGCTCACGGAAGAAACGGCTGGCGAACCGACCCGCCGTGTGACGGAAGGGCAGGTTCCAAGCGCCGGGCATTATCAGGATTTCTTCTTCTTGAGTAGTCATGGCAATCGTCCTCCGCCCCCTAGGGAGCTTCCTTGTCCAGGATCATCATGGTGTGAAAGCCGATGACGGCGCCCCAAGAGTGGGCCAGCGCGGTCTTGACGTTGGGCACCTGCCGCTTGTCGGCCTTGTCCATCACCTGCAGCGCCGCCTCCGCCACACGAATGAGACCCGTAGCGCCGATGGGGTTTGTACAAAGCGTACCCCCCGAGGGGCAGAACGGCACCTTGCCGCCCATGGCCGTCACGCCCTTGCGGATAAGCTCGGCGCCGCGGCCGGGCTCGGCGAAGCCCAGGGCCTCGTACTCCATAAGCTCCTGCACCGTGAAGGCGACATACGGCTCCGCCACCTGGATCTCGTCCATGGGGTTGGAGATCTTGGCCTGCCTATAGACGCGTCGCGCCAGCATGGCCAGGCTGTCCCAGTCGTGGAACCAGGGGCGGTCGCCCGCGTAGTAGTTGTCGGTGATCTGGCCGGCGCCCCGCACCCAGGCCGGGGTCTTGGCTATCTGGCGGGCCCGCTTCTCCGAGGCGAAGATGATCGCGCAGGCGCCATCGGAGCTGGGGCAGCAGTCGCTCAGGCGCAGGGGCCAGGAGATCATGCGCGTGCGCAGAGCGTCCTCCACCGACAGGTGGCGCTGCAGGTGGGCATAGGGATTGTTGAGGGCGTTGGCGTAATTCTTGGCCGCCACCATCGCCAGGTCCTCTTCGGTGGTGCCGTAGTAGTTGAAGTGGTTGGAGGCCTGGTTGGCGGCTATGGTGATGGCGCCGGCCCCAATCCAGCGCTCGTAGATGGGGTCCACGGCCGTGTTCAGGACAAGTTGCGCTTCGATTGTCTCGCCGACCCGCTGGGACGCCACCGCCAGCACCAAATCGAACATGCCCGAGCCGACGTGATAGTAGCCGCCCAGCGCCACCGAGCCGCCGGTGGTGCCGCCGGTGGTGATCTTAAGGAAGGGCTTGTTCAGGAAGCCGGCGCTCACGCAGGAGTCCACATTCCAGCGCTCGGGGGCGAAGACGCCGTCGAAGGGGTCCATAGACCCGTAGACCACCGCCTCGATCTGCTCGAAGCCGATGCCGGCATCGGCCAGGGCGCCGCTCACGGCCTCGTGGACCAGTTCGGGATAGGTGACGTCGGTGCGATGGCTGGAGCACTTGGTCAGGCCCACACCAACGATGGCTACTCTCCTACCCATGGCTCACCCCCTCTCCAGGATGACGACGCAGTTGGTGGGCGAGGCCGCCCCACTGAGCGAGCTGAAGCCGTGGGCCAGGGCCAGCTTGGCGCCGGCTACCTGCCGCCCGTGGGCCTCGCCTCGAAGCTGGAGGACGGCCTCGGCCGCCCGCGCCAGGCCCGAGGCGCCCAGCAGGTTGGTGGAGAGCGCCCCGCCGGACAGGTTCACCGGCAGCTTTCCCCCGCGCTCCGTGACGCCTTCCTCCACCAGTCGGCCGCCCTTGCCGGCCTCCGCCAAGCCCAGGGCCTCGTAGGCCATGAGCTCGTGGTAGGAGGTGGGCTCGTGGATCTCCGCCAGGTCCAGCTCCTCCAGGGGACGCGTGATCCCCGCCATGCCATAGGCGCGCTTGGCGGCCGCCGCCAGAGAAGACATCTGGGACAGGTCCTTCGACCCCAGATAGTAGCCCTCGATGGCCCAGCTGATGCCCTTGATCCACACCGGCTTGCTGGTGATGCGCTTGACGTTCTCCTCGGCCGCCAGGATTAGGGCCACGCCGCCCACCGACTCCGGTGGGCAATCCAGGGCCCGTAGGGGATAGGCCACCCAGCCCGAGCCCAGCACATCCTCCAGCGTCACCGGCGACTTCAGATGCGCGTAGGGGTTGTGAGCCCCGCCGGCGCGGTTCTTGACCACCACCTTCGCCGCTGTCTCCTGGCTGACACCGTAGCGCTGGGCATAGGCGTTGGCCTGTATGGCCAGGCTGGTCAGGTAGCTGGCCCCCACCGGCCGGGTGAACAGCGGGTCGAAGACGACCTTGCTCAACACCTCCAGGGATATCTCGCGGTGGCCGTGGCCGGCCACCACCGCCGTGTCAAACTGGCCGGAGGCGATGCGCAGATAGGCATAGGCCAGAGCCAGGATGCCGTCTTCGCCCACGTGGGCGGAGTCCTTAAGATAGCCGCCGATGGCCATACAGGTGTGCATGTCGGAGATAGTTCGGCCGTCCACGGCGTCCCAGCCGGAGGCGATGACGGTATCGATTTGGCCCTTGTCCAGGCCCGCGCCCTCCAGTGCCAGCTTGGTGGCCTCGTAGTCATTCTCCCAGTAGATGCGGTCGTTCTTGAACTCTTCGTGTCGCGTCTGGCCGACACTTACGATGGCCACACGTCTGCTCATAAGCTCCTCACCTCCCTCTTGGTGGAATACAGCCTCGGGCGAAGTTGCCAGAGGCAAGCCGCGGAAAGCATAGCACAGAAATCTCAGAGAATCATGGGCCATCCCCTGGCTCTAAGGCGGAAATTTTGGTATCATGCGGGCCGTTGTGTGGTGGCAGCCCAAGGAGGCGACATGCCCGACCGAGTAGCCATCGTGGGAGTAGGTCACACCCAATTCCGGGCAACCAGCCCCGGCCTCTCCTACAAGGAGATCATGTTCGAAGCCGCCACCAAAGCCTACGCCGACGCCGGCATCGACCCCCGCCGCGATATCGATAGCTTCGTCTGCTGCTCCGAGGACTTGAGCGAAGGCACCGGCATCTTCGACGAGTATGTCCCCGACCAGATCGGCGCCGCCCTGCGCCCCGTCCACACCATCGCCGGCGACGGCCTCCAGGGAGTGGTTGCCGCTTACATGCAGATCCTGACCGGCGCCTTCGATGTGGTGGCCGTGGAGGCCCACAGCAAGGCGTCCAACATCCTCACGCCCAACCACGTCCTGGCCCTGGCCTTGGACCCGATATACGTACGGCCGTTGGGGGCTCACCCCCACGTCGTGGCCGGGCTCGAGATGAGCCGCTATCTGTACGAAAGTGGAGCCAGCCGCGAGCAATGCGCCCACGTCGTGGCCAAGAACAGGGGGAACGCCCTGTTCAACGATGCGGCCGGCTACGGCGCCGACCTGAAGCCCGAAGAGGTGCTCCAGGCGGCCGCCGCATTCGCGCCCCTGTCCCGCCTGGACGTGGCCGCCCCCGCCGACGGCGCGGTGGTCGTGGTGCTGGCCTCCGAGGCGCGGGCGCGCGCCCTGGATGCCGAGTCCGTTTGGGTGCTGGGCGCCGGCTGGTGCACCGACAGCCCGGCGCTGGACAGCCGCCGGTGGGATACCGCTCACTACGCCCACCTGGCCGCCCAGCAGGCCTATCGGCTGGCAGGGATCAGCACCCCCAGCCGCGAGATCGACTTCGCTGAGGTAGACGATACCTTTTCCTACAAGGAGCTCCAGCACCTGGAGGCCCTGGGCCTCTTCCGCCCAGGGGAAGCCGGGCCGGCCACCGTCGAGGGCCTTACCGCCCTGGACGGCGACCTACCGGTGAACCCCTCGGGTGGCAGCCTGGGCGTGGGCCACCTGGGCGAGGCCACCGGCCTCTACCGTCTGGTGGAGGCGGTGCGGCAACTCCGCGGCGAGGCCGGCCCCCGCCAGCTGCCGGACGTAGAGATAGGCCTGGCCCAGTCCTGGCGGGGCGTCCCCACCGCTACCGGAGCGGTCGTGGTGCTGGGCACGGAACCGGAGGCATAGCGTGGGTCTGCGCAGGGTAGCTATCGTTGGCGCGGGCATGACCAAGTTCATGCGCCGCGCCCTGGAAACTGGGCGCGAGCTGTCCTGGCAGGCATCGCGCATGGCCTTGGAGTCGTGCGAGCTGACGCTGAAGGACGTCGACGGCGTGGTCATCGGCACCGCCCCCGACGTCTTCGACGGCGTCCACATGAAGGGCGAGTACTTGGCCGACGGCGCCGGCGCGTGGGGCAAGCCCGTCCTCCGTGGCTACGTGGGCGGCGGCACCGGCGTCTTCTCACCCATCCAGGGCTGGTATCACGTGGCGTCCGGCCTCTTCGACGTCGTCCTGGTGGTGGCTGAAGAGAAGATGTCCACCTGCCACCCTCACCCCCAGGGAGCCTTCCTATCCATCTTCGACAACATGATCGAGCGGCCCCTGGAGCCAAACCTCATCTGGATCTTCGCCCTGGAGATGCGCCGCTACATGGCCGCCTACGGCCTCAGCAAGCGTGATATCGCCCTCGTCTCGGTGAAGAACAAGCGCAACGCCCTGGATCATCCCTGCGCCCAGGTGGCGGAGAACATCACCGTCGACGACGTGATCAACTCCGAGGTCATGGTCTGGCCGGTGAACCGCCTGGACGTGAGCCCGGTGAGCGACGGCGCCGCCGCCCTGGTGCTGTGCGCCGAGCACGTGGCCAAGCGGGTCACCGACAAGCCTGTCTGGATCGACGGCGTGGGCTGGCACCTGGACTCGGCCTACTGGACCAACCGCGAGCTAGCCTACCCCAAGTACGTGGAATACGCCGCCCGCATGGCCTACCGCATGGCGGGCATCACCGAGCCACGCAAGCAGATCCACGTGGTGGAGCCCTACGACCCGTTCTCATACAAGGAACTGCACCACTTGGAGGGCCTGCTCCTGTGCGGCAAGGGCGAGGCGCCCCAACTCACCGCCGATGGCGTCACCCAGCGCAACGGCGACCTGCCGGTCTGTCCCTCGGGCGGGCTGTTGGGGGTAGGAAACCCCATCGCTGCCGCCGGGCTGATGAAGGTGGCGGAGATCTTCTGGCAGCTCCGCGGCGAGGCCGGCAAGCGGCAGGTGCCGGGCAAGCCCACCTGTGGCCTGGCCCAGGCCTGGGGCGACCTGATGCAGGTGGGGACGGTCATCGTCCTGCGGACCTAGGGAGCGAAGGAATGGTTGGCGACCGCGAGTACCCGGGCACGCCCCTGAGCGACGAAGACCTCCACCAGGGCAAGGTCCTGACGGTGGCGGCCGACCCCAACGCCCGTTATCTCTGGGACACCGGCGTCGCCATCGGGCGGTTCCTGGCGGAGCTGAAGAATGGCCGCATCATCGGCCGCCGCTGCCACCGCTGTCGCCGCACCGTAGTGCCGCCGCGCATGTTCTGCGAGCAGTGCTTCCGCCCCACCGACGAGTGGGTCTATTTGAAGGACACCGGCCGGGTGAACACCTACTCCATCTCCTACCTCCGCTGGGACGCCACCCGCGTGGAAGAGCCCACCATCCCCGCGGTGGTAGAGATCGACGGCGCCGACAAGGGCATGGGCTTCCTTCACCTCCTGAGCGAGGTGAAGCCCGACGACGTGAAGGTGGGCATGAGGGTGAAAGCGGTGTGGAAGCGACCCCGCGACCGGGTCGGCTCCATCCGCGATATCTTGTACTTCAAGCCGTACTAGGAGGCGGGCGTGGGTACCCTGGAGCACATCGAGCGCGTCGACCAGCTGGGCCAGTGGCCGGGCGAGATACCCGTCAGCTTCCTCTATACGGCGGGCGTGGCCGGCGAGCGCTTCCTGCGCGAGATCAAGGACAAAGGCCGTTTCCTGGGCAGCCGCTGCCCCGACTGCCACTACACGTACCTGCCGCCTCGCCTCTACTGCGAACGCTGCTTCGCCGAGTTGAAGGACTGGGTGGAGGTGGGCCCCCGCGGCACGGTGGAGGCGCTGACCGTCGCTCACCTGGGCCTGGACGGCGAGCCGCTGGCCCAACCCGAGACCTTCGCTCTGATCCGCCTGGACGGCGCCGACGGACTCCTCCTCCATCGCGTCAAGGCACCCGCCGGCGAGGAGCTGGAGGTGGGGGCAACGGTGGAACCCGTCTTCCTCGCCAAGGCCGCCCGCAAGGGCTCCATCCTCGACATCCAGCACTTCAGGCCCGCATCCTCCAAGCGCCGTTAGGGCAGTCCCGCGCGACGCAGCCCGGCGCTGGCATTCTTCTCGTTGCTCAGACGTCCAGATTCTTCGCTTCGCTCAGAATGACACACGCTCACGCCGTCACCCTGAGCGAAGCGAAGGGTCTCCCGCAAAGCGGTCAATGTGGCCCATCCCTCTCGTCGGGGCGGTTCGCGAACCGCCCCTACCGCTCGCCAGATAGACGTCACGTGGCGATCTTTCGCCACTTTCGAATGATGCTTTCCTGCATCCCGAAATAGGGGCTTTTCATCATGGCAACGTTCGACCCCCGCTGTATCGTGTTGTTGTGTTTCTTAGCAAGCGCTAAGAAAGGTCTGTGCGGCCGCCGAGAACAACCATTCAGGGAGTAAGACCTATGTTCGGCGCTTCTCTGGGCAGCCTCAGCCTCAAAGACCTCAGGCTCAAGGGTGGTCAGCAAGCTCCTGCCTACCGCGGCTGGGAAGACCTCTATCGCCAGAAGTGGACCTGGGACAAGGTCGCCTTCGGCAGCCACTGCGTCGACTGCTACCCCGGAAACTGCTCGTTCCGCGTCTACGTCAAGGACGGCATGGTCTGGCGCGAGGAGCAGGCCGGCCTCTACCAGCCCACGGAGAAGGGCGTCCCCGACATGAACCCCATGGGCTGCAACAAGGGCGCCGCCTGGAGCCAGCTCCTCTACGCCCCCGAGCGCGTCCTCTACCCCCTCAAGCGCGCCGGCGAGCGGGGCGAGGGCAAGTGGAAGCGCGTCTCCTGGGACGAGGCCCTCACCGACATCGCCGACGCCATGCTGGACGCCATCGAGGAGGTGGGCCCCGAGTCCATAATCCACATCAGCACGCCCGCCCACGGCGGCTTCATGGCCGGCCTGCTGAACAACCGCCTGATGAACGCGCTGGGCGGCCTCACCACCGATGTCCAGTCGGAGATCAACGACTTCAGCCCCGGCATCTACCTAACCTTCGGCAAGTTCGACCCCGTCGCCAGCGCGGACGACTGGTTCCACTCCGAGCTCACCTTCATCTGGCACCACAACCCCATCTACGCCAGCATCCCCTGGTATCACTTTGTGGCCGAGTCCCGCTACAACGGCGGCGAGGTCATCCTTATCGCCCCCGATACCAGCCCCTCGTCCGTCCACACCGACTACTTCGTGCCCGTCCGCGTCGGCTCCGACTCCGCCCTCGCCCTCGCCATGTGCCAGGTGCTCATCCAGGAGGGGCTGTACAACGCCACCTTCGTCAAGGAGCAGACGGACCTGGCCTTCTTGGTGCGCGACGACAACTGCCGCTTGCTGCGCCAATCGGACGTGCAGGCCAGCGGCCGCGACAACCAGTTCTACTTCTTCGACACCAAGAGCCAGAAGGTGGTGGAAGCCTCCCGCGGCGACCTGGGCCTGGGCGAGCTCGATCCTGCCCTGGAGGGGAGCTTCGAGGCCACCCTCAAGGACGGCTCCGTGGTCAAGGTGCGCCCCGTCTTCGACCTGCTGCGCCGGAAGCTGGACACCGAGTACACTCCGGAGAAGGCTTCGGAGACCTGTGGCGTCAACCCCGATGTCATCCGCACGCTGGCCCGCAAGATCGCTCAGAAGAAGACCCGCTTCTTCACCGGCTGGAACGCCGGCAAGTACTACCACGGCGACCTGATGGAGCGCAGCATGTGCCTGGTGCTGGCCCTCACCGGCAACTGGGGTAAGAAGGGCACCGGCATCCGCAGTTGGTCGGCCGGCATGTTCGATGGCTTCTTCATGGGCTTCGCCAAGGAGCGGGCGGGCCGCGAGGAGGCCAGGCGCGTCCTGAACCTGCGCAACCTGATGATAGCGGCCATCAAAGCCCAGGACCCGACGATGACCGACGAGATCGCCGCCGCGGAGATGGCGGCCGGCGCGGGGCCGATGGACACGGCCATGCCCTCGTGCTTCATGTGGTACTACCACTGTGGCTACAACGAGAACTGGAACAAGCCCGAGTGGAGCGACCCCGCCATGAAGCGCCCCTTCGACGAATACCTGAAGGAGGCGCTGGACAAAGGCTGGTGGGGCCACACCGCCGGCCTCACCGAAGGCAAGACGCCGCGGGTCATGTTCGAGATAGGCGGCAACATGCTGCGCCGCACCCGCGGCGGTCAGACGATGCTCCTCAAGCACCTGTGGCCCAAGCTCAAGGCGTTCGTGATGGTGGACTGGCGCATGAACACCACCGGCCTCCACGCCGACTACTTCTTGCCCGCCGCCCACCACTACGAGAAGGTCACCTTCCACATCCCGACACCCCACATCCGCCACCTCACCCTCTCCGACCAGGCCGTGCCGCCCCTGGGCGAGTCCAAGCCCGAGTGGGAGATCATCACCCTCCTGGCCAAGAAGATCGAAGAGCGGGCCAAGGAGCGCGGCCTCACCAGCTACGCGGACAGCCGCGGCGTGGTGCACGACCTATCGAACCTCTACAACAGACTGACCCTCGACGGCGAGGTGGCGTCGGTGGAGGCGTTGGCCGACGAGTTCGTGCAGGACACTGCCGTGGTCGGCACCCTGCCCGAGGGGACGACGCTGAATACGCTGCGGGAGCGAGGGTACGTGCGTTTCATCGATTGGGGCATCTCGGCCTATGCCCTCGGGCAGGCCTCGGACTTCCGCTGGGACGAGACGCACAACCCCTTCCGCTGGCACACGGAGAAGAAGACGCCCTACAACACCCTCACCCGCCGCGCCCAGTTCTACATCGACCACGACTGGTTCCTGGAGGCGGGCGAGGAACTGCCCGTCCACAAGCAGAACCCGGCCATGGGCGGCAATTACCACTTCGAGCTGACCAGCGGCCACAACCGCTGGAGCGTCCACACCATGAACATCACCAACCGCGTTATCGCCCAGACCCATCGCGGCAAGCCGGACATGTTCATGAACCCCGACGACGCGGCCGCGCGTGGCATCGTGGACGGCGAAGAAGTGCGCGTCTTCAACGACATGAACGCCATGTACATCCCTGTCCGCCTCTCGCCTACGGTGCGGCCGGGGCAGCTGGTCCTCTACAACGGCTGGGAGCCGTACCAGTTCCGAGGGTGGATAGACCAGGCCTCCCTGGAGCCGGGGATGATCAAGTGGCTGCACCTGGCCGGCGGCCAGGGGCACCTCCGCTACTGGCCCATCCAGTGGCAGCCGGTGCCCATCGACCGGGCAGTGCGGGTAGAAGTGGAGAAAATGAAATAGGGGGGACTCTCCCCAAGGAGGGGCGCTATGCTGGCCAAGAAACTGACCGCCGAGGCCAAGGTCCTGCTGGACCCCGCCGCATCCGCGTGGGATAGCGTTCCGGCCGAGACCATCGCTATGGGGGGCACGCCCCTCGCCCAACAGCCGTCTCGCTACATCCGCACCGCCTGGAGCGACCGGCCCATCGGGAGCGTGCGCAGCCTGGCGGTGCGATCGGCGCACAACGGCAAGGAGGTCTTCTTCCTGCTGGAGTGGGGGGACGCCACCCAGAACACCGACTACGTGGGGCGGGACTTCCCGGACGGCGCCGGCATCCTCTTCCCCCTCAAGGGCGACGCCCCTCTGAACACTATGGGCAGCGAGAGCCAACCGGTGAACGCCTGGTTCTGGCGGGCCGACCTCGAGGACGGCGCCAAGAATATCACCGCCTCCGGGATCGGCACCGTGGGCGAGAGCGAGAAGAGCTCCATCGCCGCCCGCGCCCAGTGGAACGACGGCACTTGGCGGGTGGTGTTCGCCCGCCCACTGACCGTGGCGGGGAACCACGCGGTGGCGCTGGAGGCGGGCAAGAGCGTGAAGGTGGCCTTCGCCGTGTGGGACGGAGCCAGCGGCGAGCGGGCCGGCATCAAGTCCTTCTCCAAGCAATGGCGGGAACTCACCCTGGAAGGGTAGCGACGGCGGCGCCCTAGGCGACCGGCCGGGCAGTCTCCAGATTAGGAGGGCGGCGATGGTGACAAGCAAAGAAGACCTGATGAAGTCGGAACGCCAGGTGGCCATGGTCTTCGACCTGAACAAGTGCATCGGCTGCCAGACCTGCTCCGTGGCCTGCAAGGTGCTGTGGACGCGCGAGGAGGGGATGGACTACCAGTGGTGGTGCACCGTCAACACCCAGCCCGGCCGCGGCGCGCCCAAGGACTGGGAGCAGATGGGCGGCGGCTACCGCGACGGCGTCCCCGTCCCCGGCACCGTCCCCACCCGCGAGGAGTGCGGCGGCGGCTGGGACTTCAACTACGACGAGGTCTTCTACGGCGGCAAGGGACGCTCCGTTTTCCTCCAGCCCGTCGGCGAGAAGCCCACCTGGGGGCCCAACTGGGACGAGGACCAGGGCGGCGGCGAGTACCCCAACGCCTTCTTCTTCTACCTGCCCCGTCTCTGCAACCACTGCACGCGCCCGGTCTGCGTGGAGGCCTGCCCCCGCAACGCTATGTACAAGCGCAGTGAGGACGGCGTTGTCCTCCGCGACGAGACCCGCTGCCGCGGCTACCGCTTCTGCCTGGAGGCCTGCCCCTACAAGAAGATCTACTTCAACTACGTCAAGAAGATCAGCCAGCACTGCATCTTCTGCTTCCCGCGCATCGAGAAGGACGTGGCGCCGGCCTGCTCCCGCCAGTGCCCCGGCCGCCTGGTGTTCGTGGGCTACCTGGACGACATAGAGGGGCCCATCCACAAGCTGGTGCGAGAGTGGGAGGTGGCTTTGCCCCTCCACCCCGAGTACGGCACCGGCCCCAACATGTTCTACATCCCGCCCATCGGGCCTCACCGCCTGAACGTGGACCTCAGCATAGACGAAACGACCCCCCGCATACCCATCGAGTACCTGGAAAAGCTGTTCGGGCCGCGGGTGAGCAAGGCCCTGGACACACTCAAGGCGGAGATGGCCAAGACCCGCAACGGCGACAAGTCCGCCTTGATGGACATGCTTATCGTCTACCACTGGCTCGAGCTCTTCGGTCCGTTCACCCGCGACCCAGCCGAGCTCAAGTGGAAGTGAGGCGGTGGTTTACTGCGGGGCAAACCTGCCTACTGGGGCCGCCAGGTCGGCCGACCTTCGGCCCAGGTAGAGCTTTGAGGGAGGCGGAGGTACGGTGGCCCCTACCCACAACAAGCTCCCTTCGGACAAGGCCGCACAACCCGAGGTGGGGCCAGCGGGCCCAACCGTGGCCCGCAGCCAGGCTTACCTCTTCCTGGGCCGCACCTTCGCCTTCCCAAGCCAGGCCTTCTACGACGACGTGACCGGCGGGCGCTGGCAGGAGCAAGCGGCCGGCTTCCTGCCCCGGCTCCCCTTCCCTGTGCCGCCCCTGGGAGGCGACCCGCCCACGGTCTCCCTCGACGATTTCCAGACGGAGTACAACCGCCTGTTCGAGGTGGGGACCATGGGCGGGCCGCCCTGCCCCTTATTCGGCGGCCTCTACGACCGCGACCGCATGCGGGTGATGGAGGAGCTGATCCGCTTCTACAACTACTTCGGCCTCGGCTTGGCCCAGGGCCAGCTCCCCGACCACATCACGGTCGAGCTGGAGTTCATTCACTACCTCACGTACAAGGAGGCGGAGGCCCACCAGAACAGCGGCGACCAGGAATCCTTCCAGCGGGCCCAGAAGGATTTCTTGGACCGCCATTTGGGCAAATGGGTGCCGGTGCTACACCAGAAGCTCGCCAAGTGCCAGCCGCTGCCCTTCTTCGGCGGCCTGGTCGCCTGGACAGAAGACTTCCTGGGGAGGGAGCGTCAATACCTTAAGTCCATCCTCAATCCCTCCCCCTTCTAGCATGGGCGCGCCCCGGCCAGCCGGGACGCCCCGAGAGGATGGCAGGACTACTCGAGGAGACAACGGCTGTGCCTAACATTTCCATCGCACTAGACTAGGCGGGCCAGCCTGGCGACGGCCATGCGGAAGATTTCGAGGCGGCGGTTTCTGCAGGGTACGGCGGGGGCGGCCGTCCTGGCTCTGTCCATGAACCAGTTGGCCTGTTGGCCGGGCACCGCTCGCCGCCTGCTCACCCCGGACATCGTCCCCTACCGCAGTTGGGAAGACCTCTACCGCCGCAAGTGGACCTGGGACAAGATCACCTACGGCACCCACCTGGTGGACTGCTACCCAGGCTCCTGTTCGTGGCGGGTCTACACCAAGCAGGGCGTCGTCTGGCGAGAGGAGCAGGCCGCCACCTACCCTCAGATCGAGAGCGACATCCCGGACATGAACCCCCGCGGCTGCCAGAAGGGCGCCTGCTTCAGCCGCGTGATGCAGGGCGCGGAGCGCCTGCGCTACCCGCTGAAGCGGGCCGGCGAGCGGGGCGAAGGCAAGTGGATCCAGATCTCCTGGGATGAGGCCCTCACCGAGATCGCCGACGCCATCGTCGATACGCTCAAGGAGAACGGCCCCGACTCCCTTCTCCTGGAGTACGGGCCCGAGGGCGGCGTCATTCACGGCGCCAGTCCCCCCTGGCGTCTCGTGCGCCTGCTGGGGGGCGTCGTCCTCGACCACAACGCCCTCATCGGCGACTACAACGTGGGGCTGTACGAGACCTTCGGCAAGTTCCAGTTCGTCAGCTCTGTCGACGACTGGTACAACGCCGACCTCATCCTCATCTGGCACTCGAACCCTGTCTACACCAAGATTCCCTGCGCCCACTACCTGAATGAGGCCCGCTACAACGGCACCCAGATCGTCTCCATCTCGCCCGACTACAACGCCTCGGGCATCCACGCCAACCTGTGGGTCCCCGTCGAGCCGGGCAGCGACGCCGCCCTGGCCCTGGCCATGTGCAAGCTCATCATCGATGAGGGGCGCCACAACCAGCAGTTCATCAAGGAGCAGACGGACCTCGCCTTCCTGCTGCGCCAGGACGACGGCCACTTCCTCCGGGAGTCAGACCTGAAAGAGAAGGGGCGGGACGACCAGTTCTACTTCTGGGACGCCGCCAAGGGGGAGCCGCACGCGGCGCCCCGTGACACCCTCAACCTGCCGGTCGACCCGGCCCTGGACGGCGCCTACCGCGTGACCCTGCTCGACGGCCGCCAGGTGGAGGTGACCCCCGCCTTCCAAGTGCTGCGCGAACGCCTGACGGAATACACGCCGGAGCGGGCGGCGGCGATCTGCCACGCAACCCCAGCCACCATCCGCAGGCTGGCTCGCATGGTCGCCGAAGCCAAGGCCGTCACCATCCTCCAGGGGTTCAACATCAACAAGTACTACCACGGCGACCTCATGGAGCGCTCGCAGGCTCTGCTGCTGGCCCTCACGGGGAACTTCGGGCGCCGGGGGACGGGCATGCGCGGCTGGAACAGCTCGCAGCTCCTGGTGAGCCACGTCCTCAAGCGGCGCACGGGCATGGAGGGCTTCCTGGAGCTGGCCAAGAAGGCGCGCGAGCTGGAGGTGGAGGCTCTGGACAAGGACCCCACACTCACGCCCGAGATGGTGGCCATCGAGCAGGAGCGGGATGAGGTGCGCAAGTCCGGCATGTCCCCCCTGCCGATGAGCAACATGCTGGTGCCGCCTTTCTTCTACTGGTACTGGCACGCCGGCTTCAAGGACGTCTGGAACAACCCCGACTGGAACGACCCCACCATGAAGCGCAGCTTCGACGAATACTTCCGCGAGGCCATCGACAGCGGCTGGTGGGAGGACCTGGTGCGCCCCGCCGAGGACACGCCGCCGCGGGTCTATCTAGGCGTGGCCTGCTCTACCCTGCGCCGGACGCGGGGCGGGTTCAAGCTCCTGCGGCAGCATCTCTGGCCCAAGCTCAAGCTCATCGTCTCCGTCGATCTGCGCATGAGCACCACCGCCTACTTCTCGGACATCGTCCTGCCGGCGGCCGGCTACTACGAGAAGGTGGACTTTCGCTTCCCGGTGGCCGACATCAACTTCCTCACCTTCAGCGACCGGGCCGTCAAGCCCCTGGGCGAGTCCAAGCCCGAATGGGAGATCTTCGCCCTGCTGGCCAAGAAGGTCCAGGAGCGGGCCAAGGCTAAGGGCTTCACGCGGTTCACCGACCGCCAGGACAAGGAGTACCGCCTGGACCAGATCTACCGCACCTTCACCATGGAGGGGACGGCCAAGGAGAAGGACGAGGAGGCGCTGGCCGAGGACATTATCGCCGATACGATCCGCGTTGGGGCCCTGCCGGAAAAGACCAGCCTCAAGACCTTCCGCGACCAGGGGATCGTGCGTTTCACCGGCCTGGGCATGGACGCCGTCGGCCTGAACATGGCCACCGACATCAAGCCCGACGAGACCATTTCGCCCCTGAAGTGGCACGTCGAAGACAAGGTCCCCTATCCCACCCTGACCCGCCGCATCCAGTTCTACATCGACCACGACTGGTTCCTGGAGGCCGACGAGCACCTCCCTCGCCATAAGCCCAACCCGCTGATGGGCGGCGACTACCCCCTGCGCCTGACCAGCGGCCACCTGCGCTGGAGCATCCACTCGGTCTGGGCGACCCAGAAGCTCATGCTCTACACCCACCGCGGCGAGCCGAACGTGTTCATAAACCCGAAAGACGCCGAACGCCGCGGCATTCAGGACAATGATCTGGTCCGCATCCACAACGATTTTGATTCGTTCAAGGTGAGGGCGAAGCTGGCTCCCTCGGTGCGGCCGGGCCAGGTCATCGTCTACCACGCCTGGGAGCCCTACCAGTACCCCGACTGGAAGCCCTCCGACACCGTGACGCCGGGGATGATCAAGTGGTTGCATATGGCGGGTGGCTACGGCCACCTGAACTACTGGCGCTGGAACTGGATCCCCCAGCAGTTCGACCGGGCCACGCCGGTGGACGTGGAGAAGGCGGTATGAGCACGGCGAGCCTAATGGTTCTGGAGGGGAAAACACGCCTGAGGGTTGAAACCCTCAGCTTTGGGGAAGCTGCGGGATTTATCCCGCAGAGGTGAATTCAAATAGTGAACGCGTCTGGGCGAGGGGTCGAGAACCAGCCGCCGACGGACGGGAGGTAGCGCATGGACATCCAGCCGGCCGAGCTTGTGGATAGCCGCTTCGCCCAGATGTTGGGCCCGGCGCGGGCGGCGCAGTTCGTGGAGCAGGGGCGCGGGTTCTTCACCCGCCAGCGCGGGCCGGAGGAGTCGGCCCACCTCTTCTCCATCTTCCGCGTGGGCGAGCACCACGCCGTCATCACCATCGGCGACTGGCTCAAGTCGACGCCGGAGCTGGAGGTGAAGGAGGGCTACGCCCGCCTGATCTGGGACGAGGCCCGCCACACGAAGATCTGGACGCAGCGCATGACGGAGCTGGTGGGCGAGAGCCAGGTGGAGCGCCGCTACCCCGACCCCCGCCTGACGGACGCTCCCACCCCCGAGTACTTCCACCTCTGGGACGAATACGGGAAGGCCGATTGCCTGGCCAAGCGCCTGACCTACATCTACGTGGTCGATGCCTGGGCCGGCTTCGTCTACACTACCTACCTGAACTTCATCGACCCGGTGACCAAGTGGCACCTACAGACCATCCTGGCCGACGAGCGCTTCCACGTGGCCTTCGGCCAGCACATGGCCGCCAAGTATGTGACCTCGGAAGCTGATAAGGAGGCGCTGGCGCGGGAGGAAGAGAAGATCGTGGGCATCCTGGCCAACGTCACCGCCGGCTTCCTGACGGGCGAGGTGTAGGAGCGACCCATGGCCCTGGCGCTCCGCTGGCCGAACCTGACCGCCGGCCCGGAATGGGGCATCGAGCCCGTCCCCGCCGAGTCGCGCACCCTGGGGACGTTCGACAACGCTGTCCTGTGGGGAAACCTGGGGTTCAGCCTCCTCTTGCTGGTGACCGGCTCCTTCCTCGTGCCGGCCATGGGCCTGGGCCAGGCGCTGCTGGCCATCCTGGTGGGCGCGCTCATCGGAAACGTCCTCCTGGCCCTGGCCGCCCTCATCGGCGCCGAGACCGGCGTGCCGGCCATGGTCCTCTACCGGGCGCCGCTAGGCATCCGCGGCTCGTATCTGGCCAGCGTGGCGACCATGGTCCGCAACGTGGCCTGGGGCACCCTGGCCCTGGTGCTCGTGTCCGAAGTGGCCACGACCCTCAGCGAGCGCGGCTTGGGCTGGGGCGCGCGACCGGTGTGGGTCATCGTCTTCGGCGGGCTGGGGACGGCCATGGCCGTTCTCGGGCCCATCGACGTCGTCCGCAAGTGGTTCCGTCGGTTCTGGTTCTGGCTCGTGCTGCTGGTGGCGGCAGTGGTCGGGCTTTCGGGCTACATGGAGTTCGGCATCCCGGCCATGCTCCAGCGGGCGCCCGCCGGCGGCTGGCCCTCCTTCTGGCAGGGGGTGGACCTGGTCATCGCCCTGCCGGTGGCCTGGCTACCCCTCGCCGCGGACTACTCGCGCTTCGCCAAGGCCCCTCGCAGCGCCTTCGTGGGCACCTTCACCGGGTCTTTCATCGCCACCGTCTGGTTCTGCGCCCTGGGCGTGCTCTACCTGCCGGCCGTCAACGCGGAGGACCTGGTGGGCTGGCTTCTGGGCGGCATGCCCATCGGGCTCATGGCCCTGCTGGTCGCGCTGATGATGGAGGGCGACGGCGCCTTCGCCAACGTCTACTCCGCTTCCGTCAGCGCCCAGAACGTCGCCCCCCAGGCGAGCCGGCGAGGCCTGGCGGTGACGGTGGGCGCCATCTCCATCGTCCTGGCCCTGGCGGTGAACCTCCTGCACTACGAGAACGTCCTCCTGCTCATCGGCTCGCTGTTCGTGCCTCTGTTCGGCATCCTGGCCGCCGACTACTTCCTGGTGCGCCGCCGGCGCCTGGACATCGCCGCCCTCTATCGCAGCGACGGCGGCTTCTGGTATCGCGGCGGCGTGAACGTGGCGGCCCTGGCCATCTGGCTG
>Ga0315286_10001815_pt1 | contig 19600 bp, 17 predicted proteins | sample YL17G10_0_MG_FD_205038 | JGI IMG/M metagenome (GOLD analysis project Ga0315286, IMG submission 205038) | Sediment microbial communities from Yellowstone Lake, YNP, Wyoming, USA - YL17G10_0 | ecosystem: Environmental > Aquatic > Freshwater > Lake > Sediment | place: USA: Wyoming | collected... | reverse complement strand
TGGTAGATCAGCCCAAGGATGGCCGGGATGAAGACAGCGACAGGGAGGACGAAGGGCTGGGTAGTCATGGTCTGAGTGACCCGTGGGATGAAGTCGGGGTGTTTGAACATGAGTCCCAGGACCCCGAGGATGAGCATCATGGCGCCTTGCAGGCTCGTGTACATGATGATGCTTCCGCGGAAGAGAATGAACGAGAGCATTCCGAAACCGACGAGCCCTGTCATGGCGCCGGCCCACGCGAGGGTGGGTTCGAGCCCGACGGTTCGCCAGATCGCCGCGCCCACGAGGGCGCCGCAGATGCCGCCCACGACGGCGACGGCCCATTTCATGAGCGGGAGGGTGATCGAGGCGGCGACGATGCAGCAGAGGGTGCCGATGGCCAGGGGATACCCGTAGCGCTGTCCGACGGCGGCGCCGATGTAGCCGCCGATGATGCCCGCGTTGATGGTGACGAGCCACTTGAACATCGACCAGCCGTACAGGAGATAGACGACGCCCATGATCAGCAGGAGGATGCCGGTGCCGATCGACATATCATGGCACCAGTTGATGAGGTCGCCTTGGCCTGGGAAGCGGGTGATGGGCTGGAACGGGGTGGTGCCAGCGTGGACGTTGGGGGTTGCGGCAGCAAAGATAACGATCATGGCTGTCTATGGGTTTGGGCGAGGAGCGGACCCATCTCCTTTGTTGGCAAGCGGTTTGGTCTCGTTCTTCACCGGCTCAACAGGCTTGGGCCGTTTGGCGCGCGGCGAGAACCACCATTGAACGGCGGCTCCGAACGCGACCAGGCCGGCAAGCATGATCAACTGCGCGGTGGGGTCTTTGGGGACAGCGTTCAGCAGCTCGGGGCGAAGCTGATTGGCGGCCAGCGACCCGAGGCCGGCGATCATGCAGGTGCCGATAAGGCTATAGAAGAGCGCCATGGCCAGACGCGGGAGGAACGCGCCGATGACCAGGCCCGAAGCCAGCCCGGCGCCGCAGGCGATCGGACCGAATGATCGGACTTGCGGGGGGACGGCGTCCCAGAGTTGTATCGCGTAGTTCCAGAGGTTCGTGCCATCCGCTCTGGGGGGGAACGTCCACTGTGCGGCGGGATCGCGGAGGTACCACGTGCCGAGGACGCCGACGGCTCCCAGGAGGATGCCCAGGCCGATGCGGACGCAGCCCCTGTGCAGGATATACCCGATGACGCCGAGCGCCAGGGCGCCACCGACAGCGCCGGCCCACGAGCCGACCGACAGGCCAACCCATCGAGGAACATAGAGGCCGATCGCGGCGCCGGCGGCAACAGCGACGAGTGTGATGAGGGAGCGGCTGAAGCGGGAGCCGAGGAGCCAGAGAACCACGCCGAAGGCAGCGCCGGCCGCCGCAACCCACGCGAGCGTAGGGGCGGCCTCGGGGGGCAGCTTGGGCAGGAATTGATCGAGGCTGTAGGTCATGCTCTTAGTCGTTATCGGTCGAATTGCCGCAGTTTCTTCGGTTTCGCGGGGCAAAAAGAGGGTGTTTGAGGTTCTGGCAGAAGCGGAGGCGGGCAGGGATGCAGGAATAAGCCCACGGGCATATGGTGTTAGTCGGGGCGGGGACGCTGTTATTGCCACCGGCGATGGCTTGCACTGAGTGCCGCGTGCGGCCGCCGCGATGGGATCAGGCGAGAAGCTGGTTGTGCATCAGCGTGCTGACGCGGTGGCTAGCTCAGGGCCGGGAATGCGATAGGCCGGGTAGGTGTGTTCGAGAGGCGGCGGCGGGTCTTGGGCTTTGCGGGCGGCTTTCACGGCGTAGAGACGCTTATCGGCTTCGGCGAGGATCGTCTGGGGGTGCGGATCGGGAATCTCCGAGAGGACCGTCAGGCCCGCGGAAAGACCGAGCGGGCGCGGCGTTCGGAAGGTGTGGCCCAGGCCGTCCACGAGGCTGACGAGACGCTGGACGAGGGTCTGTCCGGCGCCCAAGCCGCTGTCGGGGAGGACCACAACGAACTCGTCGCCCCCGCAGCGGAAGGCAAGATCCTCCTCGCGGATGCTCGAGCGGATGATCTGGCCGACCGTACGCAGAAGTTCGTCGCCCGCTGCGTGTCCGAGGGTGTCGTTGAGATTCTTGAAGTTATCAAGGTCCAGCATGAGAAGGCAGAGATCGGAGTGCTTGGCGCGAGTCTGCTCGATGACAGTGGCAAGATGTTCTTCGAGGGCGCGGCGGTTGTAAAGGCCCGTGAGGGGGTCGCGGCTGGCCTGTTGGCGCAGCGAGCCGACGAGTCGTTCGAGGGCATCCGTGCGTCGAGCGATCCGCTGTCGCATTTCCTGCTGCGTGAACGCCATGTCGGCCTTCTGCTGGCGAATCTCGCGGAGGATCTCTTGTACGGAAGCCCGCAGGTTGGCCAGCGGGCCGTTGACGGAGGTAAGCTCATTGATGGGGGCTTCGCCGGCACGGATCAGTGTAAGGGTGTTACACATGCGACGCAGCGGCAGACGCCAGCGGAACAGATGATAAAGCGAGCCGGCCAGGGCGATTATGCCGATGGGAAGCATCATCGCCCAGGGCAGAGCGGCACTCTCGGGGCAGTATGTCAGGAGATAAGAGGCCAGGGCGCCGGTGGCGGCGACGAGACAGACGGAAGCGGAGAAAGCGATCAGAAGCAGCCATCGGGCATGCCAGCAGCGGTTCCGGAAGGTCCGGTGGGATTGCGGCGAGTGAGACGGGTCGTCGGGCATGAGGCGATCTCTCCTTAAGGCGTATCATCGACCGGTTGGGGCGGCGTATTGATGGCGAGATAGCGGCTGTCCTGGGTCACGAGGGAACCCGCGAGCACGCAGGGCGCTCTATTATGGGACGTGGGGTCGTCGGCGATGACATGGGCAAAGCGTGCGGGCGGGAGGGGCTCATGCCCCTTCGTGGCAATTCCCCGACGGGGCCCGTAGAATGGCGGGCAAGTCCAGGAGTTATTATGCGCCATGTGATATCCGCGTTGGTGATGAACGAGCCGGGGGTATTGGCCAATGTTGCGGGGATGTTCGCGGCCAGAGGGTTCAACATCGACTCGCTGGTGGTGGGTCGAACGGAGAATCCGGGCCTGTCTCGGATGACGATCGTGGTGACGGCCGACGATGCCACGCTCGAGCAGGTGCGAAAACAGCTCGGGAAGCTGGTGCCCGTGGTGAAAGTGAAGGATTTTGAGAGCACCGCCTATGTTGAACGCGATCTGCTGCTGCTGACCGTGAACGTCGGGCCGGAAAAACGCGCCGAGGTGGTCCAGATCGTGACGCTGTTCCGCGGGCGGGTTGTGGACATTGCGAAGGACAGCGTCATGGTCGAGCTGTCCGGGACGGAGGAGAAGATCGAGGCATTTATGGAACTGCTCAGGCCATACGGGATCACCGAGCTCGCACGCACGGGCGTGATTGCGATGGAGCGAGGGGCGCAAAACGCGAAGGCCAAGCCGGCGGCGGTGGCGAAAAGGAAGCGCGCTGCGGGCACGAAAACCAGGTGAAGCATTCAGGTGTTGGGGGGCAGACGGGCGAGGATCAGTTGGGCGTGACGTTCGGTCGCGCCTTTCTCATTGAGTACAACCTGCTGGGCGGCACGGGCGATGTTGGCGGCGTCCTGGGGGAAAGAGAGCAGCCTGGTCACGCCTTGGCCGAGGGCGCCGGGGGTGTCCACTTCGACGATGGCGCTCGCCTGCCGGAAGCGGGCTATGGCGTCGGCGAAGTTGGCGGTGAACGGGCCGACGATGACCGGCTTGCCCAACGCCGCGGGCTCGATCATGTCCGAGCCGTGCTGGCGCGGGCCGAGGTCTACCAGCGTTCGGCCGACGAAGACGACCGTGGCGAGGCTGTAGAACTTGCGGAGTTCGCCCATGGTGTCGCCGAGAACGACGGGAGCTTGGGGCGAGGGGTCACGCGTAAGAGTAGGTTGTGAGCGGCGGATAAGCGGCAAGCCCGCGGAGGTGATGAGGGCGGCCACCTCGTCGAATCGCTGCGGGTGGCGAGGGACGATGATCAGACGCAGAGCGGGGTATCGCGCCAGCAGGTGACGGTATTGGGCGATGATGATCTGTTCTTCGCCCGGCCCAGTGGAGCCACAGACCCAGATAGGCTCTTGCCCGGGCTTGAGGCCGACGGCGGCGGCGAGTTCATCATCCCCGGCAACACGCTCGGCGACCGTCGCGGTGTCGAATTTCATCGTGCCCGTGATGTGGATGCGATCGGCCGGTGATCCCATGGCGGCGAAACGGCCCGCGTTGGTCTGGTCCTGGACGCAGAGTGCGGCCATGTGCCGGAGCATACGCGCGACAATGGGCCTGACAAGGCGATAGCGGCGGAAGCTGGGGGCGGTCATGCGCCCGTTGACGAGGATCACGGGAATCGAACGTCGGTCGCAGTGATGTAGAAAATTCGGCCAGATTTCCAGCTCCATCAGCACGACGACGCTGGGGCGGAGGTTGTCAAGGACACGTGCGACGGCCCAGGTGAAATCGAGCGGGTAGCGAACGAGGGTGACGGCAGTGCTGCTCGCCGCGACGCCGTAAAGCTCCTGGGCCCGGGCAAAACCCGTGTCGGTGGTGGCGGAGATAATCAGGTGAAGGTCGGGACGGTGCTGCCGGAGGCGATCGACCAGCCCACGGGTGGCATTCATCTCGCCGAGCGAGACAGCGTGAATCATGACGGCCGGGGCGGTGGATGCGCGACGGGGGACACTGCCCATACGCTGCGAGATGGCGGCGAAAACCTTGACGCGGGCGGTTCGCCTGATCAGCCAGAATGGCGCAGCGAGGGCAAGCCCCAGGCCGTATGCGATGTCGTAGAGGTTCACCATCGTGCGGGCGATGGTTGTACCAGCAAACGGCCAGCAGAGGTATAGGCCCGCCGCCTCCGATGGACGGCCGGCGGAGCTGCGGGGGCTATCTCACGAGCAACACCCAGTCCTGGTCGTCGGGAGCACTGTATCTGCCGGGGGTCGTGGAGTCGGCGGGAAAACGCTGCGCGGTGCGAGGGTCGAACCATTCGGCCCTGACATCCTTAACAAGCTGGTCGGGGCTGAAGGAGACTTCGCCGCCGGCTGGGAGATAGAAGACGGCCAGATCGCCTTTGCCTGACTTTGCGGCAGAGATGAACCTGGCGGAGTCTCCGTCGCCGGGCTGAACTGCGAGCAGACTCTGCGCCGGGCGGAGCTTCCACCACTCAATGGAGGTGAAGAAGTTGGTCATGTGCTTCATGCTGCTTGCGCCGGGGAGGTCCTTGGCGATGTGCCAGGGCTTGGCGACGCCGGTGTAGGCGTGATCGAAGGGGGGGCCTTCCACTTCCTGCCACGACCAGATGCCGTGGCCGCCGTAGGTCAGGCCGGCGGGGGGGGCCGCAAGCAAACTCCAGTAACAGGCGCGCCGCACCGCGTGGGCGGAAAATCGCTTCTTGGAGTAGCCGGAAATGTGGTCCTCGTAGGGCGGCTCGAGGTTCACGTAGGGTCGAATCGGCTGACGCTGCCACTCCTTCGAAACAGGGCCCGAGTGCGCCCAGGCCAGACCATCGGGGGCATCGGTGTGGCCGGACTGATAGCCGTGGATGCCGAGCCATTTCTCGTCGCGGAAAGCATCGTATGGCCAGATACGCCCGCCGGGGTGCAGCGTGACAGGAGCGAGGCTGGCCTGCTGATCTGCAAAGACGGCGCGGCCGATACGCTTCCATCGCTCGGCGACCTCGCCTCTGCAATTGCTGTCGCCATTGAGTATCCAGATGACGTGGTGTGCGGAATATCGGTTGACCTGGTATTTGATGAGGCGGATGGCTTCTTCCTCGGGCAAAGCCTGGCCGGCGTCCTTCTTGCCCCAGGCCCACATGAGGACGGGAACGGCCAGAAGCCCGGCGGATTCGATCTGCGCCATGCGATCGTCGATACGCTTGTAGAAATCGGGATGGATGGTGATGCTCTTCTCGCCGCTGAAGGCGATCAGCCCCTCGGCGTTGGCAGGCGCGGTGCGCCAGGGAGCGAGCATGACGAACTGGATGCCGCTGAAGTGTTTGGCGACCCGATCGGCCAGGTACCTGTCCCAATCGTCCTTCTTGGACAGGAGAACGCCGTTCCATGTGGTGTCAGCGAGGAAAAAGAACGGCGTGCCGTCGAAGTGCTCGAAGTGCGTGCCGTCGACGGACACGCGGATGGGGCCGTGTCTAAGGAACGGATTGGGGCTGTCTGATTTCCTGCACTCAAACCGGCCAGACTGATCGGGCGCGCCGGGGGTAACCCCGCGAGCGCGCCAGGTCCAGACGCCCTCTTCGGTGGGCATGAAGCGGACGCGGCAGGTTGAGCCGCCATCGTCGAAGACGCTGCGCGTGCAGGTCTTGCCGGAAGGGGAAGTGAACTCGACGGGCAGGTCTACAGAGGGCTGCGCGCCTTGCGGAGGCTTCAGGGCCTGCTCAAAGCGGCCGTACAGGGTGACCGGCTGGGCGCTGGCAAACGCCGCCGTGAGGAGCCATGAGCACGATACGAGAATGCCGATGAGTGGGGAGGAGTTGCTCATGGCAGCTAAGAGTAAGACTCGGGTTGCGGGAGGGCAAGGGTCTGGCCAAGGCGCGCATATCCGCTATTCTGGGGAGCTGCGAAGGGCTGTGCGGGGGACGAACGCATGAGACATGACGCAGCGGAGACGAAGGGAATACCATGGGCAGACATGTCAGTCGGCGAGACCTGTTGGCGGCGGGAGGGGCGGCTGTTGGGGCCGGCGTTGCCGCAAGCTGGGCCACGCCACAAACCAATACCACACAGAAAGGAGACCCGATGTTCAGGTACTGTCTCAACACCAGCACCATCTCCGGGCAGAAACTGAGTCTGGTCCAGCAGGTGGACGTGGCGGCCAAGGCGGGTTACGACGCCATCGAGCCGTGGACTCGCGATATCGACGCGTACGTGAAAGGCGGGGGAACGCTCCCCGACATGAAAAAGCGCCTCGGCGACGCCGGGCTGACCGTGGAGAACGCCATCGGGTTTGCCGCGTGGATCGTGGACAACGACGACGCTCGCAAGAAGGGTCTGGAGCAGATGAAGCGGGACATGGACGTCGTCTCGCAGATTGGCGGCAAGCGCGTGGCGGCGCCCCCCGTCGGTGCGACCGATCAGCCGAACCTGAGTCTGCTCAAGGCGGCCGAACGCTATCGGGCGCTGGCGGATCTGGGCCAGACCATGGGCGTGACGCCTCAGATCGAGATCTGGGGGTCGTCCAAGCTTCTGAGCCGGCTCGGCGAGGCGGCCTTCGTGGCGGTCGAGAGCGGGGCCAGACAAGCGTGCATCCTGGCGGATGTCTATCACATGTACAAGGGCGGCACGCCCTTCGATGGGCTCAAGGTCCTCAGCGCGTCGGCGTTGCAGATGCTCCACATGAACGACTACCCCGCCGACCCCCCGCGCGCCACCATTCAGGACTCCCACCGCGTGTACCCGGGCGACGGCGTGGCGCCGCTCACGACCATCCTTCAGGACCTGGCAGTAGTCAGCCCCCTCTGCGTCCTGTCCCTCGAACTGTTCAACCGCGAGTACTGGAAGCTGGAAGCACTGACGGCGGCGAAAACCGGCCTGGAAAAAATGAAAGCGGCAGTGGCGAAAGCGGTGGGTTGAGCGATGCCTGCTCGCTGACGGCTGGGTGCGGAAAGATGTCGCTCACCGGTAGAGCCGGTGCGCGCGGATGTACTCAATCACGAAGGGGGTCGTCAGAAACTCGATGGATAGACCGGCGGCGACCCGCCGGCGGATGTCCGTGGCGCTGATGTCGATGGCCGGAGCCTTCCAGACACTCTGGCGCAGTGAGCGATACGGATCGGGCATCGCCGCCCAATCAATCCCCCACCCCGGCCGCTCGATAATGGCGAACTTCATCTCACGCAGAAGATCATCGGGCTGATGCCACGTGGGGAGCTGGCGGAGCATATCTGCGCCGATGAGCCAGTGGACCTCCTCCCACCCTCGCTGCTTGAGCAGCCGGACCGTGTCAATAGTGTAGCTGCTGCCTCCTCGCGCCAGCTCGACGTCGTCGACCTCGAAAAGGCACTCCTGCGATGAAGCGGCCAGACGGCACATGGCCAAGCGATCCTCGGCCGCCGCCAGATCAGGCGCATTGGGCTTGTGGGGAGGCTGTGCCGACGGGATCAGAACCACCTTGTCAAACCCGCCGGCCTCAGCTATCGCTCGAGCGCAGATCAGGTGGGCATGATGGATCGGGTTGAAGCTCCCGCCAAAGGCTAATTGCCGCATATTCGCTCCGTTATACCCGTTCCCAATCCCCACGACCAACTCCTATCATGATGGCCGAACTGATACGCACCGGACGATCGGCAGAAAGCCGTCCGGATTTTGAAACCAGACGGTCTGCTGCGGATCAAAAGTAGTAGCAGTGACGAGAATTCGACATCCGAGGATTCCCGTCACCAGATCGTAACATGAGTATGTGTAGTAGATTATATAGAGTACTTAAAAAATTCTATATTTTCTACTATACAGGACAGACCAAGTACGATATAGGAATAGCCAGCGGTGCGAGATTGTTATACTTACTGGAAAGGAGGCCTAAGATGGCCGCCACCTTAACCCGCCGATCCCGACATGGACCAATAAGGCTGCCGCGCTCCTTACGCGAGCAAGTCGAGCGAATACTGGCCGAGGACTATGCCTACATGGATTCGCCGGTTTTCCGGCGGAAGCACATTGAGCAGGAGTTGTTCGATCGCGAGTCGGAGCCCCAGCTTCCGCCAACGGCATGGTATCAGCCGACAACGCAGGATGGCGACGACCCCGCCAATTCACCGACGCTGATGAACGCGGACGAAGAGCGGCTGATGTTCCTGCGGTTCAACTACGCCAAACGCCGCTTGTGCGAACTGAGCCGGCGGATTGCCCGCGAGCCTCTGAGCCGCGAACTGGCCAACCAGTTGCTGCTGTGGCACCGGCGATTTGAACACTTCCGTGAGTACCTGGTGCGGACGAACCTCGCGTTGGTGCTGGCGATGGCCAAACGCACGCGTCTGGGACAGACGGATTTCGCGGAGATCGTCAGTGAAGGGAACATGGCGCTGCTGCGGGCGGCGGATAAGTTCAGCGTGGACCGAGGCTTCAAGTTCTCGACCTATGCGTGCCGGGCGATCCTCAAGGCGTTCAGCCGAACCTCGCTCAAGGCCTCACGCTACCGCAACCGTTTCCCTGTCGAGTTCGAGCCCGAAATGGAGAAAAGCGACTGGTCCGACCGGCGTCGCCAGACCATTGAAGAGGAGTGCATCGACGAGCTGAAGAACATCGTGGATCGGAATCTGGCCGACCTGACCAACATTGAACAGACCGTGATTCGCCGGCGGTTTAACTGGCAGGAGCAAGCCGAGTCGCCGCTGACGCTTGAAGAAGTGGGGCGAATCATCGGCGTCACCAAGGAGCGGGTGCGGCAGATTCAGAACAAGGCCTTGGCGAAGATCCGGCAGGTCATGGAAGACGGAGTTTTGCGGGTCAGCCCGTTGGAGCTTGTCACGGACGGTGGCAATGACCGCAAGGAAGCTGGAACGACCGACTAGTTGTTCGAGTCGGGAAAGGGCACGGCAGGTTGTTTTGTCCGTGCTCTTTTTCATGCGCCATGCGCAAGCTGCATGGTGTGATGCTCAGGCCGCTTCGGGCATGAAGCGGAGCAGAAGCTGGGGGATACGCTTTGCGCCGCGGCGAAGGGCCTTGCCGACGGCATACTGCATGGAACGCGCGAAACGCCGGGTCACGCGCGCGTCAGGCTCGATCCCGAGCTTCCGCATCTGATCGAACGCCCACAGCCAGGCGTGGTATTCCTCTTCACAGCGGAAACGGAACTGGTCGAAGCCGATGGCGTGGTGACCGACCTCGTGGAGGAAAACGGCGAGGCTGATGGGTGTCTTCGGGTAGGGTGATTCGACCCAGTTGATCGATCGGCCGTCGTGATAGTAGACGCGCCACGCGGAGCCGCTCATGCTCTTCCGCCATCTCCGAATCCGCAGGTGGTAACGGGTTTTCATCCGCTTCACGATCGATGAGAAGTCAGCCATGGTCAAAGCCTGTATCGGCACAATCGCTGGGGTGCAATGAGAGATGCAGCGCCGCTGCGGTCTAGGAAGTATACGAAACCGCGGGCGGAACATTCGCCGGACGCGGGTAGCGCGCCAGGCCCGACTGCTCGAAGGCCGACCCGTTCCAGCATCGCGTGGCGATGGTGATGTCGGAAGAATCAATGGTGATGACGTTGTAAGCGTTAGGATCGCGGCGGCGGCGCGTGGAGATGGCGGTGCCCGCCTGGCTGCAGAGCATCGAGCGGCTGAGCCACGGGTAGTACGTACGCAAATCCCCGCTGTAGGGCTTGTGCAGATGACCCGAGAGAATCATGTCGATGCCGAGTTGCTCGAAGATCTGCACGGCCTGCTCGGCGCCCACCACCGGGTGGAAATGGCCTCGCGGCGGGGGGAGAAAGGGGTGGTGCGTAACGAGGATCTTGAACGTTGTCGGCGCAAGCGTCCGAACGCGATCCTCGAGTTGGCGGAGCTGAGGCGATGAGATTCGTCCATCACGCCAGAAGCCGTTCCATCGCCAGGTCCACGAGCACGCGGTGTTGACCGCCGCGATCGCCAGGGAGTCGGCATGGTAAAAGGGAGCCAGCTCATCTGTGATGTACTCCCGGTAGCGGTCCAGGGGACGCCGGATGCGACGGAGGATGTCGAAAAACGGGATGTCGTGGTTGCCGACGGTCAGAATCTGCGGCTTGGGAAGCTGCCTGATGAAGGCGGCGGCGGCGGCGTATTGCCGGCGGCGCCCCCGCTGCGTCAGGTCGCCGGTGATCGCCAGCACCTGCGGAGGATTCTCCTGGAGGTCGGCAACCAGTGCGGCCGCAACGGCAGACGCGACACAGTTGAAGTGAAGATCCGAGATGTGGGCGATCGTGGGCATGGTGCGATCGTGCATCGCGTCAGAAGAGCCTGCACGGTGTCGCGAATTGTAGTCCGCGAGCGAGCGATGGACAGCCGACGCCGTGTGTAATGTGGTAGAATAGCATGAGAGTTCAGATCGGATCCCATTATGACGCGGCAGGAATTGCCCGCCCGAATCTCGATCGATCCGGACATCTGCTTCGGCAAGCCCTGCATTCGCGGGCACCGCATCTGGGTGTCACTTATTCTCGATCTGCTGGCCGGGGACGCCACGTTCGACGAAATCTTGCTAGAATACCCGGGACTGGAACTGGCCGACATTCGGGCATGTCTGGCATATGCCGCGGAGATGGCTTCGGGGCGAAAACTTGAGATTGCCTGATGGGGGGGGGCGTGCGACTGACACTCGACGAGAACCTCGGCAGGCGGTGCCGGGCATTTCTCCTTTCCCCTCAGATCCGCATAATGGCGGCAACTTCGCAGGAGGTACCCGGATGAAACGGATCATGGCAGCGGTGATGTGTGCTGGCGCGGTGTGCATGGCGTCGGCCTATGCGCAGGATTCCAGCTTGGCGGACCTGGCCGTGCTTCGGGCGGGCAAAACGGCGGCGCAGAATGCGCTATGGATCGAGACGCCGCTGGAGAGACAGTTCAAGTCGTCCAAGCGCGTGATCGTAGCGGACATCAAGGGGCCCGCTGTCATCACCATGATCCATTTCGCCATGCCCGAGATGTCCATCAGCAAGCCCAAGGAGTACACGCTCGGTCGGGACGTCATGCTGCGGATGTACTGGGACGGGGAGCAGACGCCGAGCGTCGACGTGCCTATGGTGGATTTCTTCTGCGATCCGGCGGGGCTGAGGGAGGCGGTCAACACGGCGCTGGTGAACAAACGCCGGGGGTTCAACGCGTATTTCCCCATGCATTTCGCCCAGTCGGCGAAGATCGAGCTGGTCTATGACGGCCCGGCAGAGCCGGGCGATGAATTGTGGCGCATCATGCCTTGCTACAGCTACGTGATGTACCGAGAGCTGGAAAAGGTGCCCGCGGACGTGGGGTATTTTCACGCGACGTGGCGGCAGGACTTGCTGCCTCTGGCCAGCCGCGATTATCTGGCGATGGAGGCCAAGGGCAACGGCAAGTTCGTGGGGTGGAATGTGACCGTGAGGCTGCCGGGGCGGGCCAACGCTTATCCGGTCGATGAGAACGAGAAGTTCTTTGTTGACGGAGAGCCGGAGGCCTCCATCGAGTTTCAGGGGCTGGAGGATTCCTTCGGATTCAGTTGGGGTTTCCCGCCGACGGAGAGCCTCTTCCCGCTGACGGGCTTCTTCCCGTTCAAAGACGGCGCGGCGGCGTATCGGTTTTTTGTGAATGATGCGATCCGTTTTGAGAAGTCGCTGAAGGTGGCCATCGGGTTCGGGAAGAACGAGGATTCCTTCTTCAAGCGGGAGTTCGCCAAGGCGGGCAACGAACTGGAGCTGTCGAGCACCTGTTACTGGTATCAGACCGAGCCGCACGCGCCCTTGGCGAAGCTGCCTGGCGCCAAAGAGCGGGCGCCGAGTGAGCTGAGCTGGAAGGATCGGGAGAAGCTGCCGACGCCTGAGGAGATGAGGGCCAGAGGCGTGAAGCTGCACATGCGATGCGGCAGGCCGGAAAACGAGGTTGTGTTTGCGGACGCAGGGTACGGTGCCCAGGCGAAGAGCGGGTACGTCTTTGCCGGATGGCCTTTTCCAGTCTTCCATTGCCGGGCGGATGATCAGGATCTGCGGATCGAGCTCGCGGTGCCCAAGGCGTCCGCGGGAACGGTCCGCCTGTACGTGATCGATCCGGACAATTTCCAGGGCGGGCGGAAACAGGAGGTGAGCGTGGCCGGCAAGTCGCTGGGGATCATCGACAAGTTCGCCGAAGGCAGATGGCTTGAGGCCAAGGTGAGCCCGGAGGAGACCAGCGACGGAAAGGTGATGATCGATGCCAGGAACCTGAGAAAGGAATCGAATGCGGTGATATCGGTGGTGGAGTGGGTGGCCCAGAAGAAGTAACGCAGCCGCGGAGGCCGACAGTGAAGAACACGGCATATCTCGTGATGGTCCTGATGGTCTGCGGCCTGGCAGCGGTGAGCAGGGCCGCCGCGGCCGAGCTCACGGCGGGCGTGGCCGTCGTCGATATCACCCCCCCGGTGGGGTATCGCATGGCCGGGTACTTCAACGAGCGCCTCGCGACGGGAACGAGCGATCCGCTCCGGGCCAAGGCCATCGTCCTGCGCCAGGGGGACCAGCGCGTGGCGATAGTGTTCTGCGATCTGCTGGGCATAGCGCCGGAGGTCTCATCAACGGCGCGGAACGAGGCCGCGAAGAAAACGGGCATCGCGGCGCGGAGCATCGTCATAGCGGCCACGCATTCGCACACGGGACCGATGTATTGGGATGCCATGCGGACGCACTACCACCAACGAGCGCTGGACGAACAGGGAAAGGACCCGAATGAAACCGTGGACTACGCCGCGGAACTGGCCCGAAAGATCGTCAACGCGATAGCAGCCGCCGACGCCCGGTCCAGGCCGGCCAACCTGAGCGCTGCCTCGGTCGAGGAACGCGGCCTGTCGTTCAACCGGCGGTTCCACATGAAAGATGGATCGGTGCGCTTCAACCCCGGCGTGTTGAACCCCCAGATCGTCCGCGCGGCCGGGCCCGTCGATCCGCAGGTCGGCATCGTGATGGTGCGGGATGCGGCTGATGACTCGGCCCTGGCCGCGGTCGTGAACTTCGCCCTCCATCTGGATACCACGGGAGGGACGATGTACTCCGCGGACTACCCGTTCTATGCTGAACGAGCATTGCGCGAGGATCTGGGTAACCAGTTGACCCTCTTCTTCGGGACGGGCGCCTGCGGAGATATCAACCATCTCGACGTCACGACCACGGAGCGGCGCAACGCCGAGCAGATCGGCAAGACGCTGGCTGCGGCGGTCAAACGCGGATTGCCAACCCTGGGAAACATCGCCGAGCCTTCGCTGGCGATGCGAAGCCAGATCGTCCGCGTGCCGCTGCAGACATGCGCCCCGGAGAAAATCGCCTGGGCCAAAGAGAATATCGCCAACGTGGGAACGGGCCGCCTGCCGTTCCTGCAAGAGGTCGAAGCGTACAAAATTCTCTCGCTTCAGGATCGCGGCGGCGACACCATCGCCCTCGAAGTGCAGGTCGTCCGGCTGAGCCGGGACGTGGCCATTGTGTGCCTGCCCGGCGAGGTCTTCTCGGAACTGGGGCTGGCGATCAAGAAGGCCTCGCCGTTCAAGACCACCCTCGTCGTGGAGCTGTGCAACGACGACCCGGATTACATCCCCACGAACAAGGCCTTCGGCGAGGGCAGCTACGAGACCGTGAACTCCCGCATCGCACCCGGCGGCGGCGAGCGGATGGCTCAGACCGCAATCGACCTGCTCAAGGAGTTGGCCGGGGGGCAGTGAGCGGGCAGCAGTGCCGCTGGGGGACTTCCACAGTAGAATACAATGAATCGCCAGGCCAGCGACGGAGACGGTGATGAATGAGCCTCACGTCCGAGTACCCATGCAGAAGATCGAGGCGTTCTGCACGAAATGGCGGGTCACGGAGCTATCGTTGTTCGGCTCGGTCCTGCGCGAAGACTTTCGGCCTGACAGCGATGTTGACGTGCTGGTGACTTTGGCGCCGGATCACGGGTTGAGCTTGCTGGATTGGGTCGACATGATCGACGAGCTTCGCGGCATCTTCCAGCGCGACGTCGACCTGGTCTCAAGGAAGGGCCTGCGCAATCCCTTCCGCCGCGAAGAAATTCTCAAGACTGCCCGGGTGATTTATGCCGCCTGAGAAATCAGATCCGTCGTATCTGTGGGATAGGCTCGACGCGGCGATGGCTGTGCAGCAGTTCGTGCACGGAAAAACATTGGATGAGTACGCGCAGGACCGCCTCCTGCGCGGTGCGGTGGAGCGGCATATCGAGATCATCGGCGAGGCGGCAAGCAAGATTTCGGGTCAGTTGCGCGCTGCGCACCCGGAGATACCCTGGCGAGGGATCATCGGTCAGCGCCATGTTCTTGCACACGACTACGGTGAGATCGAGGACGAGCAGATCTGGCGGGTGGCGACGGTCCACATTCCGGCGCTTGTCAAGCAGTCGCAGGGCTTGCTGCCGCCGGCGCCGGAGGATGGCAGCGCGGGCGCTGGGCGTAGCTCCGCCATACGATGATCGCAGCCCGGCCAGGTACTGCCCAAATGGCAGATGCCGGAGGGTTGTGGGCCGGGTGCCGAAATGGCGTATCTGCATAACGCATTGCCTGGCGGATAGTTACCTGTCGCCCGGGCGGTGGCCCTGCTTTTGCGTACTCAACAGAATCAATGTGAAAGCAGGAAGACATGATGCGATTCGACAAATTCACCATCAAAGCTCAGGAAGCCGTCGCGCGGGCACAGGAGCTCGCCCAGCAACGCAACCATAGCGAAATCATGCCCGTGCATCTGCTCGCGGCGATGCTGGCCGAGACCGAGGGCGTCGTCGGGCCCATCCTCCAGAAAATCGGTGCCAACATCGGCCGCGTCCAGCAACTCATCGACAGCGAACTCGAACGCCTCCCCCACGCCACCGGAACCCAGCTCGGCCTCGCAAGAGCAACCCAGGATGTCCTGACCGCCGCACAGAAAGAGGCCGATCGGCTCAAGGATGAATACCTCTCCACCGAGCACCTGCTGCTCGCCCTCAGCGAGGCGGATAGCCAGGCCAAGGAAATCCTCTCGCTCAACGGCGTCACTCACGCCGCCGTCCTCATTGCTCTGAAGGATGTCCGCGGCGGGCAGCGCGTGACCGATCAGAACCCGGAAGGCAAGTACCAGGCGCTCCAACGCTATGGACGTGACCTGGTGGAATTGGCCCGCCAAGGCAAGCTCGACCCCGTCATCGGCCGCGATGAGGAAATCCGCCGCACCATGCAGGTCCTTAGCCGCCGCACCAAGAACAACCCCGTGCTCATCGGCGAGCCCGGCGTGGGCAAGACCGCCATCGTCGAGGGGCTGGCCATCCGCATTGTGAACGGCGACGTGCCGGCGACCCTCCAGAACAAGCGAATCGTCGCCCTCGACATGGGGGCGCTCATCGCCGGGGCCAAGTTCCGCGGCGAGTTCGAGGACCGCCTCAAGGCCGTCATCAAGGAGGTCCAGCAGAGCAACGGGCAGGTGCTTCTGTTCATCGACGAGCTGCACACCGTCGTCGGCGCGGGGGCCGCCGAAGGGGCCATGGACGCGGGCAACCTCCTCAAGCCTGCCCTGGCCCGCGGGGAACTCCACACCATCGGCGCGACCACCCTCGTCGAGTATCGCAAGCATGTTGAAAAGGATGCCGCCCTCGAACGTCGCTTCCAGCCAATCGTCATCGGCGAGCCGAGCGTCGACGACACCATTGCCATCCTCCGCGGGCTCAAACAACGCTATGAAACGCATCACGGAGTCCGCATCACCGACAGCGCCATCGTCTCGGCGGCCATGCTCAGCGACCGCTACATCCAGGATCGCTTTCTGCCGGATAAGGCGATCGACCTGATCGACGAGGCGGCCTCACGCCTGCGCATCGAGAACGATTCCATGCCCGCCGAGCTGGATGAGATCCGCCGCCGGATGATGCAGCTTCAGATCGAAATCGAAGCGCTGCGACTGGAGAAGGACCCCGGCTCCAAGCAGCAGCTCGCCAAGGCCGAACGCGAGTTGGCCGACCTTCAGGAAAAAAACTCCCAACTCACCGTCCGCTGGGATAACGAAAAGGGCGCCTTGAACCGCATCAAGCAGCTTCAGGAACAGCTCGACCGCAAACAGGTCGAACTCGATCAGGCCAAGCGCGCCGGCAACTGGGAATCGGCCGCCCGCATCCAGAACGGCGAGATCCGCGACATCAACCGCCAGATCGAACAGGCCGACAACCGCCTGCGCGAGCTGACGCATGACGGCCATGCGCTGGTCAAGGAGGAAGTGGCCCCCGACGAGATCGCCGACGTCGTGTCCCGATGGACGGGCATACCCGTGTCGCGGATGCTCGAAGGCGAACGCGAAAAGCTCATGAAGATGGAGCAGCGCCTCTCCAAACGCGTCGTGGGACAGCAAGAAGCCGTGACAGCCGTCTCCAACGCCGTTCGCCGCAACCGCGCGGGCCTCGGCGATCCCAACCGCCCCATCGGGTCGTTCATGTTCCTCGGGCCCACCGGCGTGGGCAAGACCGAGCTCTGCAAAGCGCTGGCCGAGTTCCTCTTCGACGATGAGAACGCCATGGTGCGGATCGACATGAGCGAGTTCATGGAGCAACACTCGGTGGCTCGATTGATCGGCGCGCCGCCCGGGTATGTGGGGTACGAGGAAGGTGGCCGGCTGACCGAAGCGGTCCGACGCAAGCCCTACTCGGTGATCCTCTTTGACGAGATCGACAAGGCGCACCGCGACGTGTTCAATGTGCTGTTGCAGGTGCTCGATGACGGCCGCTTGACCGATGGCCATGGGCGGACGGTCGACTTCAAGAACACGGTTATCGTCATGACCAGCAACATCGGGTCGGCCGAGATTCAGAAGCTCGCCGGCCAGGAAGCCCCGGAGTGGGAAATGGAAGTCAGGATCAAGGAGCTGCTCAAGCAGTTCTTCCGGCCGGAGTTCCTGAACCGGATCGACGAGGTCATCCTGTTCCATGCGCTGGGCAAGGAGCACATCAGGAAAATCGTGGACGTGCAGCTCGCGCACCTGGGCAAACGCCTGGCCTCGAGGAATCTGCAGCTCCATCTGAGCGACGCGGCGAAAAAACTGCTCGCGGACGAGGGGTATGATCCGCAGTTCGGCGCTCGGCCGCTCAAGCGCGTGATCCAGCAACAGATCGAGAACCCTCTCGCGACGAAGATACTCGAAGGCGAGTTCGCGGAGGGCGATACCATCCGGGCGGACGTCGATGCGAGCCGACACACCTTCAGTTTTGCCAAGGGCCATGGATGATTCCCCCCGTTCGCCCCGCGTGAGTCATCAGGGACCCCGCCGCCGTGACTCACTCCGGGCCAGATGATCGCGCAGCGCGGCCTCCCCCGCCGCGGCAAGCAGACGCGCGGCGTCGCCGATACACTCCTCCACCAGTAGCCCGGGCCGCTGCAGAGAACGCATCTCGGCGAAGTGCTCGGCAAGCGCGGGGCGCGCGGTTTCGTCAATCGTGCCCGCTATGGCGATGCAGGGGACGTTCACCTCTCTACACAAGCGAGCCACGCCGAGCGGGGCTTTGCCGCAGAGAGTCTGCCCATCGAGCCTGCCTTCGCCGGTGATGCACAGGTCGGCCTTCCTGAGCCGTTCACGCAGGTTGGCCGCTTCCATGACGATGTCAATCCCTGGCCGCAGCGCCGCGCCGAAGAATGCGAGCATCGCAAACCCCAGACCCCCGGCGGCGCCGGCCCCGGGGCTCTCCGCCAACTGGCGCATATCCAAACGTTCGGCCAGCGCTTCCAGTGCCTCGTCGAGTTGCTGAACCTGATCGGGAGTCGCGCCTTTCTGTGGGCCGAACACCGCGGCGGCGCCGTCCACGCCGAAGAGCCCGTTCGCCACGTCACACGCGACCGTGATGCTGATATCGCCCAGAAGTGATCGCTCCCGCACCACCCGGCCCACACGCCCCACATCCTCCCCGCACAACGGGGGATCCCCCGCCGTCCGGGCCGTGCCGTCCTTCAGGGTGATCTCCACGCCGCACGCCTGCGCGCACCCCAGCCCCGCGTCGACGGTAGCGCTCCCCCCGATGCCCAGAATGATCCGCCTGGCGCCGGCATCTCTGGCGGCCACCAGCAGTTGACCCGTCCCGTACGTCGTAGTGAGCATCGGGTTTCGCTGTTCCGGCCTGAGCAGGTGCAACCCGCTGGCCGCCGCCATTTCCACGACGGCGGTGGGGGGGCCATTGGCAGAAGACCCCAGCAGGCCAAACGTGGCGTCAACCAGGGTGTCGGGCAGCGGGCCTGTGACGCGATGGCTCAGCAACTTGCCGTTCGTCGCCGCCACAAGTGCCGCGACCGTCCCTTCCCCTCCGTCCGCCATGGGGCATAGGTCCACCTCGACCAGTTGGCCGCCCCGGCGCAGGCCCGTGGCCATGGCGCTTGCGACTTCCGCGGCGCTCAGGCAGCCCTTGAATTTGTCCGTCGCGATGACGATCCTCATCCGGCTCCTTTGCGAGCCAGAAGTATACGGCTGGCCTGCTCATACGCGGTAGCCCGTTCGCCCCGCGCGTGTCATCAGTGACCGGTCCGCCGTGACTCGCTCCGAACCAGAGGATCGCGCAGCGCTGCGCGGGCGGCGGAGGGGGGAGTGATTTTTTCGCATGCTGGCGGCGGCGGTTTTGCACAAGTGATGGCCGGCGTTTGGGTTAGGCCGATGTGATGCTGTGAATATGTGTGAAAAACCGACCCTAAACCGACCCCAAAATGACCCCAAAACGACCCCCAAACGACCCCGAAAGGACCCCGAAACGACCCCAAAAGGACCCCGAAATGACCCTGTTTTGAGCCCGAAATGAGTTGGATGCGGATTGCCGAGTGCGGATTGCCGAATGCCGAAGGCATGTCGAAGCGGGAAGAGGAGGCGATGAAGGGGCATGACGGATATCGAGGTTGTGGCGATATCGCGGATGAGGCGTTATGCAATTGTCAAAGAACGTCTCCTCCGAACAAAAGAAGG
>Ga0315286_10001814_pt1 | contig 19601 bp, 14 predicted proteins | sample YL17G10_0_MG_FD_205038 | JGI IMG/M metagenome (GOLD analysis project Ga0315286, IMG submission 205038) | Sediment microbial communities from Yellowstone Lake, YNP, Wyoming, USA - YL17G10_0 | ecosystem: Environmental > Aquatic > Freshwater > Lake > Sediment | place: USA: Wyoming | collected... | reverse complement strand
CTGAAATGATACTCCGCTTTCTTCAGCCCAGGTATCAACCCGAAAAGGTTCTTCACAGCTCCAGTGAGGACAGTGAATGTGTGGGTCTTCATCTTCGCCACGGAGACTACGCCTGAGACTTGCTTCAGCGCTGTCGTCAGCTCGAAACTCTTTGCCGCTACTCCGTTCGGGAACGATACTGTGAACGATTCATCGAACAGCGTGAATTCCACTCGTTCTTCGTCGCACACTCTCTGTACTCCCGTCTTCTGCGCTAGTCTCCTCAGAATCCTCTCTGTTGACGGTCCCGAGGGCGAATCGCCAACAATCGGAGTGGCGCCGCACTCCTTGACCAATTTGATGACAGCTCTGAGCACTTCAGGGTGCGTGGTAACGGCTTCCTCAGGTGCCTTCGCCGAAAGCATGTTTGGCTTGATGAGTATCCTCTCGCCAGATGTCACGAACCTGCGAATTCCCCCGAGCGAGTCTACTGACTTTCTCACCGCAGCAAGGACCCGTTCTCTATCATAGTCCGGGCATCTAGCCACCGCAACCTCAGGAGTTCGGGTCTTGTCCACCGCATCCTGCGTGCCATCCTGAATCATTGGGGCATCCTCTCCTCTGGCAAGAAATGCGTCGCTTTCCTCAGTCCACGCCATGAATTGCCGGGAACACGACGCAGAATCTCGCGCCCAGCTCACTCTTCCCCGGGGTGCGGTCCTCTACCCATATTCGGCCGTTGAACTTGTCCGCAAGAGCCTTGCAGACAGACAATCCCAGGCCAGTGCCGGCAATCTTTGTATCCGGCTTGAGGCGGACATATTTCTGAAACAGCTTGCCCTTCTTGTCGTCGGGGACTCCGATGCCGCGGTCCGATATAGAAGTTTTCCAGAACAGCTTCTGATCCTCGATGACCTTCACCATGTCCACATCGATGTCCACATCCTCATGTGGATCGTACTTGACCGAGTTGTTTAGAATGTTTACGAAAAGCTCCTCTACGATTGGGTTCGCTCTGATGTGCGCACCAGATTCCGGCAGGTTCAGCTTGATGCTCACCCTCTTGTTCGGCGTCGAGGTCTGGGCAGCTGATGAGACCCTTCGGAGGACATCGCAGAGGTCGATGGCCACGAAATCCTGGGAGTTCATGATACCGATCTTGGTGAGCTTCTTCACATTCTCTATCAGCTTCGCGTTGAGCCTTATGAGGTGCAGAGCCTTGGATGCGTAGTCCTTGCACTCCTGAGGAAGGCCCGGATTCTGTGAGATCGTCTCAACATAGTTGAGCGTGGCGAAATTGTAGTTGTTGATATCGTGGAACATCAGGTCATTCAAGAGCTCGATCTCCTTCTTGGCGTCCTGTAGCTTGGCTACCAACTGCGAGTTGGCCAAGGAGACCGATGCCTGCTGTGCGAAGAGCATGCCCGCCTCGAGGTCGCTCGTCGCGAAGACATGTCCCCGCTCCCTGTAGAGTTCTATGACGCCTAGGACTCCGTCTGTCCCGACCAGAGGAATCGCGAGCATCGAGTTGTGCTCGTAAACGGTTCCGGGAACAACCGCACCCCTTGGGTCCGAATCCACGTCATCGACGAACTCCCCCACACCGCTCTTCGCAACTACTCCAACGATCCCCTCGTCCAATGTCCCTGGGAAGGCCATGACCTCCTTCGCGTAGTTGCCGACTGCATATGCTGGAATGACCATTCTCGTTGGCCAATCGACAAGATAGAACGAGAGGTCCCTGTACGGCACAACCTCCTGGATGTGGGACGCGATGGCCGCATAGATCTGCTCAGTGCTGATTGCTTTCTGGAGCTCCACGCCGGACCTGACAAGCGTCTCTTGGAGTCTGATCTTCTTCTCCAGAGACTCCAGCAGGCTCATGTTGTCGATCACCCCCGAGAGTTGGTCCGCGACCATCTCGAGGGTTTCAGCGCTTTCCAGGGTGTAGACGCCATGTTTTCTGGATGCGATGTTCAGTGCTCCCAGTATCCTCCCCCTGCTCATAAGGGGGACAGAGACCATTGACCCCATGGCGCTCATGTCCATGATCTCGAACTCAGAGAACATCTTCCTAGTGACATCCTTGTCCACGATGAGCGCCCCTCTGCCGTACTTGAGTTTCTCAACAACGCTCCCCTCAAAAGGCACTCTGCCGAGGCTTTTTGCGACGTCTGGGTTCGTCGGGTCCGGAGTGTACACATCGACATGTCGTCCCTTTTCCTCCGTGACACAAACGCTGAGCGAATCGAAGTCGATTAGCTTGCTGAGGTCATCGCTCAGGAAGGTAAGGTTCCTCCTGATGTCAGTGTTCCCCCCGGCCATCTTGGCTATCCTGTTCATCATGTCTACATTGAACGCCTTCTCCCTGATGTCGTTTTCAACGCCCTTTCTTGTGGTGATGTCCCTCATCACACAGGCTATCCCTATCTGTACCCCGTCTTTGCTCCTGTAGTTGATGGCCGATATCGACATATCGCGCACTGTGCCGTCGGCTCTCTTCACCTTGGTCTCGTAGTCCAAGATCTGGCTTCCCTGCTCGAGGAGCGACACAAGAGCTTTCCATTCCAGCTCTCTCTCAAAGATGTCCTTGGCCATGTTCTTCGTCTGGAACTTCTCGGAGGGCAGACCGATCATGCTCGAGAAAGCGGGGTTTGCGAAGAGGATCTCTCCGGTCTTCGTGCACACAAAAACCCCGTCGAGGAGATTGACTATCAAGCTTCCTGGGTCTACGCTTAGAGTATCTGGCATCCTGAGGTCCCCAACTGATACCTTCCCCAAGTTCGATTGATGGGCTCCGCGGCGACATTCACCACTAGGAGTTACCGCTCATAAAAACCTTCGGAACCGATTCACATGAATGAGACCCAGCGCAAGATTCCAGATCAGGCCAGCATGCTCGGTGCAAAACCCTATCAACAACTGCCCGCATACAGACAGCCTGAGAGCCGATGCCTCAGAAGATGCACAAGCTGTTTCTGACCACGTGCGACCTAGCGGAGCCGCGATCAGTGACCGCAGCGGAATGTTCTGCCTGCTCACGTGGGAGTGTAATAGACAACAAGGCCAGGGTCATCTGCTCGGGCGAGACGAAATACTTCACTGCGCCTTGTTACTACGACATGCGTGCTGCTGCGACGGTTGCCGAGTGCGAGCAATGCCCTTTCGGTGAGATTGGCGTGGACCGACTCAGGGTCTATTGCGACAGAATGTAGTTGCCAGGCCAGTTCGGTCGGAGCATATCGGTCTTTTGCGCTCTGGCAGAACGGTGCCAACAGTATTATATAAAGCAAGGGCGAATTGGCTCAATACGGATGGGATGCATCAGTGGCAGCTGCGTACAGCTCGGGCAATGCCATAGGAATTGAGACTCGACCCGGAAACGTATATCTGGTCGAGGAGAAGAGGCCCAAGCTGAGCTACGAGCTTTTGGAGCAGTCCCTATCAGCTGGCTATGCTGGAATGGTGGTCACCCGCGAGTTTCCGAAGAGGCTCCTCTCGGAGAAGGAACTTGCGAGCTGCAGAGTCGTCTGGCTAACAAACCTCGTTGGAGAGGACAGGATAAACCCTACGGCGATCGGAATCCTGATGAGCCAGCTCAGGAGCTTCATCGAAGGTCAGCCTAGGACCGTCCTGATGATTGACGGTCTGGAGTATCTGGTCTCGCTCAACACATATGACCGCATGCTGCAGTTCATGCATCAGCTCAAGGACATCGTTGCGACCAACGAGTCGATAATGCTTGTCCCCATCGACCCGAGGACAGTCGCAGAGAGGGAGCTGGCGCTCTTGGAGCGAAGCCTAGAGCCAATAATCCCGAGGGCGGATATCGACATGCCCGAGGAGCCCATGCTTAGCACGGATGGCGGCGCCATTCGCTTGCTGGAGTCTGGAAGAAGATAATCTTTTTTGTTACAATCGACATGAGCTATCTATTATAGGGCTCCTATTGGGTTCAATCACACGGTTTTCGTCCGGAGCCAATCGAGGATCTCCTTAGCATCGCGGAAAACCATTACGCTTCCCGCATTCATCAGCTCGTCTCTGGGGACATCTCCTGAAAGGACCCCTATGAATGGGACTCCTGCATTGGAGGCACATTGGGCGTCTATTGCGTGATCGCCGACGAAGACGGTCTCGTCCAGGCTGACCCCCAGCGCAGACGTAAGCCTTTGGTATGACTCAGGGTTTGGCTTCGGCTTTGCGTCAGAGTTGCGGCATTCGCAGGCGTCGACGAGGTGCAGCAATCCAGTCCTTCTCATGGCCCTCGTTGCATATTCCTGGCATCCCCGCGTGAGAACGCCAACCTTGATTCCCTTGTTCTTAAGGAAGTCCAGGAGCTCTTCTGCGCCTTCTATCCCCTGCGTATCATCGACATGCTCGAGCTCGACCTCGTCCATGATTCTGTCCAGCTCCGCAAGCCGCCGCCTGATTACTGCCTCAGGCGTTCCCTGATCCCTCATCCGAGCCTCACATCTGTTCACTATCTTCACTATTGTCTCAGAAGGGCTATAGAGCTCTCTCTGATCCCCCCAGGATGCGATGCGGTCGATTACGAGGGTCTTGAACTTCCCGAAGTTGACCGTCGAGAGGACAAGGGTGTCATCTAGGTCGAATATGACCGCCCTCAGCGCCGACGGTAGCCCGGCCTTCCTCCAATCTGCCTCCTTGTGCTTCATCGCCGGTCCGGAACGCCCATGATATGCAATAAAGGTTTACGTCCAGATGTTATCCAAGATGTTATCATGCCTGATTCTATGGGCAACAGGTATATGAACGGACATCGGCGATTCTCTGCACAAGAGATTGGAAGAGGGAACTAGGATTTTCCTGATGGACTCGCATTCAGCCACTCTCCTCCCCCCACCAATTCCCCCTTACGAGTCCTCGATCCTCTTCCAGTCTCCGCCCCATTCCTGTCAATGCCTCCGGTTGCGATTTCGCTTCAGCCATCAATCCACATGACTTGTGCCATCGAAGTCGCTAAATAGTCTCATTCTAATCCTTCGCTGGAGAGTTGGGCTGACGCGTGGCTGGACTTTGGTCCTGCCATCTTGCTCATGGGACTCTGAGGGTGTTCCCGTTTGACGGTCGACCAGAAGAAGCACGCTTCCTCGGACCAGGAGCTCTCGAAGCTCAAGGCTGAGATACTCAAGACCGCTAAAGAGGTCAAGGGCCAGATGGGGCTCTATATCAAGCACATCGAGTCCGGAAAGGAGCTCTCGATCGACAGCGACAAGATATACCCCCTCGCGAGCGTGTTCAAGATCGCGGTGATGCTGGAGACCTTCCGTCAGATCGAGGATGGACTAATATCGCTCGAGGAGAAGATAGAGCTCGAACCGCAGCACTACTGCATAGGCGAGGGCGTTCTTCAGTACATGTCGCCTGGCCTGAAGCCTACCGTCGAGGACCTTCTCGCGCTGATGATCATCTTCACCGACAACACAGCCTCTGAGATGCTGTGGAAGAGGATCGGCATCCAGAGGGTGAACATGCTGATACGAGAGCTCGGGCTCGCAAAGACATCAATATACATCCCCTACCGCGAGAGCTACCTGATGTCCATGGGGTACGGGCCGTTCAAGAGCCAACCTATCCCTGAGGCTGCCCGCCGATGGAAGGGTCTCAGTGACTTGGACAGGATGAAGGCTCTCAATGAGACCGAGCGCGAGGCTTCTGGCCTCTCAATAGAAGATTTCAGAGCCAAGTACGAGAGCATCTACGGCATGAAGGCTGAGAAGAAGTTCAAGACCCAGAGGGTCTATGACGAGGTCTTTGACAACCTCGGAACACCGAAGGAGATCGGGATGCTTCTCGAGAAGATATTCAAGAACGAGGTGGTCTCTCCTGCGGCATGCAACCGAATGTTGAAACTCCTTCTGAGGCAGAAGGACCCGACCGCGATGACCACATTCCTCTCGCCTGACATCCCGTTCGCTCTGAAATCAGGAGTCACATCTGCGACCATGACCAATGCCGGCATCATCTTCGTGTCGTCAAACTCCCACGTCGTTCTATGTTCCTTCTTCAAGAAGATCGAGGAAGGCGATTTCGAGAATGCCCGTCTGGCAGAATCCAGGATAGCCAGGCTGGTCTACGACTTTTTTGCCCGTGCCGCGAATCTCTAGCTAGCTCCTCGCCCAGATCGTCTCCTTGTCCCTGAGCTCGCCTGCCAGCCCTCCCCTTCTGCTCATGTCCTTCAGGGCTATGCAAAGAGGGACAATAGTCACGTTCGTATCCGCCCTGATCCTGTCAGCGAGGATCGATGATGCCGCCTTCGCCTCATCCTGGGAGACTGATCTGTCGTCGTAGACGACGGCGATGTCGATCTCCTCTCCAGGAGCGTGCTCTCCCCTGCCGATGTTCCCGAAGAGCTTGCATTCGTGCAGCCAGGTGTTCTCAGCAAGCGCGGCTGCATAGAGCCTTGCCGCCACTCTCTGAGGATCGGTGTCTGGTATCAACCTGAGGGTCCGGAGGCTTTCCTTGTCGTCCGTCATTGATACGCTAGTGGCGTTTCCAAGCTTCCTGGTCTTGATGACCCCTATGCCCTTGAGATCCTTGACCGCCCTCCACGTTGTCATGACAGGGACCTTCGAGGTCCTCGCTAGCTCGTTTATGGTGAAATCCCTGTCGGGGTAGGACCTAAGAGTGCGGACAATCTCAATTCTTCCCTTGCTAGCCAGTATCGACAGAAACTCGCGCGAAATCAATCAAATCATACCTCATGTGATATGAATATATCACTGTGAGTATAAAAAAGAGACGCATAAGCTCTGCCAGTATGACGGCAAAAGTCATTCATAAGCGCGCGTTTCTCTAGTCCAAGACCCTCTCGAGGACTTTTATCTGCCTTTCGGTTGCGTCGAGAGCGACTCTCGCGTTCATTGGCAAGAGCATATTGTGCTTGCCATGGCCACAGCAGAGTCCCCAGACAGCTGGCTTCTTTGCGCCACCCACGCGCTCGCGCACGATTTCCTCAACACTCGGGTAAGGTCCTTCAGGTTTGATCGTCTCCGAGATCTCTCCGATCACGATGCCGCTGGCGTCGTCCAGTTTCCTGGTCAACCTGAGCTGGGTGAGGTGCGCCTCGATGTAGTAATAGGTCTCCTTGATCTCTTCCAGCATCAGGACCTTTCCTTTGGTATTAATCTCGTACCTGCTGCCCAGCGCGCAGGTCACAAGAGTGAGATTACCTCCGCAGAGCCTGCCAGATGCCTTTCCCTCGTTGATTGTCATCAGCATCATACCACCAGGCGGGTTCTTGATCTCAACCAGCTCATCCAGGCCCATCAGCTGGCGAAGCACGATTTCCAGTTCCTGCCTTTCAATCTTCAGGTCCTCAACGCCTTTCGAAGAGTCAATGCTGATTACAGGCCCATGGAATGTGACCATGTTGCAGAGCTGGTTGAGCGCGACATGGAATGCAGTTATGTCGCTGAACCCGAGAAACACCTTGGGATGATCCTTTATCATTTCGAAATCCAGGAGGTCCAGGATGCGCAGTGAACCGTATCCTCCCGTCGCGCACAAGACAGCATCTACAGAGTCGTCTTTGAAGGCCCAGTTGAAATCCTTGGCCCTCTGCTGATCGTCCGCCGCCAAGGTCCTGACTGTCATCAGTTTCCGGGTTGTGTCCCCAAGGATAACCTTCAATCCCATCTTCTTCAACAGGTCGAGGCCCATCTGGATGCCCACATGATCCGGGTTGCTGGACGGCGATATCACAGCGACCTTCGATCCCTTTTTCAGTTTGGCTGGCTTCTGGACGCCCAAGTTCTCCCCTTTGCGCTGATGCGCTAGCGGACATAAAAAGGGCTCGATACGCATCGGCTGAGATGGAAACGTATATTCTAGGCCTAGGGGATTTGGAGGGCAATCCAGGGAGACCTAATGGACAAGTACCAGGTGGCTGCAGTCCTCTATGAAATAGCGGACCTGCTCGACCTGCAAGGTGTGGCATTCAAGCCAGTTGCTTACAGGCGCGCCGCGAGAAACATCGAAGCTCTTGAGGACGATTTCGAGAAGATAGTTGCCGAGGGCAGGCTGAAGGACATACCAGGCGTAGGCGATGCCATGACCAAGAAGATAGAGGAGCTTGTGACCACCGCCGAGCTTCGGTACCTGAAACAGCTGCGCTCGGAGGTTCCAGCCGGGCTTGTAGATCTCCTCAGGGTCCCTGATGTTGGTCCCAAGACCGCGATGATCCTCTACAAGGAACTGGGGATATCATCTATCGACCAGCTTAAGGACGCAGTCCTTAACCACAGACTCCTCGGGATCAAGGGCTTCGGAGAGAAGACTGAGGAGAAGATCCTCCAGGGGATCAAGACCCTCGAATCGAAGGGCGGGCGTACATTGCTTGGCGATGCCCTTCCCATCGCCAGGGCCTATGTGGAGTACCTTAAGGGAAAGCAGGCGCTCGACAGAATCAGCATCGCTGGAAGCCTTAGGAGAGGGAAGGAGACCGTTGGGGACATAGACATCCTCGTTGGTGACGATGAGCCTGAGATGATCATGGAGTCCTTCGTGTCGTATCCTGAAGTAGAGGAGGTCCTGATGAAGGGCCCGACCAAGTCGAGCGTTCGTCTCAGAGGAGGTCTCCAGGTTGATATCAGGGCTGTCAACACGACTAGCTACGGAGCTGCCCTACAGTACTTCACAGGGTCCAAGGAACACAATGTTGCCATGAGAGGGATCGGCGTGGACATGGGCCTCAAGCTGAACGAATACGGACTATTCATGCGGGATTCCGGCAAGATGGTCGCGAGTGCGACCGAAGAGGAAGTCTACAAGGTGCTCGGGTTCCCTTATATCGAGCCAGAGCTTAGAGAGATGACTGGTGAGATAGAAGCCGCTCGCGCTGGAAAGCTGCCGAAGTTGGTGGAGCAGGGTGATGTCATGGGCGATCTGCATCTGCACACCGACTGGAGCGACGGCCGCGACGCGATATCAGACGTCATCGCTGCTGCGATATCGCGAGGATACGAGTTCGTGGCCGTGACCGACCATTCCCAGAGCCTGAAGATCACGAATGGCCTGACGCCGGAGAGGCTGACGAAACAGATCGGCGCGGTCAGGAAGGCGGAGGGCGAGGCGGGGGGCAAGATCTCCGTCCTCGCAGGCAGCGAGGTGGATATCAAGCCAGACGGATCACTCGACTATCCAGCATCCTTGCTCGAGGACCTGGACATAGTCATCGGGTCCGTGCATTCACGTTTCAAGATGGACAAGAAGCAGATGACCGAAAGGATCATCAGGGCTATCGGGTCGGGAATGATTGACATCCTTGGACACCCATCGGGAAGAATCATAGGACAGAGGAAACCATACGAGTTCGACCTCGAGGCGGTCCTCGATAGCGCCAGGGACTCCGGGGTGTGCATGGAGATAAATTCGTTCCCCGACAGGCTGGACCTCTGCGACAGAGACTGCAAATCGGCCAAGCAGAGCGGCGTCAAGGTGGCGGTTGGCACGGACTCGCATAGCATCGAACACATGTGGTACATGGAGCTCGGCGTCATTACCGCGAGGCGTGGTTGGCTGGAGAAGGAGGATGTCATAAACACACTCAACCGCAGAGACCTCGGGAAGTGGCTTGGCGAGAGGAGATGAGGTGATGGGAGACAGGGAGCGTGCGAAGACCAGGATAAGAGAGCTCATAGACCAGATCTCGCTCCACGACATCAAGTACTACGTCGAGGACAATCCAGCGATCTCAGACTACGAATACGACATGCTGGTGAAGGAGCTGGTGGGACTCGAATCGGAGTACCCGGATCTGATTGAGCCAGATTCGCCCACCCAGAGGGTCTCCGGAAGACCTCTCGAAGAGTTCCCTCAGGTGGAGCACAAGATCTCCATGCTGAGCCTTGACAACTGCTACTCGGCCGACGAGCTGAAGGAGTTCGATTCTCGTGTCAGGAAGTGGCTTGGCGGGGAGAAGGCGGAGTATGTCGTCGAACTGAAGATCGACGGGCTCGGCATCGCCCTTCTCTATGAGAACGGCCAGCTCGTCAGAGGCGCAACCAGGGGCGATGGCAGGATCGGCGAGGACGTCACATCCAATATCAAGACGATCAGGAGCATACCTCTCAAGCTGAAGCCGGAGGGTGGCCTCACGACAGTTGAAGTCCGGGGTGAGGTCTACATGCCTAAGGAGGGCCTCAGGATCCTGAACGAGGAGAGGGAGAGAGCAGGAGAGCCCTTGTTCGCGAATCCGAGGAACGCCGCGGCCGGGTCGATAAGGCAGCTGGACCCAAAGATTGCCGCGTCGAGGCACCTGGATGCGTGCTTCTACACTCTCAGCTTCGATCAGGGCCAAATGCCGAAGACTCACAGCGCCTGTTTGGAGACGATGCGACGATCAGGACTGCGGACCAGCCCCCACACAAAGAAGTTCGACTCAATCGAGAAGGTACTTGAGCACATTTCGTCCTGGCAGTCAAAGCGCGAAGAACTGGAGTACGAAATCGATGGCATCGTCGTCAAGGTGGATTCCCTTGAGCAGCAGAGGCGGCTCGGTTTCACATCGAAGGATCCGCGCTGGGCGATAGCGTACAAGTACCCGCCCAAACAGATGACCACGAAGCTTCTGGACATAATAGTCCAAGTCGGGAGAACGGGCGCGCTCACACCTGTGGCAGTTCTGGACCCGGTCGACCTGGGAGGGGTCACCGTCTCACGAGCGACCCTTCACAACGAGGACGAGGTCAAGCGGAAGGGGATTAAGATAGGGGACTACGTCCTGGTTGAACGCGCGGGAGAGGTCATACCGCAGGTTGTCAAGCCGATTGTCGAGAAGAGGACGGGCTCAGAGAGGGAGTTCAGGATGCCACAGGTATGCCCGGCATGCGGCTCCAAGGCGGTTAGAGAAGAGGACGAGGCCGCCCGGAGGTGTGTCAACGCCTCCTGCCCTGCCCAGGTCAAGGAGAGGCTCGCGCACTTCGCGTCCAGGGATGCGATGGACATCGAAGGCGTGGGCCCTGCCCTGATCAACCAGCTGGTCGACAAGGGGCTCGTAAAGGAAGCCTCGGACCTGTATTCGCTCACTGCCGATCAGTTGATGACTTTGGAGGGGATAGCCGAGAAATCCTCGGAGAACATCCTGGCTTCGATACGGAACAGCGTCGATAGGGAGTTTCAGAGAGTCCTGTTCGCCTTGGGCATGCGACATGTTGGCTGGACGACGGCCAATGCGTTAGCCGATGCCTTCGGGAGTATGGCCAAGCTCCAGATGGCGAGCGAAGATGAACTATCTGGGGTCCTGGGCATAGGAAAGGTCGTTGCGACCTCCGTACGCGACTTTTTGGACAACCCGCAGAACAAGAAGTTGATCGAGAAGCTCGCGAAAGCCGGGCTCAGAATGGAGGCGGTTGCGCACGCAGAAGGTCCTCTCGAAGGGAAGGTCTTTCTCTTCACGGGCGAACTGAAGTCCATGGGGCGGGCGGAGGCAGGATCCCTCGTCGAGAGCCTGGGTGGAACTGTCGGGTCTTCCCTCACGAAGTCGACGAACTATGTTGTGGTTGGGGAGGACCCAGGTTCCAAGGTCGACAAGGCAAAGAAGATGGGCAAAACCCTGCTGACCGAGCAGCAGTTCCTGACGATGGTTGGCAAGGGCTAGAGTGGTCCGTTGGAACGCTGGATGCGGATTCCTTACATCATCTGATAGCGAGAAAACACGGTTCTTATAGTCCGCTGGCAGAGATTATACCTGCAGGAAACATCCAGCGGAAGTGATGACGGGATGTCAATCGCTAGTACGCGCCAAGTCAAGGATGCGAAGTCCGTTGCGGACGCCCATGCGGAGGAAACGGATTTCGAGAAGACTCACAGGCGTCTTCAGAGGACTCCACGTCCCGCTGAGTTTGATCGTCCCTCTCCATCTAGTGGATCGGGACTCATCGAACGTGCGCGTGTTGGCCAACAGCAAAAGGCGGCCTCGTTGTCCCCGAAGCTGGTTGACCCTGCATCGGCTGCTCGGGAAGAGAGCGTCCAATATCAGTGCACCGATTGTGACATGATTGTGAAGGCGACGGACCCCTACTGTCCGTTTTGCGGAGCAATCTTCGCTGATGGCGCGCTCGCGTCTGAATCGGCAGCCGAGGAAGCGATTGAGAGCCCATCGCCGGAATCGCCCTCGCGCAAGCAAGAGTTCCTGAAGCCGGAGAGGTTCGACATATTCGAGTTGATGACGGACAGGTCGAGATCAAGAGACCTGCTGTATCAGGAGGCGCTCAAGGGATTCACTGGCTCCTCGAGGCTTCTAGAGGAGATTGAGCACCTGATCTCGGATGTGGGTTCCCTAGGCAGAGACATATCCAAGGCGAGAAGGCTTGTTGGGAGCGCATGGGAGGCGTGTAGGGAGGGTGATTGGAACATGGTCTCAACCCTCGCCCAACAGACAGAGGAGCTCATGGCGCCCAGCATACCTGACCTGGTCAAGTCCGAACTCGCGAAGGCGAGGGAGGTGCTGACGGATGCGAAGACCGCTGGGGTCGACATATCACAGTATATTCTCAAGATGAAGAGCGCCATGCACGCCCTGAACACAGACGAGGCCGATGAAGCGCTGAGGCTGACCAAGGAGCTCACTGATCTGTTGAGGGAGGACTCGGTCTCCTGGAACAAGGGTCGACCGACCGCTTCCAGAAACTCCTTCGAGTCCCATGGATGATAAGCTAGCAGTAGGTTACTTATCTTCTGTTTTTAATAGCCCATCCGATGGAGCGAGACCTCACCGTTCTGGACCCCATGGGCTGGGAGGCCGTGAAGAAGTCGCTTAACCAGAGGGTCGTCATCGTGCGGGAGAAGCTTCTGCGGAGCAAGAAGAACAGAGTGTGGGCCGTGGAGACAGATGTCCGACCTGTGATCGTCAAGCGCTCCTTGTCGGGCAAGGCAGGGACGGAGTTCGAGATGTTGGTCAGAGCCAGAAGCGCTGGTCTGGACGTTCCGCTGCCTTTGATGATTTCGAATGACTACATCGTGATGGAATACCTCGCGGGAGATTCGTGCGAGCTCATGATAAACCACATGTTCAGCGCAGAGACCGCGAGAAATCTCGGCATATGGCTCGCCAGATACCACTCCGTCATGGGAGATGCAGACAAGAAGGTCGCGATGAATGATGCCGTTCTCTCCAACTTCATAGTCGCGGATGGAAGAGTCTACGGATTCGATCTCGAGGATTCATCCGCTGGCAATCCTTTGGACGACCTGGGCCAGCTCACGTCATCTATACTTGGCAGCGAGCCCTATTTCACGCCGATCAAATTCGACCTCTGCTATCGCCTTCTCGAGTCCTATGAGATGCGGACGGGATCAAATGTGCGCGAAAGCGTTCGTCCTTACGCCGCCAAGCATCTGAAGCAGTCCGCCCAGAACAAGCCCATCTTCAGAAGGACGTACGCCGACGTCGCGGACAGTATCATCAAGGGATGGCCCAAGCTGGCCTAACACTGCATGCAAGAAACGCATTGGCCAGTAGAATCATTCCTTCTTCTCGACAGCTGGCTTGGCTGCTTCTTCTTTCGACGGCTCTTCAGGCCTGCGCTTTGACCTTGCCCTGAGTGCCTCGAGCTTCTTCGTTATTTCGGAGATGCTGTCAACCTGCTCTCCGATGACCTGCTTCCGCTTCTCGAGGGTCTCCTTCATCTTCTCTACTCTGCGCTGTTCCTGTACGAGCTTCTCCTTCTCCACGGCAAGGTTCTCCCTGCGCCTGTCCATCTCCTCGACGCGCTCTTTGAAACTCGACTCACGCTTTTCCAGGTCGGCTGCACGCTTCTCAAGCTGCTCCTCTCGGTCGCTCACGCTCTTGACCTTTTCGTCGATCTCGGAGAACCTGGCTGCTATGTGCTTCCGCTCAGCGTCGAGGCGGGACATCTCCTCCTCGACCTTGGCCTGAGCCTTTCTGATTTCCTCTTCTGATGCCTTCTCTCTCTGGGCGAGGGCTTTGACCTTGTCGTCGAGATCGTCCTGAGTCGCCCTCAGTCCTTCGTGTCTTGCCTTGAGAGCCTCATGTTCTTCCTTGAGCTTGGCCTCTCTCTCTTCGAGCTCCTTCTCCTGATCTGAAAGAAGGGAGGTCTTTCTGACGGTATCTGACCTCGAAATCTCGACCTCTGCCTCGAGCTTTGCGAGCTCGTCTGCCTGCGCTTCGAGCTTCGCCCGCATCTCGCCTGTGCCCGCCTCCCTCGCTGCAAGCGCCTTCTCGCGATCATCGTGTGTGGCACGCTTCTCATCCAATGATAGCTGCGCCTGCTGGACTCCTGCTACCGACTCCTTCAGAGCCGCCTCCTTCCTGTCGATCTCCTTCTCCCTTTTATCGAGATCACGCAGGAACGATTCCAGACGAGCTTCGGACTCGGCGAGCTTCCCCTCGCGCGCTTTGAGGTCGTTCTCCCTCGTATCGGCCTGAGCAGTCTGGGCCTTGAGCTCCTCGTTGTCCTTCCCGATCTTGGCCAAAAGCCCTGCCAGCTCGGCCTGCTGAGATTCCGCGTTCTTGTCAATCTCCTCTCTTCGCCTCTCGAGCTCTCCGGTCTCCTCGGCTATCGTTCCCTCACGGGCCTCAAGGTCCGCTGCACGATTGGAGATCTCCTCGGCTTGCTTCTCCAGCATCTCCTTTCTTGGCTTCAGCTCGGCCAGGGTTCTTTCGGCATCCTCGGTCTTGACCTTCACCGACTGCTCGCCATCCGCGAGTTTCGCCTCCCTCGCGGCCAACTTCGCCTCCATCTCCGCTAGGCTGATCTTGATCCTGTCGCTGTCTTGTTCAAAAGTGGACTTGTCCGACTCCAGCTTTTTCGATGTGGTGTCGAGCTCCTCCCTTCGCGAATCCAGCCGCCCCTGGAGTTCTTTGAGCCCTCGGTCCTTCTCCTCCAGCTGTTGCCTCTCTCGGTCAAGCGTCTGAAGGCGAGCCTTTGTGTCCTCCACCTCCTTCTCCCACGCGGCCTTGCTCCTCTGGAACTCCTGGAGTTGTGAATTGTATAGGCCTAGGTTCTTCTCGAGCTCGCTCTGCTCAAGGGCCATCTTGGAATACCCAGCTTCATATTCCTCGACGGACTCAGCAAGAGCCCCCTGCATCTTCCTCACGAGTGCTCTTTTCGCCTCCGTCGCCACCTCGAACGCCTGCTGGCCCCTGACAAGCGCCTGCTCCCTCTCCAGAAGCAATGTGACGCGTTCATTGATCTGACTGTGCCTGTCGTTCACCTGGGACTCGAACTCCTTGAGCTCCTCCTGCCAGTTCTCGGCCTCCTTTCTGAGCTTGTCGAGCTCGTTCCTCAGCTTGTCCAGTTCGGCCGCCTCCTGCGCGAGGTTGGACTTCTCCACCTCGACCGCGGCCATCGCCATCTTTGCGTTCTCCTGCTCCTGCCGAGCCTTCAGCTCAGCGGCCTGAGCGTCGTTAAGCCTGTTCGCGAGCGCAGCATCGAACGATCTCTCGACTGCCGTGACCATCTCCCTGATGAACCCTATGTCCTCCTCATCAGCGACCTCCTTCCCCACGGCGACGAAGTGTAGCTTGTCCCCTTTCACCACGGTGCATACGCTCTTTCCGAGGCTGAAGGCGCCCAAGGAACCGATATCCCTTCCGGCAGTCGCCTGCCTGAACTGGTCGTACGTCAGATCAGCCTTCGGGCTGAAGATGAACTCTCTCACGAGGTTGCCGCTGGGTTCAATTAGAAATCCCTTTAGGAGCTTCTTCCCGAACATGAGACCACGTCCGACGGGGGGTGTCGAGGTTAGGTCTTCGGCATTCCTGGATTCAAGTCCTGCTCGATGCCCAGATGTGCCTAAGCTTGGGTCTTGTTATTGGGTAGGGTGGAGATAACCTTTTCTGCAATTGCTGGAGGTGATAATCTCGGGGGAGAATCAGGGCGTGAATCGCCTTAGAAGGGAAGCGTTCGTCACGACCGATACAGAGCTGAAGGCCATTGCCCCGGCCGCGACCATCGGGCTCAGCAGCCAATGAGTCAGCGGATAGAGGGCCCCAGCAGCGATAGGTATCGACGCTGTGTTGTATATCAGGGCCCAGAAGAGGTTCTGACGGATCTTCCTAAAGGTCCATCTGCTCAGCTTGATTGCTGACACGACCCCCTTCAGGTCCTCGCCAATTAGAACGATGTTCCCGGACTCGAGGGCTATGTCGGTTCCGGTGCCAAGGGCTATTCCTATGTCAGCCTGGGCCAGAGCAGGAGCGTCGTTGATCCCGTCGCCGACCATCGCCACAACCTCCCCTCGATCCTGGTATTCCCCAACGGCCCTGGCCTTGTCCGCCGGCATCACCTGGGCCTTGAATTCATCTATCCCAGCTTCGATCGCGACCGCCCGTGCGGTCCTGTCGTTGTCCCCGGTTATCATGACGACTTTGAGGCCGAGCGATTTCAGGGACGCAACAGCCTCCTTGGATTTCGGCTTCAGGGTATCAGCTACTCCTATAAGGCCGAGCACTTGTCCCTCCGACGCGCATGCCATTACGGTCATGCCATCCGCCTCCATTGCATTCATGATTTCTTCGAGAGCTCCCAGGTGCAAGCCAAGCCTCTCGATCATCCGCCTGTTGCCTACCGAGATCGTTATTCCGTTCACGACCGAGGTGACGCCCACTCCAGCAATTACATCTGAGGATTCGGGGTTGTCCAGCTTCACGCCAGCGTCATTTGCTGCCGCTATGACAGCCCGAGAAAGCAAATGCTCAGACCCCCTTTCCGCACTCCCAGCTTTTCGAAGGAGCTCCTTCTCATCCTTTGCAGAGCCCAGGACAAGGCGGACAACCTTGGGTTCACCCTCAGTCAAAGTCCCGGTCTTGTCGAATATCACTGTCGTGAGCTTGTGAGCCTTCTCAAGTGCGCCGGCATCCTTGATTAGGATCCCGAGTTGGGCGCCTCTACCAGTTCCCACCACGATTGCCGTGGGAGTTGCCAGTCCAAGCGCACACGGACAAGCTATCACCAGCACGGCCACGAAGGTCGTCAACGAGAACGTCAGGGCGTCGCCCACTTCCCAGATCTGCGAGCCAGCAAAATACCAGAACAGGAATGTGGCCAGGCTCACAGCCAACACCACTGGTACGAAGTACCCGGAGACTGTGTCAGCTAACCTCTCGATCGGCGCCTTCGTGCTCTGAGCGTCCTCCACCAGCTTCACTATCTGCGCAAGGGTCGTGTTTCTTCCAACCCTTGTCGCCCACACCCGAAGGATTCCTCCGACGTTGACGGTCCCTCCCGTGACGGCAGAGCCAGGCCCCTTCTCCTGGGGCATTGACTCGCCCGTGACGAGTGACTCGTCAACGGAGGATTCGCCGGAGATGATGAGACCGTCGACGGGCATCCTTTCCCCTGGCCTAACAGCGACGATATCGCCTTCGTTAAGCTCCTCAACGCCAACCTCTATCTCTGAGCCGTCCTTCACAAGAATCGCTTTCGGAGGTTGGAGCTTCATCAGCTTGACTATGGCCTCCGAGGTTGCGCCTCTTGACCTTAGTTCGAGATACTTTCCAGCAAGGACCAGTGTGATTATGACCGCCGACGTGTCGAAGTAGACATTGTTGGAGTTGACCAGATTCGGAGCGAGAGTAACGGCAACGCTGTAGGCGAACGCCGCTGTTGTGCCAAGCACAACTAGCACGTCCATGTTAGCTCTCCGATTCAACAGCGCCCTGTAGGCTCCCTTGTAATACCTCAAGCCTGCGTAGAACTGAACTGGAATGGCGAGCATGAAGAGAATGTAGTTCCTCAGTTCCGTTGTCACTAGGCCATGCGGCCACAAGTCGTAGGTCATCGAAATCGCTGCGACGGGAATCGCAAAGGCCGCTGCGACGAGTAGTCCGAGCCTGGCCTCATCCAGCTCCGCCTTTCTTGCTATCTGCTCGGCTATGACTCCTTGAACCTCGAGAACCTTGTATCCGGCATTCTCGACTGCCTTCCTCAGCATGCCCTGATCCGCGACCTTGGAGTCGTATTCGACGGTCGCTCTGCCCAATGCGAAATTGACCTTGGCATCGACCACGCCCGGCACTGCCTTGAGCGAGTCCTGGATTGTCAGGGCGCATGTAGCGCAGTGCATTCCCCCTACTGTGAGCGAGACCTCGTCCATTGCGACCTGATAGCCAGCCGATTTGATGGCCTGCTCGACTTTGATCATCGACACGAGTTTGGGATCATAGACGAACGATGCCTTCTCCGTGGCCAGGTTGACCCTCGCATCCTCGATGCCTTTGAGCTTCATCAGGGAGTCCTTGACGGCCTCCGTGCAGGTCGCGCAGTGCATGCCCTTGATTTGGACGGTCCCCTCCCTCTTGCTTTTGCTCTGCGATGCCAACTCTACCTTCTCCTCTTTACTAGCACCCTCTATCTATTCTCTCCGACCCTATATCCATTGCCTCTAGCATATGACACGTCGCTTTGGGTCTATGATCATCTTTCTCGATCTGCCACTCAGAAGCTTGAAAAATATGCACATATAATGAGGTGGTTATAGCTATTGAACGGATTCGGGCACATTAGCCAAGTCCTCACACCGCCTTTCAGGTGGCGCGAACCTCTTTACGATTCTCGACCCCATACCTGCAATGAAAGAGCACCTATGATAAGGTCGAGTCCTGACTCCTCCGGGCCAGGTTTATACCTCCCTTCGTCCATTGTCTCAGGAACATGGCAAAAGTCGATGTCAGACTGTTCGCAACTGTCCGGGAGGCCGCTGGTGTGAGCGAGCTGAGTGTCCAGGCGAAGACTGTTGGAGAGCTTCTGGACGCATTGAGCTCGAGACTCGGCAAGGCGTTTGAAGCTGTCGTCAGAAGCACAGAATCAGACCCGGAAAGGCTCGTAATCATGATCAATGGCCGCAACGTATCTCCGACAGCGCTCAGAGGCCACCGTCTCTCTGACGGAGATGACGTAGCCATCTTTCCACCCGTCTCAGGCGGATAGCTGGCCTGAGCTGACTTGACGTCATCTTGGTCCTTATCTCTCTTGACAAGTTTTATATCGGGTCAGACCATAACCGCGCTCCAGGATTTCAGATGGAGAGCGAGCCCCAGGCCCGAGAACCAATGGATCCTGTGCGGAAAGTCACAGTCCTGTTCGTAGCTGCCATAATGGTAGCTCTCGGGTTCGTCGTCTTCGTGGCCTACAACGGCATGAAAACTAACACCGCGAACACATCTGAGCCGATTGTCTCTGGCAATCGTGTCACGCTGAACTACGTAGGAACGCTCCCTGACGGTCGAGTCTTCGATACAAGCATTCTTACAGTCGCGAGCAACGACGCTCTGTATCCAAAGTCGTTGACCTTCACTCAGAAGTCCGAGGATACATACATTCCCTTCGAGATGGTCGCTGGCAATTACGGCTCTGGTGGCACAATCAAGGGGTTCGCCCTGGGCGTGATTGGGATGAGGGTCAACGAGCGGAAGATCATCGAGGTGAAGCCTGGAGACGGCTACGCGGTCAACCAGTCGATGATCGAGACGATCCCGATCAACGAGACGGCTCCTGCAACCGAAACGATCACGGACACCATGTTCATGAGCCTGTTCGGCACGGACCCTGTCCTGATGGACATCCTCCCGCATTACAAGTGGAAGTGGGATGTCCAGGTGATCAAGTACGTCGCTGGCTTTGTCAGCTACCGCA